>Ga0105050_10004656_pt1 | contig 18126 bp, 16 predicted proteins | sample FRY01_FD_78088 | JGI IMG/M metagenome (GOLD analysis project Ga0105050, IMG submission 78088) | Freshwater microbial communities from Lake Fryxell liftoff mats and glacier meltwater in Antarctica - FRY-01 | ecosystem: Environmental > Aquatic > Freshwater > Ice > Glacier meltwater ... | reverse complement strand
GGGCAGCTGGGCGGGGCTGGACACGCCGCTGCTCAAGGCTCTGCTCGAAACGCAAGCGCGTACCCGCAACAACACCGGCATGCGGCTCGATCTGCGGCTGGCCCAGCCACTGGCGCTTTGGGGCGCTGACAACGCGCGGCAGCGGCTGAGATCAGAGACACCTGCTGGCGGCGCTGCCGGCGAAGACGGCCCCGAGGCAGACTTGGTGATTCGCACCGGGGGAAGCTCGCTTTTTAACGACGGCAGGGTCTGGGACACAAGCAGCTCGGCGCTCTATTTCACCAACCGCGCCTGGCCCGATTTCACCGAGATCGATCTTCGCCACGCACTGCAGTGGTTCGGCTCAGAAGGGCGGGCCTGCGGCATGCAGATTGCGCTGCCCGCAGACCGCCCCAGAACGGCGGCGAAACGCGATGGCCTTTCCTGATCTTCGAAGCCGCCTGTTTGCTCGCGCCAGAAGGGTGGTTGCCCCTCCCCCCACAGACAAACCCAGGGCTCGGCGATGGGCGAGGCCAGCAAAAGCGCATGGCGCCGCTGGCACGCTGCACGCCCCGAAGAGCTGGCCAAGCGGCGAGGACACGCCGACAACGCACTGGCCTCACGAGCCGATCGCACAATCAACAAGTTGTGCACGCAGCGGCCGGATGGGAACGGAAAAGTCCAGGACAGCATCACCGGGTCTGAGCGCCTTACTGTGCGGGGCACTGGACAGATTCGCTGCATAGCCTCTTACGAGAAGTTCAAAACTGAGCGCAGCGGTGTGACCAGCGCGAGCCTCAGCCCGATGGACGAGCCGGGTTCTGGCACAGCCACCCCAGTCGTCGGTGCTAACGCTGCCGCAGCCCTCTCGTTGGCGCCCACGCTGGCTCAACGCGGGGCGTGGCGCTGGTGGTGGACGGGCGCGAGAACAACCAACCGCCAACGTGCCAAGAGAACATGGTGCTGTTGGCGCAGTCGATACGAGAGCGCAGCACGGCCATTCAGCGCCATGTGAATTTGGCGACTGACCAGGTGCAAATTGAGAGCTCCGGTTTGAAGCGCCAGGGAGATGCCGTCGGTTTTACAGAGCGCGGGATCAAGATCGACCAGAAGCGCAACCCGACCGGCGCCAGCGGTTCGTTGGTCGGCGACTTGACCTGCCACCTATGCAACCTCAAAGGGGATTTCTCCGACGCCGCTGCGTGCGAAGAGCGGCTTATCGCCAGCTCGGCCGGCGCAGGCGGCAACCCCGTGCGTTGGCACGTCGTGATCCGAGCCTGCGCGTTGATTCAGATTGGGCTGGAGCGCTTGCTGGCGCCAAACGTGGGCGCCAAGACCGCCTGAAGTAAAACCCGCTCGACCCAGCCGGGTGGATGCGAGCCTGGACTCGCAGCGCTCACGAGCCCGCACCAAAAGCGCCCAACCACTGGGCAGGCGTGCCTTGTAACCAGGCTGGGGTTGCGTTTAAGTTGCTGCGCAACACCATTCAACATTCCACCGCCTGCGCCCATAACGACCTGCTCTGTGTGGGGTTGACCAAAACAGCGTCCGTCGGACATCTAACTGGCGCACCACACAACATTCAACTTTGTCGCTTTGTCGCTTTTGCGCCATGCAACATTCAATTTTTTGGATGTGCTCGGAAGAGCTTCGGTTTCCCTAGCCGCCCGGTCGCCTCGACCAAGTGATTTCAAAGGTTGGAGCGCTCAAACACTCCTGGGCAACGCCCAGGTTCGGGAGCGCGAACTAAGAGTCTTTTAATGGCAGCGCGGTCTTGTAGCGCACCTGCTTGAGTGCAAAGCTCGAGCGGATCTTCTCTACCTGCGAGATGGGCGACAACTGTTCCAAGATGAATCGCTCCAGCGCGGGCATGTCGGGCACAGCCACACGCAGCAGGTAGTCGGCGTCGCCCGTCATCAAGTAGCACTCCATCACTTCGTCGCGGATACCGATGCGCGCCTCGAACTCCTCCAAAGCCTCGCGGTTTTGCTGCTTGAGGCTGATCGAAATGAAGACGTTGAGATGCAGGCCGAGTTGTTTCGCGTCAAGCAGCGCCACGTATTGCCGTATCAGACCACGTGCCTCGAGTGCGCGCACGCGCGCCAGGCAAGGCGAGGGCGAGAGATGCACACGCCGGGCAAGCTCCACGTTGGACAAACTTGCGTCATTCTGAAGTTCTTTCAGAATTCTAAGATCGGCTGTGTCAAAGTCGTTTTCACTTAATTTTTTCACTGTCACGGCATTTTATACCGTGTAGGACGTATTTCGACCTTGGCATCGGTACCAACTGCCAAGGAATGAGGCCTAAAGTGATGCCATCGGAGATTGATCATGAACGACATGTCAGAGCAGAAGCATTTGGTCGCCACCCAGCCGGGCGACCCGGACCCAAACGAGACAGCAGAGTGGCGCGAGGCCCTGTTGTCGCTGGCAGCCAGCCAAGGTCCGGCGCGCGCGCGCTATATCCTTGATGAACTTGCTCGCCTAGCGCGCCAGCAGCGCATGGGCTGGCAGCCCGAACTCAACACGCCCTACGTCAACACCATCGCGGTGGAAGACCAGTCACCGTTCCCCGGCGATCTGGCCATCGAGGAGCGCTTGGCTTCGCTCATGCGCTGGAACGCATTGGCCATGGTGGTGCGCGCCAACCAGGCGTATGGCGAACTTGGCGGCCACATTGCCAGTTACGCAAGCGCGGCCGACCTGTTTGAGACCGGCTTCAACCATTTTTTCCACGCGCGCAGTGATGCGCACGGCGGAGATCTGGTGTTCTTTCAACCGCACAGCGCGCCCGGTGTTTACGCCCGCGCGTTTCTCGAAGGTCGGCTCAGCGAGGCCGACCTGCTGCATTACCGCCAAGAAATCACCGCGCCTGCCAACGGCGCGCGCGGCCTCTCAAGCTACCCACATCCCTGGCTCATGCCCGATTTCTGGCAGTTTCCCACGGGCTCCATGGGTATCGGTCCGATCAGTTCGATCTACCACGCGCGTTTCATGCGCTACCTCACGCACCGCCATTTGCTTGACTGCTCAGGCAGAAAGGTCTGGGGCGTATTCGGCGATGGTGAGATGGACGAGCCCGAATCGATGAGTGCGCTCACACTCGCTGCACGCGAGAACCTTGACAATCTGGTGTGGGTGGTGAACTGCAACCTCCAGCGGCTGGACGGACCGGTGCGCGGCAATGGCCGCATCATCGACGAGCTGGAAAAGCTGTTTGCCGGTGCGGGCTGGAACGTGATCAAGCTGGTGTGGGGCAGCGACTGGGACGGCCTGTTCGCGCGCGACACCACCGGCGCGCTGGTGCGTGCTTTCTCGCAGACAGTGGATGGTCAGATGCAGACCTTCGCCGCCAAGGACGGCCGCTTCAACCGCGACAACTTCTTTGGGCAGAACGCCGAACTGGCAGCGTTGGCCCAGGGCATGTCCGACGAGCAGATCGACCGTCTGAAACGAGGCGGCCATGATCTGGTGAAAATTCACGCGGCCTACGCCGCTGCGGCTGGCCACACCGGTCAGCCCACAGTGATCCTCGCGCAAACCAAGAAAGGCTACGGCATGGGCAGCGCGGGTCAAGGCAAGATGACCACGCACAGCCAGAAGAAGTTCGACGGCGCCGACCTGATCGAATTTCGAAACCGCTTCGACCTGCCGCTGTCAGACGAACAGACCACGGATCTGGCGTTTCACAGGCCCTCGCAAGACAGCCCCGAGATGCGTTACCTGCACAAACACCGCGAGCGGCTTGGCGGAGCGATGCCCCGGCGCGAAACGGAGTGCGACATGGTCCCCGTACCCGCGATCAACACCTACGCGAGCTTCGCGCTCAAGGCCGGTGGCAAGGAAATGAGCACCACCATGGCATTCGTTCGCATGCTCGGCGGCCTGCTCAAGGACAAGCAGCTCGGGCCGCGCATCGTGCCGATCGTCGCCGACGAGGCTCGTACCTTCGGCATGGCCAACCTGTTCAAGCAGGTAGGCATTTACAGCAGCGTAGGCCAGCGCTACGCGCCAGAGGACATTGGCTCGGTGCTGAGCTACCGCGAGGCGATGGACGGCCAGATTCTTGAAGAGGGCATCAGTGAAGCCGGGGCGCTAGCGAGCTGGACGGCAGCTGCCACAAGCTACAGCGTTCATGGACTGACCATGCTGCCGTTCTACATCTACTACTCCATGTTCGGGTTCCAGCGCGTGGGAGACGCGATATGGGCCGCTGCCGATCAACGCTCGCGGGGCTTCTTGCTTGGTGCGACATCTGGCCGGACCACGCTCAGCGGTGAAGGACTGCAACACCAGGACGGCAGCAGCCATCTGGTGGCTGCGACCATTCCCAACTGCAAGGCCTGGGACCCTGCTTTCGCTGGCGAGCTCGCCGTGATCGTGGATGCCGGTATGCGCGAAATGTTGGTCGAGCGGCAAGACGTTTTTTACTACATCACGCTGATGAACGAAAACTACGCACAACCCGACCTGCCCGAAGGCGCGGCGGCAGACCTGCTCAAAGGCGGCTACCACTTCGGCTCATACGGCCCGATCGATGGACAGCGAATCACGCTGCTCGGTTCGGGCGCGATCCTGACAGAGGTGATCCGAGCGGCACAGAGCCTCGCAGCCGAGGGCATCCGCTCGGACGTATTCAGCATTACCAGCTGGAGTGAGCTGACGCGAGAGGGCGAGTCCCAAAGCGAAGCTGGCCATCTCGCCCAATTGCTCTCTCAAAGCCAAGGCACCATCGTCGCGGCTACCGACTATGTGCGCGCGGTCCCCGAGCGGGTGCGCGCCCTTGTGCCCCGGGACAGGCGCTACCTTACCCTGGGCACCGACGGCTTTGGCCGAAGCGACACACGCGCTGCGCTGCGAGCGTTTTTCCGCGTGGACGCTGCCAGCATCGCCCAAACCGCACGAGACGAGATCGCGGGAGCCTCACCAAGCAAGTGATGACCTAGGCCGTGGTGGTCCGTATGAAGGTGCAGACCACTGACCCGAGTGCGAAGCTCAGCGACAGAGGTGCGGCCTTTCATATTGGTCAACGTACCGACTCCACACCACTGCTGATCGCTTTCGACGCATCCCATCAAGCCCACTTTCGCTGACCGGAAGTTCCAAGGGCAGAGGCCACAAGACGCTGCTGGTTGATGCCCTGAGGCAGGCCTACACGCTGGCGGAGCTGCTCTGCGAAGTGGCTTTGCCACACAGCTCCTACTTCTACCATCGGGCACGGCAAGAGGTGGCCGACAAGTACGCAGAGATACGTCAAACCATGGCCGGCATCTTTGATAACAACCACCGCTGCTACGGATACCGGCGGATCCATGCCTGCCTGAGCGATCAGTCCGTGAACATCTCGGAGAAGGTCGTTCGGCGTCTGATGAAACAAGAGCGCCTGGTTGCCGCGACGAGCAAGCGTTGTCGATACGGCGCATACATGGGCGAGATCAGTCTGGCACCCGACAACCTGCTAAACCGCGACTTCAACGCCTTTGCACCGAATGAAAAATGGCTCACCGACATCACCGACATCACCGAGCTCCAGATCCCAGCGGGCGAGGTGTATCTGTCTCCCATGATCGATTGCTTCAATGGCCTGGTCTTCAGCTGGTCGTAAGCTGGTCGATAGGCACGCGGCCGAACGCCGAACTGGTCAACACGATGTTGGATGCCGCCATTGACAAGATCGCTGTCAGCGGCGAGCGACCTCTGGTGCATTCGGATCGTGGCGGCCACTATCGATGGCCGGGCTGGTTGGCCCGCATCGCTGATGCGAAGTTGGTTCGTTCGATGTCGCGCAAGCGATGCTCACCAGACAACGCTGCCTGCGAGGGCTTTTTCGGCCGTCTGAAGACCGAGATGATCTTCTCGCGCGACTGGCTGTCCACGACCATCGAAGAGTTTGCCAAGCACTTGGACATCTACACATGGTGGTGCAACGAGATTCGGATCAAGAGCTCACTCGCGGCTTGCGCAGCACCGCGCTAGCACCGCACAAGCGTGGGAATCGCTGTTTAACCTGTCCAAGAAATCGTCCGCACCCTTCACCGGTCAATATTCTATCGGCGCCACCGCCTGCATCTTGAAAAGGGACGCCGTCGCCCTTATCATTGGCACTCGCTGAAGTTGAGTGCTAACACCCACCGCACCCAACTCCACGTCGATCAACGGTGCTGGCGCTAGCGCGCTGGAGCCGATGTAAATTCCCCAACCTTTCTTACCAGGAGATGCAATGAAACTTCGTCCTCTCGCCGATCGCGTGATCGTCAAGCGCATAGACAGCGAAACCAAGACCGCCTCGGGCATCGTCATTCCCGACGCCGCCGCCGAAAAGCCCGACCAGGGTGAAGTCCTGGCTGTTGGCCCAGGCAAGAAAAACGACAAGGGTGAGCTGTTGGCCATGAACGTCAAAGTCGGCGACCGTGTGTTGTTCGGCAAGTACAGCGGCCAGACCGTGAAGGTCGACGGCGACGAACTGCTGGTGATGAAAGAAGACGACCTGTTCGCGGTCGTCGAGTCCAAGTAAACCCCAGGAATTTGTGGGATGACCGGCCAAGCCATCTGATGTCTGGCCGCTTCAGCCTCAAATGATTAACCATTTTTCGGAGATATCAACATGGCAGCAAAAGACGTGATTTTCGGTGGCGAAGCCCGCGCACGCATGGTCGAGGGTGTGAACATCCTGGCCAACGCGGTCAAGGTCACCCTCGGCCCCAAGGGTCGTAACGTGGTGCTCGAGCGCTCGTTCGGCGCCCCAACCGTCACCAAAGACGGTGTTTCGGTCGCTAAAGAGATTGAACTGAAGGACAAGCTCCAGAACATGGGCGCCCAGATGGTCAAGGAAGTCGCTTCCAAGACCTCAGACATCGCTGGCGACGGCACCACCACCGCGACCGTGCTGGCCCAGGCCATCGTGCGCGAAGGCATGAAGTACGTGGCCGCCGGCATGAACCCGATGGACCTCAAGCGCGGCATCGACAAAGCAGTGACCGTGCTGGTCGAGGAGCTGAAGAAGGCTTCCAAGGCAACCACCACCTCCAAGGAAATCGCACAGGTTGGCTCCATTTCGGCCAACTCGGACGAGACCATCGGCAAGATCATTGCTGATGCGATGGACAAGGTCGGCAAAGAAGGCGTGATCACCGTCGAAGACGGCAAATCGCTGGATTCCGAGCTCGACGTTGTTGAAGGTATGCAGTTTGACCGCGGCTACCTCAGCCCCTACTTCATCAACAACCCAGAGAAGCAAGCCGCGCTGCTGGACAATCCTTTCGTGCTGTTGTACGACAAGAAAGTATCCAACATCCGTGACCTGCTTCCCGTGTTGGAGCAGGTTGCCAAGGCTGGTCGTCCACTGTTGATCATTGCCGAAGACGTCGAAGGCGAAGCCTTGGCGACGCTGGTGGTGAACACCATCCGCGGCATCCTGAAAGTGGTAGCTGTGAAGGCCCCTGGCTTCGGCGACCGCCGCAAAGCCATGCTGGAAGACATTGCTATCCTGACCGGTGGCAAAGTGATTGCCGAAGAAGTTGGCCTGACGCTGGAAAAAGTGACCCTGGCCGACCTGGGCTCTGCCAAGAGCATCGAAGTGGGCAAGGAAAACACCACCATCATCGACGGCGCTGGCGCCTCCGCTGACATCGAAGCCCGCGTCAAGCAGGTTCGGGTGCAGATCGAAGAAGCCACCAGCGACTACGACCGCGAGAAACTTCAAGAGCGCGTGGCCAAGCTGGCCGGCGGTGTTGCCGTGATCAAGGTCGGCGCTGCCACCGAAGTCGAGATGAAGGAAAAGAAAGCCCGTGTGGAAGACGCCCTGCACGCCACGCGCGCTGCGGTAGAAGAAGGCATTGTGGCCGGTGGTGGTGTGGCTTTTCTGCGCGCCCGTCAGTCTGCTGGTGTGATCAAGGGCGACAACGCCGACCAAGACGCCGGTATCAGGCTGGTGATGAAAGCGGTTGAAGCACCGCTGCGCGAGATCGTGGCCAACGCCGGTGGCGAGCCTTCGGTGGTGGTCAACGCCATCCTGGCAGGCGAGGGCAACTACGGCTTCAACGCTGCCAACGACACCTACGGCGACATGATCGAAATGGGCATTCTGGATCCAACGAAGGTGACCCGTACCGCGCTGCAAAACGCGGCTTCGGTCTCCAGCCTGATGTTGACCACCGAGTGCATGATTGCCGAGTCGGCAAAAGACGACGCACCGGGCGGCGGCATGGGCGGCGGTATGGGTGGGATGGGCGACATGGGCGGCATGGGTATGTAAGCTCTTTTTGCCTGAGGGTGCATGGCGGCGTTGCAGCCGCTTGCCGTGGCAATGCCGCTGTCTGCTTGGCTGCGCCTTGCCCTGCGCCCTCATGCTGCGTCTGATGGCATTTTTGCTTTCGGACAGAGACACAAGAAAAACCCCGCGAGGCGACTCGCGGGGTTTTTTCTTGGGCGGTTGGCTGGGCTTACCCCATCATGCCTTCGAGCTTGATCGTGTCCACCACAAACGCCCGGATTCCCTCGGCCAGTTTTTCGGTGGCCATCGCGTCTTCATTCATCGCGAAGCGGAAAGCCACCTCGTCGTATTGCACGAAGGGAATGTCCATCGTCTTTGCGGCTTGTGCACCGAGGGCTCTGGGCAGCGCGGCATCGCTGGCGGCCAGCTGCGACAGCAACTCGGGGCTGATGGTGAGCAGGTCGCAGCCGGCCAGGGCGGTGATCTGGCCCACGTTGCGAAAACTCGCGCCCATCACCTCGGTCTTGATGCCGTGTTTCTTGTAGAAGTTGTAGATCGCCTGGACCGATTGCACGCCAGGATCGTTGGCACCCGCCCTGTCGGCTTCGACCCAGGCAGCGCCCGCTTGCCTTTTGTGCCAGTCGCAGATGCGGCCCACAAACGGCGAGATCAACTGCACCTTGGCCTTGCCGCAGGCGACCGCCTGAGCAAACGAAAACAGCAGCGTGAGGTTGGTGTGAATACCCTCGCGCTCCAGGCGCTCTGCGGCCTGGATGCCCTCCCAGGTAGACGCGACCTTGATCAGCACCCGGTCCACATGCACGCCCTCGCCCTGGTAGAGGTCGATGATGCGGCGCGCACGGGTGACGGTCGCTTCGGTGTCAAAGCTCAGGCGCGCGTCCACCTCGGTGGAGACGCGACCCGGGATGTGTTTCAAGATTTCACAACCGAAACGCACCAACAGGCGGTTCATGGTCTCGTCCAGTCCCTGCGAAGCGTAGCGCGTCACAGCCTCGGTCAGCAGGTGGGCGTAGTCGGACTTTTGCACCGCTTTCAAGATCAGCGACGGATTGGTCGTCGCATCTTGTGGCGCATAGGCGGCGAGCTGATGGAAGTCGCCGGTATCGGCGACCACGGTGGTCAGGTGTTTGAGGGCGTCAAGCTGGTTCATGGCCCGATTATGGGCGCCATGGGTTTCACCACATCGCTCACGGACTGTAACCAAGTTACCATTCGACGATGCTCGACCGTATCCAAGCCTCACTGCCTTCGCTGGCACCCGCCGAACAACGGGTTGGCAAACTCGTGTTGCGCGACCCCCGCAGTTTCGCCAGCCTGCCGGTGACCGAGCTGGCCTTGCGCTCTCACGTGAGCAAGCCGACCGTGGTGCGCTTTTGCCGCAGCATGGGCTACGACGGCCTGGTGGATTTCAAGCTGAAGCTGGCCGGCACGGTGAGCGAGGGCGTGCCCTTCATCCACCGCAGCGTGGACGCCGACGACAAGGTGGGCGACGTGCTGGTGAAGGTGATCGACAACACGGTGGCGGCCTTCCTGAAATACCGCAACGACGCCTCGACCCATTCGATCGAGAAGGCGGTGGACGCCTTGGTGAGCAGCTACGAAAAACGCGGCCGCATCGAGTTTTACGGCGCGGGTAACTCGGGCATCGTGGCGCAAGACGCGCAACACAAGTTCTTCCGCTTGGGCATCAACACCGTGGCCTACAGCGACGGCCACATGCAGGTAATGAGCGCCTCGTTGCTGCGCGCCGGCGACTGCCTGGTGATCGTCTCCAACTCGGGCCGCACGCGCGACCTGATGGACGCCGCCGACATTGCGCGCAAGCACGGCGCCACCGTGATCTGCATCACCACCAGCGGCTCGCCGCTGGCGCAGTCTGGCCATATCCACTTGGCTGCCGACCATCCTGAAGGCTACGACCGCTACAGCCCCATGACCTCGCGGCTGATGCACCTGATGGTGATTGATGTGGTGGCCACTTGCGTGGCGCTGCGCATTGGCGGCGAGCTGTTGCAGCCGCTGCTGAAGGAAATGAAGAACAACCTGAGGAGCAAGCGCTACGCTTGACTGCGCTTTGCAGAGACAACCGATTGATGGCTTGACCGTTCACCCGGCCAGAGCCTAAGCAGCGCTAAACAGCGGCTGGATCAGCCCAAGCGAAATCTGGGGCTTTATCGCGCCAGTTGCACAGGCCAGCGGGTGCTCCTCGCAGCGAAGTCAAGGAGGAGACCTGCGCAGCAGGTCGGGGGACATCCGCACAGGCGAGTGCTTGCTGTCCGCGCCAACGCCAACACCAACCCAGTCAGCACATCAAATCCGCCCCTCTTCCACCGCATGGCAAGCCACCCGAACGCCGCCAATGCTCAGCAGCACCGGCCGCTCGTTGCGGCAACGGTCGTTGACGTTGGGGCAACGCGGGTTGAAGGTGCAACCGGTCGGTGGGTTCAGTGGGTTGGGCACCTCGCCACTCACCGGGACGCGCGCCCGACCAGTGTCGTGCATCTTTGGGATCGCGTCGAGCAGCATGCGCGTGTAAGGGTGGCGCGGGCTGTCAAAGAGCCTGTGCTTGGGCGCCAGCTCCACCAGCCGCCCCAGGTACATCACGCCCACCTGGTCGCTCACATGGCGCACCACAGCGAGGTTGTGGCTGATGAACAGGTAGGTGAGCCCCTGCTGGCGCTGCAGGTCTTTCATTATGTTGAGCACCTGTGCCTGCACGCTCACGTCCAGCGCAGAGGTGGGCTCGTCGCACACCAGAAACTCGGGTTGCGTAGCCAGCGCACGCGCGATGGAGATGCGCTGACGCTGCCCGCCCGAGAACTGGTGCGGGTACTTCACCCGGTCTTGCGGCGACAGGCCAACCGAGCGCAGCAAATCGTCAACCCGCGCGCTCAGGGCCTCGGGATCGGTCTCGATCGCGTGCTCGCGCAACGGCTCGGCAATGATGTTTTCCACGATCCAGCGCGGGTTCAGGCTGGCGTATGGGTCCTGAAAAATCATCTGGATGCGTCGACGCAATTGGCGCCCCTGCGGCGTCTTGAAGGCGGCGTGAGCGTCCTGTCCGTCGAATTCAAAGCCGCCGCGAGTCGGCTCATGGAGCCCAACCAACAAGCGCGCCACGGTGCTCTTGCCACAACCGGACTCACCCACCAAAGCCAGCGTCTCACCGCGCGCTATATCAAACGACACACCATCAACCGCGCGCAGCAGCTGGCGCGGTTGGCGCTCGATGACGCGGTTGAGCCAGGGCGCTGACACGTCAAAGGTTTTTGCCAGGTCGGTGGCGCGCACCAGAGGGGTGGCGGCCTCAATCAGCGCGGGTGGCGCATTGCGCTTGGCGGGGGCCGGTCCGGGCTTTTCAATCGTGCTCATGCGACAACTTCCTGTGTTGGTTGCGCCGCATGCAGCCAGCAGGCCGCGCGGGTGGCGCCCGCGTCGATCAGATCTGGCCGCTCCTCTCTGCAGCGACCGAACACGTGCTCGCAACGTGGGTTGTAAGCGCAGCCGGTGGGGATGGCATTGAGCCGGGGCATGGCGCCATCGATCTGGTGCAGCCGCTCGCGGTCCACGCTCATGTCGGGAATACAGGCCATTAGCCCAGCGGTGTACGGATGGGCCGGGTGGTTGATCACCTCGTGCACCGGGCCTATCTCCGCAATACGCCCGGCGTACATCACCGCCACCCGGTCGCAGGTTTCGGCGATCACGCCCATGTCGTGCGTGATCAGCATCACTGCCGCGCCGCGCTCCTTGCAGATGGTTTTAAGCAGCGTGATGATCTGAGCCTGAATCGACACGTCCAGCGCGGTGGTGGGCTCGTCTGCCACGATGAGCTGGGGCTCGGCGGCCAGGGCCAGTGCGATTACCACGCGCTGGCGCATGCCGCCCGAAAACTGGTGCGGGAAGTGGTCGATGCGCTGCTCAGCTGCCGGGATGCCCGTGTCTTTGAGCAGCTCGATGGCCCGCTGGCGCGCCTGGGCCTGGTTCATTGGCAGGTGGGTGGTGATGGTCTCCATCAGCTGGCGACCCACCGAATACAGCGGGTTGAGCGAGGTCAGCGGGTCTTGGAAAATTGCGCCTATCTTGCGCCCGCGCACCTTTCGCATTTCTTCATATGGCAAGTTGTCGATGCGCTGCCCGTGCAACAGAATTTGCCCCGAAGCCACACGCCCTGGTGGCTCCAACAGACCAATGATGGACGCGCCGGTAAGTGACTTGCCCGCACCCGACTCACCCACAACACCCAGGATTTCGCCCGGTGCAATGGAAAAAGAAATGTTGTCCAAAGCGCGCAGCGTGCCGCGTCGACTGGGGAACTCGACAACGAGATTTTGGACTTCAAGCAGGCTCATCGGAGTCTTGGGTTGAGTGCGTCGCGCAACCAGTCACCGAGCAGGTTGACCGACAGCGCAATCAGCACCAGCATCAGGCCGGGGAAAATGGTGATCCAGTATTCGCCGGAGAACAAATAGTCGTTGCCCACGCGGATCAGCGTGCCCAACGACGGCGAGGTGGGCGGCGCGCCGACACCGAGAAACGACAGCGTGGCTTCGGTGATGATGGCGGTGGCCACCTGGATGGTGGCCAGAACCAGCACTGGACCCATCACATTCGGCAACACGTGGCCGCGCATGATGCGCAACGGCGCCACCCCTGTCACGCGAGCGGCCTGGACATACTCTTTGTTGCGCTCCACCAGCGTCGAGCCGCGCACCGTTCGCGCGTACTGCACCCAGCCGGTGAGCGTGATGGAGACGATGAGCACGCCGAATGCCAGCGCCTCATGGGCGTTCGGAAACACTGCCCGGCCCACGCCAGCGATCAGCAGGGCCACCAGGATGGCGGGAAACGACAACATCACATCGCACAAGCGCATCAGCACGCTGTCCACCCAACCGCCCAAGAAGCCGGCGGCCAGCCCAAAAGCGACGCCGATCACCACCGAAAACACCACCGATGCAAAACCGACAGCCAGCGAAATGCGCGCACCGTACATCAGCGCCGAGAGAATATCGCGGCCTTGATCGTCGGTGCCGAGCAAGAAATTGCTGCTGCCGCCTTCGCTCCAAGCGGGTGGCAAACGCGCGTTGGACAGCTCCAGCGTGGCCAGATCAAACGGGTTGTGCGGCGCCACCCAAGGCGCAAACACCGCACAAAAAATACAGACGAACGCGATCAGCGCAGCCACGATGGCGGTGGGCGAGTTGCGAAAACTGTGGCCGATGTCGCCATCAAGCCAGCGACGGGTAGCTGCAATCAATGTAGTGCCTTAAGGGGAAGAAATCTCAGCCCAGGATTGGTACGGCTTCGGCGTCTCGTTCGAGCGCGCTGGCCCGTTCAACGAGATGTGCGCGAGGGCGGGAATGTCATGCAACCGGTTTTGCCGGGCCACCGGCATTGTCGCCCCTAGGAAAAACGCGAGGCTGTGCACAGAGAATGCTATTTAGCCGTGATCTGGCGAGATCCCATTACCTTGTCGACATTTGCAAGCTGCACACAGCTGCCAGGCATGGTTTGCAGCATGAACGAAAGTTCTTAGGCTCCATGCTCGGCCCGCATAGCAAGTCATCAGGTGCGTCCAACGCGTTTGTGCACAACGCCGGTGACATAGCAAGCCCCGGCCTCGATATTCGCGGTGGCGGGGCAGGTGCGTTCGCAATTTGCCTGGGCAAAGACGCCCTGCCTCAAGGCAACGGTGCAACTCACCTCGTAAAAGCGTTTTTCCACCAGGTCCTGCACCTGTGCGCTGAAGCTGCGCCCGGTTTTCATCAGCGTTGTCGTGCTCGGCACCACGCACAAGGCACGCTTTTAGCCGTCCGCCCGCATTGCAGATCGGCTGGCGTGGCTGTCGTGTTCTCGGCTAGGCATGAGTCCGGGCCAGGTCGATTTTCACGCGACGTCGTTGTGTTCGGCGATGGTCAGCGTGTCTATGTCGGCGCGAAGCTCCATCATCTGGGCGCTAGCACGCCCTTTGCCGTGCATCAGCGCGACCACGCCAGTTGTTCCAACGCCGTTGGATTTCATCGTCGTTACACGCCCAGAGCGACTCTCCCATGCGCTGTGCGGTGTGATGCGTTTTGAAGACAATTGCAGAACGGTCACGCCGCATCGCAGCGAGCTCGATATGAAAGGCGGCGATGTGTGCGGGTGCGCGTCCATGCGACCTGATGTGAGGTGCCAGCATGTTCAATGACCTCCCGCATTTTCCACACGCAGCCGGGGATCGACCGCGAAATACAGCAGGTCGACAACCATGTTGATGACCACAAAGATCAAGGCGATCAGGCACAAATAAGCGGCCATCACCGGGATGTCAGCAAAGGTCACCGCCTGAATGAACAGCAGGCCCATCCCAGGCCACTGGAACACCGTTTCGGTGATGATGGCAAACGCGATCAGTCCCCCCAGCTGCAAACCGGTGATGGTCATCACCGGCACCAGCGTGTTTTTGAGCGCATGACCAAAATGCACCGCGCGGTTGGTCAGGCCACGAGCTCGGGCGAACTTTATGTAGTCGGTGCGCAGCACCTCCAGCATTTCCGCGCGTACCAACCGCATGATCAGCGTGAGCTGAAAAATGGCCAGTGTGATGGCTGGCAGGATGATGTGGACCCAGCCGTTTGCTGTTAGCAAGCCCGAGCTCCACCACCCCATCTGCACCACCTCACCGCGGCCAAAGCTCGGCAACCAACCAAGGTATACCGAAAACACCAGGATCAGCAAGATACCGATTAAAAACGTGGGCAGCGACACCCCCAGCAACGAGATTGTCATGAACAACTGACTTACAAAGCTGCCGCGCTTTAGTGCCGCATAAACGCCCATTGGAATACCCGCCACCAGAGCCAGCACCCCCGCTACCAGCGCCAGCTCCAGCGTGGCAGGCAGTCGCTCGGCTATCAGGTGCGACACCTTCGCGCCCTGGCGCAAGCTGATGCCAAATTCGCCTTGTACTGCGTTGACCAGGAAGTACCAGAACTGAATGAGGAACGGCCGGTCCAAGCCGAGCTGGCCACGCAGCTCGCTGACCTGTTCGGGTGTTGCGTCTTGCCCCAACAAAAAGACCACCGGATCGCCCACGTACTGGAACAGCATGAAGGCGATTAACGCCACACTGACCATGACCAACACGGCTTGAGCCAACCGTCGGAGGATGAAGGCAAACATCGGTTCTGCGGGTCCTAAAAAGGGGGCCACTCACGGCGACCCCTGTAGCCAAAATCTCACTTTATCTTGATCAAGCGCCAGTCAAGCCGGTTATCAGCGCGGTGCACCACGTCAATGTTTTTTTTCATCGCCCAGGGAATCACCTGGTTGTGCAGGGGAATGTGAGCAACATCTTTATTTTGTAGCGCCAGCGCTTTGGTCAGGATCTCGGTACGCAGCTTCAGGTCTGTCTCTTTCTTGGCGCGTTCGATCAAAGCGTCCATTTGCGGGTTGCTGTATCGGCCCACGTTGTAGTTGCCGTCGCCCTGCGCACCAACTGTGCGCACCAACGACTGCAGCGAATACATTGCATCGAAGGTCGGCACGCCCCAGCCCAACATATAAATGCTGGCCTCGTAGCGCTGGATCATCGGGAAGTAGGTCACCAGCGGAAGGGTCCGCAGCTTCGCTCTCACGCCAACCCGTGCCCACATCGCGGTGACCGCTTGGCAGATGGCTTCGTCGTTGATATAGCGGTTGTTAGGGCAAGCGAAATCGACTTCAAAACCGGCCGGATAACCGGCATCAGACAACAATTTTTTTGCTGCATCGGCGCTGAACGGATAGCGCTTGTGAACCGCCTCAGTCCAACCATTGACCTGAGGCGCCACCAGCGCACCCGTCGTTTGTCCCAGGCCACGCAGGCTCACGCGAACAATGGTGTCGATGTCAATAGCCTGGTACAGAGCCTGGCGCACGCGTTGATCTTTCAGCGGATTTTTGCCCTTGACATCGCTACCAGGCAACTCGTCGCGGAACTGGTCCATGCCAAAAAATATGGTGCGGTTCTCCACCCCATCCACCACCTTAAATTCAGACGAAGAGCGGATACGACCGAGATCTTGCGGACTGGGGTCCAGCACCAGATCTACAGCGCCGGATAGCAGCGCGGCCATGCGGGTGGACACGTTGCGCACCGGCGTGTAAATCACCTCTGTCACGTTGCCGTCTGACTTGCCCCACCATGCTGGATTTCGACTCAGCACCATCTTCTGGTCAGGTTGCCATTCCTTGAGAACAAATGGACCGGTACCCATGGCGTTGCGATGGGCGAAGTTCTCGTCCTGGGTCTTGATGTCCTTGGGTACGGTCGAGTTGTTCTTTTCAGACCATGTCTTGCTCATTACGCGCAGCTCGGTGAGTTGGTTGATGAGAACGGGGTTGGGGTTGCTCGTGAAGATGTCGATGGTCTTGGCATTCACCTTCACAACCCGATCGATACCGGCGGTGTAAACCGCGAAGTTGGATGTCTTGCTCATTGCCCGCTCGATGGAGAACACCGCATCGTCAGCGACGAAGGTGCTGCCATCGTGAAATTTCACGTCTGTGCGCAGAGTCAAGCGCAGTTGTGTCGGAGAAATTTGTGACCAAGCTGTGGCCAGAACAGGCTCTGGCTTGAAGGTGCGGCTGTCGTAGTACACCAGCGACTCATACACCGCTGCGTGTATGCCGTTTGACAGAGCGTTGTTTTGCGAATGGATATCCCAGCTGGAAATGTCACTTGCGCTGGTCCACTTGAAAGTTTGCGCTTGGACGCCGACGGTACCCAAGGCCAGCGCACAAGCGAGCATCGTTGTGGTCATTTTCATTTTTTATTCCCAAAAAAGAGTGGCAAGCGACCACTATGCAACATCCACTCGTGCGCCGGTAGCAAATTAAGGCTGGTGGGTGCCTTTTTGCGAGAAAAAGCTCGATCCAGATCAACAAAGCCGGTGGATTCCTGGCTTTGTACAAGCAGCTCGGGCGCGCCTTGGGCTGTCTCCAATCGCAAGCGACCGTACCAGGCACGCAGCCTACTCTACGTGCTGTCACTGTTGGTCATCAGCGCCACCGTGATCGGGGACCGGAATTTTCAGGACGTGCAAGGAAGGACTTTTTGCGCACATCGCGCTTATACCGCAGCCGTTACTTAAGAGATTGGTGTTCCGTTTCCAGCACCAGCTTGCGAATTTGGTCGGTGCGCGGGTTGTACGTGAATGTCTCCAGCGGCTCATTTGCGCTCCACATACAAGCCAATATGGGGTACAGCAGCTATTCTCTAGTCAGCAATTGACCGGGTTTGGAGAAGCGATTGGCACGTGCACTGGTCAATGAGCGCTCACCACCAAACGCCAGTAGAAACCGCGCGGGAGACTCCTTCGCCTGAGGGTCACGCCGATCAGACTTTAAAGCAGAGACATTACTTTTCTATTGAAAGGTTGCCCATCCGACTGTCGGCAAGCCAACGACAAATTGGTGCCGAAATACACCGACAGGACTGCTTGCTTGTACCCGCGGCTTTAACTGTGCCACGACACTTGCGGGTTCAAAAGGCTCACTGCGTTTTCCCGGCAGCACAAGTTGCTCCCAGCGTGGCGTTGTGAAGGGGGTCGACACCCAACGCGCAGTCATACTGCCCTCATGCACTGCATTGTTAACCGACAGCGCGCAGCCTGCCAACCACAGACACAATTACAGCGCCACTCACAAAAAACAAGGTCAAATCAGAATGTCCGCTCTAGCATTCGACTTATCAATAGGTTGTTCGAGCGACTGCATGGGTGTGTCAAATATGTAAAGTCTGCAGCCGGGTAGCGAAGATTTTTACGGCAAGGACAATTTGTAACCAAGCTGGAGCGTGCAGTGGGTGTTCTGAGACTGACGGCGCCGTTGTCAAATTGCAAGCCAGAAACACAAAAGCCCCATCGAATTTCTTCGATGGGGCTGAT
>Ga0105050_10004648_pt1 | contig 18142 bp, 18 predicted proteins | sample FRY01_FD_78088 | JGI IMG/M metagenome (GOLD analysis project Ga0105050, IMG submission 78088) | Freshwater microbial communities from Lake Fryxell liftoff mats and glacier meltwater in Antarctica - FRY-01 | ecosystem: Environmental > Aquatic > Freshwater > Ice > Glacier meltwater ... | reverse complement strand
GTGTGTCCTGACAAGATAAGAGTGTGTGTCCTGACAAGATAAGAGTGTGTGTCCTGACAAGATAAGAGTGTGTGTCCTGACAAGATAAGAGTGTGTGTCCTGACAAGATAAGAGTGTGTGTCCTGACAAGATATCCGACGCCACCAGGAAGACGGCTGACAAAGTCAGGATTGTTTTGCCCAGTCAGACATCAGCAAACGTGTCTGGGTCTTCTCCTCGGAGGTACGCGCAAATTCAGAGACGGCAAAGTCCGTTGCCCCCGCCAGTGCAAGCTCCGAGAGTTTGTCGTTGACCTCGTTCCGGTTGCCGACGATGGCAACATCACCCGGGGTAGCCGCGCCTTCACGATCGAACATCGCACGATACGATGGCAATTGACCGTACATGGCGAGGTTCCGATCGATAATGGCACGCACACCGGCAGGATCATCAGTCACACAAACTGGCAACGTTGCGAGTACACGAGGCGCAGCACGCCCGGCAGCGGTGGCTGCTTCCATCAGCCGTGGCACGATGTGTTCACGAATGGTCTTCGGCCCCACCCAGGCAAGCGATACGCCATCGCTCAGGGTGCCGGCGACCTTCAATGCCTGTGGACCGAGGGCTGCAACCAGTACCGGGGTGCGCTGCGTCGGCGCAACAAACACCTTGGTGTTGCACGAGAGGGTCTCGCCGTGGAAGTCCACCGACCCTTGTTCGAGCAATGGCATGAGCACCTGCAGGTATTCCCGCAGATGCCGGATCGGCTTGCCAAAGTCGATGCCGAGTTGCGCCATCATCACTTCATGGGACAGACCGATGCCCAGTGTCAGGCGCCCCTGAAGTACACTGGCTGCAGTCAACACCTGACCTGCCAGCGTCATGGGGTGACGTGGCCAGGTCGGGATGACTGCGGTGCCGAGTTCGATCTGAGGTATCTGCTGACCCACCAGCGCAAGTACAGTCAGTGCGTCGAAACCACCCGTGGGATGCTCGGCGAGCCAATACGAGGAAAAGCCGTCGGCTTGCGCGCGTGCAGCGTCCGCAACGATTGCGGGGACGGATGCTTTCTGGACCAGACCGGTGCCGTTGATGCCGATGCGCATGGTAGGCTCCTTGTCGTCGTTATTATTGGTCGCTGACTGCGGCAGAGGTGCCGTAGTCAGGTTGTTTCGCGAATGCCAAGCTTACCCGGCCGGATCGTCATCCGCTGCGCCCTTCTTTCGACCTTGCCATGCCACTGGTCTTGGTGATGATGGGCGTCAGACCGTGCGAGGCCTCCAAGCCAGAGGTATGTCCTGAATGACCTGCTCACAGACCGGTTGATGCTGCGCCGTCTGTGACACGCAGGCGTATCTGCGCCTTTCCATGTTTTTTTTCGGCCGACCAGGATGTAGCGCTTCAATTCAGCGGCCGCGGTAGGCGGAGTCAGGCGAGGTTGGTCTGCTCGGGCGAAGGGTCGGGCGTCATGCACCTTTCCGTGGAACCAGTTTGACCTGTAGCTCACAGCCAACCGCTCTTGCGTAACGCTTCAATGTTGCCAACGACGGTGCATGTTTGCCCGCAGCTTCCAGCCGCGATACTGCACTCTTCGTCGTGCCCATGCGCTCGGCGACAGTGTCTTGTGTGAGACCAGCCCTGGACCGCGCTTTGAGCATCTGGCCGGCGACCTGGTATTCCAGTTCCAAGCTGTCATAGGCCTCAGCAAAACCCTTGCGCTGTTTCGCTTTAGCAAGGAGCTCTTCATGCTTGTGCGTGACCGGTTCGTACTTGAGATTAGCCATGCTCCAACTCCTTCTTGCGCTTGCGCGCCAGTTTTAATTCTCGATCTGACGTTTGCCGAGCCCTTTTGATGAACGTGTGAACGACCACGACACGCTTACCCATCACAAAACAATAGAAAGTGCGCCCGATTCCTGACCGCCCTTGCGGCCTCAATTCAAACAACCCATCGCCGAAGGCCCTTGAATGTGGAAGTCGCAAACTGGGCTGTGCTCGGAAAGAAGTTCGACAAGGCGCGCGTAGTCCGCCAAGACATCTACGGGCCAGGATTCGATTTCTGCGAGAACCCGTTTACGGCAATGCTAAATCGCAATCCCATGGTTTGATGTTAGCAACCATGCTAACTCCGGGCAAATGCGACAAGACTCGTGTCTTCTGTCGCGACGCCCAACGCAACTACTCACCTGCGTTCATTTGTACACGTTGAATGCAGCTATTCTTGAGGTTTCAGCGCCCATGCGCCCAGAAGGGGTAGTGCAAGGTGGTCGATATTGGCAGCACGCATTTCGCGCCATCTCGCTTGCAATTGGGACGCCTTCGTCCCCACGAAAATCGACACCCCTGTAATGCCAGGCCTGTCGAAGTCACCCGCGGAATCACCGTCGACTGCGACAAGCGCCAAGGGCACGTTCATTCAACCCGCCAGATCAAGAGCCCACTGCGATTTGTGTTCCGGCCAACCATGCGCGATGGCCCCCGATTCTCTCAGATCTGTCGCAAGACAGCGCTCGATACCAACGGCACCAGCAAGGCGAGCGGCCTCGCAACGCCGCCGGGCAAAGGACGCTACGCCGATGGCAACTTCGTGCTCTTTTGGCATCGCAGTGCCCTCTGAGAGCACTGCGATGCCCGCCTTGACTCGGTTCAGCGACCGCAGCGCAGGAGTTGTAGAAGTGAAACGTCCTGGTACCACATATCCATTTCTTCGCGCGCAGTCGAAGAAACCTTGGCGAACGCTCAGCGGCAATTACCTGTTCGCTGGCACGGCGCTTACCCGGGTCTTTCGCCTACACGTCATCGACGGGCTGCGACCATGTGCCGCCCTCCTTGTTGGAGCTTCATTAACTTCAGGAGATCATCATCGCGGACCCTCTAATCGACGTTCGATGGATGGATTTGTTCCGGAAAATTCCGTGGAAATGTCCAGCCAAATTCACACATGGAAATACGCCTTCCATCTATCCTGACGCCTGCTGGTTGCGCAGTACTGCCTGCCACAACTGCTTGTGCACCCATCGGCCCCGCGTTGATTTATAAACTGGCAAAGTCGTTTCCACGAAAAGCTTCAGCCAAAGGAAATGGGCAGTGAAGTGGGTGCCAAAACGCTTGGGAGGTACAACGATGTTCCGGTCATCATTGCCGATCAATGGATGCTGCGACCAAGGTTCGTCCAGGGTGTTGTGCTTACATCGTCTGGCCGTGAACCGCCCGCCAGTCTAGTCCGGTCTATTCATTAATCTTCTGCTGCAGCTGCCGAAAGTCGTGAAAACACAGCGCGTGCTCCTTCCCGGTGCTCGCCGTACTGGTAAGTACGACTGCGCGCCTGAAAGGGCGCGCCACACTGTCTTTTCGCGCATCTCGTCACTGGCGACGAACCTTCATGAATACTCCTGGCGTACCTTGCCTTGGTTCCATCCTCTGCCATGATGGTTCGAACGATCCAGGATACCTGTTTGTGCCAAAGTGTCGGATGCCCGAAGCCAGGCCAGATGAGCCATGAATGACCTGCTCACCGACCGGTTGCTGCTGCGTCGTCCGCAACGCGCCCACGTACCTGCGCTTTTCACTGCGTTTTGTGCTGACCTGGAAGTGACCCGCTGGCTGAGCTGGCGTGCACATCGATCCACCGATGACACCCATGCGTTCATTGATTTTGCCGATGCCCAGTGGAGCCAGTATCCATCTGGGCCGCTGCTGATCTTTTCCCGCCGTGGTGGCGAGTTGATTGGCAGCACTGGCCTCTCCTGGGAGACGCCAACCCGCGCCTCGACAGGGTATGTATTGCGCAAATCCGTGTGGGGTCAGGGTTATGCCTCTGAAGCGATGGCCTGCATGGTGGTGCTGGCAGATCAGCAGGACATTGTCCGATTGCAGGCAATCTGCCACGTGGATCACGCGGCGTCGGCGCGTGTGCTGGAAAAGTCCGGTCTTGTCTTCGAGGGCATCTTGCGAGCGCACACGGTGTTTCCCAATACAGCAATGGAGTACCCGCAGGATGTGCTTTGTTATGGCCGGGTGCGGGACAACACCTGATGTCACTGGATGGTCCGGCCCTGACCGGTCACATCAAACCGGAGCAGAGCGGGGATCGGGACGGGGTAAATCGAAGCCCTGAATCGAGGCCAAGGGTCGGGTGGTGCATGCCTGTTGCCTGATTCCGCGCCGCTGCGCAGGCGAACTGCAGGTGAAGTACAGCGGACGCCATCCCTCCTGCTCTCTATAATCGCGCCGCGTTCCGACAGGAAGTTAAAAATGGGCGGCGAGCAGTAGCTCGCTCATCGAATCAGGTTGTTCCTGCAGCAGCCTGCCAACTGCCGTTGTTCGGCGAGGATACGTTGTGAGAATTGAAGATTTTACAGACCCCTACCTTGGCAAGACCTGGGGTGAACTGGGCGTTCGTGTATTGAGTTCAGGCAAGCGCATCGCGGTGACCCTGGGTTATCCCGCAATGGGCATGCATGCGCAATTGACGGCTGCACTGGGCAAACACCTGGGTATTGACGATCTTGAACTGGACCTGCGTTTTTCGCCCGGAGAAGGCCGGGGCTTTGGCCGCGTTCGTCATATCGTGGCCGTTGCCTCCGGCAAAGGCGGTGTTGGCAAGTCGACCACTGCGGTGAACCTTGCGCTGGCCCTCGACAGGGAAGGCGCCAAAGTCGGATTGCTCGACGCCGACATCTACGGCCCGAGTCAGGGGATGATGCTCGGTGTGCCGCAGGATCAGCGGCCGGAAATGAAGGATGGTCAGACGATCTCGCCCATCAAGGCCCATGGCCTCAAGACCATGTCGATGAGTTATATGGTGACTGAACGCACGCCCATGGTCTGGCGCGGCCCGATGGTGTCCAGTGCCCTGCAGCAGATGCTGACGCAAACCGATTGGGGTGATCTCGATTATCTCGTGGTGGACATGCCACCGGGTACCGGCGACATCCAGCTGACGCTGTCACAGAAGGTGCCGGTATCCGGCGCGGTGATCGTCACCACTCCCCAGGACATTGCGTTGCTCGATGCACGCAAGGGAATCGAGATGTTCCGGAAAGTGAATATCGAGATTCTCGGAATTGTCGAGAACATGAGTTTCTACTGCTGTCCCAATTGTGGACATCAGGCGCAATTGTTTGGCGAAGGTGGTGGTCAGCGGGTGGCGGATGAACTTGGCGTGCCGCTGCTTGCGCAGTTGCCACTCGACCTGACGATTCGCCTGCAGGCGGATGGTGGCAACCCGACCGTCGCAGCCGATCCGGAAGGCGCGATTGCCAGCATCTATCGGGATGCGGCACGACATCTGGCGGCGCGGCTGTGGTTGCAACAAGCCAGCGCACCGGTGATCAGCATGAGCGAGGAATAAGAGCGTGAGCAAGGAATTAGTAGCGTGAGCAAGGAATTAGTAGCGTGAGAAAGGAATTAGTAGCGTGAGAAAGGAATTAGTGGCATGACCATCAAGTCGGATCGCTGGATACGCGAGCAGTCGGCCAAAGGCATGATCTCACCATTCGAGCCGGGTCAGGTGCGCGAACGGGATGGCGGGAAGATCATCTCGTATGGCACGTCCAGTTATGGCTACGACGTTCGTTGTGCACCCCACTTCAAGATCTTTACCAACGTCTATTCGGCAACGGTGGATCCGAAGTCGTTCGATGAGCGCAGCTTTGTCGACCTGCACGATGATTGCTGCATCATTCCGCCCAATTCGTTTGCCCTGGCGAGCACCGTCGAGTACTTCCGCATTCCGGAGGATGTGCTGGTGATCTGCCTCGGTAAATCGACCTATGCACGCTGCGGCATCATCGTCAACGTCACCCCCCTGGAACCCGAGTGGGAAGGACACGTGACGCTCGAGTTTTCCAATACCACGACGTTGCCCGCGAAGATCTATGCCCATGAGGGTGTGGCACAGATGCTGTTTTTCCAGTCCGATGAACGCTGCGAAGTCACCTACAAGGATCGGGGCGGCAAGTATCAGGGCCAGATGGGCGTCACGCTGCCAAAACCCTGATTGCTGCGCCCAATATGCACCCAGGGCGTGGTTGGTTTGTGTGGTGCCGGTCAGAGCAGCATCACGGTAAAGACCAGACGGTGATTGACTGGTGTCAGCTACCTGACAACGCTGTCAGGGTGCGCACAGCGCCAGGGTCCGCGACGGTCGACGGTACGATTGCCATACGGACACCGAGTGCGCGGTATTCATCGAGTCGCTGACGAATCTCAGCGAGCGAACCAAAACCCAGTGCCGACACCAGCAGTTCATCGGGAATGAGGTCACGCACCTCCCGAGCGGAGGGTGCACGTTTGGCGGCTTCAACGACACTGCCGAAGCCCTGCAGAGCAAAGTTCCTGCTATAACCGGGCACCCGGATGTAACCGGCCAAAAAACGTTTGGCAAAGCCTGCGCTTGCCTCGGTTGGATCCAGGCACACATGCGCCCACACCGTGACCGGAGGCGGTTCGCGCCCGACGGACCTGGCACCCTCGGCGATTTCCGCCAGAAACGACGGCACAGCACGTGGACTGATCATGTTCAGCGCAACACGGTCTGCAATCTGCCCGGCGAGATACAACATGCGCGGACCAAACGATGCCATGCCAACCGGCAGTTGCACTCTGCCAAAGCCGTTGGTGAAACCACGGGTGCGATAGGACCCTTCGGTGATGTCTGTAGATTGTCCCGTGCAAGCGGCGCGCACTGCAGTGATCAGTGATTCCATGTCGGCGACCGTCAGTGAGGCCCGGTTGTGCCAACCCTTCACCATGGCTGGCGACGATGCTCCGACGATCACTTCGAGATCATTTGCCCCGAGCCCTGCGAGCGTTGCAGCAATCATCGCCAGCTGCGGGGCCGTACGCAGTGGTCCTGGCATGGGCCCCAGGCCAAGCGGATGGCCAGGAAACGTCGAGGCAAACCATCCGCCGAAACTCACGGGGTCGAGTTTGTACGTCTCTGGAAGCCAGACACGCCGATAACCGAGATTCACAGCCATACCCGCATAATCCTGATAACCCGCTACCGTGTCGGCGACGGGCAATCCGAGCACAACGTCCAGATCCAGAGTGGGACATTTTTTCTCAGGCTGTTGTTTCAAGGCAGGACTCTCGTTGGCGACGGTGATTGAATGATACTGGTCTCACCGCCGCTGCAGGGAAACAAGCGAACGGACCGTTTCGACGCTGCCTGTCGGGCTGCGGCCATGACGCATCCTGACTCAGTCCTGACTAGTTCTGACTGATCCTGTCCGCTTGCAATAAGCGCGCTCGACCCGGGCCACCCGCAATTCGTAGTGTGAGTACCAGGTGCTGTTGCCCTGTTTGCGCGCCAACTGATGCTCGGCGTTGGCTTCCCATGAAGCAATGCTGGCTTCGTCTTTCCAGTAACTCACGGTGATGCCAAAACCATCCTGTCCACGTGTGGACTCCAGACCGAGACAGCCGGGTTGCTGGAGGGCCAGTTCAGCCATGGTATCGGCCATGGCTCCATAACCCTGGTCACCGGGCGTGCGCTGGTTTGTGAAGATAACGGCGAAGTACGGCGGAGGTGGGCATGGCCGAGCCCGGATTATTCATGAACATTCTGCTACGGCCGCCGACGGGAAAACACAGCGCGTGCTCCTTCCAGGTGCTCGCCGTACTAATAAGTACGACTGCGCGTCTGCATGGGCAAGTCACACTGTTTTTTCGCGCATCTCGTCGCCGGCGGCGAACCTTCATGAATACTCCGGGCTGGTTCGCCAGTATGCGGTAAGTCCTCATAGTCCATCAGTCGTAACCCTGTGGCATCATGCCTGTTCAATCCAAAGACCCAAGCCGGAGCCGCCATGCACCCGTTTCCCCATCTTTATCATGCGACCGTCAGCAGCTTGAGCGGTGACGCGGGCGCAAATCTTGCCTCACCTGGTCTGGTCACGACAACCGTTGGCGCGCCAGCAGAATTTGGCGGCACGGGCACCGAGTGGTCACCGGAAACTCTGTTCGTCGGCGCGGTTGGCAGCTGCTTCATTCTCGGCTTTAGGGCCATCGCCACGGCATCGAAACTCGAGTGGTCGGATGTCCGCTGTACCGTCGAAGGCAAACTTGATCGTGATACCAGCGGCATGCGTTTTACTGAACTTACGATACAGGCAACGCTGGTGGTGCCGGATGAGCGAAACAGCTCGCGTGCAGAACGGATTCTGCAGAAAGCCAAGGAAAGCTGTCTGGTCACCAATTCACTCAGCGCGACGGTTCACTTTTCGGCGGTCACGCAGATCGGCTGACTGCGGTTATCGAACGCTTTTCGCTGGCTGAATCGACACGCTTGTCGAATGCACACTGGTGCTGTCACCCATGTCCGCTGCAACCGCCGAGTGCAACACGTTCACGTTGCTGCCTGAGTTTTCACGCGAGGGCCAGCGACCCTTGTAGGAGACCACCGTTCCGGGCAGTACGTTCAGGTCAGTGTGCACCACCAGTTTGATTTTCCCTTCGGCATTAAAAACATGTGCGTCGTCACCTTCGCTCAAACCCAGGCGCGTTGCGTCATCCGGGTGCATGTGAACACGCGCAGGGCCGGCCAGTGTTTCGAGGTGGGGATCATTGGCGTAAGAATCGTTCAGCCGAAAGCGTGAGGATGGGGTCAGCAGACGGAACTGCCCATCTGCGGGCGGATCATCAACACGCGCCAGCGGTACCCGAGGCAGGCCCATCGATACGGCCTGCTCAGACACGATCTCGATCTTGCCGCTCGGTGTTGCAAATTGCAGATCGGCCCAGAAGGTCTGTGCGGTATCGCCAAGAGCCGTGTAGCCACGCTTCGCAAGCGCGGAAAAATTCAGCCCGAGGTTCATCTGCGCCATCATTTGATCGATCAGGTCGGCATCGGTTTCATACAGTGCAGGCTCGTCGAGTTGCAGGACGGCAGCCAGCCGGCGAAAAATCTCCGCGTTGGGCAGTGATTCACCAAGCGGCGCCATGACCTTGCGCTGCGCGCCGATGTGCAGGTGGAAGTAGCTGAACGTGATGTCATCAAACTCCAGGAAGCTGGCGGCAGGCAACACGATGTCGGCGTAGTGGGCGGTGTCTGTCATGAAGGGATCGATGACCACGGTGAACAGATCCTCGCGCAGAAGCGCGGACTTCAGCCTGTTCTGTGCTGGCGCTGAAGCCACCGGATTGGTATTCCACACAAACAGCTGACGGAACTCCTCTGTGGCGAGGCGCTCCGCCAGCGCCATGTGACTCACTTTTTTGCCACCTTCACTGGTCGCCGAAGCGACGGGCGTGAGAGCCGCGCCGGCGAGACCACCCAGGTCGATCCCGGCAAACAAAGGGGTGACGTTGAGATAGTAGAGCCCCGCACCCGGTTTGCCGATATTGCCAGTCAAAGCCGGCAACAAGCCGACGGCTCGCATGATGTTGCCACCTTGTGCCTGTCGCTGGAGCGCCTGGCCACACCACAACAGCGAGGGCCCCGTCCCATACAAGGTCGCGGCCAGACGTATATCGTCTGCGGGTACACCCGTCTGCAATTCACCCCACTCCGGGGTTGCCGCTGCGATGGCCTCGCTGATCTCATCGAAGCCAATGGTGTGAGCAGCTATGAAATGGTGGTCAAGCCGGCCGTTGCGCTGCAGGCAGTTCAACAGACTGAAAGCCAGCGCAGCATCGCTGCCGGGTCGTGGACGCAAGTGCAGGTCTGCAGCGCGCGCGGAGTCGGTGAGGGTCGGATCGACCACGATGATCCTGGCCCCGGACTCCGGCAACCAGTGTTCATGCGCATGTGGAGCCGAGTGGGAGGGGTTTGCCCCCCAGACCAGAATGCAACGGGCGTCCACAGCGGTGCGAGGGTCGAAGCCTTGTACGGAACTGCCAAACAGGAGTGTCCACGCCACATGACCTGCCGCATTGCAGATGGTATCGGGGTCGACTTCGGAGGCCCCGAGAACATTGAAGAATCGATTCGGGAAGAGGTAGCCGATCAGCCCGAGCGTGCCGGAATAGTGAGTATGCAGGATGGCCGATCCACCGGCGGTGTCCAGAGTCTTGCGGGTTTTTGCGGCGATCGTGGTGAGCGCTTCGTCCCAACTGATCGCGGTGAAGACTCCAGAACCTTTAGCGCCGGTTCGTTTGCGGGGCGTCAGCAAGCGGGCCGACGCATCCTGCCAGACGCCGTTGTAGGCCACGGCGCACTTGCTGCACAGCTTGCCGCGCGAGACCGGATGATCGGGATCGCCCAGCACCCGATGCGGGCCGTGATCGCGGATCTCGACCCGAATTCCGCAACCGTCGTAACAGTCGCGCGGACAATTGGTCTTGATGAATCGGGTCATCGGGTTCTCCTGGCCCGGACTGATCAAGGTTGGTTCCGGCGGGTTTTCAGTTCCAGAAACAGTGTGCGGATGTCATGCAGCGAATGCACCAGGTGCTGGCCGAGGTTGCGTTCGTGTTCCTCCGGGAAGACGAGGTCGGGGATCTGGAACACGGTGAGTCCGGCAGCGAGTGCAGCGCGGGTGCCGTTCATCGAGTCTTCGAGTGCCCAGCATCTGGCGGGTGATTCACCCAGCAATTCGCAGGCGCGCAGGTACGGATCAGGATGCGGCTTGCCACGTTGTGTTTCGCCGCCGCACACGAGGTGCGTAAAACGCTGTCCGATATCTGCAAGCTTCAGTTTGACCTGCGCATTGGTACGGTGGGTCGATGTGGCAAGAGCCAGCGGAACACCTGCGTCGGTGAGGGTTTCCAGGATCTCGAGGACGCCTGCCTTCTTGTCCACTGGCAGGTGGTGCACGTGTGCGTCGTACCGCTCGCTCCAGCGTGCGTAGATCGGTTCAAACGGGAAGTCAGGACCATAACCCTCACGCAGGATGACCTGCGTTGCGCCGTAGGTTGAACCGACCACCCGGCGATACACCGCAATATCCGGCTGATAGCCGTACTCGTGGCAGGCGGCGATAAAGGTATCGCGTGCCAGCCGTTCAGAATCAAGCAGCAGGCCGTCCATGTCGAAGACGACGGCGGCCGGCGTCCTGAAGTTGCCGGACACGTTCGGTGTCGACATGTCAGCTGACGATGATCTCGTGCGCGCGCGGCTGCGTCCCGTGAGCCACGACATCGCCGATCAGCAATGGCGCCTCACCGTGCTCGCGAAGAATGGCCATCGCACTTTCCGCGTTGCCGGCCGGCAGGCAGATGATGTAGCCGATGCCACAATTGAAGGTGGCCAGCATTTCACGTTCGGCAACATTGCCCGCCTGCTGCAGCCAGGCAAACACATCGGGCCACTTCCAGGCTGACACGTCGATGCGCGCTGCGAGTCCTGGCCTTGTGAACATGCGAGGCACATTTTCCCAGAAGCCACCGCCAGTGATATGCACCATCCCGTGCACCCGATGTTTTGCCAGCATGGCGCGAACACTTTTCACGTAGATCCGCGTCGGCGCCAGCAACTGGTCCATCAGGGTGGAATCGGGCAGCGCACCCTGTTGGTCCAGAATACGGCGGATCAGCGAAAAACCATTCGAGTGTGGACCAGAACTGGGCAAGCCGATCAGCGCATCGCCGGCGTCGATAAACGAGCCGTTGATGATCTCGTCGAACTCGACGATACCGATGCCAAAACCTGCCAGATCGTACTCGCCAGGCTGATAAAAACCGGGCATTTCTGCGGTTTCTCCACCCACCAGCGAACATCCCGCCAGTTCACAGGCGTGTGCGATGCCGATGATCACCCGGGCCGCCGTATCCACATCCAGCTTGCCGGTTGCGTAGTAGTCGAGAAACAGGAAAGGTTCTGCGCCGTTGACGAGAATATCGTTCACGCACATGGCGACCAGGTCCTGGCCGACCGTGTCATGACGGTCATGGTCGAAGGCGAGTTTGAGTTTGGTACCCACACCATCGGTACCGGTCACGATCACCGGGCGTTTGTAGCCTGCCGGTATCTCGGCCATGGCGGCAAAACCGCCGAGACCTCCCAGCAGTTCGGGTCGGGCGGTACGGGCCGCAGCCCCCTTGATGCGTTGGACGAGTTCAGCGCCGGCGTGGGTATCAACGCCGGCATCTTTGTAGGTCAGGGATTTGGGTTCGGACATGTTCCGGTCTTCTGCGCAGGCGCCGGCATTCTAACTCAGGCTGTCGAAGGCGATTGGGTTAGAATTCTGTCATGAGCCTTCATAACACGCTTTCCCGGTCATCGGCCTGGGTACTGATCATCATGGCTGCGACGACTGGGCGGGTGTTACCTGTACAGGCCGCCGAGCGTGTTGGCTGGATGTATGACGCCGAGGTACCGGTGACCAACCAGTCGCCCCAGGCCCGGGCGATTGCTGCCCAGGAAGGTTTTCGTCAGGTGTTGGGACGGCTCACTGGCCAGGGCGATGCGCTGACATTGAACGTATCGGGTATGGCCGCTGATCGACTCATCAGCACCTTTTCCTATCATTCCGAAATTGTCGACGGGCGTCGGCAGCCGCGGGTGAAAATCTCCTTCAACCCTGCCCAGACGCTGGCGACGGTCCGGCGAGCCGGTCTGCCGGTCTGGGGATCCAGCAGGCCGGTGGTGAAGTTCTATCTGCTGGTCGAAGGCGAAGATGGCAGCTGGCGACCACTGGCTACAGGCGAACCCGCGGAACTGGCCATGCAGCGGCAGGCCTGGATTCGTGGCATCAAGCTGTCCGCTGCAGATTTCACTGAAAACGAGATTCCGGTTCGACAGCTGTTGCTGGGTGAGCCGGAGCCGGAAGAAACGATTTCCGAAGGTGGTGCAAAAGCCGGCGCCGGCGCGGCCAACTTCAACGTCGTCGAGCCCTCTCCCAGGTTGTCGTCGGTGTCTGCCAGCAGCGTACCGAACGGCGTTGGCACCGAGCTGCGTGAAGCAGAAAAACCACCGCCGGAACCTTTCCTGCCGGGAGTCATTCCTGCCGAAACGGAGCTGGTGGTGGTGGGCGAGCTGCGTTACAGGACCCCCGAAGGCGAAACTGCAGTGCCTTCGGCGATTGCGGAACCTGCTCCTGCTGTAGCACTCGCGCCAGACAGTGCACCGAATCTGGTTGCAGAACAGTTCCGCTATGCCTGGGGAACCGAGCGCCGTGTTGTCCGCATCGCCGATGGTTCCGTGGAAGAGCAGGCTGTGCAGCTGGTTGATCGTGTGGTGGATCAGATGGCCGATACACTCGGCGTGCCCTGGGTGAATGTGCAGACGCTGACCTTTGCCGTGGCGGGCATTCGCGAAGTCACGGACTACGCAACGCTGATGCGCTATCTGGATCGACTGGAGTACGTCGAACAGGTGAATCTGCTGCGTTCGGCACCGGACCGGCTCGAGTTGTCGTTGATGACACCGGCTGCAGCGGAGTTGATGGATCGTCTGTTCCTCGTTGACGGGTTGCTGGTCAAGGACGAAGAGAGCCAGGATCCGGACCGGCTCTACCAATGGCAAAACTGATCGTCCAGCTGCCAAACCTCCTGACCCTGGTCCGGATCGTTCTGATTGCGCCGATCATCAGGTCGCTCTGGTCGGCTGACTATCGACTTGCGTTCCTGCTGTTCGTGATCGCTGGCGTGTCGGATCTGCTGGATGGATTTCTTGCCCGACGCTTTGGCTGGCAGAGTGATCTTGGCGCGACGCTCGACCCGCTTGCCGACAAACTGCTGGTGATCGCCCTGGTGGCGCTGCTGACCGTACAAGGTCATCTGCCGTTGTGGCTTGCACTCATCGTGGTTGTACGCGACCTCGTCATCATGAGTGGGGCTGCGGTGTATCGCTTTCGATTTGGTGCACTTGAGGTTGCCCCAACCCTCGTCAGCAAATTCAATACCGTGGCACAGATCGTGGTGATGGGCATGTTGCTGTTGGCACTGTGTGGTCTGGGTGAACTGAGCCGGCTGCTGTGGCTGCTGCTTGATCCGGCAGGATTCCTGTTGCTCGGATTGCTTGGCGTGTATTCAGGGATCGACTATGTCGTGACCTGGGGACTGCGTGCCTGGCGTCAAAGACACAAGGTTGCCTGAGCAGCCGACCATGCACAACGATCAACTGGCATTGCCGTTTGCGGCGGCTCGACAACCCACCTTCTTCAATTTTTCCGGACGCGAAAACGAGGAGTTGATTGCGCATCTGTCGGCGCAGCCGCGGGGCTTTTCGGCGACCTGGATACACGGTGCGCCCGGGTTGGGCAAGTCGCACCTGCTGCAGGCAGCTGTCCATGCGCAGCAGGGTTATGGTTTTCATTGTGTCCTGGTTGACGCCGCGCAGGTGTCGATCACCAAAGACCAGAAGCGATTGCAGACCAATGAATTTGTGGCGGTTGACAACATCGCCGCCTGGATCGGGGATCGGCAGGCCGAAGAGGCATTGTTCTCGCTCTACCAGTATGGTGTGCAGCACGGTGGCAGACTCCTGCTGGCGGATGCAGTGACCCCTCTGCAACGCACCTTTCTGTTGCCGGACCTCGCTTCAAGAATGCGAGCCTCCCAGGTGTTCGAAGTACGGGCGCTGGATGAAATCGGCATTCGCCATCTGTTGCAGCGCCGGGCCAGGGACCGTGGCCTGAAACTCAATCGACAGGTACTGGATTACTGGCTGACGCGCAGGAATCGTTCGCTGGCCGCATTGCTCGCTGACCTGGAGTTGCTGGATGCGGCGGCCTGGCAGGCGCAGCATCGATTGACGGTGCCGTTCCTGAAATCAGTGCTGACAATCTGATGCACGTACTGGTGACAGGCGGTGGCTCGGGTGGCCACGTCATTCCGACCATCCCGATCATGGAGAGGCTGCTTGCCAACGGTCATCGTGTGTCGTTCGTGGGCACACGATCAGGTTATGAGAGTGGCCTGCTGAAAGCGGTAGCAGTCGACTATTACGGGATCAGTGCGGGCAAGCTCAGGCGCTATTCTTCCTGGGCCAATGTTCGTGATGCGGGTCGTGTGGTCCTGGGTGTGATCGAAGCGTTGCGACTGGTGCGAAGATTGCGCCCTGACGTCATTTTTTCAAAAGGCGGGTTTGTCGCTTTTCCCGTGGTGCTTGCCGGCTGGATGTGTCGTGTGCCGGTACTGGGCCACGAGTCCGACTTCAGTCCGGGGCTTGCCAACCGTCTCTCCCAGCCGTTCCTGCGGGTCTTGTGTACCAGCTTCGCGCAAACCCCCGTGCATGGCTTTCGCGGTCGCATCGTGCATACCGGTACGCCGTTACGTGAGGCCATGCTGACGGGAGACCCGCATCGAGCGCGACAGCAGTTCCGATTGGTGCAGGAGAAACCTTTGCTGCTGGTTACCGGAGGCAGTCTGGGCGCTGTTGCACTCAATAAGGTGGTCCGCGCGGCTTTGCCGGCGCTGTTACCCCTGTTCGAGGTGGTGCACGTCTGTGGTCCGGGGCGGATCGAAGCCATTGAATCGGCTGGTTATCACCAGTTCGAATTCATCAATGAGGGCTGGGGTGATCTGTTTGCGCTGGCGTCGGTCATTGTCTCGCGGGCCGGCGCCAACAGTCTGTTCGAACTGCTCAGTCTGGGTAAACTCAACCTGCTGATTCCGCTGCCTGCTGCTGCCAGCCGAGGTGACCAACTCGAGAATGCCGACTATGCGAGGCAGCAGGGTTACAGTCTGGTCATCCCGGAAAGCCGATTGAATGAGACGACACTCGTGGCCGGTATTGACGAGCTGTTGCAACATCGCCTCCAGTACGAACAGCGACTGGCAGCCTTTGCGCGGGTTGATGCAACCGAGTTGTTGACCACAGAATTGCTGGTTCTTGCTGGCACGGTTCTTTCTGGTTCTGGGCGACCATCGAACCAGGCCCGAAAGTGAATGAAGCGCACGCAGTCAATGAGTCAATGAGTCAATGAGTCAATGAACAGTGTTGCTCGCGGCTGACTTTGCGGCTGGTTTAGAATGCGCGCCGTTTTTTCCATATGATTTTTGGGGCAGGCACGATGAGCAGAACATTCAACGTTCGGACCTATAACAATATTGCCGAACGCGGCCTGGCGCGGTTCCCGTCGGATCGTTTCAAGGTTGGCGGTAATGTCGAAGCACCCGATGCGGTGCTGTTGCGCAGCCACAAGCTGGCGGGTGCCGATCTTCCAGCCAGTGTGCAGGCGGTTGCGCGTGCCGGTGCCGGTGTCAACAACGTACCCATCGAATACTGCACCGAGCGTGGGGTGGTCGTCTTCAATACGCCGGGTGCCAATGCCAACTCGGTGAAAGAACTGGTCCTGACGGCCATGCTGCTGGCCTCGCGCGACATCTATGGCGGGATCCAGTTTGTCGGCACGCTGGGCGGCATCAACGACGAAGCAGAACTGGATCGCATCGTCGAAGCAGAAAAGAAGCGGTTTGCAGGCCGTGAACTGGTCGGCAAGGCACTGGGGGTGGTAGGTCTCGGTGCCATTGGTTCACTGGTCGCGCGTGCTGCCCTGGACCTGGGGATGGAAGTACTCGGGTTTGATCCGGCGATTTCTGTCGATGCTGCCTGGCGGCTGCCGAGTGAAGTACAGCGCATGCAGAACCTGCAAAGTCTGTTTGCGCGATCGGATTACGTGACCCTGCATGTACCGCTGATGGCGGAAACCCGAGGCATGATCAATGCGGAGAGTCTGAACGCATTTCGTCCGGGCAGCGTGTTGCTCAACTTTGCCCGGGAACCGATTGTCGATGGCGTTGCCTTGAAAGCGGCTCTGGAGAGCGGGCGCATCTCGAAGTACGTGGCTGATTTTCCGATCTCCGGACTGATTGGCCATCCCAGGGTATTACTCACTCCCCATCTGGGCGCGAGCACCGAAGAAGCCGAAGAGAATTGTGCAGTCATGGCTGCCAATCAGCTGGTGAACTTCCTCGATACGGGCAGCATCGCCAACTCTGTCAATTTCCCCAGTGTGAGTCTCGAGGTGAGCACGGGCATTCGGCTGGCAGTGGTGAACCGTAACGTGCCAGGCATGCTGGGCCAGATGACCACCCTGCTGGCTGACAAGAAGATCAACGTGATCGACATGCTCAACAAAAGTCGGGGCGACATCGCCTACAACCTGATTGACCTTGCCGAAGCGCCTGATGAGGGATTGCTGGATGCCCTCCGGGCGGTCGACAACGTCGTTGGCGTGCGGATCATCGGCGCCTGAGTCGCCGAGCCGCCCGGGCGGCAAAACGCGCCGGCTCGATCATTGTGATCACCCGGGTATCCAGTGGTGGCAACCAGCCCATGATCTGACTCTGGATCACGGCGGCTGCCAGATGCGTGGAGGTGGCACCCATCGAGCCATGTGCTGTGCTGATCCACTGGCCGCCAATCGGGCCGATGATCGGCATGCGGTCAGGCGCAATGAGTCGCTCTGCACGCTGGCGTCCCAGCCACGTGTATGGCTGGCTGCGCAGGCGTGTGAGGTTGACAGCCGTCGCGCGTTCCGGTTCCCAGGCCGAATATTCAAAGGTCGACCCTGCCATCACCACGTCCTTGCACGGTGCGAGATAACCGTCACCGATGATCGCAAGCTTTGGCATGTCGGGCATCGATACCCGATCAGTCTGGCCCCACAGGCTGTGGGTAGGCAGCGTCTGCAAGTCGGCGATTGCCGCGTAGCCGTGTGCACATGCCCACACGGTTGGCAGTGCCGGATCCGGTTCACCGCCGAAGCACAGCTCGATGGCCGGGTGGGTGGTCAACGATTGACACAGCTGATCCAGTTCGACGACCGGCGCGCCCACAAACAACAGCCCTGGTGTCGGGTTTGTTACCAGTGAACCCGCCAGCCTTGCAACCTCCTGATCATCACACCAGGACAGCCAGTCACCGGATTCTCCATAACAGGCAAACGTACGTTGCAGGCGACTGCTGTCCAGATTGGGCCCGGGAAGCTGCAAGGCACCGGCAGGGTGAACACCGGCGTGTCCGCGCGTGAACGCGAGGCTGTACAGGTGGCTCGATACACGCCAGTGGGCCTGTGGACTGTCATCGGCCAGCAGCCGGGCGTGCTGCACGGCGCACATCTGCGAGGCACCGGTTGCCAGCGCTGGCCTTGATTCGACCAGGCGGACGGATAGTCCCTGCATGGCAAGATGTGCGGCCATGCTGCAGCCGGCGATGCCACCCCCATAAACCTGAATGCACTCCGGTACGTTGGGCGAGTTGTGTTGCCCCGTCCATTCCCCGGCCAGACTTTCGCGTTTCATGGGCCGTTGATCAACCCGGCGCATGTTG
>Ga0105050_10004647_pt1 | contig 18149 bp, 16 predicted proteins | sample FRY01_FD_78088 | JGI IMG/M metagenome (GOLD analysis project Ga0105050, IMG submission 78088) | Freshwater microbial communities from Lake Fryxell liftoff mats and glacier meltwater in Antarctica - FRY-01 | ecosystem: Environmental > Aquatic > Freshwater > Ice > Glacier meltwater ... | reverse complement strand
GACCTCAGTGGTGTGTGATTCTTTTTTGCTCATCACTGCCCAATTCTACACACGTGTTCATTCGTACAAGCTTAAAATGAACTTTTTTTAACTCCCTCAAAAACACCGATAAAAATCACACCCAGTTTTAGGTTGACGGGCCAGGGAGCGCCCTGTTCACTCCCAAGCATGAAAAAGGGTTATTTCAAGATGCTCGCGTAAAGGACGATGTCCCACGCGATTGTTGATGGCATGAAGAGCTACGCCTCACGTGATGGGCGGGTGAGCGTGCCTTACAGATGCTTGGGTGCTTTTGGTGCTCTGGTTTTGTTTGGGGTGATGGGGCTGGAACGTGGAGAGGCTAAGAGCCTCTCCTACGGGGTTGGGAAAGTGGGAATTTAGATTGGAGCCTTGGGCGGGGATGGGTGATGATCGCGGCATGTTGCCAGCGCTCGAGTTTCTTTCATCCGGTCAGCCTTATGGAACGGAGGTGGTGGCTTGGCTTTGGGCCCGAAAAGAGAGCCTGCCGGAGACGCTGGTGATTGTGCCGACGGCCCAGAGTAGTCGCCGGGTGAGGCAGGGTCTGGCGGAGCGAGGCGGGGTGCTGGCTCCCCGGGTGGTGACGGCGGGTTCGTTATTGCAAGGTGGCACTTGTGCGCCTCCGGCTGTCGAGATTTTGGCATGGGCGGAGGAATTAGAGAGTGTCTCTGATTGGTCCGGGTTTGAGGCCATTTTCCCGACCTCACCGGGGGAGGAGACGGCGGGTTGGGCCTTGGGCTTGGCTCGTTCTTTTCATGACCTCCGTAAGAGTCTGCAGGAGAATGGCCTCATGCTGCGGGAGGCGGCCCGTTTGGTGGATGCGCTCGAGAGGGAGCGATGGGAGCAGTTGGCGAGGTTGGAAGACGGGGTGGAGGGTCGCCTCAAGGAGTGGGGTTATCAAAGTAAGAGCGCCTTGCTGGCAGAGGGCGGGGTCGCGATTCCTTCCGGCCTTAAGCAGGTGGTGGTGGCGGGGGTCTTCGATCTTCCTCCGGTACTGTCGAAGGCCTTGGAGGCTTCGGGTGTCGCGGTGGTGGTGCTTTTGCCGGAGGGGGAGGTCGGGCAATTTGATGCCTGGGGGCGGCCTGCCTTGGAGTGGAATGAGAGTCAGATTTTCTGGCCGAAGAGAGGTTCGGTTACCTTGACCGGAGACCCGCGTCAGCAAGCCGATCTCGCGGTGAGTTTGGTGGCGGCCGCGGGTTCGACCTCAGAAGAGGTCGGGCTCGGGACGGGTGATGAGGAAGTGTCGGCTGAGTTGGTGCGATCCTTTGCGCGTGCGGGTTGGACGATTCATGATCCGGGCGCGTCCATCCCATCGCCGGTGGCGGGTTGGTTGGGATCTTGGCGACGTTATCTCACGACGCCGGGAGTGAAGGAGGTCATCGATCTTCTTTCCTTTGATCAAGGGCGGGCGTTGGTGAAAGGGATTCGTTCGAAGCAAGTGACGGCGCTCTCACAGCTGCGCGATTCCTTTCTTTCGCGCTCCCTCGAAGACGTGCAGCGGGCCCGGGCCATGATTGAGAAGAATCTTAAGAGTTCGACTTTAGAGAGTAAGACCAATCGCTTGGAGCATCAGCTGAAATCAGCCTTGTTGGCTGAGGAAGTGATGACGGATTTTGAGGTCCTTCGGAAACGCTTTTTGGGCCAGGGGTTCCATGCCGGAATGCGGGGGCTTCTCGCGAAGATTGATCGCGATGGGGAAGCGGGCTTGGAGGAGTGGATCGAGGCGACCGCGTCGGCCGCGGAGCGGGTGCAACGACCGCCGACATTTTGGATTGATCTTCTTCTCACAGATCTGGGACCGGTCTCTGAGAGTGCGCCTGATGGCCGTGCTCTCGATGTGCAGGGTTGGCTGGAGCTTCTGCATGATCCGGCACCGCACTTGATTATTTGCGGCTTGAACGAAGGTCGGATTCCGGCTCGGGCGAGCAGTGATACTTGGCTCCCGGAGAATGCTCGGGAAGTGCTAGGGTTGCCTTGCGATAAGAGCCGATCGGCGCGCGATGCCTTTTTGCTTCAGGCATTTTTGAAGATGCGGGAGGACAAGGGTCGGGTCGATTTGATTGTCGGGAAGACTTCGCAGGGCGGAGATGTCTTGATGCCGTCGCGTCTGCTTCTCACGGCGAAAGGTCAGGAACTTGCAGGGCAGGTGAAGGAGTTGTTTGCGGAGGTCGAACCTCCGGATTCGGGGGTCGCCTGGAAGCTGGAAGATCATTGGAAATGGCAGCCCCGTGAGGTTGAGCCCAAGGCGAAGATGTCGGTGACGGCCTTTTCGAAATACCTGGCGTGCCCGTTCCGATATTACCTCGAGCGGGTGCTGAGAATGAGCCAGCCTGAACCCGAGCGCGCGGAGTGGAATCATCGCGATTTTGGAAGTATCATGCACGATGTCCTGGAGCAATGGGGGCGGGATCCGGTGGCCCGGGATTCGGCTGATTCGGCTGAGATTGAGGCGTGGACCTTGCAGGAGTTGGATGACTTAGTGGGCCGCTATTTTGGCGACACCTTGCCCTTGGCCGTTTCGTTGCAGGTCGAAGCGATGCGTTTGCGCTTGGGTTGGTTTGCCGAAGTGCAAGCGAAGACCCGGCGGGACGGGTGGCGCATTATTAAGGTGGAGGAGGACTTTCAGTTGGAGATCGAAGGCGTCACGGTGACGGGGCAGGTGGATCGCATTGACGAGCACGAGAATGGCGAGATCCGGGTGCTGGATTACAAGACCTCCAAGGCTGCTACCGAGGTGGAGAAGGCTCACAAGAAAGGGTTTCGGAATGATCCTCCCGAGCATTTACAGAATGACTTCGTGCTCGCTCCGGACGGGAAGATCTGGACCAACTTGCAGGTCCCTTTTTATGCCGCGGCGCTGGGGAAGGTCGATGCGGCGGGATACTTCGCCCTTGGTGAGGATGCCTCGAATGTGAAGATTATGAATTGGGATGGTTTTGGTGAGGATGAGAAGGCCTCAGCCTTGGAATGTGCGGGATGGATTGTGAGGCAGGTTCGCGATCAGATCTTTTGGCCGCCTGCGGAGAAGGCGAGGTACGACGCCTTTGAGAGTTTGGCTTACGGGCGTCCCCTGGCGGATGCTATTTTGTGGAAGGGCGGTGCGGCATGAACATTCTCGCAAAGAATCTTTTGATCCTAGCCTCGGCGGGATCGGGTAAGACTTACCAACTTGGAAACCGGGTGATTGGAAAGATTGCCATTGAAGGTGTCGAACCGGAAAGAATGGTGGCGCTGACCTTTACGCGGAAGGCGGCGGGTGAGTTTGCGGACTCGGTGCTGACGAAGTTGGCGGAGGGCACGCTCGACGAAAAGGAGGCCCGAAATATTTCAAGGGATCTCGGGCAGACCATTGATGTGGGAAGCGTTTTGGAGAAGGTGATTCAAGCCCTTCCACGACTTCAGTTGACGACGCTTGACGGGTTCTTCTCGCGGATCGTGCGAGGGTTTCAGTATGAGCTCGGATTGAGCGGTGGGACTTTCGATCTTCTCGAAGGTGAACGTTTGAAGACCGCCGAAGGTGAGATTCTTGAAGGCGTGATGCGCGATGGCTTTGCGGAGCGCCAGGATTTCTTCCATGCCTTTCGGAAGGCGACGCTGGGGCGTGGGCAGCAGGGGGTGCAGTATTCCCTGGAGCAATTTGTGGGGGACTGGCATCAGATTTGGAAATCGGGAGCGCGGCAGAAGGCCTTTGGGAATCCTGAGGTTTTTTCGGGGCTGCCGAATGTGAATGATTGGCGGGCGAAGAAGGATGGCATGATCGCGGAGTTGCGTGATGAGAGTCAGCCCAAGGCCTGGAATGCTATGCTCGACAATTTGTCGGAGCACACCGTGGGAACCTCGTTGAAGGCGAACACTTTTGGGAATCGTTTGTTGGAAGTCTTTGCTGAGCCGGGTCCGGTCGAAGTTAAAGAAGGGCGCAAGATGTTGACGATCCCCCTTGAGACCTGGAAGAAATGGCAAGCACTTTTGCAGCTTGCGATTGCTTGCGAAATCGCGAGTGCGGTGGTCAAGACCCAGGCGGTGGGTGAGTTGATGGCGCAGATTGATCAAGAGCACTCGCAGCAACTTCGTCGGCGCGGGTTGTTGAGCTTTGATGATGTCAAAATCCTGCTTGGTGAATGGAGTCAGAGTGAGGATGCCCGGTTGCGGCGGGAGCTCATCGATTACCGTCTGGATGGTCGCTACGACCACTGGTTGCTCGATGAATTTCAGGATACCAGTCGGGCCGAGTGGCAGGCTTTGGAGCCTTTGGTGGATGAAGCGGTAGCGGATTCCGAGGGAAGTCTCTTTATCGTGGGAGACCGCAAGCAAGGAATCTACGCTTGGCGCGGTGGGGATGTCAGTCTCTTCGATGATGTTCTCCAGCGATACCATAAGGGCTTGGAAGTTGAGCCGATGGACAAGTCATTTCGATCCTGTCCGGCGGTGCTGGCGGTGGTGAATGCGGTGTGCGGGAATCTGCCCCTAATCGCGCAACTCTTCGGGAAATCGGTTGCGGCGCAATGGCAGTGGCACGATCATGAGAGCTTTGATCCCAATCTCAGCGGCGAGGGCAAGGTCTCGATTGTGCCGTCGGATGATGAAGGCGAGATGTTGGTGGAACAATTGCACGCGCTAGGGATTGGCAAGAAGACGCTGAGCTGCGGGGTTCTTGTGAGGACGGGTGATCTTGTCAAAAAGTATGCCGATCTTCTTCGTTCCGAGGGCTTTGATGTCATCGAGGCGGGACAGCGATCACCGGGAACGGATCATGCCGTGGGCGTGGCCATCACTCATCTCTTAGAGTGGCTCGCAGATCCTGCCAATCGCTTTGCCCGTGAAGTGGTCGAGATGTCTCCCCTCGTGAAATCGTTGGAGACTTATGGAGAGTGTTGGGAGGCGCGCTGGGATGGCATTCTCCAAGAAGTGCAGCGATCGGGATATGCCCGGTTCATGCGCGGCTTGGTCGCAAACGAGTGGGAGGATCTGGGGCTCTATGGACGTCGTCGGGCCGAAGATTTGATTGCCGCTTTGGCAACTTTCGACGCTGCGGGCGAAGCGAGTCCGCGGGCTGCTTGTGCCTGGGTTCGCGAGCTTCGGGTCAATCAAGCTCCCGGTGTCGCGGCGATTCAGGTGATGACGATTCACAAATCGAAGGGGCTGGGGTTTGACGTCGTGATGCTGCCCGAGCTCCCGGATCGCACCCAGGTGCCGGATGCGGGGAAATTCAAGGTTGCCCGTGGTCGTGACTGGCTTTTGCAAGTGCCGGGGAAGTGGGCTTACACCCAGCATCCTGAAATGATGGCAGCGTTCGAACGGTGGCAGGAGAGTCAGCTCTATGAGACGCTTTGTCTGCTCTACGTGGCCTTGACCCGCGCCAAGAGAGGCTTGTATCTCTATCTTCCGGAGGAGCCCAAGAGCCGGAAGGACGCGGAGCTTTTTCGAACTCCGGGGAATCTTGTCCGTCAATCGACCGGGATTGAATTTTCCGAATCAGATCCAAATTGGACGGACTCGGTGGGCGAGGCCGGGGTTCCTGAATCGATTCCTTTACCGGTGCTGGCGAAGGCGAGGGCGCAGCGTCCGCGAACCAGTCCCTCCGCTCGGAAGTCGTCTGAAGTTTCAGGGCGCGGGGCAGGGCGGAGAATTGGTTCGGAAGTGCACGCGCTCTTCGAGGCGATCGAATGGCTGGCGGCCGGTGCAATTCCGCGGCAGCCTTTCAGTGCGGCGGGGAAGATGGTCGAAGAGGCCTTGAAGGTTCCTGCCATTCATGAGGTTTTTGAAGACTCCGGGGCCAAGCTTTATCGCGAACAGGCGATCGAGTTGATTCTCGATGGGAAGTGGATGAGCGGGGTCGTGGACCGGCTTCATGTGAGTTCGGACGGGATTGAGGTTTTTGATTTTAAGACCGATGCGGTTGGGGATTCCTCGGAGCTTCTTGCGCGGTATCGAGGGCAGATGGAGGCTTATCAGAATGCGGTCGCGAAGATCTTCGCGGCCGAGGTCGCGACGGTGCGTTGCAAGTTGGTCTCGACCCATCTGGGTGAAGTGATCGAAGTCGGGGAGGACCCGGCACAAGGAGAACTGGGACGATGAATGGTGAATTGGGATGGTCATTCGTAGCGATGAAGGACGGCGTGGAAGTCGTTTCGCGTCATGAAGGATGGAGGGATCGGCGGGAGGAGCGCCCGTGGACGCGGGAGACTTTGGCTCCGGTTTGGTCGGCGACGAAGGGGCCGATGGCGGCCTCGTTGTTGATGGCGCTGCATCGCGCCGGGATGGATAGTGAGACGATGGTGGGACGGGTTTGGCCTGAGTTGCAGGTGGCTGATTTGACGTTTGGCGAATTGTTTTCACATCAAGGGGGCTTGGCGGGTCTCGATGAGAGGGCTTCGATTTGGGATCGCGAAGCGGTGATTACGGCTCTGGAAAAGCAGGAGCCACAATGGCCGGTGGGTCGGCACGGTTACCATCCGAGGACGATTGGATTTTTGGCGGACGAGGTCGTGAGGCGGGTTGATGGTCGTGGGTTGGGTGATTTTTGGCAGGAAGAGATTGCGCGTCCGAATGGCATTGAGTTTTGGATGGGCTTACCGGAGAGCGAGCATCATCGGGTCGCGGAGTTGGTTCCGGCGAGGCTGGGGAAGGGAGGAAAGCCCGAGGCCTTTTATGAGGCTCTACTGACAAAGGGCACGCTCACGCGAAAGGCTTTTGGCTCGCCAGGTGGACTCTCGGGAGTGGCGGAGATGAATGAGTCGAAGGCGTGGGAAGCGGGGTTCCCTGCGATGGGAGGAGTGGGTTCGGCCGTGGGGTTGGCGAAGTTTTATGCTTGGGTCTTGAGACAGGATTTTTTGGCGGAATTGATCGAGCCCCGAATCAGTGGGTTGGATGAGATTCAGCGGATGGAGAACTCGTTCGGGTTCGGGATGATGCTGGGTTTGGGGCCGGGAAAGAAGTGTTTCGGACATCCCGGAGCAGGTGGAAGTTATGGCTTTGCGAACGCCGAAACGGGGGAGTCGTTTGCCTTTGTGATGAACCGTTTTGAAGCCAATCTCTATCCCAGCGAGGCACGATTGGCCTTGGTGGGCTTGCGTGAAATCGAGGGATGAGCTTCGGGAATACAGCGAGGCGACGAGTGCGACCGGGGGAGTATTTTACCGGCTGAAGGTGGCGGCCGCGTTAGGGCTTCGAGACTTCGCGGAGGCGCGCGAGAGTCGTCAGCGCATAGCCTGTGCCGTAAGATTGATGGTAATTGTAGAGCGGGTAGTCCCACCATGATCCGTCCTTTTCCTGCTTCTCCATGATGTGATGGGCGAGGTGAGGGATAAATTCCTTTTGTTTTTCAGCGGGGAGCATCTGCAGGCATTCGGTGGCGTAGTAAAACCCGTAGTAGTAAAAGTAGCCGGAGATGGAGAAGTGGGTGTCGTGCGGGACGGGGCGCTTGCGGGCCATCGATAACCATCCTTCGCGAAGGCAGAGGCGGTGGAGCCAATGGGCAAGGAGTTCGTCAGTGACCCGTTCGTCGCCAAATTTTTTCATCGCGGCGATACAGGCTTGTGATCGACCGAGTGAAGCGGCCGGGCGGTTGATGCCCGAACGGGGGTGAAATCGGTGATCGAAAGAATAGACGAATGACCAATCCGCAGTCTTCTGTTTGTTGAGCGAGTCGAGGCCGCGTTTGACTTCACGCTGGGGAAGCTTGAGCCCGAAAGTTTCATCAGCATCCTTCATTGCGAGAAGAACGGTGGCGGTTGTGAATGAGGTTGGGATGCCGGAGAAGTGTGCGGTGAAGCCCCTGAAATCGAGATAGCCCCAACCTCCGTTGATGTCCTCGGTTTTAACCAGCATTTGGATTTGAAGGTCCGCAAGCTGTTTGAGGCGGGAGAGCTTGGCTTCGTCTCCCTTGTGGTAATCGTAGAGGTTGGCAATGGCACGGAGGCCATAGGAATGTCCCCAGACGTTATAAGTCGTGGTGGGATCGAGATGGCGAAGGGTTGGGAGTTTGTCGAAAAGCCAGGCTTCGGCCTTGGCGATGGCGGCGACCACTTTGGGACGACGATCGCCACTATCGAGGAGGCCGCTGAGAGCGAGGGTGGAGCTTCCGGTCCGGTAGGCGAGGTGGGAATCGGGAACGGGGGCGTAGATATTGAGTCCCTTGGTGCGGGTCGGGCCACCCCAAGATCCGTCGGTATTTTGTTCTTTGACGAGGTAGTCGACGCCGCGGGTGATCGCCGTATCCAGTTCACCTTGCTCGAGAGGCTGCCCTTCTGGAAGTGGAGCGAGCATGGGAAGCTCTGCTGACCAGGCAGGAATGGTGAGGAAGAAGATGACGGCTGGAAGGCGCATGGCAAGCTACGGGGCGTCAGGAAGAAGAACGACTTGAGCAACGGTGAGTCCCTCTAGAATCTCGACTTGATCGTCACTTTGACGTCCCACTTTGACTTCGCGAACTTCATCTTTTCCGTCTGCCATTTTGACTTTGACGGTGGATTTTCCATCCTTGCTTGTCAGGGCCGCTTTGGGAATCACGATGGCTTCGGCGCTGCGGTAGGTGAATAATTTCACTTTCGCATTCATGCCGCCGAGAACGGGGGCGGTTTCTGGAAGTTCGACTTTGAGCACAATCTTGTAGTTGCCGCCGACATTCGGGGCCATCTCCAGAGAGGTGACTTCGATGGGGTAGGCGGAATCTTCAATCCCTGTCACTTCGGCCGAGCCTTTGGCGTCGGATGGAAGTTGAAGACGTTGTTCCTGATTCAGAGAGGTGTGCAAGGCGAGGGGGCTTCCCGTGGGAACGAGAGTCATCAGGGGGGTGTCTTGCGGAACGGAACCTTTCTCGAAAAGGAATTTTTCGGTATCGCCCAGCGCCCAGTTTCCATCGGCAATTTCGCCGTAGTAGATCAAGCCATCTGCAGGAGCAGTGAGCCCGAAGAGGGGCTTTGCGGCTTCAAGCTCTTCGAGTTTCTTGTTGGCCTCGGCCTCCCCGAAGAGGATCTTGTCGGCTTCGAGTTCTTCGAGTTTTTTGTCGGCCTCGGCATCATCACGAATGACCTGGGCAACGATCAGGCGCTTTTGTTCAAGAGTGCGAGGGAGGTTGAGCTTGGCGGTTTCGTAGGCGAGCGAGGCACTCTCGAAGCTGGACTTGAGATCGATCGCTTGGTGTGGGATCGTCTTTTCAAGATCCCACTTGGAAGAGAGTTCGGCGCGCTTGAGATTGAAGAGGGAGCTTTTGACGGCAGAGCGCTGACGCTTGAGAATGATTTCTTCGGTCTCTTCGGTGAGTCCGTCCTCTTCATACATCTTGAGCAGTTGCTTCAGTTCTTCTTCGGTATAGCTGAGGCTTCGCTTGGCGGAGTCGAGACGCTCGGCAATTTGCTCTTCTTCGAGCGTGCGTCCGGTCTTGATGAAGTAATCGAGTGTGTCTTGATTCCGCGCAAACTTTTCGCGTTCGGATTCGAGATTGAGTAGGGTCGATTTTTCAAGGTCGCTGAGCTCGAGTTTTGCTATGGCGAGTGAAAGGGCGCGGGACTTGGCCGATTCGCGGGCTTCGGTGAGGGCTTTGTCGAAGTCTTCAGTTTCGAAGGTGAGAATGGGGTCTCCTTTTTTGACGAGACTCCCATGCTTCACAAGGTCTTTGACAATGAAGCTTGACCACTGCCCCGGTTCGATTTTGATGACCTTGGCATCAGTGGGAAGGAATTGGGCGTCGAGAGAGATGCTCGTCTCGAAAGGTTCGGCCTTCACGGTGTGCTCCCCAGCAAAGGCGGGGAGACTGAGAAGTGCGGTGAGGAAGAGATCTGGTTTCATGAGAAAGGGTGCTTAGGAGGTCCTTTGATAGTGTCCTTTTTTAGCGACGTAAAGGGTGCGGTTTTTCTTTGATTTTTCAGAAAGAGGCGCGAGGTCGATGGCGACTTCGAATCCCATCTTGCGGAGGGCCTTCTCGAGGCCGGGGATGGCGCGGGTGGAGATGAGGCCAAGGAGGCCGCCGCTTTTGAGGCGTTCGCTCAGGCCGTTGAGAATGTGAGGAGAGAGGATGGACCATTTCTTGGGCGCAAGAGCTTCGAGGTGATCGAGGTCAGCGAGGATGCACTGGCTGTTTGAATACGCGGCGGGGAGGAGATCAAATGGGCTGGCGTTCTCAATGTGGATCCGTTCGTCGGACAGGGGAGAGTTGGGCAGGTGTTCCGCAAGCCAGCCTGGGAGGGCCTTGGCTTCTGGCAGGACGATTAATGAGGCCTTTTCTTGAGGGAGGGCGGAGCAGGCTTCGAGGATGGCATGTCCGAATCCGAGGCCGAGAAAGATCATGCGGGGTTGGCGGGCAGGACGGAACGGGCGGGCTAGGATCCCGACGAGCTGACGGGCCGCCATGCCGAGGTGGGCTGCGTCGACCTGACGACCTTCACATTCCAGGAACATGCGACCATCATGTTCCGTGAGGTCTAGGGAAAGGCGGGTGCACGATTCCGTCTGTGCGATGGTGTTTCGTGGTTTCATAGATTGCTCCTCAGAGCAGGGGTCTTGTCCTTCGCCCGGGGCATGAATGCGAGCTGAAAAATTGGGAAAGCGGCGGGTGAGATTGTTTCAACCATTCGGGAGGTCTATCGAATCCTTGCTTTGGCGATGATGTCACCCGACGCTGGTGAGGCGACATCAAACTCCTGAGTATTCTCGAACTTGCGCAATCGATATCCCAACGCGACTTCTCCCTGGCTGACATGGCAAGCGACCGAGGTGATCCAACCGGCTTCGATTCCCCCGACGAGGAGCTTGGAGCGGGTGGGGACGAGTGGCTTGTCGAGGGTAAGTTTGACGAGATGGCGGTTTGTTTTTCCGGCTCTTTTCATGCGGGAGATGACCTCTTGGCCGGTGTAGCATCCCTTGGTGTATGAAATGGCGGAACCTTCAAGTCCGGCTTCCGGAGGCAGGAGACCGGGGAAGAGTTCGTTGGGCCACTTTGGAATTCCCTGAAGGATGCGGGCGGTTTCGTTGATGCGGAGAGTGTAGGCGGATTCCTCTTCGCTTTCGTCTGTCAGCTCGACGTCATCGGCGATGAGGTATTTGTCCAATCGGGCCAGGATCACGGAGGCCTGTTCGTAGGGTCCTTCGATGATGAAGTCATCACCTTCGCGGTGAACCTGCACAAAGGCTTCCAGTTTGCCTTTGGCATTGAGAAGACAGGCCTCGATGGCCTGGTCTTCCGTGGCGAGATTGACGTCGTTTGAAAGTTGGCCATTGAGATAGCGGACGGAGTCGGGACCGTTGACGCGAATTCTGCTGCACGATGTTTCGATCTCGTGTTCGAGATCCAGATCGGTGCTTTGATGTTGGCGAATGGTGGCGGAAAAATCCTCGGAGGCATCACGCATTTCGGCTTCGAAAAGCCGCGTCCACGTTAGGTGGTTGAGATCGGCGACGACGCCGGCGGTATCGGCCAACTGGATGGCGTAGAGGGTGTCCTTGGCCATATTTTCAGCCGAGAAGTGAGGGGTGAAGTCATTTTCAAGAAGCGAAGGGATTTTCATTCCCATCACGGGAGCAAAGCAACCATTGAGCTTGGCTGCTTCATGCCAAGCCCGGGGGTCAACGCCATGACGTCGTGAGATTTCGAGCGCTTCCGTGAGTGCTTGCACCGCAGCGGCAGTGGCCAGATTGGTCGTAATTTTCACGACGGTTGCGGCGGGAGGTTCGCCGAGGAAAACGATTTCGCACGAAGTGATCTCGAGAAAAGCGCGGTGTTTTTCAAGGAGTCCACGGTCACCGGCTACGTAGTAAATGAGATTCCCGCCAGCGGCAGCATCGCGTGAACCGGTGAAGGGGGCGTCGAGAAATCCACAGCCAAGTTGGCGACATTGCTCGTCGAGCCAGGTGGTGGTGTTGGGATCGATCGTCGCGTGATTGATGAAAGTTTTGGTCTTATCAAGCGAGGGTCGGATCATTTCAAAGACCTCGCGCACGGCGATTTCATCTCGCAAATAAGATACGATGAGGTCGCAATCAGCTATCGCTGCGGCGGGGTCCGCGACCGAATCTGGGCGCTCCTTGGGGGTGCGGTTCCAGGTTTTGAGAGAATGTCCGGCAGCGACCAGTTGGTCTGCGCTGCGGGATCCGATAATACCGAGTCCGAGAAGCAGGGTCATGATTGTTTATTGTCGGGCGCTCGTCACGAGTTGGGAGGCGACCCGTGCGACCTCTTTGACCTCTTCTTCAGTGGGCTCCTTGCCCTCTTCCAGAGACATCGCGGTGCGGAGCCCATGAAGGAGTTCACGCATTTTAAGAATGTAAGGTTTTTCACTGATCGATGGATTCAGCGAACCAATCGACTCTGCGTAGTAATCGGCCACGTCCTCACGAAAGAGGGTGCGGGCACGTTCGACGGTAAACTTTTTTTCCACGGCATTTGAGGCTGATTCAAGGGCCTGTAACCAACCACCGAGGGAAATTAGGTGCGATAAGTCGGGATCACGGAGGCCGGCAAGCTCCCGCTCGACGTCGCGTTGGGTGGCGGCAAGTGCTCCCTTGAGTTTCACGAGGTCCTTGGCCTTGGCGTGATCAAGGAGTGAGGCGGCGTGGCGCTTGATGCGATCCCCGGCTCCGAGGGCCTTGGCGTAGCGGCTGAGGTGACTGGCGATGGTTGGGACGTCGTCTGAATTGCCGGTTTGCACGGCGATAAAGCCGTCAGCAATCAAGGTGCCCAAGCGGAGCGCCAATCGTGAGCGGTCAAGGGGGAGGCGTTCATGACGCTTTAAATGAGCGGAATTATAGGCAAGGAGAGAGATCTTCTCCAACTCGTCAAAGACCTTCACGATGGAGGGGACGGTGAACTCGTTGAGTGCGGTTTCGGTGCGAAAATGTTCGTCGTCGAGAAGATCCTCGGGGATTTCCGGTTTCTCGTCGGCAGTCGCAATTCCTATCGAAAGGAAGAGGATCAGAGTCAGCCATAAATTCATGTGGGGACTCTCCCACAGGGAGCCTCTGTGCGCTATTGGAATTTTTTCGATCACTGGAACTTGACACCTGTCCCATTTTCCGTATTTTCCCGCACCGCTCAACAGCGGGATCGTCCTATGGCAAATAACAAGTCTGCAGAAAAACGCGTGCGCCAAATCGCCGTACGCACCGAAAGAAATCGTGCCATCAAGAGCCGTATCAAGACCCTTCAGAAGAAGGCCCTTGCTTCTGCCGAGGCTGGTAATAACGAGGAGGCGCGCAAGACCTTCAGTGAGTTTACCTCCGCGGTTGATAAAGCGGCGAAAAACAATATTTTCCAAGCTAACAAGGCTTCGAATATGAAGAGCCGAACGAACAAGGCGATTAAGCCTGCCTAGTTCCCCAACCGATTCTTAAATTTTTCGAGCCAAGGGGATCTTCCTCTTGGCTCAGTTTTTTGTATTATCACGCTATGGCAGACGCCTCACAACAAGCCCGCCTTGCAAAGGCGAAGGAGATTGCGATCAATCCGGTGGCCTATAAGGTCTGCGAAGGCTGCGATTCCATCGTGACGGCCGAGGTGGTGATTTGCCCCAACTGCCACGGTTACCGCTTTGATGCTGATCCTGGGCGGGTGGTTGACCAGGCTGTGGAACTGGGCACCCGCGAACAGCGGAGTGTGACTGCGGAAGATCTCAGCTAATTTCCGGACGTTGAGGGGATCGGCCAAATCGCGACCCAATTCCACGAAAAAACCCACCGCTCGTGAGAGCCGTGGTTTTTCACAGAATAAAGGGCACCTCCGGTAAGCGCATTCCGGGAAAGCGGTCTCAGCTTTCTTTCCAAAAGCAAGTTACCGGAAGCCCCCCCCTCGAGAACGCGTTGGAAACCTAGCTGACATTTACGGCATCGGCACCAGTCTCGCCGGTGCGGATACGGATGGCTTCTTCGACAGGTGAGATAAAGACCTTGCCGTCACCGATTTTTCCGGTGTTTGAGCTCTTGACGATGGCCTCGGTCACTTTCTGAGCATCTTCGTCGTTGACGACGATTTCAATTTTGACCTTGGGAAGGAAATCCACGGTGTATTCGGATCCACGATAGATTTCGGTGTGACCTTTTTGGCGACCAAAGCCTTTGACCTCGGTGACAGTCATGCCCTGGACATTGACTTCAGCGAGGGCCTCTTTGACTTCTTCGAGTTTGAACGGCTTGATGATAGCTTCGATTTTTTTCATGAACTAATTTAGTGATGCGTTAGGAACGAGATTAGCAAGTGGCGTGCCAGATTCTAGAAATTTTTCGAACCGAGGCGTGCTGCACTTTATCGAATCCGTTAGAGGAAGTCGACTATCTCCTCAAATCCTTGTAATCCCTGACCGAGTGAGGATCGGAGGGGTGTGCGCAGAAAGCCCGGGCGCGTCCAAGCATCTCATGACCGGGAAATTCCCAGAAATGAAGCGGAATCTTGGACTTCATGAATGAGGTGACTTACCAGCAGCAGCAGGAAGTCAGAAGCGCAGTGAGGGAGAGAGCGGCGATGGTGACAATAGAGCGGAGCATGGTTTTTCTTTTACGGAATTGATCGGAATCTGGCGAGTCCGGATTGGAGCTCGGGCGCAGAATTTTAGTCTTTTTCGAGATCGACGTAGTGACGACGGGACAGAATGAGGTGCCGTTTCATGGCGGCAGCAGCGCCTTCAGCATTTCCGTCGCTGATCGCTTTGAAGATTTAGCGGTGAGTAGTGATGACGTTGTCATACCAGAGGCTGTCGCCGCGGTTGAGGTGGGCGTATTCGATGGAGCGTTTTTCGAGCGCGCTGAGAACAGTGGCGAAGAGATTGTGCTTGGAGCCGGCGGCGATGGCGAGGTGGAAGGCGATATCGGCTTCACCGAAGCGCTTGAGATCACCGCGGGAGTTTTCCATTTTATCTTGGGCGTGCTGCATCATGTCGATGATGCGTTCGCCGGCATTGATGGCGGCGAGGCGGGCGCACTCGGTTTCTAGAAGAATGCGGAAGTCCATGAGCTCGAGGTAACTATCGGCATGGGTGAGGACGGAGTAGGTTTCGACAGCTCCGGCGAGGTTTTCGAGGCTGGGGTCGGCAATGTAAGATCCCGAACCTTTGAGGGTGCGAAGGAGTCCGCGTCCTCGGAGTTGTTGAATGGCTTCCCGAATCACGGTGCGGCTGGCACTGAAGCGGGCGCACAGTTTTTCTTCGGAGGGCAGGCGTTCACCGGGAGTGAGGCTACCCTCCATGATTTCGCTCTCGAGCGCTTTGACGATCGTTAAACTGCGTTGTGCCATAAGAGCTTTTTAGAAACCGGTGCCTTTGGCGGTCGTGCGAATGCGCATGATGTAATAGTCAGCGGTCATATAGAGAGTGGAGCCGTCATCTCCCCAGGCGCAATTGGCGGTGAGGTGTCCGGTCAGGATGCGGCCGAGAAGTTTTCCCTGCGGCGTGATGATCAAGACCCCTCCGGGGCCGGTGCACCAGATGTTTCCCTGGTGATCGGTCTTGAGGCCATCGGGCATACCTTTGTCCTTCTTGGAAAGAGGAGTGGCGTCGTAGAGGATTTTCCCTTTGCCGACGTTGCCTTGGTCATCGAGAGGGTAAGACATGAGCCAGGCTTCGTCGCCTTGTGACTGTGCGATGTAGAGGGTCTTGGAGTCAGGGGAGAGGGTCACGCCATTGGGACGCTTGAGGTCTCCGATGATGGAGTGGACTTTGCCGTCGGGATCGATGCGATAGACCCCGAATTGGTCAATTTCACGAAGGGGGTCTTCGGCGCCATTGGGGAGGCCATAGGGAGGATCGGTGAAATAGATCCAGCCTTTGGGATGCACACAAAGGTCGTTGGGCGAGTTGAAGCGCTTCCCGTCGAAGCGGTCGGCAGCGGTTATTTTCCCTCCGCCGGTCATGGTGAGAGCCGAAACGCGGCGGTCTCCGTGCTCGCAGAAGAGAAGGCGACCTTCGTTGTCGAAGGCGAGGCCATTGGAGCCGGATTCTTTGCTGTATTCGGTGGCTCCGGTGTAGCCGGAGGGCTTGAGGAAGGTCGCGAGGCCTTCCTTCTCGGTCCATTGGTGGACGATGTTATTGGGGACATCCGAAAAGAGGAGGCGGGAGTTCGCCTTATCCCAGACCGGGCCTTCCGACCAGGTGAAGCCCGAGGCGATGACTTCGATTTTAGCCTCGGCAGGAATCAGGGCGTCGAGGGCGGGGTCGAGTCGTTCAACTTTCCCGGCGGTGGGGAAAGGGGCTTGCTGGGACCAGGCGGACGAGGTCAGGACGGCGGCGAGAATGAAGGTGCGCATCTCGGTAGTGTATGAAAGCGAGCGGTCAGGACAAGCCAGCTTATTGGAAGAGTTTGCGCCTAAACGGAAGCTTCCGTGAATCGAAAGGTGAGTTGTGCGGCCTTCTTCTTGAGGAGAATTTGGCAGCCTTTGGTGATGCCAAGGAGATGGGTTCTGGCTTCGAGGCGGGGATGAAGGGAAAATGCCATTGCGGTTAGAAAGGGGGGCGTGATTCGAAGCGGAGGGTTTCGCCGGATTCTGGATGGGCGAAAGCGAGGTAGGCGGCGTGGAGTTTCAGTTGTCCCGGGCCAGTGCCGTTCCCGTAGAAGGAGTCACCCACGATGGGGATGCCGAGGCCTTTTGGGTGGGAGGCGTGCAGACGGAGCTGATGTGTCCGTCCGGTGATGGGGAAGAAATCGATACGGGTGAGGTCGTTTTCGATACCGATCTTTTGCCAATTGGTCGTGCCCATCTTCCCGTGAACTTCATCGTAGATTTGAAAGGGACGATTTTCGACATCGAGTCGGAAGGGCAGGGTGATCGTTCCGGAGTCGCCGTCGAGTGAGCCTTCGAGAAGGGCCTGGTAACGTTTTTCAATGAGTCGGTCTTGAAACTGGATGGAGAGATGGCGATGGGCTGCGGTGGTGAGGCCGAGAACCATTAGGCCCGAAGTGTCCATGTCGAGTCGGTGGACTGCGGGTTGGATGATACAGCCTGGAATGGTGGTGCTGATGCGGTGGGCGACTGAGTCGAGTTTTTCGGGTCCGCGTCCGGGGACCGAGAGGAAGCCGCTCGATTTTTGGACAACAACGATCTCGTGATCCTGATAGATGATCTCCATTTCCATCGATTGCAGGGAGCTTTTATGGGGCATCGACTTTGAGGATCGCTTCCACCATTTGCTGGGTTTCTTCGATGTTGTGCTGCGGGCGCGGGGGCATGGGCTGTTGGCCCCAAACTCCGGTTCCGCCTTTCAGGATCTTCTCCGCAAGGCGGGGCACCGCTTGAGGATCTTTGGCGTATTTTTTGGCAACTTCCTTGTAGGTCGGGCCGATCGATTTTTGGGTGGTGGTGTGACAGGCGAGGCAGGTCGTGCTGGCAATGAGTTTGGAGCCGGGATGCGCGGGAGGGAGCTCGTTGAGTCCGGTGTTGTTGGGGGAGTTATTGATGGGGTTGGCGGGATCGAAGCGGGCTCCGATTTTTTTGCTGGCGAAGTCGTAGTCGGCGTAAGGTTTGTTATCGACGGGGAGGGTGTTGAGAGTTGAGACGGTGCCGGTTTTGGGAGCGACGACTTTGAGGGCACCGGTGCGCTCGACGACGAAAATTTCGCCGGTGGGGGTGACCGCCATTTCCATGGCGTCGACGAACCCCGTGGCGATGGTGTCGACACGAAAGTGTTCGTCGGACGGGAGCCGTGTTTCGGCGAGGGCTAGGGAAGGAATGCAGCAAAGAAGGGCGGCAAGGCGTATCATTGGCGTAAGCTGACGGGAATTGCGTATCCTTGCAAGTCTCCCCGTTTTTGAAAATGGGTGATGTCTCCTTCGGCCTCTTTGGGGGATTTTCTGGCGAAGAAGGCGTCGCTATTGAGGATTTCGATGAGGTTTGCGGATGAGAGTTTGAGATGGCTTACCGGGCTGCCGGCGTCTTTTTTTTTTTTCCAGTGGGTCCAGGTGAGGTCTTTGTCGTTAACGATGGCGTCGTCCTCTAGGAGAAGAAGAGAAGGAGCCTTGAGTTGTGTGGCTTTTCGGATGGCGAGGCGGATGGTGAGGGCGAGAGCGTAGCGGCCTTTGTTAAAAAAAATGGCCTGACCCGAATGGCACCAACTTAAGAGCCCCTGTCGTGTCTTTTTTTGTTAGAGAAGCACTGCCAGTCACGTCATCTTTATGTGCAAAGAACAAAATTCCTGACAGGCTTCCCTACGAAATTATTT
>Ga0105050_10004646_pt1 | contig 18154 bp, 20 predicted proteins | sample FRY01_FD_78088 | JGI IMG/M metagenome (GOLD analysis project Ga0105050, IMG submission 78088) | Freshwater microbial communities from Lake Fryxell liftoff mats and glacier meltwater in Antarctica - FRY-01 | ecosystem: Environmental > Aquatic > Freshwater > Ice > Glacier meltwater ... | reverse complement strand
CTGAGTTGTGAATGCGTAGTGCTTGCTGGGTGGATGGCCAATGATCTAGCATCACCTATATTTGCAACATGGTATAAAAGTTTAAGATTATCGATAAATTTTTTACCAGCTTCTACTCCACCTTTAATTTCAATGCCCATCAAAGCACCATTTCCGCCTTTGAGGTATCGTTTTGCGCGCTCACCAATTTCGCCTTCATGCAATGTAGAATAAATAACTTTTTCAACTTTTGTGTGCTTAAGTAAAAAGTTTTTAACCTTTTCTGCATTCTCGCAGTGTTGTTTCATTCTCAAGGCTACCGTTTCTAAACCTTGAATAATTTGAAATGAGTTAAAAGGACTAATTGCAGATCCAAGATCACGCAACAAAACTACTCTTGCTCTTATCGCAAAAGGAATATTGGCTCCGGTTAGCTGCGGCACTGCATCTCCCCAAACTGCGCCATGATAAGACATGTCCGGTTGCCAAATGTTGGGTTGTCTTGCCTTATCGGCAGCCCAATCAAAGTTACCCGAGTCCACAACAATTCCACCAATGCTGGTTCCGTGGCCACCTATAAACTTAGTTAAAGAATGCATTACAATCGCCGCTCCATGTTCAAATGGTTTGCAGATTACTGGGCAAGCAGTGTTGTCCATAATCAAAGGCACATTTAGTTTCTTTCCAATATCCGCCACTTCTTTAATTGGAAAAACTCTTAGTGATGGATTGGGAAGGGTTTCGGCATAATACAATCTTGTTTTGCTATCTGTTAATTTTGCAAAATTTTCTGGATCTTTGGGATCGGCATATCTTACTTCAATGCCCATCGCCTTTAAGGTATTGTTAAAAAGATTAACGGTTCCACCATACAAGTCTGTAGAAGCTACAAAATTATCTCCGGCATTACATAAATTTTGAACAACAAATGCAGAAGCTGCCTGTCCTGAACTAACACAAACTGCTGCCAGTCCACCCTCGAGTGCCGCAACTCTTTCTTCCAACACATTGGTGGTTGGGTTCATAATTCTTGTGTAAATATTTCCAAATTCTTTTAGTCCAAATAAATTTGCAGCATGTTCTGCTGAATTAAATTCGTAGGAAGTGGTTTGATGAATAGGAACTGCTACTGATGTAGAGCTCTCGTCTCGTCTCCATGTGCCACCGTGTAAAGCTATTGTTTCTGGGTGTTTGCTGCTGGTTGTCATTTTATGTATCTCCTTAAAAGTTATTTATTTACTAGAATAAAAAAAAATCAACCACTTTTTAAAGAAAATTATTGTGCTGGTGCGTCATATTTTGTCTATTTAAGTTAAACAAATAGATATACCTAAAATCTATGAAAAAAATTATTTTTACTATTTTGATAACTATATTGGCTTTTTCAGCGCATGCCGAATCTAGACTAAATGAAATTCTAAAATCAGGAGAGCTTAGAGTGGGAACGACTGGAGATTGGGATCCTATGAGCCTGAAAGATCCAGCTACTAACCAATATAAAGGATTTGATATTGATGTAACTAGTGAGCTTGCAAAAGACATGGGTGTAAAAGTTAAGTATGTTCCTACAGACTGGAAAACAATTGTTTCAGGAATTTCATCTGACAGATACGATATCTCTACAAGCGCAACTAAAACTGCCAAAAGAGCCTTAGTGTCTGGATTTACAAATCCATATTATAAATATGGAACTGTACCTTTAGTTCTAAAAAAGAATTTAAATAAATTTTCAACATGGGATTCTTTAAATAATGAAAATGTAACTATTGCTACTACTCTGGGAACCTCTCAAGAAGAAAAGGCAAAAGAATTTTTTCCTAAATCTAAATTAAGATCTATCGAAGCTCCTGCTAGAGATTTTCAAGAAGTGCTATCTGGTAGAGCTGATGGCCACATCACAAGCACAACCGAGGCTAATAAATTGGTTATAACCTATCCTCAGTTAGCGATTGTTCAGGATGGGGGGAAAAATCCTGCTGTTCTTGCTATGTTAATTGATCAAAACGATCAGGTTTGGCTCAATTATGTTAATCACTGGATTGAAGTTAAAAAAGCCTCTGGATTTTTTGATGCTCTGTTAAAAAAATACGGGCTAAAAAGTTTATAATCAATTAGATTTTTTAATTTAAATCTTTATAGTTTTCAGAGTGAGAAAATATTTTTTTTTACTATTGTTATTACCGCTGTCTGCTTGTAGCGATTACGAATGGGGCTGGTTTATTATATCGCCTGCTAACGAGAGCGGTCTAACCAATCTTAAATTCTTAATTAGCGGAATAACAACGACTATTTATATTTCCTTAATATCCATAATCATTTCTATGCTTATAGGATTGGTGGTTACCATCCCTGCAATTGTCAAAAATAAATATCTTACTTATGCAAATATAGCTTACGTAGAAATAGTACGATCCATTCCACTATTAATATTAATTTTGTGGGTATATTATGGACTACCTATATTAACAGGATTCAGCTTCAGTCCTTTTGTATCTGGTATTATTGCTCTCTCCATAAGTGAAAGTGCTTTCCAGGCAGAAATATTTAGAGGAGGAATTAATGCCATCAGCAAAACGCAGTGGGAAGCGGCCACTTCTTTAGGACTAAAATTTTCTCAAAAATTAAGGTTCATAATTTTACCACAAGCTTTCAAAGTAATACTTCCGGCTTTGGGCAATCAATTTGTTTATGTTTTGAAAATGTCATCCTTAGTATCCATTATTGGAATTGCTGATCTAACTAGAAAAGCCAATGAATTGGTTGTTAGCACCTATAGGCCGTTGGAAATTTATACTTTTTTAATATTAGAGTATTTGATTCTGATATTGATCATTTCTTATTTTGTAAGAAAATTAGAAAAAAAATTAAAAAATAACTATTAAGCAATAAGTTTCTTTAAGAAAAAATATTTGACAATACCAAGTACAAAAATTCCAAAAAACCAATTAATAATAAGTAGGCCTAGAAACAAATGTTCGTAGCTCCCTCTAAAAACATCTAATATTAGCCACATCGTGGCAAAAGGCAAAATCACAATTCTAAAAAGATTTATGTAAGTGGAATAAATAGGTTTTTTTATCCCTTGAAAAAAAGCATTGGTTATAAAAAAAATAGGATAAACGGGGCCAATAAATGCTGCAATTCTCAAATACTTGGTTCCAAAATTTATAACATCCGGATCATCAGTGAATAATTGAAGGATTAAATTTCCACCAAAAAAAATAAAAAATCCTGCAATAATCATCAAAGCAGAGCCGTAACTAATAGCTTTAAAATATACCTCCCCAATTCGTTTGTATTCTTTAGCGCCAAAGTTTTGTCCGGAGATAGAAAGTACGGCTGTGTTTAAACCAATAATAGGCAGTAAGAGCAACTGCTCCACTCTTAATGCAACTCCATATCCAGCAGCAGCGAGGTCACCAAATTTTGAAACAAAAAATAGAATATTGTAAATACCCAAACCAATTAACATCATGCTCACAGTCACTGGCATACCCTGTTTGAATAAATCTTTTATAAAATTAATTTTTATATAAAAATATTTAAAGGCTAAATATTCTTTTGCGTCAGTTTTTAAAACTTTAAATAAAATATAAAGCATGCTTAAGCATTGCGTGGTAATAGTCGCTATGGCCAGTCCGGCAATTCCTAATGGCGGAATAATGCCATATCCAAAAACAAATAACGGATTGAGAACAATATTTAAAAAAAAACTAATAATTAAAATATTTCTATAAGACTTAGTATCTCCTTGAGCATTAAGTCCTGCATTTAAAGATACTTGAATATAGAAAAAAATAGATCCTAGAAAAATTATGTTGGTATATTCTAGAGTTAGGGCAATATTTTCCTCTTCTGTTCCCATTAATTTGAGGAGATCTGATGAAAAGTTTAGTCCAAAAAAAATGACAAAAGAAGCAACTACAAGAGAATAGATTAACGACTGAGACAAATACAGAGAGGCTTTGATTTTGTTTTTTTCACCGATAGCATTAGAAATCAAAGATGTGGAACCTGCTAAAATTCCAACACCAAATGCTATGATAATAAATGAAATAGGAAATGCCTTAGAGAGCGCTACCAGTGCATTGGGAGATATTTGTCCAGCATAAAATGTATCTACCAGCGTGTATAGGCTAGAAAAAAGCGTTCCCGTTGCCGCTGGAATTGCAATTTTTTTTAGCAAATAAGATATTTTATCTGTTGTAAAGTTAAGCTTATTTTCCAATTTAAGAGATATTTTGCTTTAAAGCAGTGTAGTTGTGGTTTGGTTTAATGGTGATCTCAATATCAAATTTATTTTTTTTAGACATTAATAAATTTTTAGTAATTCTTTCGTAGAAACTAATAAATTTTTTTAATTGATCGTTACTCATTCGTTTGTTTTTAGGAATGCCCATTTCTTGTTTTTTTCTATATTTAAAAACATACTTAAAGCTTGGAATTCTTAACAAAATTGAGCAATCAGATTTTTTATATATGGCCTTAAAGTATTCTTTACTCTTTTTGTTTACATATTTTCTCCATTGTAAATTTTGATCAAAGTTTTTTTCCATTGAGTTTACGGGTTGTTTCAAAGTTGAAGATTGTTCTCCTTGATAATTAATACACCAGCCTTCTAAAATAAAGACATCGTAGGGAAATTTAAGAAGATGGTATTTGGATTTTAACAAATCATCTTCTGCCTTAGAAAATTGTGGAAGCTTGTATGTTCTTTTTTTATTACTCGAGAAAATTTTTAACACTTCTTTTAAATATTTAAGGTTATGGGTTCCTGGAACTCCCCTCGTCTGAAGCAAGGGTGATATTACTGTAGAAAGTTTTGATCTATCTCTTTTGCCATAATAAAAATCATCAAGCGACAAAACTAGTACTTTTAATTTTTTTTTAGTTAATTCTTTTTTAACCACACCGGTAAAGATTGTTTTTCCAGACCCTTGTGGTCCAGAAACAAGACAAAATAAATTTTTTATTACTCTTTTTTTTTCAAGCAATCTTTGCGTTACTTGATTTACTATTTTTTTATAATTTTGATTAAACACTTACTTAATGCAATTTCGGCTTCTAAATTTTTCTACACTGTCTGTTTTGGCATTAATAAAGAATTCTCGGGTACAGGTGATAAGAAAATTTTTTTTATTATAAATATAAATCTTATAAGGAGATTCTAGATTTATTTTATCAGGCTCTCCAAGCTCTTGTTTTATCGTGGAACTTTTTGCTCCGAGAAACTTAGATAATATTTGATTTTCTTTATCAGTCGTCTCGGTAACTTTTTTATCTATGCTTTCGCAGTAACTAAGTGAAAAAAACAATAGAATATATGCTAAATTTTTAATTAATTTCATTTACAGGGAAGCCCGTTCGTCTTCCATCCTGCATCATTGATAGTTGCAGATCCTTCAAAACCACCCGAAATATTAACTGCAGTATAACCCAATCTATCAATAATCTTTGCTGCATGAAGAGATCTAACTCCGCTTCTGCAAATGAATAAAACTGTTTTCGATTTATCAATATTTAAATCTAAAAACTGTTGTTCAAAATCTTCGTTTAAAATTCTTTTTTCTCCTATTTGATAAGAAAGAAAATGACTAGCAATTCCAAGTTCTTCGGCATTGGGCTTGCCTACGTGGTTCCACTCTTGCTCAGTTCTCACATCAATTAAAACTGTGTTACTATTATTATTTAGGTACTCTTTGATATCTTTCGATGGAACTTCTAATATTTCGCTCATAGTAAAATAAAGTATAACAGATAAACAGGTAAACTATGAAGTACGATTTTATAATAATAGGCAGTGGAATTATTGGCTTAACGCTTGCTTTTAAACTAAAAAAAAATCAACCTAGTTCAAGAATTCTTATCTTAGAAAAAGAAACAGATTCTATTCAACATGGTTCGGGCAGAAATAGTGGTGTTATTCACAGTGGTGTTTACTATGATCCTGGCTCTTTAAGGGCAACCCTTGGTGTTAGAGGAGGGGTTGAATTAAAAGAATATATTAAATCAAAACAACTTTGGATTGACGAATGTGGGAAATTGCTAATTCCCACTTCAGAGAACTCTTTTCAAAATATAGAAAGCTTATTTCAAAGAGGAGTTAGCAATGGGGTTGTTATCAAAAAATTAACCGGCAACGAGATTCAAAATTTAGAACCAAATATAAATACGAAATACAATTCTGGACTGTTCATTCCTTTTACTTCTGTTGCAGATCCAAAAGAAGTTTCTAAATCTTTATTATTTGATTTAAAACAAATGGGTGTAGAAGTTTTTTATAATGAGCAGGTTATAAAAATTGAAGATGAGGGAAAAATTATCATCAGCCATCTTAAATCATATAGTTGTGAACATTCGTTCAATTGTTCTGGCTTGCAGTCTGATGTGGTTGCCAAAAGTGCAGGCTTAGAATTTAGATACAGCTTTTTGCCCTTTAAGGGAAAATATTGGAAAATTACAGATCCAAGCTTTAAATTAAAGCATTTGGTATATCCTGTGCCAGATCTTCAATACCCTTTTTTAGGACTACATAGTTCACACAAACGAGATGGAAGTTTTTATATCGGTCCAAGTTCGACTCCTGTGTTTGGAAGGGAGTATTATAGCCGCGCTAATAAATTACAATTATCCGAGGCGCTTTCTTTGGCTTTTAGTTTTGGTATTAAAATTTTGAAAAATGAAAACAAACTTAGAACCTTAGCTTTGCAAGAGGCAAAACTATTAACTAAACATGGATTTTTAGACGAAGTGGAAAAGCTTCTTAACAATATTCCCACTGACAGCATCCAACCCTCTTTAGAAAAAATAGGAATAAGATCTCAAGTTTTTGATCCTCTATCTAAAACTTTGGTTAATGATTTTATTATTATTAATCAAAAACATTCTACTCACGTGTTAAATGCAATTAGTCCTGCTTGGACTGCATCTTTTGCTTTTGCTGATCACTTGATCCAATTGGCAAAAATCTAAAAATTTTGAGTGAAGCTTAACAAAAGATTAGTTTTGTGTTTAGTTCGTTCATAGTCGAACATAAAACAAAGGGAAACTTGGATGCTCTTGTTATTTATCCTTGCACTTTTAAAACAAATAACTCTGCTAAAATTAAGACTGTACTAAAACATACTTTAATCTAATATATTTTTTATGCATACCATTTCTATAATCTTTTGCGCTGCGTGCATGATTTTTTATTTTTTACTTTCTGTGAATGCAGCAGTAGCTAGAAAAAATTCTAAAATTGCACTTGGTGAAAAAGGCAACGAAAATCTTGCTAGAGCTGTAAGAGCTCATGGAAACTTTGCTGAATACACCCCTCTATTTTTAATCTCTTTTGTTCTTTTGGAATCTGTCCAAGTTTCTAAAAACTACCTTGTTTGGGTCGGAATTTTCTTCTTATTGGGTCGTATTTCTCATGCTTACAGCATGTTTGCTAAAAAAGGGCTATTTAGAGTTTCGGGAATGATTTTGACTTTTGTTCCTTATTTGGCAAATATAGCTAATTTGCTAATTGTCTATTTTAAATAAAAATTTAAAATCGATCCTACATGAGTATTTCTCCATCCAATTTTTATGACTTTAACTATGAGAGCTTAAATAAGTTTATTTTGGATCACTATTCCATGGATCAAAAGAAAATTGGAATGCGCACTAACCAATTATGGAAATTTGTTTACAAAAAAGGCCTACATAGTGTCTCTGAATTTTCTAACATTCCTGCTGATTTAAAAGAGAATTTAGAAAAAAATTTAAGTTTCGATAGAGTTAAAATTGCTGAAAAAAAAATTTCTAGCGATGGGACTATTAAATGGCTCATTAAGCTTGCTGATAACAATTTGGTGGAGACGGTTTTTATTCCCTCCCAAAGTAGAGGAACGCTATGTATTTCTTCGCAAGTTGGCTGCACATTAAATTGCAAGTTTTGTCATACAGGAACTCAACTAATGGTTAAAAATTTATCTACGAGTGAAATTATCAATCAAATTTTAATTGCAAAAGACGAGCTTAAAGATTGGGGATCTCAAAAAAAAATAACCAACATTGTCTATATGGGAATGGGTGAGCCTTTTTATAACTATGAAAATGTTAAGCAATCTATTGCTATTTTAAGAAATAATCAGGGTCTAGACTATTCCGCAAAAAAAATAACCGTTTCTACAGCTGGAGTGGTTCCTGAAATTATTAATGCCGCTAAAGATATCGGAACGTACTTGGCTCTTTCTCTTCATGCTCCTAATGATGAATTGCGTGAAAAAATTATGCCCATTAATAAAAAATATAAAATTAAAGATCTAATAGAAAGCTGTGCCTATTATGCAAAAATGAATAAAGAGAAAATATTTCTAGAATATGTTCTTTTAAAAAATATTAATGATAGTGAAAATTGCGCAAAGCAACTGATAAAATTAATGAGCAAATTTCCAAGCAAACTTAATTTAATAGAGTTCAATGCTTGGCCTGGAGTTAGTTACGAACCATCCAGTCCTGAGACAGTGCAAAAATTCTACCAGATGATCAAAAAATCTGGGCACATAGTAACCTTGAGAAAATCTCGTGGTGAAGACATCCTGGGAGCTTGCGGACAGCTGAAAACGGAAAGCGAAAAAAAAAGAAAATCCTTATAAAAGATTATATTTTGGCCTCGGAAGGCCCTGTCAAAAAATCTTCATCTAGACACAAAGTAACACTGGCGTTGCCAAAAATAAGGTGTATAACCCATCGTCCTTAAACGACGATGATCAAAATGACTGACAAAACAACAAAGAAAAAAATAGAAAGAATAGTAAGAATTAAAAAACGCATTTTAAAAGAATCTTCTAATTTAGAAAAAAATTACAAGACAACTTTTAAAGATATTAAAAAATATTTAATTTTTTTAATAAGGCTTTATTTAAAGAACAATTGAATCCATTTAACGATATTCAAATTAAAAAAATGAATGGTTGTTGGGGTCAGTGTGTGGAAGATTACTCGTTAAGAAAAGGTACAAAATTTTTCTGTCTGGAAATGCAGAAAAAATACCCAAATAAAAAAGAATTTTTGACAACACTGGCTCATGAAATGATTCATTTGTGGCAACAAACAATAAAAAAAGACACGGGAAACCACAATTCTTTATTCTACAGCTTTAGACCGAAATTTAAAAAATACGGCCTGAGTCTTTAAACAATATTTTCTTTATCCAAAAGACAAATTTTATTTTTAATAGAAACATGATATTCATAGTCTATGCCAACTTTTGATGTAGTAAGCAAAATCAGTTACCAAGAGCTCAACAACGCTCTTTCTAACTGTTTAAGAGAAATCAATACCCGATATGATTTTAAAGGACTGAATATTACAATTGAATTTAAGGAAAAAGAAAAAGAAATTATTACTCTTGCTCCTGACAATATGAAATTAAAACAAATAAATGATTTGTTTACTGGTCATTTGGTGAGAAGAAAGATTGATCCAAGAATTATTAAAGTTAAAGGTGTGGAAGAAGCAACGGGAAATTCCAAAAGACAAACTATAGAATTGCAAGAAGGCATTGATCAAGAAAGCGCCAAAAAAATCATCACTCAAATCAAGGCATCCAAAATTAAAGTTCAAGTTAAAATTCAAGGAGACGAATTAAGAGTGGATGGAAAAAAAAGAGATGATCTTCAAGAAACTATGCAATTAATTACAGGAATTGACATAGGTAGACCCGTGGAGTTTACAAATTTTAGAGACTAGATGAGTAAGCGTTATTCTGGAAAATCAGGGAAAGACCGAAGTTTTAATAAAAAGCCAAAATTGTCAAAAAAAACAAAAAGAAAATTAAAGAAAAAATAGATGCAAAAATTTACAGTTGTTGAAGGCAATCACAAAGACCCTAATGATTTTACAAGCTTATTAGAAGAAACAAAAAATATACACGGGCCTTTTCCAAGTGAAGAAGAGGCGGACCAAGTAGCTAAGCACTTAATTCAAAAAAATATCGATAATTATTACCACCGAGCTTGGGTAATCAAAGATTAAAGATTGCTAACAAAATAATACCAGAGATAAGAAACTATCACAGTTGGTATGGCGCTATATAAAGTTGCCAATATTGCTACCCTGGGTGAAATTGCTATAGCTGGAAATAAAGCGTCACCATCATTGGAGATTGCATTACCAAATTAATACGGATAATAGCGCCCCAGCAAAACTAACAATAGGAACAATATTGTAGTCCAAAAATTCGAAACTCAGTGATTTTCCAGATGCATTATAAATACCAAAAATAATTTCAAGTATAATTAAAAACATCCATAGATGATAAAAAAAAATTGGCATGTTGTTAGCAATGCTGTCTTCCATCGTAATAGGCCTTGAAGTAAATACTGGTGCTATAGACTTCTCAAAACATTTTGCTGTGTATCCAGTCATAATTGCAACCACATAAGTTATTGATAAAATAATCAGAGCTTCTTTTGGTTTTGCAGCAATTAATAAAAAAGCAGCGTCCCCCATGGTTGCTACTAAAGTAGTCAAAATAGCACTAAAAGAAATTGCCCTTCTTACATACAAAGTCATAACCATGATTGCACCTCCGCACCCGGGAAGAACGCCTAAAAATGCTGCTATTAAAATATCAAATTTTTTATACTTGTATAAAAATGTTTCAAGATCGAAACTAGTTTTTTGCAAAAGGTGGAATATTAAAATGGTCATTGCAACAAAAGAAGTGACAGAAATAAAAGCGTTAGATGCAGATTTGATGAGCACTTCCCTAGTTACGGAAAAGCTAAAAAGTCCAACAAAAATTAAAAGCACCACAAACTTGGCACGTCTTAAACTTGGGAAATTTTTAGCGAGTTTTAATACTATTTCAACCATATAAAATAAATAATATGATAAATCGTTACTTTTTTTAAATGCAAAGGGGAACTAGATGATTTCCAGAGAAAAATTAATCTGCTAGATACAAAAGTGTTTTATAAATTTGTTTTTTATGATTAGTACTACCCTTTATGAATAATATAGAATTAAAAAAGACAGCAAAAAAACTAGTTAGCGCATTTAATAAAGGTACTTTTATAGCGCCTCTCTCAACTAAATTTACCAAAAATTCAAAAATTGCAAACGAACTAAGAAAAGAGTCAGAAAAATTAATAACTTCTCCTGTTATTGGTTTTAAAGCTGGAGGAACTGGCAAGGCTGCTTTAAAGGCCTGGGGTGAAAAAGAACCTTTTTATGCTTCTATTTTTAAAAAGAACTTGCTGAAAAGCAATGGGTCTGTAAAAATAAATAAATACACTTTGGGAATTGAGCTAGAAGTTTTTTTTCAGATTAAAAAATCTTTTTTTAATACTGGCAAAAAAATAACTGAAAAAAATATCTCGTCTGTTATCAGTCACGTTGGTCCTTGTATTGAAATTGTTGGATATAGACAAAAGAAAAAAGGAGTGTCTTGTCTTGGAGATTTAATTAGTGATTTTGGTGTTAATGTTAAATTTTTAATTGGTAAAAAACAAAAATTTAAAAGATTGCCCTTCCATAATTTGGCAACTACTCTTTATAATAAAAAGAGTGGTCAGACAGCTAACGGAAATACAAAAGCAGTGTATGATAGTCCTTTAAAATCATTAATGTGGCTTTTGAACAAAGTTAAAAAAGACGGCGTGAACTTGAATAAAGATTTTTTAGTTTTTACCGGATCAACTGTAGGTGTTGTGCCTATTCAAAAAGTTGGTTTGTTTAGAGGAGAAATTGAATCACTAGGGTTTGTACAGGCAAAAGTTAGAAGTTAACTGGCTTTTTTTAACTGTCTTTCTTTTTCAAACATTCCAGCTAAACGATCAATGATATAGTCAGAGGCTTCAAAAACATTTTTGGGCTTAAACAATTTCGTTTCTGCAGGATCTGTTTTGTCTTCAATGCTAATTCTTTTTCTTAATCGCTGTTTTGCATTTTCCCCTTCAACAAATAGTGAGATTAAATAGTCCTGTTCGCTCACAGCATCTTCGTTTTTAATAAAACATTCTCCATTTTCAGCAATATGATCAATGAAACGAAGTGGGGCACGTCTCATGGTTAAATATCTTTTGTTAATTTGAAATACTATTGATTTCATATTTCTTGAGTACCTTTCTAGCCTAACAACAACTTTTTGCTTCCGTGACTCCTCTGCCTTTTCGGCCTCAAGTACTTTTCTCGCCTCCTCTTTTGCTTGCCTTCTAATCTCTAATTCTTTTAATTTTTCTTCTTTTTTTCTTTCTTTTATTAACCGATACTTCAGTCTGATCGCACCTAGTCTCAGGTTCGCCACCTTCAAAGAATCTCTCAGAACCTTTATTTTTTCTTTTTCTTCTCTTTTAAAATTGCTTAACTTTTCTTTTCTTTGTTGCTCTGCGATTTTCTCTTCTTTAATTTTATTTCTAAGTGCAATTTTTTCTTCTAAAGCTTTTTGTCTTTCTTTTTCTTTTAATTCTTTTGCTTTTAATCTCTGAGCTGCTAATTTTATTTTTTCTTTTTCTTTTTTAGCCTGGAGCCTCAATCTCTCACTTTCTTTTCTTGCTTTAAGCTTTATTTTTAGAAGCTCTTTTTTTTCTTTAATTTTTTGCTTTTTAACAAGAAGAGCCTCTTTTAATTTGAATTTTTTTTCTAAAATTAGTTGTTTTTTTTTCTCTTTGGCTAATTTTAAAGCTTTCTTTTTTTTTAATTTTTCTTTTAAGATTTTTCTTTTTACCAAGTAAGAATCAAACTCTTTAAGTTTAGAAACAGCAAAGCTTTTCAAGCCAAAAACATCAAGGATGGAATATTTAATTTTTTTTACAAAAGGAAATAATTTTTTTTGAAAAAAGTATTTTTTGATTTTAATTATTTTTTCTTTTATTTTTTTTAAAGACTGTATTTTTTTAACTGGTTTCTTTTTTTTAATATTTTTGTTTTTTAAGTTTTTATTATTTTTCTTTTTTTTTATAATAATTTTTTTCTTATTTGATGTAACAGCAGCTTTGCTAGCTGTGGTTTTTTTTCTATTCTTAATGGGAATTTTTTTTCTTCTAGAGGTTATTATTTTTTTTTTATTTGACTTAACCGCAACTTTTTTGATCAAGGTTTTTTTTCTATTGTTGATGGGAATCTTGTTCTTTCTGGCGGTTACAATCTTTTTTTTATTAGAAGAATTTTTTTTTGTTATTTTTTTCTTTTTCATTTAGAATCTTCAATTGCTTTTTCCAACATCTCAACAGATTGAGCTCCGGACAAAAGAATTTTTTCATTAAATACATAAAAAGGGACACCAGTGATGCCCATCTGCCTTCCGATTTTATCCATCTTATTCATTTTTTCTATATTTTCCTCTGAGTCGAACTCTTTATTCAATTCTTCTTGCTTGATACCATGATTTGTCCCAATTTTAATTAGATTGTTCTTGTCTCCAATATCCAATCCTTGGATAAAGTAATTTGAAAAAATATTAAAAACAGTTTCTTTCTGAACCTGATGTTTTCTAGCCACATCTATAAGTATGTGCGAAAGAACCGTATTTGGTGTCTTTTTAATATTGCTCAAATTAAATTCTAAATTTTCTTTTTTAGCTTCAGAGGCCATACTGTCGTACATTGGTTTTGCATTTTCCATGTTGTTGAATTTACCAATTATATATTCTTCTCTATTCATTCCATCCTCTGGCATGGTTGGATTTAATTGAAAAGGAACATAAATAATTTCAAAATTATGATTAAATTTTTGTAATGCAAGATGCAGTCTTTGACTTCCAATAAAACACCAGCCGCAAACGGTGTCTATAAAAATTTGAATTTTCATGAAAAATTTTAAAAAAAATTATTTAAATTCTTTTAATAAATTTTCTGCACTTCTGGCTATTAAATTAGTGTCGCTATTAACTGCGACGTAGGTAAAGCCATCAGCCACATATTTTTTTGCAAAGTCTTTTTTAGCTGTTAAAATTCCTGCCGGTATATTACTTTTTTTGCAGTTTTCTAATCCCAGCGAAATTAGAGATTGAACTTCTTCATCTTCGAACTGTCCTATTTTTCCAATCGATGCTGATAAATCGCTTGGTCCTATAAAAATACCATCAACGCCCTCTACTGTAGCGATTTTTGGAATATTCTGAATTGCTTTTTTAGATTCACACTGAACAATGACACAAATTTGATCGTCTGCTTTCTTGTAGTAATCACTAACCGTGCCGTACTTGTTCATTCTCGCAGCTGACATGACTCCTCTTATTCCTTTTGGCGGATACCTGGTAGATTCAACGGCTGCCAAGGCCTCCTTCTCATCTTCCACATAGGGAAACAAAATAGATTGAGCACCCATATCAAGAACTCTTTTTACCATAACGGGCTCATTCCAAGGAACTCTAACAATAGGTTCCGAAGAAAAACCTTGAATAATTTGTAGTTGAACCAAAACTTCCTGTATATCATTTGGAGAATGCTCCATGTCAATCACGATCCAATCAAATCCTACTACAGACAAAATTTCGGCAACCGTGTTATTGGACAAGCAGCTCCAAATGCCAATTTGTTTTTCAAATTTTAGAATTTTTTGCTTAAAAATATTTTTTCTAATTTCCATAATACCAAAGACAGTTAATGGTTATTTTAATAACAAATATTTAAAATATTTTATAGAAAATAAATAATTTATTTAATCGAGTTGTGGTCTATATTGTGAACAATATGAAAATCCTCATAATACAAACAAGACCTGGAATTGGTGATTTGTGTGTATTTTTACCAGCACTTCATGAGATTGCTACGCATGAATCAAATATAGAGGCTGATCTTTTAACCAAAGAAAGAACCTGTGCAAAAGAGACTCTGGGGCACGATCCTCACATTAAAAATATTTTTTATTTAGAAGATCACAATAACTCAAATTTAACATTGTTAAGACTGATAAAAAAAAAATTCTATGAAGAAGTATTCATCTTACATTATGGTATACGCTATCCGATTATTTGCCGCCTTGCTGGCATTAAAAATATTTTTTCTTATGGGTGGTTTAAAAAAAATGAAAATATAGTAGAAAAATCAAGGCAAGCATGTAGCAAATGGTTACATAATAAGGAATTACAATTTCCTTACAAAATTTACAGGCCTGCAGTTCCAGCGCATAAAAATAATATTGTTTTAGGAATTGGTGGCAGCGGCCCAACTAAAAAATGGGCAGTAGAAAATTTTATAGAATTGATAAATGAAATAAATAAAATTAAAAAATATAATTTTTTATTAGCGGGTGGAAAAATAGAACACGATGTAGCGTCTGAAATTATTCAAAAAATTCCAGATACTGTGATCAACTCTCTTTGCCACGAAAATATTAATGAGGCCATTGACTTGATAGAGGGTTCAAAAATTTATATTGGAAATGATACAGGATTCATGCACCTAAGTGCGGGTCTTGGCGTTCCCTCCTTTGGCTTATTTGGTGATACACCAACAAATTATAGTGATTACACAAACAGAATATATCCAATTATACCTTCTGGCATGACTAGTGTGGGCCATGGATCTATGGCTATGAATAAAATTTCCGTAGAGCACGTAATGATAAAAATTAAAGAAATTATTTAAATAAATTTTCTAGTTTTTTAATAATTTTTTCAGAATCGCTTCCTATAATTGATTTTAACTTTTCACTTCCTAAAAAGTTTTTTAATTTAGTCTCAAATTTTTTTTTCAAATTACCAGTAATAACTTCATTATTAATTTTAACAGCCATATTCATCACAATCATAGCCATGACATCTTTGTAATGATTGGAATCATGAGTGTTGCCAACATTTTGAAAATTCATGGTGTCTACGCTAATATTTTTAGCAAATTGAAAATCTTTGGCTAAAACTGAAATATTTATTTTCGGAATGTTCAAGGTATCGATAACAAAGTCAATTTGCGGCCCTTTGTTGCTGGGAGCATTAGTGGCACTTGTCTTGGCAGCTTGAGATTGTGCTGACAGTTGGTTGCTTGAATTTTTTTTGGATAAATTCTCAACAAGATAAAAACTATCCACCATTTTTCCGTTTTTAATGATTACATCGTAGTTCACGGTTGAGTTTTGTATGGAAATATTTTCAAAGTTAATAACTCCGGAAAATAGCTTTAACATCTTAAGCTTGGCATCGATCAGTGGTATCACAATCAAATTCTCTCTTGAAAAAATTTTATCATTTTTAACTTCAAGGTTATTAACTCTAACCGATCCTTTTAAAAAATTAGTTTCTATGCTTTCTACAAAAACTAATCTCCCCGTGTCTCTGCTAAGGTTTTTTTCAATGAGTGATTTTGCGATTGGATCAAAAAATAATTTTAGCAAGCCAAGAACTATGGCCAGCAATATTAATAAATAAATAAATAATTTTTTCATAGAACTATTTTCAGCAAATATGCAGCTATAACAAATATTGTGAATATCAAGAATCCTACTAATTTATTTTTAATAAAAAAATAATTTAAAGTTTCTATAAAAAAATTCATACTATTTATATTGTCTTAACAAGATGTCTCTTGCTTCATTTATTTTACTTGCTAAATAATTATTTCCACCTTTTTTATCTGGATGCAAATGCAATATCAGCTTTTTATGTGCTTTGATAACGTCCTGTTTATTACAATTGAATTGCAAACCTAAAGTTTTGCATGCCTCTTCTTTGCTCATGGATCCGGTACTTTTGGCCCTCGCATAGTTAGAAAATCCAGATTTTCCTCCTTTTGCTCCAAATAAAAGTTTAAATAAATAAAAGATATTAAAAATATTGAATAGCCTTTTTTGTACTGCGCTAAAAATAAGGGCAAAGAATGGGATAGATAATAAGTACCTACCTACTATAAATAGAAAAATGATTGCTAAGACCGAACCTAAAATAGTAGAAATTCGAAAAAAATTAGAAAATGTTTCAGACTTGGCGTTAGCCATTAACCATAAAAAACCATATACAATTGAAAAAATTAAAATACCAAAAAATATTAAATTCATAATTAATGATCACAATACCTAAATTAAGAAAAGAAACGAATAGTATAAAAATTCACAATGAGGATTTGCCGGATAATTATGCTTGGATTAAGCAAAAAAATTGGCAGGAAGTTCTTAAAAATCCAACAAAACTTAATGATGAAGTTGCTAATTATTTAACTGAAGAAAATGCTTTTGTTAAAGAGCAACTAAAAGAGAAAGAGCAATTAGAAACAGAGATATTTCAAGAGCTTAAGGGCAGAATCAAAGACAAAGACTCATCTGTTCCTTTAAGAGATGGAGCGTATTACTATTTTTCTGAGTACGAAGAAGGATCTGAATATCCCTCTTTTAAAAGAACTAACTCTACTGATGTAGTGGAGACGATTTTTAATGCACAAAAAAAGTCAGAAGGTGAAAAATTTTTCAATCTCGCCTCTGTATGTCATAGCCATGACCACCGTTTTATAGCTTACAATATTGATAAGAATGGTAGCGAAAATTACTTTCTTTCTGTTGAAAACTTAGAAAATAAAAAAATTCTTACAAAAGAAATTCCCCAAACCACTGGAGAGATTATTTGGGATACGGACAATAAAAGTATTTATTACATTGGTCTAGATGACAATCACAGACCAAACAAAATTTTTAAACATTTGGTTGGCCAAGACTACCAAAATGATGAGTTAATTTTTGAAGAAAAGGATCCTGCTTTTTTTTGCTCTGTATCTATTAGTCAAAGCAAACATTATTTACTGATTAGAACTGGGGATCATCAAACAAGTGAATATTATATTAAAAATCTCCAACAAAAAAACAGCTCGTTACACCTATTCTCCTCAAGAATAGAAAAGGAAGAATATGAAATTGATCATAGCGAAGGATATTTTTATATCTTAACGAATACTGATAGCTGTAAAAATTTTAAAATTATGAGATGTCTAGAGACAAGCTATTCTAGAAATAACTGGTCTGACTTTGTTGCATATCAAAATGATAATTTGATATTAGATTTTATTATTTTAAAAAGCTGGATTGTATATTTGCAAAGACATAAAGGTTTAAATCAAATTATTATTCATAATGTAAATACTAAACAATCTCATAGTATAAAATTTGAAGAAGAGGCTTATGACTTGAGTCTTTTTGGGCAATATGAATTTGATACGGACTGGATAAGATTTTCTTTTTCTTCTCCTATTACACCAAAATCTATTTTTGATTATAACTG
>Ga0105050_10004645_pt1 | contig 18154 bp, 17 predicted proteins | sample FRY01_FD_78088 | JGI IMG/M metagenome (GOLD analysis project Ga0105050, IMG submission 78088) | Freshwater microbial communities from Lake Fryxell liftoff mats and glacier meltwater in Antarctica - FRY-01 | ecosystem: Environmental > Aquatic > Freshwater > Ice > Glacier meltwater ... | reverse complement strand
GCCTTTCTGATCGACCAGTTCGGCGTGCTGCTGAACGGCAGCGGTGCCTATCCCTTTGCGTCGCAAAGCCTTTTGCGGCTGGCCGGATGGGGCAAGCCGATCCTGTTGCTGTCAAACTCCGGCAAGCGCGCCTTGCCAAACGAGGCGCGGCTGACCAAACTGGGCTTTGCCCGCGATGCCTATCTGATGGTGATGTCCTCGGGCGAGGCGGCGCATTCGGCACTGGCGCACCGCATCGGGGCCAGCCTGCCGAAGGGCGCAAAGGTTTGGCTGCATGCGCGCGACGATGACACCAGCGCCATCGACGGGCTTGCCCTGATCCGTGTCGCCAGCCCGGAACAGGCCGATCTGTTGCTGCTGGCAGGCAGTCGGGCCGACCGGATCAGCCTTGCCGATTACCGCGCGTTGCTGGTCCCTGCCGCACGTCGCCAGACGCCGCTGCTATGCACCAATCCCGATATCGAAATGCTGACCCCAACCGGCACGCATCCTGGTGCGGGTGCTATTGCCCAGAGCTATGCGGACCTTGGCGGTCCGGTCGAATGGATCGGCAAACCCCATCCGCTGATCTATGCCGAGGCGGCCCGCCGCCTGTCCGGTATTCCCGCCCACCGCATCCTGTGTATCGGCGACAGTCCCGCGCATGACATAGCAGGCGGCCATGCTGCGGGCCACAAGACCGCCCTTGTGCGGACAGGTCTGCACGCCGACCTGACCGATGCCGCGCTGACAGAAATTTGTGCCGCCGAGGCGGTGCCCGATTTCATCCTTGCCGCCTTTGACCTTTCGCAGGAGGAACCATGGCCTTTACCCTCTCACTGAACACCAACCCCTTGGTGAACCGCTTTGCCGATGTGACGGAACTGGTCGAGGTGACGGCCCGCGACCTGCGCATTCGCGACCTGCAACTGACGCATGAGTTCATCAACCCCAGCTGGCCTGCCGCCACCCTGCACCGCCTGACCCGCCAAATGAACGCGGCGTTAAAGCGAACGGGTGTGTGCGTCACCTCGGGCATGACCGGGCCCTACGGTCGCCTCAACCATTTCGGCCATCCCGATGCCGAGGTGCGCCGCTATTATCTGGACTGGTTCAAGACCTTTGCCGATATCGCCGCCGATCTGGGCGGCACGTCGGTTGGCACGCAATTTGCCATCTTCACCTATGCCGATTTTGACGACCCTGCCCGGCGTGACGCGCTGATTGATGTGGCGCTGGACCATTGGGCCGAGCTTGCCGAACATGCCCGGGCCGCTGGCCTGAAACATCTGTTCTGGGAGCCGATGTCGGTGGGCCGCGAGTTTGGCGACACCATTGCCAGTGCGCGGGCCTTGCAAGACCGCATCACCGCCCGGCAGATGGCGATCCCCCTGTGGATGATGGCCGATATCGACCACGGCGATGTCACCAGCCCCAACCCTGACGACTATGACCCCTATGCCTGGGCCCGCGCCGTGCCGCGCCTGTCGCCGATCATCCATATCAAGCAATCCTTGATGGACAAGGGCGGCCACCGCCCCTTTACCGCCGAATTCAACGCGCGGGGCCGCATCCAGCCCGACCTTTTGCTTGCCGCCTTGCGCGACGGTGGTGGCAAGGATAACGAGATTTGTCTGGAACTCAGCTTCAAGGAGCGTGATCCGAACGACCGCCAGGTCATCGCGCAAATTGCTGAATCCGTTGCTTTTTGGGCCCCGCACATCGACAGTGGCGTGGCCGATCTGAACATCTGAAAGGTGGCTTTGATGACCCAGACCCAAAAGCTGATCAACAATGGCGACGATGCCGTCGATGAAATGCTGCAAGGCATCATGGCGGCCCACGCAACCCATCTGCTGCGCCCTTCGCCCCGCACCATCGTGGCCCGCCATGGTCCGCGGTCGGGCAAGGTGGCGTTGGTCATCGGTGGCGGCTCGGGGCATGAGCCGTCATTCCTTGGCTTTGTCGGCCGTGGCCTTGCCGATGCGGCGGCCATCGGCAATGTTTTTGCCTCCCCCCCGCCGCAACCGATCATGGACGCCGCGATGGCTGCCCATGGCGGGGCAGGGGTGCTGTTCATGTATGGCAATTATGCGGGCGATGTCATGAACTTCGACATGGCGACCGAGATGCTGGAGATGGAGGGGATCGAGGCGCGCACCGTGCTGACCACCGATGATGTCGCCTCGTCGCCCAACCGTGACAAGCGGCGCGGGGTTGCGGGCAATGTTTTCATCTTCAAGGCCGCCGGGGCCGCCGCCGATCTTGGCCTGCCGCTGGACGAGGTGGAACGCCTTGCCCGCCATGCCAATGCACGCACCTATACGATGGGCGTGGCATTGTCGGCCTGTTCCTTGCCGCAAACCCGCCGCCCGAATTTCGACCTGCCCCCCGGCGAGATGGAGATCGGCATGGGCATCCACGGCGAGCCTGGTATCCGCCGCGCGGCCTTGCGCCCGGCGGATGATGTGGTGGACGAAATCATGGACAGGCTGCTTGCCGAAATGCAGGCGGCGCAGGGCGACCGGGTTGCCGTTCTGGTCAACTCGCTGGGATCGACGCCCTTGATGGAGCTTTATATCCTGAACGCCCGCATCGCCGAGCGGCTGCAATCTGCGGGTCTGCACACCCACCTGACCCTTGTCGGCCCCTATTGCACGGCGCTGGAAATGATCGGGGCCTCGATTACGCTGATGCATCTGGATGACGGGTTGCAACCGCTGATCGACCATCCCTGCGATTGCGCAATGTTCCGGCAGGGGTGACAGATGACCTATCAGACCCGGCACCTTGCCGCATTATTCCACAGCTTTGCCAGTCTGATGATCCGCGAACGCGACGCGTTATGTCAGATGGACGGCTTGATCGGGGACGCCGACCACGGCATCACCATGGCGCAAGGCATGGCAGCGGCGCGGGATGCCGTGGCCGCCCTTGGGGATGCTGCTCTGCAAGACCAGTTCAACGTCGCCGGGAAGGCTTTTCTGAACGCCGTCGGGGCCTCGTCTGGTCCGCTATACGCGACGGCCTTTCTGCGGGCGGGCAAGGTGGCGGGACAACGGGCCGAGATGCCGCTGTCTGAAACCCCGCAGATCATCGTTGCCATGGCCGAAGGGATTGCACACCGTGGCAAAGCGGTGCCCGGCCAAAAGACCATGCTGGACGCCTGGGCCCCTGCTGCTGCTGCCATCGGTGCGGGGCCGTTACGGGCGGATATCGCAGCCGCTCGTCAGGCCGCACAATCGGGGGCAAGGGCGACCACCGACATGATTGCCACCATTGGCCGCGCGGCCCTGCTGGGTGAGCGTAGCCGCGGCCATCCCGACCCCGGTGCCGCCTCGGCCGCCATGTTGATCACTGTATTTTGTGATCAGATCGAACAACTTGCACAGGCACTGGACATCCCATGACCCAAGCCCGTTTCTGGATCGGTACCAGTTGGAAGATGAACAAGACCCTGCCAGAGGCGCTGACCTTTGCAGCCGGTCTGGCCGCCAGCGATGCCACCCGCGACACGCGCGTGCAACGCTTTGTGATTCCGCCCTTCACGGCGGCGCGGCAGGTCAAGGCCGCGCTGGCAGAAACATCCGTCAAGGTCGGCGCACAGAACATGCACTGGGCCGATGCCGGGGCCTGGACGGGCGAGATTTCGGCCCCGATGCTGGTGGATTGCGGGTTGGATATCGTGGAGCTTGGCCATTCCGAACGCCGCGCGCATTTTGGCGAAACCAACGAGACCGTGGGGTTGAAGGTCGAATCCGCTGTCCGTCACGGCTTGATCCCGTTGATCTGCATCGGCGAAACCCTGGCCGACCGCGACAGTGGCCGCGCGCCTGAGGTGTTGGCGGAGGAGGTGCGCGGCGCCTTGTCGCGCTTGCCCCCCGCGCAGCAGACCGCCCCCATCCTGCTGGCCTACGAACCCGTATGGGCCATCGGCGAGCATGGCATCCCCGCCAGCGCAAACTATGCCGATGCCCGTCAGGCCGAGATCATCGCCGTCGCGCAAGCTGTGCTTGGCCGCCGCATCCCCTGCCTTTATGGCGGCTCGGTCAACGCCGAAAACTGTGCCGAACTGATCGCCTGCCCGCATATCGACGGGCTGTTTATCGGCCGCTCGGCTTGGGATGTCGCAGGCTATCTCGACATTCTGACGCGCGTTTCTGCCGCCATCTGACCCCACTATCTACAGCCAAAGGGAACCAATATGAAAATCGCAATCGCAGGTGACAGCGCCGGAGAAGGGCTTTCCGCCACCCTCGCCGCCCATTTGAAAGACCGCTTCGAGGTGACCGAGATGTCGCGCACCGATGCGGGGCCGGATGCCTTTTACGCCAATCTGGCCGACCGTGTTTCGCAGGCCGTGCTGGCAGGCCATTTTGACCGTGCCATCCTTGTCTGCGGCACCGGGATCGGCGTTTGCATTTCGGCCAACAAGGTGCCGGGCATTCGCGCTGCGCTGTGCCACGATACTTACTCCGCCGAACGCGCCGCACTGTCGAACAATGCCCAGATCATCACCATGGGAGCACGCGTGATCGGTCCAGAACTGGCGAAATCCATCGCCGAGGCGTTTTTGGCGCAAAGCTTTGACCCGCAGGGCCGCAGCGCCGGCAATGTGGATGCGATTGACGCTGTGGATGCGAAATACCACGTCAGCAATCGCTAGGCAAAGCTTCGGCAAGTCTGGACGACTTCCGACACGCAGCCATCGCCGCCGCACAGACCAATGCCAGATCGAAGCCGGGCATCACGTAAGGCACCAAGATGCTGTCAGGGTACAACCCGACCCGTCCAGATCAGTAAGGACCGTCTTGACCGAGGTATTGGCCCCGCCGTGCGCACCAATTCCGACCCCAAAAGCCGGGTCGTATCGGTGCGGATCGCCAGGTCGCGGTTGATGCCGCGCGCTGTGTAGCCCCCCACGACAAAGTTGAAGTCGGCCTTGGATCGGATGGATTTCTTTGCAGCCTCTTTGAAGTTCAGCACCAGAACATGTCCGCACGACAGGAAACAGGATCACCGACTACAGCCGCCGTTCGGTCACAGCATCGAAGACATGCACTTTTTCCGCGATGACATCAAAGCGAACGGGCGTGCCCTCGGCCACCCGCAACGCCTTGTCGACAATCGCGTTGAACTCGCCATCCGCCGATTTCGCGCACAACTGCGCCTCGTGCCCCATCCGTTCGATCAGCACCGCCGTGGTGGAAATAGCACCCGCGTCGGCGATGGTTACGTCGTTGGGCCGCACGCCGCAGATCACCTTTTGGCCGGGCCTGGCGCTGGTGCCCGCAGGTAGGGCGATCTGACCCGAGGCCGTGTCCACCGCAGGCCGCCCCGCCCCGGTCACCACGATCCCGTTCAGGAAGTTGATGGCCGATGATCCAATGAAGTCAGCCACATACTTGCTGTTGGGGCGATCATACACCTCGTCAGGCGTGCCGATCTGTTCGATGTTGCCCGACCGCATGACCACGATCTTGTCGGCCATCGTCATCGCCTCGATCTGGTCATGGGTAACGTAGACGGTCGTGGTTTGCAGCTTGTTATGCAACTGCCGGATTTCGGTCCGCATATGGGCCCGCAGCTTGGCGTCAAGGTTCGACAGCGGCTCGTCGAACAGGAACACCTTGGCCTCGCGCACCATGGCGCGGCCCATGGCGACACGCTGCCGCTGGCCACCCGACAATTCCTTGGGATAGCGTTGCAGATAGGGCGTCAGGTTCAGCACTTCGGCCGCATATTCGACGCGGCGCTTGACCTCGGGTGCTGCAACCTTGGCCACTTCGAGGCTGAAGGCGATGTTGTCATAAACCCTCATCGTCGGGTAAAGCGCATAGTTCTGGAACACCATGGCGATGTTGCGGTCGCGCGGATGCACATCGTTCACCCGTTTGCCTGATATCAGCAGGTCGCCCTCGGTCACCTGCTCCAACCCCGCCGTCATCCGCAACAGCGTGGTCTTGCCGCAACCCGACGGCCCCAGAAGCACGACGAATTGATGATCCTCGATCTGGAACGACACATCCTGCATCACCCGGACGGCGCCATAAGATTTGCCGATCTTTTTATACTCAACCGTCGCCATCGGCGTTCCTTCTGGTCTTTGCCTTGAGTTTCAGTAAACTTGCGCGGTCGGCGTGATGACGATTTCCTGCACGATGGCCCGCTGCGGCAGATTATAGGCGTTCAGCGTCAAAGCCCCCACGATATCGGCCGAAATGCCGCCACCAATTGCTTCCTTGTTGCGCTTGTAATTGGCCAGCGTGTCGGGATCGCGCACCCCGTCCAGAACTTCGGTGTCGATGATGCCCGGCGACAGCACGATCACCCGCACGCCATGCGGAGCGAGGTATCCGCGCAGGCTTTCCGAGATGGCATGGACGAAATATTTGGTGCCGCAATAGACGGTGTGGTCAGGGTAAACCTTGCGGCCCGCGATGCTGCTCATCATCACCAGCGTGCCATGCTTGCGCGCGATCATTGCGTGTATCACCGAATGGACGGTGTTCAGCATGCCCTTGGTGTTGATGTCGATCATCTCGTCCCAATCCTCGGGCGGTTGGGTGGCAATGTCGCCCAGTCGCGCGATCCCGGCATTGGCAAACATCATATCGACCGGGCCATATTCCGCCTCGGCATCGGCCACAGCCGCCGCAATCGCCGAACGGTCGCGCACGTCAACCCGGCGCAGCACAGCGCGCGGCAGGTTCAACGCTTCCATCCGGTCCAACCGGCGGGCCATCAGCAACACGGGGTGACCCGCCTCTGAAAAAGCGCGGGCTACGGCTTCGCCGATCCCGGAACTGGCACCAGTAATCGCAACAAGCGGTTTGTCTGTCACTCCGAAGTCTCCTTTTCCGCAAGGTTGGGCGGGGCGCGCCGGAAGGACGCGCGCCCCGCCCGCTGCATCAGCCTTCCATCACCTTGCCGACTTGTCCTGCGATGTCGTCCAATGCCTCTTTCGCCGATCCGTAGCCCCCGGCAAAGTATTTGCCCAAGCCGACCGGAATGGTATCGGAAGACAGTTGTGCCCATTCTGGCAGATCAGGCTCCGACCCCATGTGGTTGGCGATGGTTTCGCGCACCACGTTCAGATGGCGGGTCGTGCCTGCACCCACGCGGGCATTGGCCAGAACGCGCGGATCCTCATAGACCGAAGCCCGCGTCGGCCCGGTGCCGCCACCCAGCGAGGTGATTAGCGCCTGCGTATCGGCACAAGTCGCCCACTGCATGAAGATCCACGCCGCATCCGGCGCCTTGGAATACTTCGACACCGCCAACGACGAGCCGCCCTGATGGCCGACGCCGGGGATCTCGCCGTAACCGGTTTCGGCGCTGGTGCGCAGCAGGTTGGCCGCTGGCGGCACCGCCACTTCGCACAGGCCCGAAACCTTGGTCTGGGTCGGATCGTCGAAATAGGGAAAGAATTCGCCCCATGACAGCATCGAGGCCGCAACACCCTGCGCCACCGACTGACCCTGACCATCCCACGTCCAGCCATCGACACCCGGAGGCATCGTGGCCTTCAGTTTGTCCCAATAGGCCATCGCCTCCAGTCCGCGATCGTCGTTGCCGGTGAACTTGCCATCCGGGCCGAACACCGACCCGCCATGACCCCAAAGCCACGCCGTCCAGTCGCACTCAAGGCTGTAATGCCCCGATTTCATCTGGCCGGTGGTGCCGTAAACAGTCGGCCCCATTTCCTTGGTGATGATCTCGGAATTGCTGAGCAATTCTGCCAGCGTCGCCGGGGCCTTCAGACCAAACTGGTCGTAGATGTCCTTGCGGTAGATCATGATGAAGACGGGGATGTCATACGGCACGCCGACCCAGCGGTCTTCGTAGACGCAGATACCGTCCACCAGTGCGGGCAGGAAGTCGTCGAGGTTGTAGTTCGGCATCGCAAGAGCTGCATTCGCCGCATATTGCTCACGCGGGTCGAACACGTCCTGGCTGACGCTGGCGGCCCAGCTTTGGTCGATGTAATACAGGTCGTAGCTGCCAAGGCTCGACGCCACGTCCAGCGTCAGCTTTTGCAGCACCTGCTCCAGTGGCAAGATTTCGATTTCGACCTTGATGCCGGTGGCTTCCTCGAAAAAGCCTTTCAACTGGCTGTTCAGCGCGTTCGACGGCGGGGTCGCTTCGGTCGCCAGTTTGAGCGTGGTTCCGGCAAATGGCTTTGCCACATCCTTCAGCCAGGCAATCACTTCGGGCGAGGGGGTCAGCGCATCTTGCGCATAGGCGGGCGTGAACAGGCCCGAGGGGCGGCCAATCATGCTGGTTCCCAGCCCGGCAAGGCCAAGTGCCGCCGAAGCTTTCAGAAACTGCCTGCGGCCCATCTGGCCTTTGGCGAACCTGTCTGTAACAGACGCCAGATATCGTTTGCGGTCATTGTCCTTCATTGGTCTTACTCCTCCGGTGTTGCGGGGCGTTAGTGCCCAAGTGATCGTGTTTCAGGCGGGGTTCACCCCCGCTCTCATTGTTTGAGCGAACCCATGGTCAGCCCGCGCACCAGATGCCGCTGCACCAGCAGCACCACGATGAACGCAGGGATGATCGCAGCGGCGCCCAGGGCTGCCATATTGCCCCAGGCCGTGCCAATCGAGGTTACAAAGGTTGACGATACAACCGGCACTGTTTTCAGGCTGGTCTGCGTAAGGGTCAGAACGAACAGAAACTCTGTCCAGCTGAAGATGAAGCACAGCACCGCCGACGCGGCGATCCCGCCCTTGGCCATCGGCAGCACGATGCGGCGAAAGATGGTCCAGCGTGACGCGCCGTCGATCAGCGCGCTTTCGTCGATCTCGGCCGGGATATCATCGAAAAAGCTTTTCATCAGCAACACCGCCAACGGCAGGTTCATGATCGCATGGATGAGGATGATGCCGGTGTAGGTATCCAGCAGCGTGAACTGCTTGAAGATGAAGAACATCGGTATCGCCACCGCGACCGGGGGCATCATGCGCGTCGAAAGCACCCAGTTTACAAAATGGTGCCGCCCGCGGAACTGCATCCGGCTTAGGCAATAGGCCGCAGCGGTGGCCACCACGATGGCAAGCAGGGTCGAGAAGGTGGCAATGATGATCGAATCCAGCAGCCGCGGTGCCATGTAAAAGTTGCCGCCACCGGGATTGACCACTTGCGGACCAAGGGCCAGTGAAATCCCGAACACTTCTTCAAAATTGTGCAGGTTCGGCTCGAACACGAAAATCTTCGGTGGCCAGTTGAAGATGTCCTTGGCGTTGCGGAACGCCACCGAGGTCCAGAAGTAGATCGGGAAGAAAAATATCCCGACCACCATCCATCCGGCAAGTGTCCGCAGCACACGTGTGGGGCGCGATTGGTGCATGCTACCACCTGACCTTGAAAACCGAGATGAAGACATTCGCCATCACGATGACGATCAGCAGGCTGACCAGACTGATCGTCGCCCCGTAACCCCAGTTGGTTGCGGTAAAGGTCTGCTGCCAGGCGTAGTAACTCATCGAGTAGGTGGCTGTGCCGGGTCCGCCCGACGTCATCACGAACACATAGTCAAACACCCGGAACAGATCGATCCCGCGCAACAGAATGGCCACCGCGATCACCTTGGACATCATCGGAAGAGTCAAGCGGCGGAACACCTGATAAGCCGAAGCGCCATCTATCATCGCAGCCTCATAGGGCTCAGGCGGCAGGGCGCGCAGACCGGCCATGAAGATCAGCACCATGAAAGGCGTCCATTGCCAGATCTCGACCACAAGAACACCCGCCAGTGCTGTCGAAGATGTGGACAGAATAGGTGACGTCTGGTCCAAAATCCCAAGCTGGCTCAGGAAATAGGTCAGCACGCCAAACTGCGGGTCCTGCATCAGCAAAAACATCATGCCTGCAATGGCGGGCGGGATCACAAGTGTCATCGACAGCACCGCGCGCAGCACCCCGAACCCCGGCAATTCAGCGTCGAGCAGCAGAGCGATGCCCATGCCAAGCGTCACCTGAAAGAACAGGGCCACGAAGAAATAGACGAAGGTGACGCCCATCGAACTCCAGAACCGGGTGTCCCCCCACAACTGCACCCAGTTCTCAAACCCCACAAACTCCAGCGCCCGGCGTTTGGGCACGAATTCATGGAAACTCAGCCAGATGTTGTACAACAGCGGATAAACGGTGAACACGACAAGCAGGGCAACCAGCGGCGCAAGCCACGGAACCGGGCTGTCCGAGATTGCAATGCGTTTGACTTGCGCAACTGACATATCGTGTGTTCCCCCCCACGGCGCGCGAACGCCCGGCTGTTGTTTGCCTTGCGGATGTCCTCCGGCCCTCCCGCCGGTTTGGAACGTCCGTTTTATCAATTTGCCCCGGTCAGGAACCCGGCGCTGTCATGCCCTCCCCCCTCGACTTTTCAGGACGCATTGCTCCTGTTATCATAAGACAGGCAGCAATCTCTGCAAACCCATCCACGCGTTTTGGCCGCGTCAGGACTTCCTCAATGGCTGCCGTTTCGCCCTTGAACCGAGAGCGGCGCATCATCTTGACAGCCATTTCGGCGATCGTGCCCATCTCAGTGCTCACCCGCAGCGAAATCGGCAAGAATTCCACTGTCCGCGGCCAGATCAAGAAACGAATAGCGGTTGCGCATCTCGCGGCAATGTATGACGGCCTCACGGTAAAAATTGACCGGCACGCCCAATTCCCGCGCCGTCGCAGGCCCACCCGAGGCACGTAAAAGGCGCTCCATCTCTGGAAGCGGAATGATGAACCGCGCCAGTTCGACGCGCAGGTCGGGCCAGATGTCTTGCAGCGTTTCGTTCAGCGCGTCGGTTGCCCGGGCATCGAATGTCTTGGGCGCAATGTCCGAAAAACATTCGGACGCCACAGCCTGCCCCATCCGCCGCGCCATATCCGCCGCGTCCAGCACGGTCGGCCGCAACACGGGCGCTGAGGCACTGGCCAGCATCTGCGCCTGCAAACGCGCCATGGTCAGAACACCGACGCCGACTTGCTGGCCATGCAGCGTGCCCGGATGCCTGTCACCCGCAAAGCAGTCGATGTAATGCGAGATCTGATGCTCGCCCATCGATCCGTGGTTCGACATGCCGGTGAAGGATACCCCCAGCCCGCACAGCGTCAGCACCCGGTGCAGATAGCCGTTCGCCCCGATATCCCCCGCCGGGATCAGATGGGCGCGGGCGTTCAATTCTGCCTCGTCGGCCCGTTGCATCAGAAACGGCACGTTCGAATAGACCGACCCCAGCAGCCTGTGCGACATCCACCAGTCCACCTGCGCTACGGAACGGACCAGACAATCCCCAAAGCCGGCCGCAGAAAGATGCCGTGGCGCCGCCGCACTGACGGCAAGGTCGATGAACACTCCCGACGGCGCATGTGACGGGATCGAGACCTTTAACCCGGATTCCAATGTGATAGACGCGGTAGTGGAGGTATAGCCGTTCATCGAAGCCGCCGTACCGAACACCGCATAGCGCCGACCGTCCAGACCCGTCACATACTTGCAAAGGTCGTTGATCGTGCCGGAACCGACGGCAATCACCGCCTCGGCCTGGCCAAGTTTCTGCGTAAGGTCAGCGACTGCCGCCATGTCGGCGTGCGGATGTTCAAGGATCAGCGGCCTGACCGGGCCAAGCGGGGCCAGTGCCTTTGCCACGCGCGCGCCCATTGCGTCCCAGGTTGCCGCATCGGCCACCACAGTAAAACTGCCGCCAAGTGACAGTGCCTGCACCAGATCCGCTTCGCGCCCGCCCAGATCGGTGTCGATTACGACGGACTCATAAGGTACGGCGACTGTCCGGCCATCTTCCGGGTTGATCCAGCGGTCGGCGACGATGTCGTCGATAAGACCGCTCCATCCGCCAGCGGGGACGCCTTCAATATTTGCATCGCTGGTTGACTTGTCCATCGAATCCCACTCCGACCCGCTCACATTACAAATGACGGGCCGCCCTGTTATTTGTCAACAACCTTGGCAATCCAACCCTGACATTTGTCCGACAGCGTTGACAAAGTTCAGACGGATCAGCAGATTGCAGCCATGGAAAATGTCGGAACTACTTGTCTTGGGATCGACCATGAACTTGCCCGGCAGCAGACTGTCTCGCTGCCGACCGAGTTTGAGGATGCGGTGATCTGGGCGGCTTGGCTTTATTACGCCGACAAGCTGACCCAGAATGAAATTGCCATACGTCTGCATGTCGCGCGGGCAACTGTGGTGAATTACCTGCGCGAAGCGCGAGAGCGGGGAATCGTCAGTATCCAGATCAGCCCCGAGGCGCAGGGGCGCACCACGATCGCGCGCAGGCTGGTACAGGCCTTTGGTCTGGAAGGGGCCAATGTCATACCTTCGGATAACGACAGAAGTCTGACTGCCCGATTAGGCGATGCCGGCGCGCGGTTGCTGGCGGAGCGGGTCGCACCAGGAGACGTCATCGGCGTGGCCTGGGGCAGGACGGTGCTGGCCGTGGCGGAACAGATTACCCTGGTGCGGGCCGTCTCAGGCCTGACAGTGGTGCAGGTATCTGGCAGTTCGACCGGCAGTTCGGACTTCTCGCCCGAGCTTTGCACCTCGGTCCTGTCCAGCCGTATTCACGCGCGGTGCGTCAACCTGCTGGCCCCTGCCGTTCTCAGCAGCCAGGCCCTGCGCGACACGTTGCTTGCCGAGCCAGTGTTGCAACGCCAGTTTGCTTTGATCCGCGCCACCAACCATATTCTTTTTGGTGTGGGGCATTTGGCCGACGGCAGCACAATCCGAGTTTCCGGCATAGCTGATCAATCCGAAATTGATGCCTATGTGGCGCAAGGGGCTGTCGGCGTCATCATCGGGCGGTTCATCGACGCCGATGGCAACGCAACAACCGGAGAGCTTGACAGTCGCATGGTCGGCATTTCGCTCAACGAATTGCGCCAGATGCCCAGCCGTATTTGCGTCGCAGGTGGCGCGCAGAAAATCGACGCCATGTTGGCCACGTTGAAAGGCGGCTACGCCACCCATCTGGTCACCGATACCAACACCGCCGAGGCACTTTTGAACCGTCCACACTGACCCCGCCTTCCCTGAGCCCGCCTTCCTTGAGCCCGCCTTCCCTGAGCCCGCCTCCTCTGACCCCGCCTCCTCTGAAACGGAACCCTTACGATGCCGCAAGACCACCGCTACGTCATCGGAATCGATTCCTCGACCCAGTCGGTAAAGGCTGTCGCATGGGATCGTCAGGGCACGCCTGTCGCCACGGGCCGCGCGGCGCTGGAAATTTCACAACCTGCACCACTTTGGGCCGAACAGAATGCCCCCGACTGGTGGACTGCCACGGTTACCGCGCTGCGGGCTGTGATGGAGCAGATCGAACCCGGTGCCATTGATGGCGTCGCAATATCCAACCAGCGCGAGACGATGGTACTGCTTGATGCAGAGGGCCTGCCTTTGGCGCCTGCGACGCTCTGGCTCGATACCCGGGCAGAAGCCACGACCAAACTGCTGGCGCGCGAAATCGGGGCCCAAACCCTTCACTCCATCTCGGGCAAGCCGGTAGACGTGGTGCCCTGCATCTACCGGCTCCGCTGGATGCGGCAGCACACGCCCGATCTGCTGGACAGCGCGTCCTCGATCGTCGATGTGCATGGATACCTGACCCGGAAATTGACCGGAACCGCAGCGGCAAGCTGGACCAGTGCCGATCCTTTCGGCATTTTCGACATCGCGGCCAAGACGTGGTCGCAACCGCTGCTGGACCACCTGCAAATCCCGGTCAGCAAACTGCCCGCTGTGCACGCCCCCGGCCAACCCATCGGGACGATCACCGCAGATGCCGCAGGTGAGACCGGCCTGCGCCCCGGAACACCCGTCTTTGCCGCTGGCGGCGATGGCCACTGTGCGGGCCTTGGGGTCGGGGCGATCGCACCTGGCGTGGTCTACCTGAACCTCGGCACTGCCGTGGTCGGCGGCATGTGGTCGCCCAACCCCGATATCAGCCCCTATTGGCGCACGCTGATCTCGCCCACCGGAACCGGCTATCTGCTTGAAGCGGTGCAGCGCGGCGGTGCGTTTTTCATCAACTGGTTCGTCGACAACTTTGCCGGTGGGCGGCAGGATCCCGACGTCTTTGCGCGTCTGGAGGCGCAGGCGGCGGTTATCCCGGTCGGGTCGGATGGCGTGACCGTCTGCACCTATATTGTCGGCTGCATGAATCCGCATTGGGACGGCGAGGCGACCGCCAGTTTTACCGGCCTGACCGCCGCACACACGACCGCGCATCTGTTCCGCGCCGCACTGGAAGCCATCACGCTGGAGTTCGCCCGGGCCCTGCAGGCGATGCGTGGCGAAGGGCTTGACCCGCAGCACATTCTTGCCATCGGCGGAGGGGCCGCCAATCAATCCTGGCTCCGGATGATCGCGGACGCCACAGGGTTGCCCGTTATCCGAAGCCTGTCGAACGAGGCTTCGGCATTGGGCGCAGGAATATCTGCTGCCGTCGGGGCCGGGTGGTTCAGCGGCTTTCAATCTGCTGTCGATGCCATGACCCGCACATCCGGCCGACATGACCCCGATCCGCTTGCGCGCGCGGAATGGGATGCCCTGTCACGGCGGCAGGCCGAAGTGTATCTCAACAACCGCTCCGTCAAGGCAAGATACGCAACAAACGAATAACGCGTGTTGCGCTGAATTCTCGCAAACCCTGCTGCATTTCTTATGATGGCTGAACCATATTCTTCCGGAGTAACTGATGTCCTGCCAAGATCGTTTCGCCCTTGAAAAATCGCTTTGTGCCAAACGGGCGCACCAGAATGTGCAGGTCACGGCCACATGCCGCACGATGCCAGTGACGCCGACCGCTCGCAAAGTCTGGGCCAACCCTGCCAGTTGCGACCTTTTTTGCGACGCCTTTCCAACTCGCCGCTTTGCAGAACCGGTCGAGGTGGCGGACGGGGGATTTTACCATGCCCCGAAGGTCCCGGCCGTGGTGAACGGCGTGCTTTTGCTTGCTGAGGGAGGGCTTGCCAGTGTCTGACCTGCCTGATGCAGAATCCGCCTTTTTGCGTTACGAAGCGGTGCGCCGCCGCTTACCAAACGCGACCTTTCCGGCAGCCCCGGTTATGGCGGCCACGCTTGCCGACGTGGCCAACCGCTGGGATGGCTTCGTGCTCGATGCCTTTGGCGTGCTGAACGTGGGCGACACGCCGATCCCCGGCGCGGTGGCGCGGATGGCGCAATTGCGCCGCATGGGAAAAAGGCTTTGCGTGCTGACAAATGCGGCAAGCTATCCGCGCAGCGAAGCGTTGGCCAAGTATCACCGGCTTGGTTTCGACTTTACCGACGACGAGGTGGTGTCATCGCGCGATGTGGCGGCGGTGCATCTGGACCAGATCGCCCCCGGCGCCACCTGGGGGGCCATTGCGCAGACGGGCGACAGCTTTGCCGATATTCCGGCACATGTGATCGATCTTGCGACGCGGCCTGAATGGGGCGCGGTCGACGGCTTTCTGTTTCTGTCCACCGCCAACTGGACCGAAGACACGCGCCGCAAGCTGGCGCGCGCGCTGACGGAACGCCCGCGCCCCCTTGTGGTGGCCAATCCCGACCTTGTGGCCCCGCGCGAAGTCGGACTTAGCCTGGAACCCGGCGCCCCTGCCCATGACCTTATCGATGCGCTGGCCTTCCCTGCCCATTTCCACGGCAAACCCTTTGCCGCCGGTTTTACGATGGCCGCCGCCCGTACCGGCCTTGCTCCCGCGCGGCTGGCTATGGTCGGCGACACACTGCACACCGATGTGCTGGGCGGACGGGCCGCAGGAATGGGCGCCGTGCTGGTCGCCCGACACGGGCTGTTTGCCGGGCGCGATGTGATGGGCTACATCCGTCGCTCGGGCATCGTGCCCGACGCGGTGGTGGAAACCACCTGAGCTACCCGGCGCCGGGCTTCTCGCCTTCGGTATTGAACCGGTTGTGGCTCAGACCGTGGCCGCCATCGGTAAACGCGGGGCCGAAGCGCCGGAAGGTCAGCCGCCAACCCCGCGCACCGGCACGAAGCAGGCGATGCCGATCGCCATGCTTCAGGCCCCCGAACGCGCCACCATCGAGACCATCTTCGTCGCGACCGGAGCTATAGGTGAAAGTTGGTAACGGGGAGATTGGATGGCATATCAAGGCGTTGTTGACGCGCCGCAGTTATCGCAGCGAAAAACATATGTCACATGACGAAGGATAAGGTTGTCGCGTTTCGCGCGCCGACCGGATTTTCACCAGACCCGCTGACGGATTTTCTGCGCAAGCCTGCGCCGAGGACCGCCTTTGGGCGAAGGCTCTGATCGGATATTGGACAGTCCATATGGGCTCCCAAAGCTTATCTCCTTCGGTCCGGCAACACATGATGTAGTGCGACGCTGCTTGCCAATCTGCAATGTTCCAGTTTTGTTCTGTCGATGCCAGCCAGATGGAAAAACGACAAACCCATGTCCCGCCCGGCGTTCGACGCCCGGTTTTCCAACGAGGAAGCGTGTTCGCATTCTCTGGCGGAACATCGTTGGCCTGCCTGACTCTTGCGATTCCCAGATCATCTGATGCCAGCCCGAGACGGTCACGGCCGAACCGACGCTCGCGACCAAGCACCCCCAAGGCAGAGCGGAAATCCTGTTCGGGGTGCAGTCTGTCGCGCATCGGCCGTTCGGCAAGGACAGCGACATGATAGGTCCCCTCGCAACCGCGCTGACGGTTTCAGCAAGGGCTGATCCCGCCATCGAGGCCGTGCCGGAAATAGCCAGCCAAGAAGACCTGGCGCTCGCCATGGCGAAAGCTGTCGCCCGGCGCGCCGTGCTGGATTGGGAAGGTGTCGGCGATGATTTGGGCAACATCGTCCCCGTTTCGCCGGAGGGCATCGCCGCCCTACTGGAAATCTGGCCGGTGTGTGAAGCCTTCCAGACCCAATATGTCGCTCGCGGCCTGATCCTACTGGTTGCGCCAACCGGGGCGCAATTGCGAGGTGGCGATCGCCTGTCAGGGTGTCATCGCGCCCGAGGCGATCCGCGCGGCGGGCCTGATCGCCGAAGGGCGGCGCGATGTGGCGGTGCTTGCGGTCACCTCGGCCGACCGGCTGAACGCGGGCTGAACGCGGGCTGGACGGCCGCGCAGCCGGGCCCGGGCGCGTGGGCGGCAGGATGCGCTGTCGCATGTCAAGACGCTTCTGGCCGGTCTGCCGCCGCATTGCCGTCTGGTCACTGTCATTGATGGTCACCCGGCGACGCTGGCCTGGCTGGGATCAGTGCAGGGGCACCGGACCATCCCCTTGGGCGTCAGGCATTTTGGCCAGACCGGAACGAATGGCGATCTCTACCGCCATTTCGAGATCTCGGCGGAAAGCATCGCGCAGAAGGTAGGCATGCTGACCGTCGTGCCACGCATTGTGCGGTTTGCGGGATGAGCGGCGCTGGGACGCGCGAGCCGCACCATGCGGGTCGGCATGAGGCGGACCGAGGGATTGGGCCTACCAAAGTGGAACGGCCCGCTCTCCGGGGGGGGCCCTGTGTCAGGGCTGTTTTCCGTTGCGCTGATTCTCTATTTCTCCGGTGGGCGAGACAGGACGATGACACGGGGATATTCACTGGAACGCAAGGCTGTTGCCTGCTCAATATTTGGCGCTGTTTGACAATCTTTCGTTTCAGGCACGCCGAAACGCCACGTTCCGGGCCAACCAGCACCCGACGCTCGCGCCGGCTATCGTGCCGTCTGCTGCGCGTTGAACCCGAACCGTCCAGTCACCAGGAGCAGGCGCGTCCGGCGAGCGCAGACATGTCAGCCGCCACAGGTCCTTTCCCACCGGCGCGAGCGGCATAAGTGGCCCGCTGCCCAAGAAACCTCGGAAACCCGCAAACCAGCACCCTCCGGCATTGATGATTTCAAGGTCGGACCCGAGTTCCTCGGTGTGGTAACTGCCAGCCAATTCCATGGATTTGTCGTCATCGCCACCCTCATTGATCCGTGTGGCTTGGGAATCGATACAATCGCCGGAACGTTTGATGCGCAGTCCACCCTCCACCGGGGAAAGCGTCATGTCGAGCCCGCGTGCGATGCCGTCGCCGCCGATGCTCAGCACCTCTGGTCCGCCATCATAAGTTGCCGAAAGTGTCCCGTCCTGATTGGCCCCGACATCCAGCAGCAGCCCGAGTTTGGCATCGATCCACGTTC
>Ga0105050_10004642_pt1 | contig 18170 bp, 21 predicted proteins | sample FRY01_FD_78088 | JGI IMG/M metagenome (GOLD analysis project Ga0105050, IMG submission 78088) | Freshwater microbial communities from Lake Fryxell liftoff mats and glacier meltwater in Antarctica - FRY-01 | ecosystem: Environmental > Aquatic > Freshwater > Ice > Glacier meltwater ... | reverse complement strand
CCATTAGATACTAGATGGGACGATACTAAAAAATGTTGGATAGCTGGAGGAGGAAATATTAAAAAAATATTTTTAGAAAATCCTATCTTTTCAGAAAGCGGAGTAGGGATTCTTGAAGAAACAGGAGAATCTGTAAATATATACAATGTTAATTTAGTTTCTGGATCACCTTATAGATCAGATGCTATACCAGGAAACAGTTGGATATTAGCAGTTAATATAGGATCTGAAATTGGTGCTCTAGAAGAATCTTGGGTTCCAATCGAAAAACCAAGTTATGCAAAGATTATTTCTTTTAGATATATAGATGGACAAAAACAAAATCTTGCACCAGATTATACTTTTGATGGAGTAAGTCCTCCTTCTGGAAATATATTCACTACTGATACTATTGGTAGTTTAGATAATGGTTGGATAAGTTTTGCATATTATAGGACGACTTCTAACGATAGATTATTTTATAGACCTTTGCCTTACGAGACATTAGAAGTATTAACAGACGTAGAACTTCATCCTGTTTCTGGTTTAATATCTTATAAAAAATCAATAGCGACTTATGGATGGTCTAATGCTGATAGCGACTTTATATCTGTTGGAGACTGTGTTTAATATGGAATTACAACAAAGAAACAATAGACCTTGCTCAGAAATTTTTGATCCTACAGACGCTGTTAGTCCTACAGAATTAATTATTACATCTGGAGAAGTATCTCCTGGAGCTGGTTATACATATAGACTTGCTAATGATAAAAATTGTTCTGTATGCTGTGAAGATTCTCAGTATTTATTATCTCAAGAAAGTTTAATACAAAGTGCTCCATCAGGCTTTTTTTATAAGTATCATTATAATGAAGGAGTTTTTAGAAGCGGTGTAAACAACACAGTTCCAGTTACATTAGATATTACATCTTCTACTTTAGCTTTAAATGCTTCTACTTCTATTATAGAAACAGGAGTAATTATTAATGTGTCTACAGAATATACATCTGAAATATTAATAAGTTCTTCTGTAGCTACTGGAGATATATTTATTAATAGTCAAAATTTTATAGGGCCAATAACAAGATATGGCGATACTTATAAAGTTTTTTTATCTAACAGATGTATATACGGAGCCCCAATTAATATGGGATATCTTTTATTAACTGAGGTAGAAGATAATTATACAGAATTTTATGAAAATATATATAATTCATATGAAGATTTATCTATAGTATATGAACATTATGATTTTTTTACAGACTTGAAAACTACGGAAACGAGAAGAGGTCCAGCTCCAGACCAAAGTTTATATAAAGAGTTTTCAATAATAAGTGAAATGTCTGGAAGATGCGAAGGGATGGCAAGTGTATGGTGCAGTGGAGTATTTGGGTTTTCTCAACCGTATTCTGCGTTCAATACACAAAATCCTAGTACATATGTAGATATAAAATATGAAAGGTGTAACGGTTATCCTATTGTTTGATTGTAAATATAGAGAAAAAGATAATTGTAATCTTATAGAAGAAATAACAGGAGATAAAATCACTGTATCTAATTCTATATGTCGTTTATGTCAAAATGCAGGAGATCCTAATGAAAATAATGATATTATAGTTAAATTATCAAAAACTCAAGAAAAGGTTAATCCAGTAGACGAAAAGAACTGTGCTCATATGGGCGAAATTATTGGAGAAATGGATTGTCGTTGTGCTGGTAAAAAAGAGGTCTTTTCATGTTCTGTATATAAGCACTGTTCAAAGAGACAATTAACTAGTCATCCAAAAGTAATAATAGATGGTGAATTTAAAGATATTAAAATACAATATTGCCGTTTCTGTAAAGATTATAAATAGGTGTTTTTTGTGTATAATATAGTGAAAGAAACTTTTAACTTAACAAGGTGAATATAAATGACTGCAAATATTAGTTTTTATGGAGATAACAATCACGTTATCAATTTAGGTGGTTCTGGAATAGGTTTTTACGGAGCTTCTTTTGGTAATTCGGTAGAAGTTGGAGAATATCAAACTACTACTTTTATTACAAATAGCGATGGAACATTACAAGGCCCACAACTAAATAATATTAATTGGACTCATGCTGCTAGTAGTTCCATTAATGGTGCTGGTTCTGTAGCATTGGGAGCTATTCCTAACTATCTATCGACTTTAAATGTTAGATTTACTAACGATACTGCTGTAAAGACTCAAAATGCAAAACTTTACATCTATGATAGATCTAGTATTAATAATCCCGCTTCTGGAGTTACGACTAAAGTTGCTGAAATAAGACATCCTGACACCGTTCAAAATGTAAACGGTTCTGGTAGTTCTGTTTGGGAAAATCCTACTGGTAGCTCTTATTTAGCAATGGTTTCTTCTCCAGGTATGTCTGGACATAGAGTAAATGGTTCTAACACAACTCAGGATACCCATGACTGGTTTTTAAGTTTAAGTGCTTCTCCTGATAGCGTCGGAAGTAAAGAATTGTACGCACTTTATTTTGAGTGTGAATATCTATAATTTAATTTTATCGATAAAACAGTCTTTTTTGGCGTATAATATATTGGCGGATCAAAACTTGATTCGCTTTTATTTTGCCTAAACAAACAAGATTGGAGTATAGAGATATCGACTATTATGCGTAAAACGATGGAAGTAAATGACGTTGTAAACAGGTTGACACTAATTAAAAGATTAAAATACCCAAAAGGACTATTTAGGTGTTCATGCGGAGTAGAAAAAGAAATAAGAATCAGTGCAGTAAAATCAGAAGGAACAAAAAGTTGTGGATGCTTACTTAGTGAAAATGCTATAAAAAATGGTAAACTTTCAAAAACTCATGGAGAAACAAAGTCTAAACTTTATTCATTGTGGGCTACTTTAAAAAGTCATAAAAAACTAAGTAAAGAATTTCACGATTACATAACATTTAAAAAATGGGCAGAACCACACTTTAAAAAAGAATTAATTCCATTTTCAGAAGAAGAAATAAATAAGGATTCAGAATTTATAACTTCATTAGAATCTAAAAATAGAAACAGAGAAAAAACATGTTTAGAAAAATATGGAACAAAATCCCCTTTAGAATCTGAAAAGATTAAAGAAAAAATAAAGGAAACTAATTTAAAAAAATATGGATATGAATCTGCATCAAAAAGCGATATAGTAAAACAAAATACGATAAAAAATAATTTGGAAAAATATGGAGTAGAACATCCTCAATATACGCAAGAATATAAAGATAAAATATCTAAAATTAACACTAAAGATTATTTCAATGAAAAATCAAGAAAAGAATGGGCACAAGACCTAGATGTAGTTAGATCTACTTTTAATGCCAGATTAAAAAAATATGGCTTTGATATAGCTATTTCTATGGAAAGTTCTCAAACAGAAATAGAAAATATGATATCTAAAATTCTAAAAGATAATAATATCAAGTTTGAAACGCAAAAAAGACTTAATCAATATATCCCAGACTTTATAATAGAAGACAAAAAACTAATAATAGAAGCAGATGGAACTTATTGGCACTCTGATGCTATAAATAAAAATAAGAACTATCACAAAGAAAAAATGATAGAATATAATAAAAGTGGATATTTTGCACTGTTTTTTAGAGAAGATGAAATAATACAATCTCCAAAAATTATAGAGTCTATAATCTTAAATAAGTTAAATATAACAAAAGATAGATATTATGCAAGAAAATGTGAAATATTTGAACTAAAAGATAAAAAAGATTTTTTCAACAAAAACCACTTAATGGGAGTTGGTAGAGGGAAATGTTATGCTCTTTCTTATAAGAAAAATATTGTGTGTGCCCTACAATACACCATTAAACAAGGTATAATGGATATATCTCGTTTTTGTCCTGTTCTTTGTACAAGGGTTTTGGGAGGTTATACAAAGTTGATAAAGTATATAGAGAATATGGAGCATCCAGATAAAATACAAACTTTCATAGATCGAAGATATGGCTCTGGAGAGTACTTAAAAGATTTTGGATATACTAAAGAAACAGATTATTTGAGTTTTAAATGGACGAAAAACGGAAAAACAGAGCATAGACTTAAATTTTCTGGTAATTCTGGATATGATAATAAGTATTTCAAAATATGGGATTGCGGACAATCAAAATTTGTCAAAAAATGTGTATAATATACTATAGTCTAAGTGTACATCTTAACTTTAAAAAGAAAGAAACAAAATGCCAACTTATACAATATCCTGGCAACCAGGAGCTTTAAAAGGCATGAGTACTGCCGAAACATCCGGTTTAATCATCGGTGGATGTCAAATGTTAATGAAGTGCTGTGGAATTCAATTTGGAACAGTACCATTCGGAACAAGATCTAATTTTACTTTTTACCCATATAATGAACCAAATCCAAGATTTGCTATGGGTGCATATCAATCTACTGGTCAAATAATATATTCTACTCAACTACAATTTACAAAACCTTGGGCTAGAATGGCTTTTGCTCATGAAATGTTACATATTTTGGGTTGGGGACATAGTACTAGTTCTAAAGAAAATATCATGCATACTCATGGTTCTTCTGTTTTATACCCAACTGCTTCAGAAGCCAGAAGAACGATAGCACAAAATGGTTATCCTAGTCAATGGCACTGGCCAGAATCTCTTACTGTTGTTGGTGATAAAATTAGAGCAGAAAGAAAAGTTTTTGAAGCATTAAAATTACAATATGAAAAATATAATGATTTATGGGAAAAGAAAAATAAAGAATTTGAATACTGGAAAAGATCAAGAGGTTATGCGACAACTAAAGAACGTAGAGATTATTGTAATGTAAGGGTTATTTCAACACTTAAATCAAGAGATTCTGCTGGAGCATCAAGAAAAAACGCCAATGATAAAATTATAGCTTCTAATAAAATATTAAAAACTCTTAGTGATCAATGGCTTAGAATTAAAAAAGAATGGTCTGCTTTGTTCGGTGTTAATAATATCGAAATACCTGTAGATATGCAATCGGAAGAATCTTCATCTGGCCCATGCTCATGTTTTGATATAGAGTATGATCAAGTAAATTCTTTACTAGAACAAAAATCTTTAGAAGAAATTTTTAAAGAATTAGAAAATAGACCAATGCCAGAACCAATTCCTGGATTGAGATTAATAATTTAATTTTTTTGGGAAATAATATGTTTGTGAAAATCGCTATTTTGGCATCTCAATTGATCAATGTCGTTTTCTTTGATGGAGATGAAGATGAAATGTTGTCTTCAAGATGCTGGAGATTAAAACATGATCTTTGGTGGCTTAGAGTCACCATTATTTTAGATAATCTTCCAATATTAGGTAGTTGGAAAAATAAAGGAATGACGCACTGTGAATCGTGCTATTACTCCGAAAAAGAAAGAATATTCCAAAGAATTAAAGATTTTGAATAAATAAAAAAGCCACCGAATCGATTGACTAGGTGGCCTTTTTTTTGTTTATACTTCCTTTTTCTGGTCTTTATCCCATTGTCGCCAGCCATTGTCAGGCAACCAATTTCCTTCGTCGTCCTTATTCTTAGGAAATAATCCTCCACCTTTCTTATGTTGACCGAAAGATTTCTTTGCACCTAAAAGCTTAGGGTTGCTTCCTGTGTATCTTAGTTCATAATACTTGTTGTCTTCTACTTCACGTACTACAAACCTAACATTATCGTCTGACTCACCGTTTTTTGTAGCGGGACCAATTTCAAAAACTTCCTGAAAATGTGCGATCTGTTCCCAAATTTCAGACTGCGTTCCTTCAAATTCTGCTGACATCCTACCATCTTTTGTAGTGTAATTTAGTTTCATACTTTAACTTAACCTTTCTTAATATTTTCTGAAATCATACTTTGATCACGTTGGAATTTATTTAATTGCTCAATCATAGAAGCTGCTGTTTGAGTATTAACTTTTTCTATATTATTATATGCCTTTTTACCAGAACTAATAAATTTTTGTTCATCGATTCCCAAAATATCACATTTTTTCTTGATAAAGTTTATCTGTTTATCACTTATAGGAGAATTCTCATCAAATTCTGCTGTTGTTTCTTGTAAATCTGAATAAGCCTTTTTAATAGTGTGATTTACTATCATTTCTGCGTCATTTTCTGTCAATTCATCAGAGCATACACTCTCTATAAGTAAAGCACGTTTTAGTGCTCTAGCTTCGGCTCTTGTATCTGCCATAGCAACGGGATATATAGAAAATTTCTTATCTGTATTTCCAACAAAAGAGTCTGCTGCTGCCCTAAAAGTCCTTTGATTAACCCCTTCTGTTGCTCTCCATTGAAATGTAACACTATAAATACTATGAGCACGACCAACTTCTAACGATGCATTTAAATTAGATCCTATCATTGTTGGACCACTATCTATAATTGGCCCCAAAAGCATTTCTGAAATCCTTCTAAGACCTATTACATTAGGGTTTCCATCTACCATTTCAGATCTTTTAAACTTAGACATTACAAACATATCCCAGTCTTCATCTCCATATTCTGAGATTTTATCAAAATCTTTTTCTTCTAAGTCTTTAATTGAATATCCTTCTGAATCATCTTCTGTTTTAACAGTCAAACTATCTAACAAAGATTGTAACTCTGCTTTCTTTTTTCCTTCTAAAGATGGTTCACCAATTCCTAAATTAATTAACTGTTCTTTTATTTCTCCTACTGTCGTCATATTTTATTCAAGCTCCATTTCAAAATAGTTTTCTTTATTTTTTCCACTTTCTACATCTTTAATAAATCCTACTACCATAGATAGTATATCTCTTTTTAGTTTTTCTGTTACTCTTTTTGCTAAATTTTTAACACGAATAACTTTATAACCATCTCCCAATAATAAACCATTTTTCTCTGCATCTGCTTTTAAGTGCTTTTTTAGACTCTCTTCTCCCCATATAGGAAGAAAATGTGAAGGACCATCGATTTCTATAGCCATTTTAATGTGTGGTATAAATAGATCTAATTCCATTTCCTTTTTCTTTATAAGACCTTTTTTATGAAAAACTACATTAATTCCTAGGTTTTTTAGTTCTTGCATTAAAAATAATTCAATCTTAGAACCTTCTTTTGCAGCTCTTCTAATTCCATCACCAGCAAGCTGTTGGAGATTTGACTTTTCCTTTTCAGACATCTTATCCCAATTTTCTTTTGCTGTTTCTGACCGCTTTTTATATTCTGCTTCACTTATATTGCTCCAATAACCATGAATAGATTCTGAAATTTTAATCTTATCTTTTTCAGACCTTTCTTTCCCCTTTGTGGGGTGATCATGCCTACCTGTTTCTAAAGCTATTTTTTGTGATTCGCTTTTAGAACGCATAGAGACGCCTTCTTTAATAAGGAGTCTTCTAATTTTATTAGTATAAGTATCATATCTTTCTGCGATAACAACAATACTATCTAAATCATCTACATATTCTGTTACAATTTTGTTTTTTACTTTTTCAAAATTTGTAGTACTCATCAATAATTTTCCTCAAATTGAAATTTTCTACGACATATGGTTTTCTATTACAGTAATTTTCTAAAGCTTTTGCATAATGATTGCTACGAGTAATCAATTCTAGTTCTTCATTCCTGTAAATCTCTATATTTTTTATATAATTTTTATCTTTTAAAAACTCTAATTCCCAACAATAAAATATTTTTTTTCTTGGTGTAAGGCATTTTAATGATAATTCTGAAGTTTTTAAATCTGTACTAATAAGCATTCCATCAAAAGACCAGATTTCACTAATATTCATTCTAGCAAACATAGGATACATACAAGATTCACTAATATTTTCGTAAAACAATACTATGTCTAAGGAATGATTTTCTAATAATAAGTTATTTATTTCTACAGTAATATTATAAGATAGTTGAGACATTCCTAAATTATTAACTGCTATTCCTACCTTTTTCACTTATTTACCCCTTGCTGATAAGAAAACCAATCTACAGTGTTTTTTATACCTTTTTCAAGCGGAGTTGGAGAAAAAGAAAATAAACTATTCATTTTTTCTGTATTTAACTTTTTACGCATTTGCCCGTTTTGTTTTGTCGTATCCCACTTTATTTTTCCTTTGTAAGAAAGAGCTTTTGCTATTGTATTTGCCAATTTTTTAATACTTACTTCTTCATTAGAGCCAATATTTATTGGTTTTGTAGTATCTTCATAATGCAAAAATGTTTCTACTATGCATTCGGCGGCATCTTTAGAATACATAAGTTCTCTAAGCGGTGATCCATCTCCCCAAAATTCTATTTCTTCGATATTATTTTTTACCGCATCATGTATTTTTTTAATCATCGCTCCAACAACTTTTGTTTTTTGCGGATGATAAGAATCATGTGGACCATAACAATTTGTCAAAACAGCACTTATACACTGTGTTGCATATTGCTTGCTAATTTGTCTAGAGTATGCTTCTAATATACGTTTTGATAAACCGTGACATTCTACAGAAGGATTACACTCTCCTCTCCATAATGAATCTTCTTCTAATACAGAGTCTCCTTGATCCGGATATGAACAAGAAGCTAATACAGAAATTATTTTTTTAGCACCAAATCTTTGACCAGCATTTAAAACATTTAACGCTATTTGTGCAGTATTGTAAAAAATATCAGCAGGATATAATCTATTCCACTCGATTCCGCCATTATATCCAGCTAGATGAATTATACCATCTATTCTATTATCTAAAAGAAACGATTCTAGTTCTTCTTTTTCTAGTAAATTAACATCTTTATGGTATACTGGTATAATATTAAAATCTTGTTTAAATTTATTTAGATACTCTAAAACAGATATTCCTATCATAGAAGAAGCACCTGTAACCATTATAGAATCATATTTTTTAATCATTTGATTCTTCCTCTTTTTCGTATTTTTCTAATACTTCTAATACTGATGATCTATTTACTATAACTTTGTCAGATGTAGCTTCTCTAGCTTGATTAATTATAATATCTTGTTCTTCTTGATTATATTCTTTAATCCAGTAACCTATAAAAATACAATCAAAATTATTCTTTTTTATATCTGGAATATTTTCCAAATTCATAATAGAAAAACCCTTTACATCCTTAAAATCAAAAAAGTTTCTACAATATGTTATAGCTAATTGATTGAATTCTACTCCATAAAGATCTGTTTTAAAGTCTTCATCTTTAATCATTGCTGATAAAAAGTCTAATCTTTCTCCAAAGTCAAAACCTAGATCACAAAATTTCTTTGGCTTTAATTCTGCTACGATATCAAAAAGATCAAAACATTCTTGCGAATATTCAAACTCGTTTTTTTCTCTGTTTTTATAGTCAGTATTTAAAACATAAAAATTTTTCTTATATTGCATTTTTCCCTCTTTAATTATATTGATGGTTAATATTAATAAGTGCTGAAGCCTTGATCAATTCATTGACCCCTTCTTCCATTGTTGTATCGCATTTAAAACCTGTTGATTCTAACTTAGAATAAGAAGTTTCATAATCTCTTTTATCAGCATCCTCTGCAAAATCATCATAAAATATATAGCATCCAGTTTTTTGCTTTACATATTCCGCTACTTGTCTTTTAGTCCAATTTAATTCGCTAGAACCACAATTATAAACTTCTCCAGGTAAACGCTTAACTAAGGCATGTTCAAAAGCCCTAGCAATATCTGTAATATGAATAAATGTCCTACGAAAATCATCCTGAAAAACATTTAAACATCGGTCTGATAACGCTCTATACACAAAATCATTAATTAATAAATTGATTCTTGTGCAGGGAGAACTCCCAAAAGCTGTAGCAAATCTATAAGATACTGTATTTTCATATTCAGCTACAATAGCCTCTCCTATTTTCTTCTGTAGCCCATATTCAGATTGTGGGTTCAAAGGGCTATCTTCTGTACAAACGCCTTCTACGACGCCGTAACAAGATCCTGTTGATGCATTAACAACAAATTGACTTTTGTCTGTACTATCCATCAATACTCTTGTTCCCTTTACATTAATAGAATAAGATTCATAAGGGTTTTTAGCACAAGCAGGAAACCCAACGACTCCAGCAAGATGAACAACCACATCAGCTTTCTTTAGCAAAGACTTACAATCAGATTGTGACCTAATATCTCCTTTTATAAATTCAAAGTTTGGATTGCTAACAACACTTAAAAGAGCATCACATTGTCCTTTTAACATATTGTCCATAACCTTAACTTTATACCCCTTATTTAATAGATGCCGAACCAATACATTTCCTAGATATCCTCCGCCTCCAGTAATCGATACGTTCATTAACAATCCTTTCTATTTTTCTCATAAGATGAGTCTATAATATTTGTTTTTAGTGTTTCTAAATTATCTCTCACGTACTTCGGAGAGTTTGATTCTGTTAGTTCTACTTTTTCAAAGAAATCATGAATAGATCTTTGTTCGTTTCTTTCTTTTGGTCTTGGCCAAGCATTTAATTTAAGTGCTTCTTTAAGACTTTCCATAGTAAAATTAGTATGAGCATAAGTACATTTTTTTCTCCATAGATCTTTAATTGATTTAAAAACATATGAATATTCAAAAGCTAAAGGGTTTTCAAGTCCTCCAAAACATCTATCTCTATCTTTATAGTGTCTAGCATTCATAATAATTTGATGAGGAACTCTAGCATTATTCATTTCTGTAGCAGGTACAATAGGGATATGTAAATCATCTAGATAGCACATATTGTCATAATCATACCAATATCTTTGTCTTTGTATCCAGAATGTTCTTGTTTGTTTGTTTGCTATTTCTACAAAACGATCTAATCTATCCTGATTAGAAAAGTCAATCATTTCATCTACATCAGAAATCATAAAAAATACTTTTGAATTATTATCTATTCCAGTATTTTGTACTAATTGTTCTGTTGTTAAATTACAAAAACCTAATCTCTGTGCATTTTCTCTTACAAAGTTATTATTTTCAGAATTACCTTGAGCAAAATTGCAGTCTATAGATACTACAGCAATTCTACTTCTAAATTTTTCAAACCTTGGTTTACTAAGAATATCTTTTGCATAAAGGTGTTTTTTATCTCCTTGTAAAGTATATGAATTTTCTTGAATAACCCATTTACAAACAAGATTTTGTTCTAGTTCCATTTTAAGATACAGAAGATCTTCTTCATGTGGTTCTGAAAATAGAAAAGTGTCTATTAATTTAATGTCCATTGTTTCCCTTAATATAAATTGCGTCTCCGTGCATTACCCAATCTTGTCTGATACCTATTCTATTATATCCTTTTTCATGAAAAAATTTATCAATATCTTCTAAAAGCGGACCATTTTCATAAATATTATCCCAAGAAACTTCACAATAAATAAGTTCTAGATTATCAGTAAACAGTCCTTGAGCACCTTTTAAAACCTCAAGTTCAGAACCTTGAACATCTATATTGAGAAAATGAACGTTTCCAATACCAAGAGTTTCTCTATAAGCTAATTTATCTAACGTCTGAGTTTTTAGCTTAATACTTTCTCCTGTCATTGGACAATCACTGATATATTCTTTCATTTTTTGGTCTTTAAAAAGACCTCCTGCACCATCTGTTTCATTTCTGTAAAAATAATATTCTTTTTCTAAGCCTTCTTCAGACCATAAACATGCTTCAAAAGCTTTATGTCTATCATCATTTGCTATTCTTTTTTCTAAATTAGGGAAAACATAAGGATTACATTCTATCCAAAGGGTATTTTTTACTCCTAAAGTATCATATATGTCTTTTTCGAGTCCATCATGAGCACCAATATGTACAACATTTTTATTTTTTAATGAAATTCCTATTTTTTCTTCTATTTCTTTAAGAACATTATAAGTGCTGTGACTTTCTATATGACATCCTACCATCTCTTCGTAAGTATCTGGTTTAGATAAAATTTTTCCTTCTATATATGAAAATCCATCCGTTTGATTTATTATAGTCGGATTAGATGAATAACAATGATAATTTTTATGCAAGAGTTTTCCAGATATCCAGTCGTAAGGTCCGATAGGCGGTAGCAAACATAATAATTCTACAATTTTTGTTTTTAGTGCAACACCGTGGAAACCTCCTCCTCCATTCATTTTTCTGATTCCTTTTGAATTAACATGCAATGATTTATTATTATGATAACAACCAAAATAAAACATATCCCAATAATTCATTTTTTCAAATTCTAAAAAATTATTTAATCCTTCTTTAAAATCTTCTGAAAATTCTACATCATCTTCTAAAAGAAGAATTCTTTCATAACCTTTATCCAAAGCATCATTTAGTATAATATTATGACACTTCCAAGCATTAAAAGCGTTTGGAGAATTCCACCAAGTAGGATAATTAATACTTTGTTTAAATTTTGGTGGTAAATCTGGAGTATCTATATAGTTATATTTAGTATCCATAGAACCGTCTCCAGCAATAAATGCTGTATGTTCTACATGATCTTTTATATATTCTTGACGATCTAATCTTTTATCAAGATATAGACAATAAACTTGGTCAAAATATTTATTTAAATTAGTTTTCATTTTTTTCTTCTTTTAAAAGTAGATATGCTCTAACAACTTTTTCTATAGCTTGTCGAGACGTATATTTTAATAGAGTTAAATTATTAGGATTAATTTGTAATTTTTTTTGATCTCCTTTATAATCATTATTAGAGAATACTATTTCTTTATCTAATGAAAATTCTTTTAATATTACTTTTGCAATATCTTCTACAGATAAATAATCTGTCGGAAATAAATCAAATGTATACCCTACATAAAAATTATAAAGAGTCATTATAGAACAAATTAAATCTATATTTTTACACACATCGTTTATATGAACATATGGCTTAATAGCACCTGGATATGTTCCCAAAACATTAAAATCTTTAGAATTATTATTTTTTGCTCTATTTAAAAAATCATGTAACATGCCGTGAGTAGTATATTTTTCTCCTACACACGCTGATAATCTAAAATTACAATAACTAAATTCGATTTGTTTGCTATAGTAATTTATTATTTGTTCGCATGAATACTTTGTAATACCATATATATTTTGAGGATATTCTTTTCCATTTTCATTATAAACTAAAATAGAAGACATAAAAACTAAACTTTGATTTTTATTTAAACACCTAACAAGATTATGCGTTGATTCAACATTATCTCTAAATATCTGATTATAATTTTGTTCATCTAGTTTTGGATTTGAGTTTGCAGCACAATGAATAACTACATCAAAAGTAGATATTAAATCTTTATTTTTTTCTACCTGTTTTTCATCTGTTAAATCTATTTTAAGATTATTTATCTCATCGCCAGTTCTTGATAAAGTAGATACGTCATAAATATTATTAAAGTAATCTACTAAATTCTTACCAATAAAACCATTTGCACCAGTAATTAACATCGTTTTCTTCACGCTATTTTTGCCTCATTAATTAATTTTGTTTTTGAAGTTGAAATATTATCTGCTTCTCTTGATAAACCCAAATTTAAAAATATATTAACCATGCGATCAAAATAAGTATGTTTGCTAATAGTTTCTTTAAAGTTTTGATTAATAATAAAATCTTTTAATTCTAACTTTTCTTTAGTTTCATCTAACCAGTATTCAATAAGTTCTTGAAATTTTTCTGGAGTTTTAGCAAAAATTAAGTCTGGGTTATAATCTAGTTTTTTAAATTTGTTATATAAAGCACTAACGTAATCAGAAATCATAAAGCATTTATTAGACATAAGTTTGTATGGACGCTCAACTACATCATAACCAAAGTCTTGAGAATGTTTTTCGTGTACATTTAAACAGATTTTAGAAGACTTTAAAACATCTCTCTCATGTTCTTGAGGAAGAAAACCACAATAATTATGAACTCCCCATTGCTGATTTCCAAATATTTTAAAATTAATATCTGAATTACATATAGGAAGAATGTAAGGATCAAGTGTTATTGCTTTGTAAGGCCAATAGCCACCAACAAATACACAATCGCTGGCATACTTTTCTTTATAAATTCCTTTTGTATAGCTAAATAAATTTGATGCATTTTCTAATGAGGTTAAATTAAATCCTAGCTTTTTCCATTCATAATGGGTTACTTCTAAACTATCTTGTTCATAATGACAAAATATAAGATTCGGTCTTCCACATTCATTTTTTAATGAAGTTATGGTTTCTATTTCTTTTTCTGTTGCAGTAAGAATTGGATAACCCTTATTTTTTACAGAAACTGAATAATTACTATAGTCTGATCCTTTCATTATGACATACATATGAGGACGCTTTACTATATTTTTATAAATTGCCCTATCTACATTATAAGTTTGAGTTATGAACATGTCTGGTTCAAAATCTTCGAAAGCAGAAAATGCAGACTTTTTATTTATATCCCAAATTAATACTTTGTGTCCAGCATATGTAAGAGCTTGTGCAATACCAACTCTAATATAGTAATGTGCAGTTGGTCCATCGTTACTGATTAAAATTTTCATTTTTTTAATAATTCCTGTATATCTTCAGACTTATCTATTTTTACTGCTTTTGATTGTTCGTTTGAATAATTTTTAAATGCAATATCTTTAAACATTAAGTGATTAATTAAATTAAAAATATATTGTCTATTATTATCTCTGTTGAAAAGATACGCATAAAGATTACTATAACATTTTTCATTAAAAAAACATATATTACACCATTTATTGTTTTTCATTGTATAGTCTAAATAAGTTACATGTGAATCAACAATCGTCGCTCCTATTTCTGACTTGTTTTTGTCTTTGTCAGATGTTAATAAGAAATTTTGGCTCAAATCATTAGAAATAGATAGTTCATTAAAATAAACGTCTCCATTTATTACAAGAAAATTCTTTTTATATGAAGAGTTTATAGCTAATCTTAGTTGTTCTGTTTCTCCTGTGTCTTCAAAAAGTTGATTTTCTATCAATCTACAACTTAGTTTTTTCTTTATTATTTTATCTGCTTCGTATCCTATAACTGTTATAATTTCAGAATTAGGATAAACATTTTTAATAGTTTTTATTTGATGTTCTATAAGTGTAGTTCCGCCTATAGTATTTAATAATGATTTTGTTCCATAAGATTTCATTCCGTATGGAATAGCTCCGCTTAATAAAACAACACATATTTCTTCTTTTGATTCAGAAATTTTCTGAGGTCTTGTAGGTGCTATAAATCTATTGAACTGAGTTTTCATTTAGCGACTCTCTTAATTTAGACCAATGTTCTTGCCAAGATTCTTTACTAACGGTATTTGTTGAGTTGTTACTATGATCATTTACAGTAGTAAGAATTTTTGGAACATGAAATATCATATATAATTGACATATTTTTAACCAAAGTTGGTAATCTTCACAAACTCTAAATCTTTCATCGTAATAACCGTATTTTGTTTTTACTTTTTGTAAAGCTTTATTAGATATTAAAGCTCCGCTATGAACAATGCATTCTTTATATAATAAATTTATATCAAAAGGTCTTTTAAATTCTTTTGTAATATATCCTTTTTCATTTTTAATCAAATAATCGCCATAAGTTACTCCAATATGGTCTCCATAAATAACAAAAGGTTTAATTAACTCTTCTATTTTTTCTGGTATCATTTCGTCGTCTGCATCTAATATTGCAAAAAAATCAACATTATGTTTATTTAATTCTATTCCAAAGTTTCTTGATCTGCTCGGTCCTCCGTTTTTATTAAGTAAAATACACATGTTATCATCGTTAAAATATAAAGCTTTATATTCTTTACTAAACTCTGCATTAATAGGTTCTCCAAAAACTTCTTCAAAAATACTTAAAACTAGATCTTGATCGTTTGAAAAATCGTCTACTAAACAAATGCTATTTTTCTTATAAGTTTGATTTTTAGCACTTTCTAAAGATCTTTTTAAAAAATTAGTATAATTATAATGACAAATCAAGGTTTTAACATTCATTTTTAAATTCTTTCCAAGATTTTATCATATTTTCTAATTTTTGCTCTTGTGCTAAATACTCTATTTTTTTTTCAATAGAGACATTTTTATTCCCAACTAAAAGATTATATAAGAAAGTTTGTACAATCATTTTATCAAACTCGCTATTTTCTGGTCTTATAAGAGAAATCTTTTTCATTTCTACATTAATTATAATATCTAACTTTTCGTTTACTTTTGAGTCTATATTCGATCCAGCTTTTAAAAACATCATAAATTGAGATTTTGCTTTTTTTGCTGGGATATCTAAAGAAAGTAAATCACTTTGTTTGATAAGAATGTTATGAAGAACAAATTTAACTTTATTTTTTTCTAATAGCTCTATAATTTCTTTATTTTTTACACCAAGTTCTGTAACTATATGTAGTATAGTGTATGGAATAGTTTGTTTTTCGATACATTTTACAGTTTTTAATAATTCTGTTTTTGTCGATGTTTTATCAAAGTAAATTATATAATCTAATGTTACTCTTGTTGTTTTTTCAATATACTCTTTATACTTTTCGTATGTCATATTTTTATTATGCATACTATCTTTATTTCTACATCTATTGCAAAAATCTTTTATTAAAAACGATCCATTACTTTCTTCTACAAGATTAAGCTTTTTAAATTTTTCAATTCTATTAAAATCACAACCCAACTGAATGCCTTCTTTAGATTCTTTAAAAACGCAGTCATGGCAAGCAGTATTTATTTGTTTATTTTTTTCAAATAATTTATCCAATTTTTAGCCTCACAAACATATTATAGTTCTCGGAAAATTGTTCAGTAACTACAAAACCGCATTTAATAGAGATATTTACAATATTTTTTAAAGTCGTTATTCCTCTTTTAAACAAAGAAGGTCTGTTTTGTTCTCCAAACAAAAGTAAATTAAATTTTTCTTCATTCATACCACCATTTAAATAATCAGAAAGAACTAAGTCTATATCAGTCCCACCAATAATTAACTCACCATTTTTATTTATTTTTTTTCTTAAGTGTAATAAATAACTTTCTATTTGATCGTTTTTAATATAATCTAAAATATTTTTTGCTAAAATTTCCAAACATTCATTATCATCTACATACTCATCGATATTAGTATAGATGTTTTTTATTACGTTTTTAATTCCTTTGTCTTCTTCTACTATTGGATCTGGGTCAATATTAATATATCCAGAGTAAGGTATATCATGAACTGATATTTTAACTTTTGTCATTTATCGCTCCGTAGAATAAATTATTCCAATTATTTAAAAAATTTACTTTTCCACATTTTTCTTTTATTGTTTTAGATGCATTATCTCTAATTTCTTGAAGTTCTGATTCTGGGGTGTTTAATACTTTTATCAAGATTTCTCTCATCTCTTTATCTGTATTTGCCAAAAATCCGTTGTAACCATGAATTATATATTCTGGGATAGCACATGTATTACAACTTACAACAATATTACCGCATTTCATAGCTTCTAAAAGACTCATTGGAATTGGTGAAACATGAGCAGTGTTTAAAAATACTTTAAAAGAATTATAAAAACCTATTAATTCATTAATCGAAGTAGCCTTTTTAGAAAATCCCTCTGTATCTCCTACAGGAAAAGTCTCCAATCCATTTGTTACTTTTAAATATTGACTAAAATTTAAACAATAATCACGATTTTTATAGTCATTAGCAACTGTCAAGATCTTATTTTCTCTAACATTATCGTTTTTCATATAATGAAATTCGTCGCCAATCATATGGTTTATAACAACTTTATTTTTTATAGGAGAAAGGTTGATATCTTGCCAAGCATCTCTACTATATTTTGAAATAAAGACATTATGATCTCCGTATCTTTTTGTTATTTCTACATGAGACTTTTCGTCCCAATCAGGAAATGGCATCGTGTGTTCTAAAGTTATTAGCGGAATATTTAAAGCCTCAGCTATTTTAGAAAGAATTGGAAATTGACCGTTTTTATTCTGTGAAAAAACCAAGTCGAATTTTACTTCTCTTGGTAATTGTTTTATTGGGTCTAAATCTTTATCTAATACTATATAATTTTCTGGTAAAGGAGCGTATGTAGTATACCAATCTTTAATACCTTTTGTTCTAATTGCATAAAAATTATGACCAGTTAAAGACATTCCTGTCTCATAGCGTTCATGCGTACATGCTGTTAATATATTTAATTTATTTTTATGTTTTTCATTATTGGTTTTAT
>Ga0105050_10004641_pt1 | contig 18173 bp, 13 predicted proteins | sample FRY01_FD_78088 | JGI IMG/M metagenome (GOLD analysis project Ga0105050, IMG submission 78088) | Freshwater microbial communities from Lake Fryxell liftoff mats and glacier meltwater in Antarctica - FRY-01 | ecosystem: Environmental > Aquatic > Freshwater > Ice > Glacier meltwater ... | reverse complement strand
GGTGGGGGGGGGGGGGGGGGGGGGGTTTGGGGGGGGGTGGGGGGGGGGGCGGCCGGGGCGGGGCGTTCGCGGGCGCGCAGGGTGGGGTCGGCGGGCGGCTCGGGCGGGCGGCGGTCGATGGCGGCGGGGGCTGGGGGACGGCGTTCGGCGCGCGCCTCGGGGGGGCGTGGCGTTGCGGGGCGTGGGCCGCTGGAGCGGTCTGGGGCGCGGCCGCGGCCGCCACCAGGCGCTTGGCCGGTGGGGGCTTGGCGGGTGGGGGTTTGGCTGCCGGGTTTGCGGCCGGCGGGGGGGCGCTCCGAGGGGGGCCGATCCGAGGAGGCTCGGTTGGAGGAACCTCGTTCGGCGGAACCTCGTTAGGGGGCGCCTCGCTCGGAGGGGTCGCGGTTGGAGGGGCCGCGGTTGGAGGGGGCGCGGCTGCCGGCGCCTGGTGCGGCGGAGCGGGGGGGGCCGGAGCGCGGGCCGGAGTTGGATGGGGGGCGGCGGGGAGGCTTCATGGCGCTGGTATAGCTGGCGCGGCGAGGCCCGACAAATCGCCGGCCCGGGGCGGCATGGCGGGCAATTGACAAGGCGGGGTGCTTGGCCCTAGGTCGGCTTTCCACGCGCCCGGCCTGCCGGGCGTGCCGCGGTGGCGGAGGGGTGCCCGAGTGGCTAAAGGGGGCGGACTGTAAATCCGCTGGCGCACGCCTACGTTGGTTCGAATCCAACCCCCTCCACCAATGATCGCGACGACATGGCTGACAGGCGGCCGCACCCTCGGCGGGATGCGGGTGTAGCTCAATGGTAGAGCTCCAGCCTTCCAAGCTGGCTATGAGGGTTCGATTCCCTCCACCCGCTCCAGGGGCTTTGCGGTGGCGAACGGGGGCGTTCGCTGGCGAATTCGACCTGAGCGGCCCGATGCCCTTGACATTGCGGCGCGCTGGCCGTTTCTACGGCGCCCGGGCTGCGTGCAAATGCGGGCAGCGCTGCTTGGCCGATGCACGGTTGCGCCGATTGTTGGCGATGCGCGCGGTCGGACGGATGCAGGGGTGTAGCTCAATTGGCTAGAGCGCCGGTCTCCAAAACCGGAGGTTGGGGGTTCGAGACCCTCCACCCCTGCCACTTCCGGTCGTGGCGGACGAGATCGTGGTGTCGGTTCCGGCGGTTGGCGCGGGTTGCGGCGACGGCTTCGGCGGCTGCCGGGGGCGGGAGATTTTTTACTGAGGGAGCGTGATGCGCGTGGCGATCGATCCGTTACGTTTCGTGCGCGAGGTGCGCATCGAGGCCTCGAAGGTGACCTGGCCCGCCCGCAAGGAGACGCTGGTGACCACCGGGCTTGTGGTGGTCATGGCCTTCGTTGCCGCGATTTTCTTCTTCATCGCGGACCAGATCATCGGCGTTGGTGTGCGCGCGTTGTTCGGCATCGCGGCATAGCGGGGCCAGGGAAACACAGCCATGGCGAAGCGTTGGTACGTCGTCCACGTCTATTCGGGCTTCGAGAAGAAGATCGCGCAGCAGATCAAGGAGCAGGCTGCCCAGAAGGGGCTGGCCGACCAGATCGACGAGGTGTTGGTTCCGTCCGAGGAGGTGGTGGAACTGCGCCGCGGGCAGAAGGTGACCGCGGAGCGGAAGTTCTTTCCCGGCTACGTGCTGGTGAAGATGGAGCTTTCCGACGATGCCTGGCATCTGGTGAAGGACACGCCGAAGGTGACGGGGTTCCTTGGCACCAAGCTGCGGCCGTCGCCGATCTCGGATGCCGAGGCGGACCGGATCATGAAGCAGACCACCGAGGGGGTGGAGCGTCCGCGCCCGGCGATCCTGTTCGAGATCGGCGAGCAGGTGCGCGTGGCGGACGGCCCGTTCACGAGCTTCAACGGCACGGTGGAGGAGGTGGACGAGGACAAGGGCCGCGTGAAGGTCAGCGTTTCGATCTTCGGCCGCTCGACGCCGGTGGAGCTGGAATACAGCCAGGTCGAGAAGGTTTAGCCCAGGGAACGCGTGTACTAATTAGCGAGGGTGCAGGGGGCTCGGCCCCCTTGCCGGGTCCAGGGCAGCGCCCTGGCCTTCCCCTCCTACGGCGTACGATCGCGCAGCACGCGCTGGAGGTCGTCCTCGATGGCGCTGAAATCGGCGTCGTAAGTTTGCCGTGCGACGTCGCGCCAGTCGACCAGGTCGATGACGCGGGCGGGGTTGTCGCGCAGCAGTTCACGCTTGATGAACGGGAAGCGCACCTGCATCAGCTGGCGCCAGAGTTCGGCCGTGGGGTTCATCGGCACGCGGTGCGAGGCTGAGTAGAGCACGTGCATCAGGTGGGTTTTGCGGTTGATCACGAAGGGGTCGGTGTCGTTCGGCTCCTCGCGGTCTTTCTTGACCAGGGGGGTGGGGTCGATGCGGGCGATCAGGTCCTTGTAGGGGTAGAGGGCGGCGCAGCGCAGGCCGTGTTTCAGCATATCGCGGGTCATGCCGACCTCGTAGTGCAGGATCACCCACAGCTTGTTGCGCACCGGGCGGACGGATCTCCAGAAGCTGTCCCAAGCCTTGCTGGCCAGGGCGGCGGGGCCGACGGCGATAAAGAAGGACTGCAGGTGGTAGCGGTTCTGGTAGCTTTCGGTGGCGCCCCAGACATCGGCCCTGGTGAAGTCGATGCGTTCCAGCATGGGGCCGATCTCGGATAGCGGGCCGTAGACGCTGTCATTCAGGACCAGCAGCAGGTCGGTCGTGGCGGGCTTGGCGTCGGCGTGGCGCAGGCCGTCGCGCATGGCGCCGAAATCGTAGCCGATGTTGCGGCGGACCAGGATGGCCGAACAGAGCGGTTCCAGCGCGGCGCGCGCCTCCTTGGCCAGGCGGCCGGAGTTGGTGACGAACACGGTGTCGAAGCCATGTTCCTGCAGCGCGCGCAGGTAGGGCAACATGTAGGCCTGCAGTTCGCCGGCGGGGTCGAAATGCACGAAGACCACGATCTTGCGGCCGAGCTTGCGGCCGTTGGTCCAGGTGTGGATCACCTGGTTGGGGCTGCGCAGCAGGCTGCGCCAGTAGGAGAAATAGGCGTGCATCAGGAAGTAGCGGAACCGCCACCTGCGGTAGAAATCCTGGACGACGTTAAGGATGCTTTTCAGGAAATCCATTCTGGGGCCGCCATCCGCCGCTGTTGCCGGAGCCGCCGCGCCACGCGATGCGATGGCGGCGTATCGTCAGCGGTATAGAGGCACACCACCGCCGGGCCAATCCTGGTGGCGCGAAACCGTCGGAAAGATGCGACTACGTTTCGCCGTCCACCGCGTGGGCGCGCAGGTCGTCGAGCCCGCACCAGGCCAGCGCGCCCAGTTCGGTGGCGCGCAGCACCACCTGGGGGGCGCAGCCGGCGGCCAGCGCCTCCTGCCAGCGGGGGGCGCAGAGGCACCAGCGGTCGCCGGGGCGCAGGCCGGGGAAGCCGTATTGCGGCATTGGCGTGGACAGGTCGTTGCCGGCTTCGCGGCTGTAGGCGAGGAATTCGGCCGTCATGACCGCGCAGACGGTGTGGCTGCCGGCGTCTTCGGGCCCGGTGTTGCAGCAGCCGTCGCGGAAGAAGCCGGTGAGAGGGCGGAGCGAGCAGGGCTCCAGCGTTCCGCCGAGCACGTTGCGTGCCGGGCGGCCGCCGCTGCCCCGTCGGTCGCCGCCGGTGGCGTCGAGCGGCATCGGATCAGACCTGGTTGCGGTATTTAACGACGCAGCCGTAGGGGCGGGTGATCGGGTTGGCGATCGGCTTGCCGGCGGCCAGCGCGGTCAGGGCGTCGCGCACATAAGGGGTGGCGCGGGCGAGGTCGTCCTGGCGGGTGGAGGGGATGCTGTCGGCGCCACCGGCATAGACCAGGGTGCCCTTGGCATCGATGATGAACATGTGCGGCGTGACGGTGGCGCCGTAGATGCGACCGATGCGGCCCTCGGGGTCCAGCAGGACATGGGCGGGGGCGGCGTTGCGGCTTTGGCTGAGCGCGTTGGCGCCGGCGCCGTCGACATGGCCCTGCTCGCCGGGCGGGGAGGAGATAATGGACAGCCACACAGCACCCATGGCGGCGGCCTGGCGCTGGAGGTCCTGCATGGCGCCGGCGTTGTAGAATTTCCTCACGTAGGGGCAGCCGTCGTTGGTCCATTCGAGGACCACAGGCTTGCCGGCGAACTGGGCGAGGCTCACCTGGGCGCCGTTGCTGTTGGTGCCGGTGAAGGCGGGGGCCGGGGCGGCGACGGCGGGCACGGCCATGGAGGTCGCCTGTGCCGCGCCGGGGCGCAGGAGGGGCAGGGCCAGGGCGGCGGGCAGGGCGAGGAGGCTGCGGCGGCGGAACGTCACGGTGGTCTCCCTTGGGGTGGGGCTGGGGCTAGAGCCCGGCGCGGTTGAGTTCGTCGAGCACGCGTTGTTCGGTGAGGATCTGCGGCAGCACCACGGGGGTGCCGCCGCGGGGCGGATAGAGCACGTACAGCGGCACGCCGTCGCGGCCGAGGGCGCGCAGGTAGTCGGTGATCGCCGGGTCGCGGCGGGTCCAGTCGCCCTTCAGATAGGTGATCCCGCGGGCGGCGAAAGCCTGTTGCACGGCGGGTTGGGCGAGGGCGAGCTGTTCGTTGACGATGCAGGTGACGCACCAGGCGGCGGTCATGTTGACGAAGACGGGCTTGCCCTCGCCGCGCAGCTCGGCCAGGCGGGCCAGGGTGAAGGATTGCGACGCATCGGCCTGGACGGCGCCTGGGGCGGCGGCGGTGGCGGGGGGCGTGGTGGCCAGGGTGGAGAGCAGCGCGATGGCGGCGGCCGAGGCGGCGAGGCTGGCGGCCACCGCGAGGCGACGGCCGCTGCCTGCCTGGGCGAGGCCGAGGGCCCAAAGCGCAAAGCCAATCAGCACCATGCCGCCGGCGGTGTAGAGCACGCCGCTGGGGCCGGTCTGGAGGCTGACGACCCAGAGCATCCAGACCGCGGCGGCGTACATCGGGAAAGCGAGCGCCTGGCGCAGGGTTTCCATCCAGGCGCCGGGGCGGGGCATCAGGCGGGCGAAGGCGGGGATGGCGGCCAGGGCCACGTAGGGCAGGGCGAAGCCGATGCCCATCGCCAGGAATCCGAGCAGCGTGACCCAGAGCGGGGCTGCGAGCGCGCCGGCGATGGCAGCGCCCATGAACGGGGCGGTGCAGGGGGTGGCGACCAGGACGGCGAGCAGGCCGGTGAGGAAGTTGCCGGTGAGGCCGCCGCGCTGGGCGGCGGTGCCGCCGATCCCGGCGACCGCGCCGCCGCCGATGCCGTAGAGGCCGGACATGTTCAGCCCGACGGCGAACAGCAACCAGGCCATGGCGGCGACGAAGACCGGGGATTGGAACTGGAAGCCCCAGCCGACCACAGCGCCCGCCGCGCGCAGGGCCACCAGCGCGCCGGCCAGGGCCAGGAAGGTGGCCACCACGCCGGCCGAGTAGGCGCCGGCATGGGCCAGGGCGGTGCGGCGTGCGGTGCCGGAGAGGCGGGCGAGGGCCATTGCCTTCATCGCCAGCACCGGGAAGACGCAGGGCATCAGGTTCAGGATCATGCCGGCGGCGACGGCAAAGGCCACGAGCTGCCACAGCGGCAGCACGGCGGCGGGGGCGATGGTGGGGCCGGGGGACGCGGTGAGCGAGAGCGCGCTGGTGCGACCGGCGTGGTCGGTGATCACCACCACGCCCGAAAGCCCCGCAGCGTGGCGGAATTCCGGGCCCGGGCGCAGGGCGAGGCTGATGCCGTCGGCAGCGGCGGCGAGCGCCTGTGGGGCGCTGTGCACGACCTGGCCCCAGGCGAGCGGGGCGAACCAGGCCTCGCGCACCTGGGTGGCGTCCAGCCCCGGGATGCGCAGGCTCAGCACGCCCTCCGGTGAGACGGCCGCGGGCCAGGGGGCGGAGCGGGGGGTGGCGGCATCGGCGGCGGCGAAGAGGGGCGCCTCGGCTGACGGGGTGGGGGTGCCGGCGGGGAGGGTTCCAGCGGGGAGGGTTAGGGTGAAGTCGCCGTCCTCGGGCACGCAGATTTTTTCGCAGACCAGCCAGGAGGCGTGGACCTGGATCACCAGCCGGTCGGCGAGGGCCTGGGTAGTGGCGATGGTGACCGGCAGGACCACCTCGCCATCGTAGCCGTAGCTCATGACCGGGCCGGTGACGTGGCGAGCGGGGGTCGGCCAGGCGATCGGGGAGGCGGTGGCGCCCTCCGGCAGGCTGAAAACCAGCTCGGGCGCGGCGCCGGCATCGCCGGGGTTCTGCCAGTAGGTGTACCAGCCGGGCGCCATGCGCAGGCGCAGTCCGACGCGCAGGGGCTGGCCGGGGAGGTAGGCGTCGGCCTCCGTCACCAGGCTGGCCTGGGCGCGGGGGCTGGACACGATGCTGCTTTCCAGCGCGCGCGCATCGGGCGCGGCCAGGCCGATGAGCAGCAGGAGGAGCAGGCGAGCGGTCATCCGAACCATGCGCGGGCGAATACCAGAGTTTCGCCCCCCTGTCGCGGACGGCGTGAGGTGCTATGGCCCACGGGTGACATATGCATTTCCCGACGAAGCGGCAGAGGGCCTGCCGGTGGCGGCCGTGCTGCCGGCGCTGTTGGCGACGCTGGCGGTGCGGCCCAACGCGGTGCTGATCGCCCCGCCGGGCGCCGGCAAGACCACGCTGGTGCCGCTGGCGCTACTGGCGGCGCCGTGGCTGGGGGGCGGGAGAATCGTGATGCTGGAGCCGCGGCGGCTGGCGGCGCGGGCTGCGGCGACGCGCATGGCGTTCCTGCTGGGCGAGAAGGTGGGGCAGACGGTGGGCTACCGCACGCGGTTGGACAGTGCGGTGTCGGCGGCAACGCGCATCGAGGTGGTGACCGAGGGGTTGCTGGTGCGGCGGCTGCAATCGGACCCCGGACTGGACGGCGTGGCGGTGGTGATCCTGGACGAGGTGCATGAGCGGGCGCTGGATGCCGACCTGGCGCTGGCCTTCTGCCTCGACCTGCAGCGCGTGCTGCGCCCGGAGCTGCGGCTGCTGGCGATGAGCGCCACGGCGGACGGTGCGCGGCTGGGGCCGCTGCTGGATGGCGAGGTGTTGCAGAGCGACGGGCGGATGCATCCGGTGGCGGTTGGCCACGCCGCGCGCGACCTGGCGCAGCTGCGCGACCTGCCGGATGCGATGGCGCGGGCGATCCGCGCGGCGCTGGCCGAGCATCGCGGCGACATTCTGGCGTTCCTGCCGGGGATGGGGGAGATCCGGCGCACCGAGGCGGCGCTGGCGGGGTGCGGGGCGCTGGTGCTGCCGTTGCACGGGGAGTTGCCGCCGGCCGAGCAGGACCGCGCACTGCGCCCGGCCGAGGGACGGCGGGTGGTGCTGGCGACCTCGATCGCCGAGACGTCGCTGACCGTGCCGGGCGTTCGCATCGTGGTGGATGGCGGTTGGCGGCGGGCGCCGCAGCTTGATCCGGCGACCGGGCTGACGCGGCTGGCCACGCTGCGGATCAGCCGGGCGGCGGCGGAGCAGCGGGCGGGGCGCGCGGGGCGGGAAGGGCCGGGAGTTGCGGTGCGGCTGTGGACCACGGCGCTGCATCGCGGCCTGCCGGTGTTCGACCGGCCGGAGATTTTGCAGGCGGAGTTGTCGGGCCTGGCGCTGGATTGCGCCGCCTGGGGGGCGGCGCCTGCGGACCTGCCGTTTCCCGATTCGCCGCCGGCCGGGCCGCTGGCCGCGGCGCAGGCGCTTTTGGTGGATCTTGGGGCGCTGGACGAGGCGGGGCGGATCACGCCGCAGGGGCGGCTTATGGCGCAGTTGGGCGCCCATCCGCGGCTGGCGGCGATGATGCTGGCGGCGGACACGCCGGGCGAGGCCGCGCTGGCCGCCGATCTTGCCGCCTTGCTGGAGGAGCGTGATCCGCTGCGGCCGCCGCCGGGGCGGGGTGCGGATGCGCCGGCCGATATCGGGTTGCGGCTGGCGGCGCTGGCGGGGCATGCCCCAGGGGGGGCAGACGCCGACCGGGGTGCCGTCTCGCGCATCAACCGGGCGGCGGCGCAGTATCGGCGTCGGCTGCGGCTGGGGGCGATGGTGGCGGAGGGGGATCCGGCCCGGCTGATCGCCGCCGGCTTTCCCGACCGGATCGCCCAGCGCCGTGGCGAGCCGGGCAGTTTCCGCCTGGCGGGGGGTGGGGGGGCGCGGATGCCGGTCTCCGACCCGTTGGCAAAGGCGAAGCTGCTGGCGGTGGCCAGCCTGGAGATGAAGGCCGGCGCGCGCATCCGCATGGCCGCGCCGCTGGAGGTGGCCAACCTGCCGCCGGCGCTGGCCGCGCGGGTGGTGGAGGTGGTGGAGACGGGGTTGGACCCGGCCACCGGCTCGGTGCTGGCGCGGCGGCGGCGGCGGCTGGGGGCGCTGATCCTGGAGGATCGGACCGAACCGGCCGACCCGGCGGAGACGGCTGCCGCCCTGGCCGCGGCGGCGAACCTCGCGCAACTGCCCTGGGGCGACGCGGCGCGGCAGTTCCAGGCGCGGGTTGGCCTGATGCGCGGGCTGGAACCGGAGGGGGGGTGGCCTGACCTGTCCGACGCGGCGCTGGCCGCCGACCGGACCTGGCTTGCCGCGCAGCTGAACGGAATGTCACGCATCGCGGATTTTTCCCGCCTCGACATGGCGGCCGTGTTGCGCGCGACGCTCACCGGGCTGGCCGACGGGTGGGCGCGCACGCAGCGACTGGACCGCGAGCTGCCCAGCCACCTGCCGTTGCCGCGGGGCCGGGCGGCGGTGGACTATACCCAGCCGGTGCCGCTGGCCGAGGCGCGGGCGCAGCACTTCTACGGGCTGCGCGAGGCGCCGAAACTTGCAGGCGGGCGCATCGAACTTCGCCTGGCCCTGCTGTCGCCGGCGGGAAGGCCGGTGGCCATCACCGGCGATCTCGGCGCGTTCTGGCGCGGCGCCTGGGCGGATGTGCGCAAAGATATGCGCGGGCGCTACCCGCGCCACGACTGGCCGGAAGACCCGGCTTCGATCACTTCCGGCGGGCTGTCATGACCGTAACTTGCTGTGCGGCGGGTCCCGCACCACGTTGGCGATGCTGACTGCGTGCCCGGGTCGGTGCGGTCCGGGATGGAATTCCCGGGCCACGCGACCCGGACTGGAGAGATACGCATGGCGCAAGCCCTGACCCACCGCCCCACCCAGGCCCACCCCACGACTCGCCGCCGCTCTCTCCTGGCCGGCGCGGGGGCCGCCGCCGCGCTGGTGGTGCTGCCGCCTTTCGTCCGCCCGGCGCCGGCCCGCGCTGCGCCCGAGAGCTTCGCCCCGCTGGTGCGGCGTGTGCTGCCCACCGTGGTGAATATTGCGGTCACCGAGACCGTGGCGGCCGGCAACGACCCGCTGTCGATGCTGCCGCCGGAGGTGCAGCGCCAGTTGCGCGAGCGCTTCCGCCAGCGCCAGCAGCAGCGCGAGGTTTCGGGCGTTGGGTCGGGCTTCATCATCGATCCGTCGGGCTACATCGTGACCAACAACCACGTGGTCGGCACGGCCACGCGCATCGTCGTCAGCCTGTTCGACGGCACCCGCCTGCAGGCCAGGCTGGTGGGCGGCGACGAGCTGACCGACGTGGCGCTGATCAAGGTCGACCCTGCCCAACCGTTGCCGGCGGCGCGCTGGGCGGACAGCCGGGTGGCGGAGGTGGGGGACTGGGTGCTTGCCGCCGGCAACCCGTTCGGGCTTGGCGGCTCGGTCTCGGCCGGGATCATCTCGGCGCGGGGGCGCGACATCGGCGTGAGCCCGTTCGACGATTTTTTGCAGATCGACGCGCCGATCAACCCCGGCAACTCCGGAGGCCCGCTGTTCGACACCGACGGCGCCGTGGTGGGGATGAACACGGCGATCTTCTCGCCCACCGGCAGCTCCGTGGGCATCGGCTTTGCGATCCCGAGCGAGCTGGTCAGCCGCATCGTGGGCGAGCTGCGCAGCAAGGGGCGGGTGGAGCGTGGCTGGCTCGGCGCCACGCTGGCCGATGTGCAGCATCCCCAGGGGGCGGGCGTGGGCATCGCGGCGCTGGTGCGCGATGGGCCTGCCGCGCGCGGCGGGCTGCGGGCGGGCGACGTGGTGGTGCGCGCCAACGACGAGCCGGTGGAAAGTTTCCGCGCCCTGATCCGCATTGTCGCCGGCCTGCCGCCGGGGGACCGGGTGAAGCTTGCCGTGCGGCGGCAGAACCAGATTCTCGACCTTACCGTGGCCGTCGGCCGCCGCCCGAACACTCAGGAGAACTGAGCCATGCGCATTCTCGTGGTCGAGGACGACAAGGACGTGGCGGGCTTCGTGGTGAAGGGGCTGAAGGAGGCCGGCCACGTCGTGGAGCATACCGGCAACGGGCGCGATGGGCTGTTCCTGGCGGCCAGCGAGAGCTTCGACGCCATCGTGCTCGACCGGATGCTGCCGGGCGGGGTGGACGGGCTGCGCCTGCTGGAGACGCTGCGCAGCCAGGGCAACACCACGCCGGTGCTGTTCCTGTCGGCCATGGCGCAGGTGGATGATCGGGTGCGCGGGCTGAAGGCGGGCGGCGACGACTACATGACCAAGCCCTTCGCCTTTGCCGAGCTGCTCGCCCGGGTGGAGGCGCTGACGCGGCGCGGCAAGAGCGAGGGGCCGGTCACCAAGCTGTTGGTCGGCGACCTGGAGATGGACCTGCTGTCGCGCGGGGTGAAGCGCGCCGGGCAGAAGGTGGACCTGCAGCCGCGCGAGTTCCGCCTGCTGGAATACCTGATGCGCCACGCAGGGCAGGTCGTCACCCGCACCATGCTGCTGGAGGGCGTGTGGGACTATCATTTTGACCCGCAGACCAATGTGATCGACGTGCATGTGTCGCGCCTGCGCCAGAAGGTGGACAAGCCCTTCCCGACGCCGCTGATCCATACCGTGCGCAACGCCGGCTACATGCTGCGCGCCGAGGTGCCGTGAGGCGAGGTACGTCCCGCGCGGCGATTCCGGCGCGATGACCGGCGCCTTGCCCGGCCGCGCCGCCGGCGCCGAGCCGCACGCTTCCCCGCAGGAGGCGGTGCCGGATTGGGGGCAGGGGGCAGGGCAGGGGGCGGGGCAGGGAGTGGGTCAGGGAGTGGGGCAGGGGGCGGGTCAGGCACCCGTGCCGTCCGTGCTGCCGGAGCACTGGCCCACGCCGCGGCGGCCGCATGGCCGGATGTCCGCGTTCTTCGGCCAGGCGGGCGTGCGTTTCGGCATGATCTATGCGTGCCTGTTCGGCGCGAGTTCGCTCGCCCTGGCCGCCTTCCTGTGGTGGTCCACCGCCGGCCTGCTCGACCGGCAGAACGAGGGAGCCATCCTGGTCGACACCCAGGGCCTGTTGGAGCGCTTCGCCGAGGGCGGCGTGGCGACGCTGGTGGAGACGATCGAGCAGCGCATCGCGGGCAACATCGACGACGACGCCGTTTACCTGCTCGTCGACGCCAACCTGCGGCAACTGGCCGGCAACCTGGAGCGCTGGCCGCGGTCGGTGCCGGCGGATTTCGATTGGACCGACGTGCGCGTGGATCGTGGCGGCATGAAGGGCCTGGCGCGGGTGCGTCACGAGGGCCTGCCGGGGGGGCTACACCTGCTGGTTGGGCGCGACGTGGCCTCGCGCGTTCAGCTGCGCGGCATCGTCGCCGATGCGATGCTGTGGGCGGCGGTGATCGCGGTGCTGCTGGGCACGGTCGGCGCCATGGCGGTGCGCGGCCTGTTCCATGCCACGCTGGCCGACATTTCCGCCACCGCCGTTGCGGTAAGCACCGGCGACCTCAGCCGCCGCGTGAAGGTGACGGGCCACAGCGACGAGTTCGACCTGCTGGCCGAGACGATCAACGATATGCTCGACCGCATCGCGCGCCTGATGGACGGCGTGCGCCAGGTGTCCAACGCCATCGCCCACGACCTGCGCACGCCGATCACCCGCGCGCGGATGCGCCTGGAGGACGCGGCGACCACGGCGCGCACCGAGGCCGGCCTGCACCAGGCGATCGAACGGGCGCAGAGCGACCTCGACGACATCGTGTCGGTGTTTCAGGCGTTGCTGCGCATCGCCGAGATCGAGGCCGGCGCCCGCCGTTCGGCCTTCACCCAGGTGAACCTCGCTCCGTTGCTATCCGACCTCGCGGAGCTGTACGACGCGGCGGCGGAGGAAACCGGGCAGACGCTGGCCGCCCGCATTCCGCCCGGGGCGATGGTGTTCGGCGATCGCGACATGATCCAGCAGGCGGTGGCCAACCTGCTGGACAATGCGATAAAGTTTTCCCCGCCCAACGGCGTGATCCGGCTGTCGGCGCATGGGGTTCCGGGGGCGGTGGAGATCGTAGTGGCCGATGATGGGCCGGGCATCCCGCCGCAGGATCATGAGCACGCCACGCAGCGCTTCTTCCGCGGCGAGACGGCGCGCAGCACCCCGGGATCCGGCCTGGGCCTCTCCCTGGTGCAGGCGGTGGCCATGCTTCACGGCGGCGCGCTTCGGCTGGAGGACAACGGCCCCGGCCTGCGCGCAGTGCTGCAGCTTCCCGCCGCCGCCCAGCCGGGGGGGGCGCAGGCCGCCGCGCCGCGGGGCACGGCGGCGTGAGCCCGCTGCTTCGGCTCGCCATGCTCGTCGCCCTGGGTGCGTTCCTGCCGCAGGGGCTGCGCGCCGCGGCGCTGGCACCCGGTTCGATGCGCCCCGAGTGGATCGTGGCGAGCCAGGAGGACGACCGCGACGACTCCCTGCGGGTGACCACCCACACCCGCGAGCACTGCGCCGAGCTCGCCGTCCATGCGAGCCAGTTGCGCCGGGCGCATCCGGGGCCGCAGCGTGAGGCGGATGTGCTGGTCAGTGAGGGCGAGCGGCTGTGCGCGCACGGGCAGATTCGCCCCGGCATCATCCGCCTGCGCCGCGCGATCATGCTGCTGCGCCCCCCACCGCCGCCCGCCCCCAATCGCTGAGGTTGTTCGGGCCGCGTGGACGGCGGCGTGCGCTGTTGGCATAAGCGGCCCCTTGCTCGGCCATCGGGCCGCGGCAGAAGGAGTGCAAGGTGGCGAGCGTCTCGATCGAACAGCGTGCGCAGGTGATTGTCCTGGGCAACGAGAAGGGTGGCTCGGGCAAGTCCACCGCCGCCATGCACCTGATCGTCGGCCTGCTGCGCGACGGCTACCGCGTGGGCGCGATCGACCTCGATGCCCGCCAGGCGACGCTGACCGGCTATCTCGCGGCGCGCGAGGCCTTCGCCAAGGCCAAGGGCGTGGCCCTGCCGCTGCCGGAGCGCGCTGCCGTTCACCGCAGCGGGCACGATAGCCGGGCCGAGGCGGAGGCAGAGGAAATCGTGCATTTCGCCGCGGCGCTGGAAGGGCTGTCGCGGCGCTGCGAGATCGTGGTGATCGACTGTCCCGGCAGCGACACCTATCTCTCGCGCCTGGGCCATGCCCATGCCGACACGCTGGTGACCCCGATCAACGACAGCTTCGTGGATTTCGCGATGCTGGCCAAGGTCGACCCCGACAAGCACGAAATCGTGCAGCCCAGCATCTACAGCGAGATGGTGTGGGAGGCGCGCAAGCGCCGCTTCGCGCGCGACCGCGGCAAGATCGACTGGATCGTAATGCGCAACCGCCTGGGCGCCAACGAGGCCCGCAACAAGCGCGACGTGGGCGCGACGCTGGACGCGCTGGCCAAGCGGATCGGCTTCCGCACGGTGCGCGGCTTCGGCGAACGCGTAATCTTCCGCGAATTGTATCTCCAGGGGCTGACGCTGATGGACGTGAAGGAGGCCGGCTTGGGCATCAGCATGGGCATGAGCCACGTGGCCGCGCGCGCCGAGGTGCGCAGCCTGATCGGCGCGATCCGCAAGCCGCCGCCGCGGCTGGAACTGACCTCTATGCCCGCTTGACCCGCAGGATGCCTTGTTGCGGCGACTCCGGCATGGCGGTATATGCCCTCCCCGGTCCCACCGAGGCCACCCGATATGCCGACGTAGCTCAGTGGTAGAGCAACTGATTCGTAATCAGTAGGTCGTCAGTTCAATCCTGACCGTCGGCACCATTGTCCTGCTTCGCGGCGTGAGGCCCCGTCGCACGTGCGAGCTTCAGTTCGCCGCGTTCTGGTTACGGGTGACGATACACCAGATCGTCCGGGTCCTGCCGTGGCGCAGTGTCGTCCCGGGTGGCGCCCAGCCGCTCGGCCACCGCCACGGAGCGGCCATTTTCCGGGTGGATGTAGCTGACCAGCGCCCGCATCCCGCCCGCCGCGGTCGCCCAATCGCGCAGCGCCCGGGCCGCCTGGGTCGCATAGCCTCGACCTTCATGGCCGCCACAGACCAACCACCCAGCTCCCTCTCGGGGAACAGCGGCCCGTGGTTAATGCCGACCTGCCCGACGCATGCTCTGCTCGCCGCCATGTCCGAACAACGCCCACTGCCCACGTCGTGGCAGAAAATCCCCCAGGCGGTGCGCATGTTGAACGGCCCGCCCCTGAACCGGGCGCGCGGCGAGGCCATCAGCTCCGCTTGGGCCGGGGGAATCCTCGGCCACCGGCGAGTGCAACACCAGCCGTGGGGTCACGAGGCAGGGAATGGAAAAATCGGGCATGGGAAGCGGCTCCGGGCAGGTGCCGCGACGACAGCCCAATGCCTCAAGCGGGGGCCTTGGCGCTCCGCCGCGCCCGCCGACGCCCCGTGGCATTTTCTGCCGTCGCCAGCGCGGCCGCCACCTCGTCACGATAGCCACGCTGCCGTGCCTCCAGCCCGCCTTTGCCGCCCAGCAGCGAGCGCGCATACGTCTGCGCGCGCGCGATCTCGTCCAGGTGCCGCTCCGGGTCCAGCGTCCGGGTCACGCTGCCGCCATGCCGGCGATGGGCGTTCAGCGGCGCCGCCACCCAGACCACCTGCCCCGCGCTGCGCGCCATCAGGTCGAGATACAGGTGCCAGTCCCCCGCCATCCGGTAGCCCGAAAGTGCCTCCTCGCAGCGCTCCAGCGCGGCCAGCAGCGGAGCGCGCCGGAACAGGATGGCGCTTGCGTTCACCAGCAGGTTGCGCTCGGACAGGAAGCGCGCCGCGAAGTCACGTGCGGCGAACACCCCGTCGCGCGCCAGGCCATCCACCCCGGCCGCGGCGAAATAGGCCTGGTGGCTGTCCCACAGCACTGCCCCGGACGCGTCCACCGCCCGACTGTCGCAGGCCACCGCGACCACGTCCGAACCTGCGGTGGCCCGCGCGGTAAGTGCGGCGAGGAAGTCGGGATCGGCCTCGTCATCGGCCTCGGCGATCCACACCCAGTCCCCCTGTGCCTGCTCCACACCGCGACGCCATTGCGTGAACACGCACCCGGCATTGCGCGCGTTGACCACCAGCGCCAGGTCCCGCCCCCACGCTGCCGCGGCCTGCTCCGCCACCGCCAGGCTGTGGTCGGTGGAGGCATCGTCCAGCAGCACCACCTCCGCGACTGGATGCGTCTGACCGAACACCGAGCCGAGCCGCCCCTCCAGGTGCTGGGCATAGTTGTAGTTGGGCACCACCACGCTGATCCGCGCCAGATCTGGCAGCGCTTCGTGCAGCAACTCCGTGGCGTAGAAGGGGAAGTCGAACGCCGCCCGCGCGCGGGCCGAGGCGGCGGCACGCACGGCGCCATCCTCCGCGCCGTCCAGCAGCCGGGCCAGCGCCGCGGCCATCTCCACCGCGTCGCCCATTGGCACCGCTTCCCCGCGCCATTCGACCAGCAGCGGCGGAATGCCGCCCGAGCCCTCGAACGCGACCACCCCCAGCCCGGCCGCCAGCGCTTCCAGCGCCACCGTCGGGAACGGGTCCTCGCGCGACGGCAGGCAGAAGGCATCCGCCGCGCTGAACCACTCTGCCGCATCCTCGCGAAAGCCGGGCCGCAGGAACCGTCCGCTGGCCTCCGCCTGCGCGATCTCCGGCCCCAGCCACGACAGCACCGCGGGATCGATCGCGCCGATCCAGGCGAACACCACCGCCGGGTTCAGCCGCGACGCGGCGCGCCAGGCCTGCAGGAACAGGTCGAACCCCTTGCGCAGGTCGCCATACCCCGCCCCGAGCACGACGCGCTGCCCCTCGCCCAGCCCCAGCTCCGCCCGCAGCCGCGCCCGCGCCGCGGGGTCGAAGCCGACGCCGCGGTAGTTGCCCTGCGGGAGCAGCCGCGCCGCCCCAGGGTCGAACGGGGCCACCGCCGCGAACGCCGCCTCCACCACCGGCGAAGGAAACACCAGCCGCGCCGCCCCGGCCCCGGCCCGCGCGGCACCCAGTGCCGCCTTCTCTGCCAGCAGCCGAGGCAGTTCGTGCACCAGCAGCGTGGCCGAGATGCCCGCCTCCGCCAGCACGGGCACCACCCCGCCCGACACCGCGCTGTTCACGATCGCCGCCGCGATGCCCCGCCCGGCGTACCCGGCCACATGCGCCGGCCATTGCGCCGCATCCTCCAGCACCGTGGTCGGCGCCACCGCCGCATAGGCCTCGCGCAGCGCACCGCCCCCAAGCAACAGGATCTCCAGCCGCACCCCATGCGCGCGCCGAAGCTGCCGCGCCAGGTGCAACAGCAGCATCTGTGCCCCGGCCGGAAACGCGTCGTGCCCCACCAGCAGCAGCCCCGGCCCGCCGGATGCCCCGCCGAGCCCCGTCACCGCCCGGGCCGTCGCGTTCAGCCAGGCGCCGCCGAAATGCACGTCCGGCTCCAGGTACGCCGCCTCTGCCCATTCGTTCCAGGCGTTCACGCACACCAAAGGCGCCCCGCCCACCGTCGCCCTTTGCGCGCGCGCCACCAGCGCCGCCAGCCAGGCCTGGTACTTCGCCGGCCCCGCGCCGTGCAGCACCAGCCCGGCCCCCTGGCGCCGCGCATCGTTGTCCCATGAGGGCACGGCGGTCTTGATCAGCGGAAATTCCGGCGCCGCCTCGTTCAGCGACGCGGCCACCACGTCGTCATAGGCGAACACCTGCGCCGTTGCCCGCGGGTCGTACCAGGTCACCTCGGCGTTGCGCATCGGCAGCCCGCCTACCAGCTTGTGCGGCGGAAACTCTACTGCCGCATCGAAACCCAGCAACCGCGGGTCCATCGCATCGAAGCTTTGCGCCATCACCAGCAGCGGGTCCTCCCTGTGCCGTGCGCGGAACAGCCCGCGCCAGCGTGCCACCGTCGCCGCCGTGTCCGGGATCAGCGCCGGGCGGTACACCATCAGCAGCGGCCGTCCCTCCAGCCGGATGTAGCGCGGGTCGCGGAAATGCCGCGCCAGGCAATCCACCAGCGCCGTGTCGTCCTGCGCGCGGTAGTCCTGGGCGATCAGCACCTCACGGTCCCCGCCATCCCAGCGCCGGGTCCAGTTCTCGTTCGCCCACATCAGGCAGAAGGGGAAATCCACTTCGGGATCGGCGAGCATCGCCTCGACCGGTGCCTCCAGCAGGCGCCTGCCGTTGAACCAGTAGAAGTAATGCACGAAGCCCGACAGGCCGGCGCCGCGCGCCATCTCCACCTGGCGGTGCAGCGTGGCGGTGCCCTCCAGCCGATAATGACCCAGATCGCGCGGCACTCGCGGCTGGTAATGCCCCTCGAACCGCGGCATCGCCCGCGCCGCGGAGGTCCATTCGGTGAAGCCACGCCCCCACCACGCGTCGTTCTCGGCGATGGCGTGGAACTGTGGCAGGTAGAAGGCCAGCACCTGCGCCCGCAGCCGTGCGCCCTGCGGCAGCGCTTGCACCTCCTCGAACTCCGGCCCCGGCCGTGTGTTGCGCCGCACCGCGTCGAACACCCCGGTCTCGCTCTGCGGCGGCGTCGGATGCACGCGCAGCAGCCGGCGGATGCGGCGGTAGTGGAGCAGCGGGTTCTCCGAGAGGTCCCCGTCCAGGTAGCGGCGCACATACCATCGCGTGTCGAAGCCGGCCGAGGGATTGCGCCCTTCCTTGTAGCCCCAGTGGAGGAAGTGCTCGAACGGGTCCACCCCGGCCGCCGCGATGTCCGGATAAGTCTCCAGGTAGAAGCGCGGATCGAAATCCGGCAGCGGGCTTGCATCGCCCGACAGGCGGCGGTCGAGGAAATGCCGCAACAGCGTCTGCCCGGGCAGCGCCACATGGCGCGTGCGGTACCACGCCAAGTCGAAATGCGGCGCCGGCGCCCGGCACTCCGCGTCGCCGCGGCGGATGTAGTGCAGCAGCGGATTCTGCCCGGCCAGACCCACATCGGGGTTCTGCCGCAGGTACCACTCGGTGACAAAATAGGGGTTCGGCAGCCGGCCTTCGCGCGCGCCGTGG
>Ga0105050_10004640_pt1 | contig 18174 bp, 21 predicted proteins | sample FRY01_FD_78088 | JGI IMG/M metagenome (GOLD analysis project Ga0105050, IMG submission 78088) | Freshwater microbial communities from Lake Fryxell liftoff mats and glacier meltwater in Antarctica - FRY-01 | ecosystem: Environmental > Aquatic > Freshwater > Ice > Glacier meltwater ... | reverse complement strand
GCTTCCTCTGCGCCACGACTGCGCCACGATGATGGGTTGTCATTGTGTGGTTTCGATCCACATCCTCCGACTTTTTATTGATTGGTACGCTTCCATTACGCTACAACGACTTTTACATCGTTGGGTGGTTTTGATCCACCTCCTCCAACCGTTGTCGGCACGCTTCCATTACGCTTCAATGACTCGTTTTATATGTGTCCCCCTCACCACACACATATTAATATATCAGTTGTCTTTAAGTTGTTTACTAATATATTATAATCAATGTCTCTCATATTAGATGAAGAAAAAAAACACTTTATAATTAATTAATTATAATTTATACATCGTTAGTGCCTTCGGCAAAATACATATTATACAATAACAAGGTTTTTTATACATTTTCACTATAACATAATTTACAATCTTTTCCACAATCATTCAATTCAGAGTAACGAACTATAGCGTCGCTCATTTTTATCCGATGTTCCTTCGCAAATTCGCGAACTTTTTGAATTCTTATTTCGCTTAAAGCTACACCATATCTCAAATTAAATGCGAAATTATCTTTGCAACTACATATTCTACAACCATTTTCACTTTCATCACACAACTTAGAGTATATACATTCGCTCTCATATACTTCTACCGCAATTTCACAGTTATCACAACAATAAATCTCTTTGAATCGATTTTCACCCATTTCGTCACCACAATAATGACAATGTCGTGAATGAGTTACGCTATCATATAAACTCAATTGCGTTTTATATGAATATTTTTCCAACTCAATAAAGTCTTCCATTGTTAAAGCGTGATTACTATGAAACTGCTTATTTAATCCATCTAATAATATTCTTTTTATAAATACATTCATATCTGACAAGTCGCCATTTGTCTGACCCAGGTAGGGAATTGGCGCTCCCTCACTATCACGTGCAATAGCAGAATCACGCGAATACCGATACCAATCATCATCATCATCTTCTTCTATTACAAACTTGTCTTTATCTACAGACGATTCAAATTCCCAAGGGAATTCTTTTTCTCTCTCTTTAAGATCTTTACCAAATTGCCAATCATTTGTGTATTCTTCTATATCTACACACTCATCATGATCACATCTAAGTTCATCGATAGTCGTAGGGGTATTATTACCGGCAGACATTTTTACTTTAATTTTACTTTAATTTGATGTTTTAAACTTGATACTTAATAATTTAATACCCTTCATTTTATTTATGAAAAAGCATTTCAATTTTTTATTTTTAATATTAAAAAATGATATAACTAAAAATTTATAATTTGCATTTGAAATGTTATATTTATTAACAAAAATTTTTTATAATTAAACAAATAAAATTAAATGTTAAATTCAGGAATACTATATTTTTCTCCCTCCTTAACGTACTTAGCAATAATCTTAGGATTTATTTTATTGCTAATAATATCTTCCGCTTGATAAACATTATTATTCTTATCAATATAATAAATAATTCCTTGAATGTCATGCGCTTGGACTTCAACTTTTTGTGTAGTATTTTTAGGTTCATTTGTGGCATCAACAATGCCATGTGGAGTGCCTTTTAAATGAGTTCCGCAATATTCTGACCCTTCTTTTCGTCTTCGAGTACACTGTTCACAACTCGCCCTCTTTGCACAACATCGGTCAAATATAGGCACAAAATTCTTTACTCGCTTTCTCTTCTGAAAATCTTCCTTATTAAATGATAATCGATCATAATCGTAAATATACTGTAGCAACTGACTACAATGTTCATTTTTTAACATATCCATTTGGGTAGCCTTCTCTCGAATGCTGTCCTTGAAGGACGTAATATAACCTTCAACCTTCTTATTTAAGCGTCTTTCCATATTGTTTTAATGCTATATTATATATTACCATTTCTTTATATCAATTTTATTATTTAATTGAAAAACAACTTAAAGCCGCAAAGTGAAACGAGAAGACGACTGTCGTAAAGACTTATTATATAAAAAGGTAGAAAAGAATATGACTAGCAATAAAACAAACACTTCCAATGCCTGCTAATTCGCCAAAAAATTCAACCTTTTTATTGTGTTCTGTATGTTGTTTAATTTCTCTTTCAATAGCTACAATTTTTTCATCAATATTATTTATTTGTTTTGACACGTTTAGTAATTTATCTTGTGATTCTTTCCAAGCAACGTAATTAATTTCATTTGAAGGCTTATGACTATGCATAAATCGATGAATACCTCTTTTATTTATACTCTTAATTCGTATTAACATTATTATTATAATATAATTATATTATTCAATACTCTTTAAGTAAATTTGAATTATAGTTTTTTATTTATTTCAGCTTCAATATAGTTAATCTTTTTATAAATATTTTGCTGATTTTCAATTAATAGTTTTTCAGAAGGCATTTTTATTAATATTATTAAAAATCCAACAATATTTATAATTTTTAACTGCCTTAAGCTATCTTCAACATTATACTGAAATGAAGCAGTTGATACGTTACAAGTATAAAATCTTTTAGCATTATTTATAGTCGTTTTATTTAAAATTTTATTAAACATTTATTATTTATATTATTAACTTTATATTATTAACTTTATATTATTTCAATAAATATTATAAGGTTATTATATATGACAACAATATTTAAACAAAAATCAATTATTGAAAGAGAAGGATTAGTTTATCCAAAAAGAGTAATATTAGCAAATTTATCTCATGGAGCTATAATTATTGACAAAAAAGGAAATGAAAAAATATTTGTAATGCCTGAAGGCATCTCTTTAAAACGCGCTTATGCGTCAACACCAGGAGTTTGTAATTTTATAAGCCCTGAAAGCAATGCTGATTTTGTAAGGTCTATTCGCAGTTTTAAATCAAAACTGTTGAAACCAAAATTTAATGGCGATTTAGACAAAAAAATTAAAATTTTATTAGACGTATTTAAAAAATTGGATAATAAAGAAACAGTTGCGTATTTTACAAATTTTATAAAAGAGAGAAAAAAAATGAATTCTCAAGAAATTAAAGAAGAAGAAGAAGAAGAAGATGCTGATGAAATCAAAGATACGGTAATGGAATCTACACGTTATGTTCACACATTTGACCAATTTTATAAATTATCTACTTGTTTACCAGGTGAAACTGTTATTGATAAAAAATTTTTAAGAACAAATACCGAAGCAACAAAAAGTGAATGGGTTTCAATATTAATTAATGTTGAACCTGGCACGCTTGATTTATTAACTATTATGAGACCACAAACTAGAGCAGGAGATACTTTTTTATATTTAAGTGATATAGTTAATTATCTAAAAGATAAGGGTGTTGAAGAAATAATAATATTTGATTTTAGTTGTTCAACTTTTATAGATGAAGAAGACAATGAAATTGAAGATAGAGAAATTAGAAGAAGAAGAAGGGCATTAAAAAGCTCAACTACAAAATTTGGAGGCAAAAAGAAAAGTAGTAAAACAAAGCATAGACGTAATAAAAATAAAAAAACTAAAAAAAGACACAATTAAAATTTATTTCTTTTTTGATTTATATGGGCGTTTCTTTTTTACAGGTTCTAAGCTATTATTAGCGACATTTTCTACGACATTTTCAACACTTTCATCCGCTAGACTTATTTTATCATCCGCTACACTTATATTATCATCATTAATCGCTTGTTCCTCTTTAATTAAAACAATATTCTCATTACTTTCAATAATGTCAATACTATTTGATTTTGACCTTATTTCATCACCATTTTCACTCGAAGACTCTGAATTTATAGTTTTTTTTAAACTTTCAAATAATTCATTATCCTCAACACCATCAATATTAAATTCATTTAATATTTCGCTCTTTTTCTCATTTGTCATTTCAATAGATTCTTCAAGTTTAATGTCATTTATTATATGTGTATGCATTAATTGAATTTTAGTACTAAATCGTTTTAAATATTTTGTATGCATTTTATGAAAAAATTCAATATAAGTTATAAATAATATTGTTTTCTCTCTAAGAACTGTTATATTAAAATTAAATGTCGTTATAAAATTGTCAATATTTAAACCAATATTCTGTTTTGCTTTATGAATTTCTAATTCATTCTCTTTATTAGTAATAGTTGAAATTAAAACGCTTAATAAATTCAATATACTTTCGTGAACATCTAAAATAATTTCAATATTATACTCCTTAAATGGCTCTAAATCTTTGTAAATAGGATAATTATTTACTTTAATCATTTCTAGTATTTTCTTATCTGAAATATTCTTACCAATATAATCAGTTATAATTTTATGTAGTTTAAAATATTCGCAATACATTCTATTATTAATTGCTAAAAATAAACGCTTCATATCATCATATTCAATATCAATTAATTTATTCTGAAAATAAAAAGAATCAAGACCAAATACAAACATTTCACTTTTGCGATCTTTAATTAATTCCGCATAAAAACCTTTCAATTTGTTAATTTTAACAAGTAATATTTCAAAAATATTTTTTACACTATTTCTGATTGTTATTATATTGTTAAAATCGTTTTTTAATTTAACTATTTTGGTTTCCATAATTTATTATGATATTTTATTTATAACGCAATAATCTAAAAAAATATTTATATATTTAATATATAAATATGGATGATGAATCAATTAAAGAATACGACGGTGTTAATAAAGAAATGGATATAGTCATTGAATGGACACCAGAACACGAACAAATATTAATTGAATGGGCTGATAAAGCAATGTGTTATAGATGGCTACATTCAAAAGCAAACGCAATGTTTTCAAATTTAAATGCTTGGTATACTATTCCTGTTATTGTTATTTCAACGCTTACCGGAACGGCTAACTTCGCACAAGAACGCGTACCAAATCAATATCAAAGCTTATTTGTTATGATTGTCGGCGGTTTTAATATTTTGGCAGGCATTATAACAACTGTTCAACAATTTCTTAAGATTACGCAGTTAAATGAAGCGCATCGTGTAAGTGGAATTGCTTGGGATAAGTTTTATCGCAATATTAAAATAGAGTTAGCAAAACATCCTCAAGAGAGAACTGATGTTAGACAAATGATTAAAATGAGTAAAGACGAATTTGATAGACTTATGGAAACTAGTCCAACTATTCCAGAAAAAATAATTGTACAATTTAAAGACAATTTTAATAGTCAAGATTCATTTGGTAAAATAGTTAAACCAGAAATTTGCGACATTTTAATTCCAACAAATGATTATAGAAATCCATGGTTTAATGAAGAAAATCGTGCTAAAAATTTAAGCGATACTTTGAATAATCAACTTGATAAACAAAATAAACTTAAAAAGATGGTTGAAACTAATAATAAAATTCTCTCTGATTTTATTACACAATTTTACAATTTAAATAATAGACAACCAATGGAAAGTGAGATTATTGACAATTTGAAAGATAAAATCGAAATGTCAAAACTTAAAAAAATACTTGAAGATAAAAAAACATTAAATTTAGAAATAAATATGGATGATGATGATAGCTCTGTTGGTGACATTGTTTAAAGTACTTTAGTGCGACAGTTTAAAGCACTTTTTTAAAACTTTAGACATTTTACACTTTAGGTGCATCATTTGGCAGCACTAATATGCTAATAATTAAAAATATATAAAATAGCACATAAACACCATAAACGTCTTGACCGACTCCATAAAAATTTAAAATTTGCGTTAAACTATAAAAAAATACTATTGAAACTCCAATTAATGTAATAGGATGCATATATTATTAAATATTATTTAATTTTCTATAAAATATAAATAATATTTATTAAAGAATCGTATAAAGTTCTTCACCTCCATGTAGCGTCGCTTTATTTATATAATGAATGCTTAATGGTTGTTGTTGTTCGTATTCTTTAACAACTAAAGTATAATCATCTATTATCTCTCCATTATCTAATTCTACTTTGCCAAGAATTAAACCATCATAATTTTCAGCCCATTTACCGTCATAATCTGTTATTCTCATAGTTAACCTTTCTTTTGCCAAGTCGTTTGTCTCATCAGTTAATCGTAGCACCTTCATTTCTGATATATCAATCGGGTCATCAAAATAATTGCCAATATATTTAAATGCACCAACAAGTAAAGCGTAGCGCACGATACCACTAAATCCATCAATTTTACCTGCATCTTCAAATGCCTTTTTATAATCAGTAAAATAATAATAAGAGCCAAACATTCTTGTCGGATCGCTCTTTGATTCGCCAAAAATATACGAATAATTTAAACGAGAATTAGGCTTGCTTGTATAAGCAACAATTGGCATTTCATAAAAGTCGCCATTTTCATCATCTAACATAGTAAAATCGCAATTAAACATTAAAAATTCCCTAACGCTTTGATGTATTGGAATATTACAAATATTTCCAAAATGTAGCATTTCATCAATCAATGCAAAACGAAGTTGGCTATTTAAATAAATATCATCTAATTGGTGTTTTAATTTGCTAATTTCAAAAAATAAATATAATTCTTGTGTTGTTTCGTAAAATCCATCAAATGCTATTTTACTGTCAAAAATCTCGAAATCATCGTAATTTAATATTCCAAAAAGACAAACTTTAACATAATCAACTAATTCATCATCAGAATTGATATTAATTAATAAAGGCGCAAAAGGAAATAATAGTTCTGATTTTTCAGCAGATTTAGATAGCAAAACTTGCATGAAAGGAACTGTCGTATTTGTTCGCACTTCATAAGCAAAAATATTTACCTTTTTATATGACTGATATGGTTTGCTTATAGTTTGTTTCATATATTGTTTTCCCCTAAATTCGTAAAATTTTGGAGGTTCAGGATTATATTCTTCTGTTTCCATTTAATACATTTAATAATAAAGTAAATTTTAACTTATTTTATTATTAAATATTTATTTATCTATTTTGCGTTTAATTGTTTCTTTAACTTGTTCTTCACGACTATCCATAACAAATTTAGTCAAATCTTCAGCAACTTTTGTATCTGTTTTATAGTAATTTTGTAATGCCGCTAAAAGTGTCTTAGCATTAATTGGTTTTTTAGTTTTATTTGTTTTATAAATAAGTGCGCCGCCATTAATATCAAAACAATCTATCTTATTCGTTTTCATAACTGTAACTAAATTTTCTGTTAAAGTTTTCTTTTTGGTTGTTTTATCTTTAATTTGTGCTTTTAAATCCGTAATTTCAGTATCCATTTTAATCCATTCTTTAATATTATTAACTAATTGCTCCTTTGTCTCCATTAAATACATTAAATATTTTATATTTATATTCTTTTAAAAATATAAATAGATATTTTATACAATTGAACTAAATCATTTTGTATAAGTTTAAAAGTATTTTTCTTCTAACGTTATTATATTATTATGAAAACATTTAAAAAACACATATATCGTGCAAAGTCAAAAACCAAAAAAAGATTCTTATATAATCCAAATAATCCAAAAAATTCATTTGATGTTTACATTGATAAAAATCCAAAAGATACAATTCATATTAAATATACAACAATTCAAGACGTTAAAAATACCATTGATAAACTTGAAAATTTATATAAAAATAAAAAATACACTCATAAACGTATATGGCAAGTAGGTATGATTATGAAAGTTCGTTTAGAAGTATTAAAGGAAAAAAAGCCAGAACAGTATAATTTATCAAAAAGATATTTTGAATTTTTAGGAAATAGAACAAAATTAGATAAAAATAAACGTTACTTGTCTACATTTAAATATTAATATTTTATACTGAAAATAAAAAATATGGTACAATATAAATAGTAAAAATCAATAGAATTATATTACTGTTTATGCTTATACCTGATAAAATACTTGCTAATAATGCTGTTCCTATTATCATTTGAGCATCAGCTAATAAAATTTTTCCTCCTAACTCATTTGCATAATCTTTAAATACATCTAAAACAACATTTACACCTCTTGGAAACGCATAAAATAATTTTGCAAATAATAAATCATGACACAATTGAACTATAACAGCTATAAATAAAAATAGTAAAATATTCCAACTAAGTTTAAAATATGTATAAATAAATCTTGCTATTATAATACCAATCATTAAACTAAGAACATCTGCTAAAAACGCACCTAAATGAAATTTATTATACCATTCACCTAATATTTTTGATTTTATATAGCCTACTTTTAACATAATAATAACAATAAGGTCAACAATAACAGCAGCATTGAAAATGGGTAAATAATCAGTTGTATTATTAAAATTTGAAATATCCTTTAATAATGATAGATACATATAAATATAATATATGTATATATTTTTAATTTAAATCATTGTAAATATTCAATTTTTTATTTTAAAATGTCGTCCGCACATGCTTTCCATAAATATTTTACAACCGCATTGTTTGCCTTTATTAGCGCCTGTTTTAAGAATTTCAACGCAACCGCTAATAGTATTATTAGTAGCAGTTTCTACTACTGCTTCTGCTTGTGCTTCTGCTTGTGCTACTGCTTCTGCTTGTGCTACTTCTACTACAGCTTTTGTTTTTTGAGGTTTTGTCTTTTTAGCTTCTTCTTTTGCTGCCTTTTTCTCTGCTTCTGCTAATGCTTTTAATAACTTTATTTGTTCCTTTTCAGCTGCCTTTGCATCATCCTTCTCCTTCTTTGCTTTTACTGCCATTTCTTTCTTATAATCTTTAATGATTTGTTTTTTATGAGTATGACAATAACATTTATCAGTATCTAAAGGCGTGTTAGCATATTCGTGGTTGGAATATTCATTTACTAATTTAGAACCGATAATTGAGCAAATATAATATTTTACATTACCAATATTGTTTTTATGCGTTTCTAATGGTAGATTTCCGCTTGGATCATAATTTGAATTTGGAATTAAATGACTACATAATGTTAATGGAGAATATCCTTTACCTGGTATATAAACATTTACACCATTTATTTTTGGAAAACCAAACTCTTCATAATAAGGTAAAATACCTTGATGTTTATGTCTACAATAAGGACAACGAATTTCATTCATTTGTAATTGGGTTGTACCGCCCTCTAATTGATTAAATTTTTGCTTATGATTTTTAATGTCTAAAAATAAAGGAGAATAATTAAATTTATGTCCACATTGTAATTGAATATATTTATCAGTTAAAGGTTGGTCTGTAATTAAACATAAATTACTTTCTTCGTTTAAATTATCGTCTTCATCCAAAGACTTATATAATTCTGCAAAGAAATCTATATTGCCTTCTATTTTGTATTTATCCATTTATAAATATATATTTAGGTTATATCTTTATATTTTTTATATTTATATTTGATATAACTATGCCAGCAATTGAAATTTGGGGACCCGCAACATGGACATTATTTCATACTCTTATAGAACATTTGAGAGAAGATGCTTTTACGTCAGTTGGACCTCAATTGTATAACCAATTTGTTAAAATATGTAAATTGCTTCCATGTCCTGAATGTGCTGATGATGCAACGCAATTTTTAGCAAGAAATCCATATTCTAATATAAAATCTAAAACAGATTTAAAAAACTTATTTTATTTATTTCATAACTGGGTAAATGCCAAAAAACGTAAGCCGTTATTTAATTATAGTAATGTTTCAAATTATGGCAAATATAATATTGTCGTAGTTATTAATAGATTTATTTCTGTATATCATACAAAAGGAAATATGAAAATGCTTAATGAATCTTTTCAAAGACAACTTACATTAAATAGCTTTAGAGGCTGGATTAGCTCTGTATTAAGTGCATTTATGCCTGCACCTAAACCTGTTGAAGAAGTTAAACCAGCTACTATTGTAGTAACAGAAGTATCTGTTGTCGTTGAAGAAGTTAAACCAGCTACTATTGTAGAAGCAGAAGTATCTGTTGCTGTTGTAGAAGAAGAACCAGCTACTATTGTAGTAGTAGAAGAACCTATTGTAGTAGAAGAACCAGCTACTATTGTAGTAGTAGAAGAACCTATTGTAGAAGAACCTGCTGCAGAAGAATCAGCTACTATTATAGAAGAACTAGCTATTGAAGAACCTGCTACTATTGTAGTAGTAGAAGAACTAGCTATTGAAGAACCTGCTACTATTGTAGTAGTAGAAGAACCAGTTATAGAAGAACAAAATATAGTAGAAGAAGAACCTGTTAAAAAGGGTAAAAAAGGTAAAAAAGGTAAAAAATAAATTAATATTAAAATAAAATTGATTTATAAAATATCATATTTATAAAATGCATAAATAGATAATACAATGCAAAGAACTATTGAAAATATGAGACCTACTTTCCTTTTCATCTACGAAAATTTTCTGCGACTTTGGTTTGTCATTCAATCCATTATTACTGGCATCCGATTATTTGCACCAAAAATCAACGATTATCTATGGGATTTTAATATAGCACTTCACGGAGATTATGAAGATGTTATGAGAAGTCCTCCCAGTCCTAAAAAAAATAATAATCCTTGGTGCGATATTAATAGTGATAATATCATTCAAACAAAACGAAAAAGCCAAGATAATTTAATTATCGAATCTGAAGAAGCCACAGACAAGGTAAAAGTTGAATAAATTACATAAATTTGTTAAATAATCCTGTTAAAAACTTATCGTTCCATTCCCAATCCAAATCATAAGGCGTCTTATAAATTTGTTTAAGTTCAATAAAACAAGATAATTCATTTGATTTTAAGAAATTTGTAAATAAATATAAATTTTTTTCCATAATTATATTATCATACCAAATTATCATGTTATCTTTTTTAGACTTTATAATTTTACATTCTGATAAAATATTATTATGCGAATTAATAATAATATTTTGCGATTTTTCTGCTTTGCTGAATTGAATTAAATAAAACATTTTTCTTCTCTAATAAAGTTTATTATATAAACTATTTTTTATTCAATTTTAAATTTAATTTAAATTACTAATTAACTCACCGTTATTATTAAAAACGCTACATTTAAATGTTTGTTCGCTTGGTTTATAGCACACATCTTTATTACTAGAAACTTCATTGAAAAATAGGAATTTTCCTGAACCTCCAATATACATCAATGAAACAATGGCTGCACCACTGGCTAATCCCATAAGAACATTTAAGAATAGATCGCTCATTTTTGGAATACAATTTTTATATACCTTAATAAAAATATCAACACAAGCATAAGCTACAAGTGAAATAAATATCCACAAATTAGCAGCGCCGTTGCTAAACATAGGCATAGATAAATACACAATAGTAAAGGCAAATACGAAAGCACTAAAAGTTGGGTTGCCATATTTGCTATATTGAACTGAAGTGCAAATTGTTTTATCACTTATAATAGACTCAGAACCTGCCATCATATACATATAATTTCTAACAATACAAACAGCAAGTAAAAAGCCTAAATATATTAGGCCTTTAAAATTTTGAAATATAAATGATAAACTTGTTATGCTTACTGCGAGTATAATGGGTGAAAAAAATGTAAGAAATACAATAATATTCATCGGTTGAAATAATTGTAATGGAGTATCTTGAATACCTCCTACTGCGCTCATTTTTGAATTAATACCTGACATTATAATAATAAACTATAATATATTTTATTATTATTTTATTTATTTAATTTACTCTTTCACCTTTTTTATTATAAATCCATAATTCATAAGTATATCCTAATTCTGTAGCAGCATTTTGTTTTAAATATATACAATCTTTGTGATTTTCATAATACTTTTTCATATTTGAAGGAGATGTATATTTTTTTAAATGTTCTTGCGTTTGAATTAATGTATTTTTTAACAATTCATTTTCATTTTTTAATTCTTCTATTTGTTTTAAAAGATCTTTGTTATTATTATTCATTTATATTCATTAATAATATAATTTTATATGCTTTGTTAATATATTTTATTTATCTAAAATTAAATTAAAAACTTCATTAATATGCTCTATTGAATGAAATTTAATTCCTTCAATTATTTTATTATCTTTGTATTTTTCCATAATTTTATCAAAATCTTTTTGATTTTCCTTTGGAAATATAAATTCTTTGATTCCAGATTTTATAGAATGAATTATTTTTTCTTGTAGACCTCCAATTTCGGTTAATAATAAACCAAAGTGTGTTTCTCCTGTTATTCCAAAATAGCTCTTAATTTTAATATCATTTAATAAACTATAAATTAAAACCGTAAATGCTGTTGTCGCAGAAGGACCGTCTTTTTTTGTGCTAATGTCAGGACAGTGAATGTGAATGCCATAAATAATATTATTTTTAACATCATTAAATTTTTCTATTAAATATTTTTGTCTCTCAAAACTTGTTAAATTCCAAGCATTTGTTAAACTAACGCTAATTGATTCTTTCATAACGTCACCCATTGAACCTGTTAATGTTAAATCTAAAAATTTGTTTGATGGTATAAATTTTGCTTGAAGTGGAAGAACTCCTCCTTGAGATAATTGATTTGCCCATAAAGCATTAATAACGCCAACTTTACTTTCATTATGTATTTTATAAACCTTTACTTCGCGCTTATCCTTAAAATATTTGGTCTTAATAGCATCAATCGTAATTTTAATCGGCAAATCATATTCCTTGTCAAAATTATTCAAAACATTCAAATTAATTTCCGCCACTATTTCAAATAAAATCTCCTTCAACTTTCTAACGCCGGATTCGCAAGTATATTCATCAATAATAAACTTTAACACATCATCACTCATTTCAATCATACCTTCTAAACCGATTTTCTTATAAATTTCCGGCAATAAATGGCGATTTGCAATAACTAATTTGTCTTCCAAAGAGAGATTATTAAATTTAATTCTATGTACGCGATCCAACAAAATTTTATCAATCATACTTGCATCATTATAAGACAAAATAAAAAGTGCTTTCGACAAATCTATATCAATTCCTGAAAAATATTTATCCTGAAAACATTCATTTTGAGCAGGATCTAACATATGCGTCAAAATTCCAATAAGTTCCTTACCATTTTCTGTTCGACTAATTTTATCAACTTCATCAATAAATATAATTGGATTCATACATTTTTTATCTATGAGGATTTGAACAATAGAACCCCATGTGCTACCTACATAGGTGTAGTTATGTCCGTGAAGAGTGCTACCATTACTATCACCTCCCATTTGAATCATCGCAAACGGTCTACTTATACCTTTATCGTCTTTTAAACAGTTAGAAAGACCCTGTTTAGCTAGCGAAGTTTTACCAATTCCGGGTGGACCCTCAAAGCCAAAACAGTAGCCATCTTGCTGGCCGTTTAACCATTGACCTATAATTCTTTCTACCTGCTTTTTCGCCTTTTCATGTCCGTAAACAGCTTTATCTAAGCTCTCTCTAACATCTTTCATATAAGTAGAAATTGTATTCATATTTTTATCAATAACAGTTAAATCCGTCTTTAAACTTTTATTCATAGGAGAAGATGGTGTTAAATTAACAAATACATCAACAGTTTCCTTTAAAATCTCTCCACTTGCGTTTACATCTTCCTTACAAAAAGCAGCAAATTTTTCTATTTCTTCTCTCATTTGGTCTTTAGTCATAGTATTATATTTAATCCTAACAAAATCATGATTCTTCAAAAGTTCATTAATTTGAATAATATAATTTGTTAGCTTCTTTTTGTCTCCAACAACCAAAGTTTCCACAATTTTATCCAATTGTTCCAATAAATTAGTTTCATTTGCCTTATTCTGTATTTTTTTTATATAATTAAGCACTTCCATGCTTGTGTATTTTTCTTTAATTGGTATATTAATTGTATCATTATTATGTAAGTTATGTTTTTTACATAAATCCTTAAAATGAACTCTACTATTTTCCATAACATCCAATATTGATTCTCTCTTATATACGCCAAAAGGAATCTTTAAAAGTCCATCTAAGTATTGTCGCGCTTTTGATCCAGAATCTTCTGATTTTGCTTTTACTTCTTTAAGCTTCATCATTGCCTTTTCTTTAACACTATCATTTGCTTTAAGTAAACAAATTTGTTGTTCAAGTGGTATTTTATTTATATCAAAATTTGATAAATCATTTGTGTATTGGATTGTTTTTTTCATTGCTAACTTAAAATATTGTTTAATAGTCCAAGGAAAACTATCAAAAAGTAGCGTTTGTTCTTGCGTATCAACGGTTCCATTTGTATCATTGGAGAGAAGGTCATACAGAAGATATGCTAAGTATTGATTATCATAATTTGAAGAACGAACTAATAAATTAATTAATGTAGTTCTTTTATTATACATATCTTCGCCAATAAAATCCTTAACTGCTTGAGAAATTTGCTTTTGTTTTACATTATTAATTTGACTAATTGTGCCTGCGAATTTACTATAAATATCTCGCTCATCTTCAAAAATAAGATAATCCTTTAACATTAATGCAGCAACAAATTTATTAAATGAATCGCTGTTAAAATCTTCGTCTTTCGGTAAGTTTTCCTGGATATGTTTTTTTATATTAGAAACATATTTGCTATTTAAAAATTCCATAACAATATCATCTACATATCCAAAAACAATTAAGCCTTTTTTAAGTGCCGAGTTATAAATATTTACCTTAATACCATAAACCTTCATATGAAATTGTTTATAAGAGCTTACAACATCACAACAAGAGAGATTAACAGTATCATCTTTTTTACCCGAAACCAATTTATAGCTTGTTGGATGGAAATATTTTCTTAAAAGTTCATATTTTATTTGCTCTTGTTCATCCATTGCAACTTTGTTATTAGTTCCAAAGCAAATAGTTAAAAATTCGTCAAGTGATTCCGTTCCATAATTCTTAAGCAATGTTGATAAATCATTATTAACTGATTGAAGACCATTTACAATAGTGTCGTATACACTCTTAGGGTCACATAATCCTTGTAATCTATTACTTAGTTCACCTAAGCGTTCAATACAAGAGCATACATCACTAATCCCTAAAATATCCAAAAATTTGTTTTTCTGCACATGAATGATTGTTTTTTGAATAACGTCTTTAAAAAAATCTATCTTCTTCTCAATTTGCGGCATCATTTCGCTGACATTTTTTCCATTTACATCTTTCTTATTTGGTGCCGTTTTTTTAGTCATCTTTTCTAATATAATATAATATTTTTAATATTATCTTTTAGTCGTCTAAACTATTCGGGACATATTTATAACTCTTTAAATTTAATATTATAAATATTATAACTCCTTTTAGCTACTTAAAAAGCGCATAAAAAAATTATTATAATTCACTTAAATATATTATAGAAAGATATTAAAAAGATGACGATAATAGATGTAATAAACCATGGGTATACCGTCTTTTTTTGGCTACATTGTTAAGAATCATGCGAATATTATTAAAAAGTTAAGTTCTAATACTATTCATATTGACAATCTTTATTTAGATTGCAACTCTATTATTTATGATGTTATCCATAACATCGATTTTACAAAAATTGTCGAAAACGAAACTGTCGGCATTTTAAACGCGGTTTGCGCCAAAATTGACAGCTATATTGCTGAGCTTAAACCGTCTAATATCGTATATATTGCCTTCGATGGCGTCGCACCTGTCGCCAAGTTAGAACAACAAAGAGCCCGTCGATATAAATCTGTATATCAAACCATGATTACTCGTTCTGTTAGCAAGTCATCCGACCCTGACTCTTGGAACACAACCGCCATCACACCTGGAACGCAATTTATGGGCAAATTAAACGAAAAAATTGAAGCACATTATAAGGATCCCGAAAAATTCGGTGTCTCAAGTTTAATCATATCAACAAGCAAATATGCTGGCGAAGGCGAGCATAAATTATTTGAGCTTATTAGAGATTGTCCTGAAGCACATCAAGATAAAAACACTATTATCTACGGTTTAGATGCTGACCTCATTATGCTTTCAATTAATCATTTGCCAATTGCACCTAACATCTATTTATTTAGAGAAACGCCTGAATTTATTAAATCTATTAATCCGGAATTAGAGCCTAATGAGTCTTATGTATTGGATATTCCTGAGCTGGCTAAGACCATAACATTAGATATGAATAATGGCGAGGAGTCGACAATAAATCGCGTTTATGATTATATTTTTCTATGCTTCTTTTTAGGTAACGATTTTATGCCGCATTTTCCTGCGGTAAATATTCGCACCGGTGGCGTAGATAAGATGCTACAAGCTTATAAGGCAACAATTGGTGGAACGCGTGATATACTAACGAATGGAACTACAATTTATTGGAAAAATGTCAGAAAATTGGTGCAGTTTTTGGCGGATAATGAAGAAGAATTCTTGAAAGAAGAAACAAAGAAAAGAGATAAGAAGGAAAAATACCCACTTCCAAACATAACTGTAGAAGATAAGCTAAACCAATTTTTAAATATTCCATTATATGACCGTTCCATTGAAAAGCGCATCAATCCATATAAATCAAATTGGCAAGAAAGATATTACGATAATCTCTTTAATATGAGGCCAACTGATGTCAATATTCGCGCCTTATGCACGAATTATTTAGAAGGCTTAGAATGGACAATGAAATATTACACAACTGGTTGCGCTGATTGGAGATGGTGTTACAATTATGGTTATCCACCTTTATTGTCTGATCTTATTCATTATATTCCTAATTCGGAGAAGGAATTTATGGTCAAAAAACCTGAAAATCCCGTATCAGAACTAGTCCAATTATGCTATGTATTACCAAAACAAAGTTTACAATATTTACCGCCTAATTTGTATAAGAAATTGACGTGTGATTATGGACATTGGTATAACACAAATTGCACCTTTTTGTGGGCATATTGTCGCTACTTTTGGGAGGCACATATTAACTTACCTCATATTGATATTTATCAGCTTGAAGAGTTCGTTAATAAAAATAAATAAGCGGTCTTTAACTGTCGCCTTTAAGGCTTAAAATATCTTTTCCAATTTATTCTATTTAATTTCTTTAAGTATACTTTTCAATTTATTCTATTTTTCATTGAATTTTTTTGGGGAAAGTTTTTTTGAATTTTCAATTTTGGACATTTATAAATGTCCATTTTTTGATTTTTCCATTTCGATGTTGAAAAAAAATGAATTTGACTGCATAATTGAATTTTATGGTCTGGTCACCAAAAAAATAATTTTCAGTTTGTGACGATAAAATTTTTTTATTTTTTTAAAAAAAGGACTTAAGGATTTTTTCTGTTGCTTGTATATAGGAGAATGTCATCAAATTTTGTCCTAAAAATCCCCCAAAATTTTGATTGCGAACTATGTGACTATCATACGTCTAGTTCAAAAGATTTTAATAAACATCTTCTTACGAAAAAACACACCTCAGTGTGCCAAGCAACGCCAAGCAACGGCGATACAACCAAAAAAGTCCTTGTATGCGAAAATTGTAATAAATTATATAATGATAGAAGCGGATTATGGAGACATAAAAATAGAGGTTTATGCGTTATTTTACCTGAAACAACTTCAAATACTAATAATACTAATAATGACGTCTTAGTCGAGTATCTTCTTAAAGAGAATAAAGAAATAAAACAAATGATAATCGAGCTAGCAAAGAAGGATTCTTATAATAATTGTAATAATACTAATAATAACACAACTCACACCAATTCTCATAACAAAGCATTTAATCTTAATTTCTTTTTAAACGAGACATGTAAGGAAGCAATGAATATTGGCGAATTTGTAGATTCTCTCAAAATACAGCTTTCAGACTTAGAAAAAGTAGGAGAAGCAGGCTATATAGAAGGCATTTCTAAGATAATTGTTAAGAATCTTAAAGAGTTAGATATAACAAAAAGACCGGTTCATTGTACGGATAAAAAGAGAGAAACAATTTATATTAAAGACGAAGATAAATGGGAAAAAGATGAAGATAAATCCCAAATGCATAAACTAATCAAAAGAGTTGTATCTAAAAATGTAAAAATGTTTCAAAAGTTTAGAGAAGCACATCCAGATTGTCTTAAATATCATTCTAAGTACTCAGACCAATATAATAAGATTATATATGAATCAATGGGTGGTAAAGGAGACAATGATCACGAAAAACATGAAAAAATTATTAAAAACGTATTAAAGGAGGTTACAATCAATAAAAATATTTAGAACAAATTAGTTATAAAAATAAATATAATT
>Ga0105050_10004638_pt1 | contig 18178 bp, 10 predicted proteins | sample FRY01_FD_78088 | JGI IMG/M metagenome (GOLD analysis project Ga0105050, IMG submission 78088) | Freshwater microbial communities from Lake Fryxell liftoff mats and glacier meltwater in Antarctica - FRY-01 | ecosystem: Environmental > Aquatic > Freshwater > Ice > Glacier meltwater ... | reverse complement strand
TGCGGCAGAAGGCCGCCGCGCTTCCATTCCAATCTCCATACTCTCCTACCAATCGTTTCCGTTCTCGCTCAGTGTATCGCTTCATGGACGCCACTCTCCCCGACGTCCTCACTCCTCACTATATCAGCGGATTGGTCCCGGCGGCGAGTTTCCAGGTGACGGGCACGCCGTCGCCATTTGGGTCAGGCGCTTACCTTTGAGCTGGTGGACCGGATGTTTCGCGGGTGATTCAGGGCGCCGCCGGGGACGTCTGGGCTGGCGGGGCCAGCGCCCCCGTTGCGGCGGCGGGCAGGCCCACGGTGAAGAGGGCTCCGGCCCCCGGCTGGGTTTCGAGGAGAAGGGTGCCGCCCAGGCGGTCGATCAGTTTTTTGACGATGCTGAGGCCGAGCCCGGTGCTCGTTTCCCCGCCGGTGGGACAGGCGGAAAGCCGGCCGTAACGCTTGAAAATCCTTTTCCGATCCTCCGCCGTAAAGCCCGGACCCATGTCCCGGATGCTGAGGCCGGGCCCTCCCTCCTCGAGGCCGGCGGGTCTCACCGCCACCTGGACGGGGCGTCCCGGGGGCGAAAAGGTGATGGCGTTGGAGAGCAGGTTGTCGAGCACCTGGCGCAGCGCCGCCGGGTCGGTGCGGGCGAGGCACGGGGCCGCGGCCCGGGGTTCGAGGGTGAGCTCCTGGTTTTTGGCGGCGGCCAGCGGGCGGTGGGCGTCGACGGCTTCGCGGGCGATCGCGCCGATGTCGACCGTTGTCAGGTGGAGCGGCTGCGGCCCGCCGGCCTGGCTGGCGAGCAGCTCGCCGATGCACTCCGAAAGCCGGACGGCCTCGTGCGAGATGGTGTCCACGCATTGCCGGGCTTTCGGTTCGAGGCCCGGGGCATGGCGGGCGAGGTATTCCGCGTGCATCCGGACGGCGGCCAGGCCGTTCTTCAGGTCGTGCGCCATCAGGCTGAGCAGCTCGTCCTTTTCCTCCGCGAGGCATTGCAGCTGGTCGCGCGCCGCCTTGAGGGCGAGATGGGTGCGGATGCGGCCGAGCAGTTCGGTCCCGCGGAACGGCTTGGTGACGTAGTCCACGGCGCCGGCTTCGAGGGCGGCGGAGATCAGTCCCGCTTCGTCCGCGGCGGAGAGGAAAATGACCGGCACCTCCGCGAGCGAGGGTTTGGCGGCCAGTACGCGGCAGAGGTCCAGCCCGCTTGTACCGGGCATCATCATGTCGAGCAGCAGCAGGTCGGGCCGGCGGGCCCGCAGCCGCTTGAGCGCCTGCTCCGCGCTGGTGGCGCTCATCACGTCGTAGCCTTCGGCATGCAGCAGGGATCCGACCGTCTGGATGTTGGCCGGCTGGTCATCCACCACGAGGATGCAGGCGCGGGAGCGCGAGGAGAGGGCGGGGGGTGGTGGGGCGGGGGACATGGGGGGTGGCGTCAGGCGGCGGCCAGGGGGGCGAGCCGCCCGGGCAGGGAGTCGAGTGCCCCGGAAAGTTTGGTCAGGGCGAACGAGGTCGAGGCCGCCTCGAGGCGCGCGGCTTCCTCGGCGAGGGCGGGGCAGCCGCTGGCGGCGGCCAGCCGGGCAAGGGCGTCGGCCAGGCGTTTGACGTCGTCGGTGCTGTGGGTGGCAGCGGCGGCAGGGTATAAGTCCAGGACGATCCGCCGGAGGGCGGCGGCGGCCTCCGGCGGGAGCGGGCGGCCGGGCGTGGTCCCGGCTGGCACCGGCGGCGGCGCGGTTTCCGCGGGCCGGCCGGCCGGCGGAGCGGGGCGGGCGGTGCCGTCCGGCGGGACCCGCAACGGGATCAGGACTCGGAAAGTGGCACCGGCCCCGGGCCGGCTCTGCAGGCTGACCGACCCCTCCATCAGGCCGATCAGCTGGCGGACGATGGCCAGCCCCAGCCCCACTCCCTCGTCTGCGCCGGCGTCATCCCGGCGGATCCCCTGCACGTACGGCTGGAAGATGCCGGCCTGCAGGTCCGGGGCAATGCCGATGCCGGTGTCCTTGACTTCGATCACCAGTTCCGGGCCGTGCCGGCTTTCCGAGCGTTCAAGCCGCACCCGCACGCTGCCGCCGCGCGGGGTGAACTTCAGGCCGTTGGCGGCCAGGTTGACGAGGATTTGGCGAAAGCGCCCCTGATCGAGCCAGAGGAACGGCGGCAGGTCCGGGGCCGCGGCCAGTTCCAGGGTGACGCCTGCGGTTTCGGCCTGCGGTCCGAGCAGGCGGTGCAGCCAGTCGAGTTCGGACGGCGGGGGGACGGCGGAGGGGACGAGTTCGAGCCGGCCCGCCTCCAGGCGCGAGAGGTCCAGCAGGTCATTGACCAGCCGAAGCATGGTGTGGGCGGCCATGCGCACGGCTCCGGCTTTTTCTTCCAGCGGGCCGGGGGGCAGGGCGGCGCACAGTTGGTCGCTCATTCCGAGGATCGTGTTCAGCGGGGTGCGGACCTCGTGGCTCATGGCGGCGAGAAACTCTCCCTTGTCGCGGGCCATCTGCTCGGCCCGGCTTTTTTCGGCGGCGAGTTCGAGCTGCCGGCGGTAGTGGCCGAGTGATCGCCACCACTGCCACACCCCCAGGGCACCCGCGCCCAGGGCGACCACGCCCGCACCGACGCTGGCGGCGCGGCCGCGGGCCTCCGCCAGCGCCAGCGAGCGCGTCTCCTCCTCGGTGCGCCGCTCCAGCTCCTCGGTCAGCGCCTCCAGTCGCATGTGGATGGCGGCCAGCTGCTGCTCGCTGCGGCCGGATTCCACCCGCTCCATGGCCGCCTCCCGTCCGCCGGCGCGGCGCAGGGCGGCGGTGGCCTCCAGCGAAGTCAGCGCCTCGTTGGAGGCCTCGCGCAGCGCCGCGAGGTCCGGCGTGGTCCCGGAAACGGCCATCGCCGCTTCGTCCAGCCCCCGCCAACGGCTGGGCATGGAATCCCGGACCCCCGCAAAAAGGACGTGATGCGCCTCGTCCCCCGTGATCACGAACATGCGCTGCGCGGCCTCGGCCTCGCGCAGGGCGGTGCCCACCAGGGAAACCTGCCGCCGCAGGTCCCGGACCCCCTGCACCAGGATGATGCGCTCCTGCAGCCGGAACGACAGAGTGGCGGTCACCAGCAGGCTGGTCACCGCCATCAAGGCCGCCGCGATCACCAGCAGCGTGTTTTTCCAGGGGAAAGAAGTCATGGTTGGGGGCGGACGGGAAGGGGCGGCCGGGCCGCTCTTCCCGTCGGCTGCGGATGTCCGGCCGGAGCCAGAATGCGGACCGCAGACGGCCCGCACACTCAGCATTTTGCTGAGTCGCCTTCTTCCCGGGATCGGTCAAGGTCACAGTGACGCCATCCAACCGCTCGATGGCCCTGCCTGCCCGCGACCATGATCCAGACTTCCGACACCGCGCCCCGCATGCGCATCCTGCTGGTGGACGACCACTCGGTGGTGCGCGAGGGCGCGGCGCTGTGGCTGGGTGCCACGCCCGATCTGGAAGTGTGCGGGGCCGTGGGGCAGACCCAGGCCGCGCTCGAGGCGGTCGAGGCGCTCCGGCCCGATCTGGTGATCACGGACATCGGCATGCCGGGCCGCGACGGGCTGGAGCTGACCAAGGACATCCGGGCGCGCTGGCCCGGCCTGCCAGTACTTATTTTTTCCGTGCATGACGAAAGGCTCTACGCGGGCCGGGCCCTGCGCGCCGGCGCCCGCGGCTACTGCACCAAAAACGAGGGGGCGGACCGCCTGGTGGAGGCGGCCCGCACGGTGCTGCGCGGCGGCATGGCCTTCAGTCCGGAGACGACCACCCGCCTTCTGGAGCAAGCAGGAGGAGGCGCGCCCTGCGGGCATCCGCTGACCGGGTTGAGTGATCGCGAGTTCGAGGTCTTCCGCCTCTTTGGAGCCGGGCAGACCAATGCCGAAGTGGCGCTGAACCTGGGGCTGAGCGCCAAAACCGTCGAGACCCACAGCCTGAACATCCGCCGCAAACTCGGCCTCCGCACCCCATCCGAGCTGATTCGGCACGCGGTCCATCTCAGTAGCGTGGAGCACGCTGATCCATCGCGGCGGCCGTGAGGCGGAGGGAGCGAACGGTGCCGGCCGCTCCGGCTGGATGACGCCGCCAGCCGGCCGGCGGTGCTCCGAAGCCGCCTCAGTGGCGCAGGCCGCCCACCCACGCGAGCAGCCCGCACACGTCGTCGGTACCCCGGGCCATCCAGCGGGCGGCGCTCGGGCGCGAGGCACCCACGGAGATGGAGGTGCCGTTGGGAATGGCGCGAAAGGCGCTTTCGTCGGTGGTGTCGTCACCCACGTAAAAGACCGCGGACCGGGGAATGCCGAGGCGGCCGGCGATCTGCTTCAGGGCTTCCCCCTTGTCCCAGGGAATCGCCGGCAGGATTTCGACGACCGCGTGCCCGGCCTGCACCCGGAAGGCCTCGTCCTGCGCGGCCACGGCCGCCACCGTGGACGTCACCTCGTCCCGGTGGGCGGGATCGACCTTGCGGTAGTGGACGGCGAGGGAAAGAAGCTTGTCCTCGACCAGCAGCCCGGGGAGGTGCCCGAGCCGGAGGCCGAGAGTCCGGGCGATCACCGCGAGCCGCGGCTGCAGGGCGGTGGCCTGGGCGCGGACGCCATCGAGCCCGTGCCCAGCCATCTCCAAGCCGTGATTACCGGCGAAGCAGTCCACCGGCAGCGGCACGCGCGTCCGGACGTCGGCCAGCGCGCGGCCGCTGATGATGGCCAGGCTGACACCGGGCGCGGCGCCGAGGTGGCGCAGCACCCTTTCCGTCGCCCCCGGCAGCGCCGCCGCTTCCGGCCGCGGCACCAAGGGGGCCAGGGTTCCGTCGAAATCGCACGCGACCAGCAGGCGGGGCGGGGCGGTGAGACGTTCGAGGAGAAACTCCTGATCGTCAGTCCAGTGGTTCGGGATCAGGTTCGGTTTCATCGGGCAGGTCAAAATGCAGAAGGTTGGCGAGAATTTTACCGGCCCACCGGTAGACGTTGTGGGTGCGGATGGTGTCGCGCATGCGGGACATGCGCCGGGAGCGTTCGGCCGGCTCCATGGTCAGGGCCTCGTGGATGGCCGCGGCGATCTCATGGGTGGCGTAGGGATTGACCCCGATGGCTTCCCGGAGTTCGCGGTGGGCACCGGTGAAGCGGCTGAGGATGAGCACGCCGTCCTCGTCGAACCGGCTCGCGCAGTATTCCTTGGCCACCAAGTTCATGCCGTCATGGAGGGCGTTGATGATCATGAATGACGCGAGGCGGCGGAGGGCGGTCATGTCGACCGGTCCGTGGTGGCGGCTGATGAGATGGACCGGTTTCCAATCCGGCCGCGACCAGCGCGTGTTGATGGCGGCGGCCAGTCCGACCACCTCGCGTTCAGCCTCCTGGTATGCCCGGAGGTTGGAGCGACTGGGGGCGGCGATTTGGACAAAACTCAGCCTCCCGCACCATTCAGGATGCTGCTCCAAAAAAAGGTCGATGGCCCGGAGACGGTCGGCGATGCCCTTGGTGTAGTCCATGCGCTCGATGCCGGCACCGATGACCACTTCCGGGCCCAGGCCCAGCTGCTCCCGCCAGGACGTCATGGCCGCCGTCACTTCCGGACCGCGGGCCAGCGCTTCCTGGCCGGCGAAGTCGATGCTGATGGGGAACGGCCGCACCATCGTCTCATGGCCTCCGCGCGTCACGGTCCAATGTTCGCGGTCCACCTTGGCCTCGATGTGGCGGTCGATGGTTTCAAGGAAATTCTGGCAGTGATGCCGGATGTGAAAGCCGAGCAGGTCGTTGCCAGTCAGGCCGTGCAGCAACTCCCCGCCCCACGGGAAGATGCGGAAGGTCTCGCGGGCCGGCCATGGAATGTGCCAGAACTGGGCGATGACCATATTAGGGCGGCCCGCGTCCTTAAGCAGGCGCGGCAGCAGGCAGAAATGGTAGTCCTGGATGAAGACGAACGTGGGCGCGTCATCCGCCTCGTCGAGCACGGCCTCGGCGAAGAGTTGGTTGACCTCGCGATAGAGGATCCAGTCGGCGAGGCGGAAGATCGGCCGTTGAAAGGCCGTGTGGCAGAGCGGCCATAGTCCCTCGTTGGCCAGGCCGTAATAGTACCCCTGCTCCTGCTCGGGGCTGAGCCAGACCCGCCGCAGGGTGTAGGAAGGATGCTCCGGCGGCACCGGCAGCCGGCCCTGCCCGTCGGCGGTCTCGCGGTCGGCGTTGCCCGCTCCGTGGGCGATCCAGGTGCCGCCGCCGGCCTCGAGAATCGGGCGGAGCGCGGTGGCCAGTCCGCCGGCGGTGGTCACACATTCCACCCCGTCCTCGCCCCGCTGGTGCATGTAGGGCTCGCGATTGGAGACGACGATGATCTTCCAGCCGCGCAGGCGGTTCTCGATGAGGTCGTGAAGACGGTCCGCGGTCCACCGCTGGCCCGATCCGGCGGCGGCGGCCGGGGGGGTGGGGGGGGCGAAGGGGACGAGAGGGGCTGCTTCGGCCCTCCCCGCTTCGAACCGGCGATGACGGTCGGCGGGGGCCGGCAGGTGCGGATGGACTCTGGGGTGTGGTATGGGCATCTGACGAACGAAGAGGACGGGCGAAGGGTGCATATAGGATGGGAGGCGACCGGCGGGCGGCCATCAGGCGGCGGCGGTGGACGCCATCGGCGGCCTGCTGAACACCCTCAGCATTTTGCCGAGCGCCGGCGGGGCGAACCGGGCGGGTCCAGGGTGGCCAGCAGTTCGCTGACGACGGCGTTGGTCCAACCGAAGCCGGGTTCGTTGGTCGGATAGCCGTACAGGATCTTGCCATCGACGTCCGAGGTCGCCTCCACCGCGTCATATTTTTCGAAGAGCTGTCCGGTGCGTTCGAACTCCCGCGCCGCCAGCTCGAGGAAGCGCAAGCCGACCACGGCTCCCTCGCGCTCATGGCCGAAAGCGGCCAAGCCGCGGGAGGCGACGAGCACCAGCGGGGCCCAAGTGAAGGGGGCGTCCCACTGGCAGCCGGTGGTCTCGAGACTGGTCAGCAAGCCGCCCGGGGCCAGGAAGTCGGGCAGCCGCCGCACCAGTCGCCGGGCCTGCTCCGGGGTGGCCCAGCCGGCCCAGAGCGGCATGAAGGCGGTGGCATAGGCGTAGCTGCTGCGGCGACTGGACGGGAGATTCCAGTCGAGGAACAACCCCTCCTGTTCGTCCCAAAAATGATCCTGCATCCGCGCGGCGCGCTCGCGAGCCAGCGACTCCCAGTGTTCGATGCTGGCGGACGTGGCCTCAATGCGGCGCCGGATCGCGGCGATGTCCGATTCCATGCACCAGAGGAGCGAGTTCAGACAGACGGGCGCGAAGTCCCGCGCGAGCAGGCCGCAGGGGCCGAAGCGGTCGGTCAGGTCAAAGCCGCTTTCGCGGACGGTGCGGTCGTTGCGGTAGCCCTCGGCGGTCAGGGTGTGGGTGGCTGGATCGTACATGCGTTCGAGCCACGGCGCCGTGCGGAAGTGCTGTCGCAGGCGTTCGCAGACGCGTTCGTAGTGGGTGCGCCCGTCGGCGTCGACCTCGCCCTGCACGGCCTCGGGGGCGGGGCCTTCGCCGAAGGCGTGATAGCGCGACAGTCCGGTCGCCGCGGTGAAATGCGGAGGGGTCTGCCAGTACGCATGGTAGCGTTCCAGCGACGGCAGGGCGCGCCGCAGCCATTCCAGATCGCCAGTGTGGGAAAACACTGCCAGGACCAGGCGGGAGAGGAAGGGCGGATGGGACCGGGCCAGGCAGTAGGTGCGGTTGCAGTTGAGCACCGCCCCGTAGTGCTCCACCTCGTACAGGCACTGGTCGGCCAGGCTTTGGGCGAGGCCGGTCCGCCCCTCGCGCAGCAACCCGAGCGCGATGAAGTAGCTGTCCCAGCCGTACAGCTCGTTGAACCGCCCTCCGGGCACCACGTACCGGCCCGGCAGATAGAGCAGCCCGTGCTCGGTGATATGCTCCGGTGCCCCCGGCAGCGGGCGGACCGACACCCGCGCGAAATCCGACGGCTCCAGCACCCGCTCAAGGCTCAGCATGATCTCGGCGGGCGATTCCGCCCCCGAGACATAGACCGGCACGCACGGCCCCTCGCAGTGCGTTTTGGGATCGCGGGCGGCCTCCACCGCGTGTTTCAGATCGCGGGTCAGCGTCGGCCACATCTGGCTGATGTGCAGCTGGAGCTTGGGCCACGTTTCCGCCGGCAGGGTGGAGAACGACGCGGGGTGCCGGCGTCCTCGGGGGACCGGAGCGGTCTTCATGGCTGGAGGAGGGGGGTCAGACATGGGCCGGGCCGGGGGCAGGCCCATCCGCGCCGTTTTTCTGGAGTGCCGCTTCCACGGGAAAGGCGGCGGGGTGCCTCGGCGGCACCGCCGCGTGGGGAACCGGGCCGGCCCCGGCCGGCGGCCTCATGGCATGTTTGGAGCGCATGATCCTATTCTCGACGCCGCGCCCCCCTCGGCCATCAGTGCGGTGCGCGGCTGCCCTTGCGTGATTTGCTGAGCGGGATCAGGGGACTCTCGTCCCTCCTTGAAATTTACTGGCGGCCGCTTGATCGCTGCGCGTGGCGGCAAGGGAGGCAGCCGCAGGACGCCGAGGACCTGGTTCAGGGATTTTTCGCGCCACCGCCACCGTCGCCGCCGAAGCCCCGCCCGCTCTGGAAGAATCAGGCCAGGGGCTGGAGTTGCACGGTTTCGATCACCCCTCCTTCGGGGTTCCTCATCACGAGGGTGAGGGCGGTCGCATCGGCCCGGCCCTCGATCCAGGTCGCCCGCTCCGGCTGCGGCCACCGGCCGGCCCGTCGGGTCCCAGCGTCGGTGCCAGGGCTTTTGGGGAAAGGTCCCTCCGCACGGCTGGCTACCAGGCGTCGGTGCGGAACGGCGAGGCCGGAAGGCCTTCGCGGTTGTACAGGTTGGATCCGTCGGGGTTCATCTCGAAGGCGTAACGCACGGCGACCGGATCCCTGACCTCGGGCGACGCGACGATGACGGCGTTTTTTTCGATGACCGCGTTGGCCCAATGCCATTTCCGGTCGGCCCCGGCGATGGCGAACCGATTGAGTTTTCCATGCGTGTCCTCCACGGCCGGGCTCCGGCCCTCTTTTTTACCGATCATCAGGCCCGAGCCGGTGTGGTCGAACTCGAGGCGGGCCTTGCCCTCCGCGACGGTCATCGCTTTGCACAACGGGCCGGAGCAGACCACGCTGGTTTGTCCGTAATCCTTGGCCAGCGCCCACTGGGCGAGGCGCGAGCCGACGTCGTACTTGTTTCGTGGGTGGATGTCGCCGCGCTCGGCCATCGGCACGGTGTCGGTGATGACCGCCATGCCGGTGTGGGGAAGGGCCAGGGATTGCAGCTGGGCTTCGCGGAGCCGGGCCCAGCCATTGCCGCCAGCGGGATCTTCAATCGGGTCCTGGAAACTGGCGAGCTGGACGAAGTAAAACGGGAAATCGCCCAGTCCCCACTGCTTTCGCCAGCCGCCGATGAGGGCCGACATCTTGTGGAAATACGACGTGCCTTCGTCGCCGTTGGATTCGCCCTGATACCAGAGAGCGCCTTTGATGGGAGCCGGCACGATGGGATGGATCATGGCGTTGTACATCCCGCTGTAGGAGCCAATTCCTTCCGGCATCCGCGGCGGCGGGGTGGTCGCCGTGCCCGCCGCCAGGCTTTTCCGGGTCTGGGCGATCCACTTTTCCATCTCCGGCAACGATGAGGTCAGCGCGCCCTGATACGCCGTGATTTCCGCCTGCCGCGCCGCCAACGCCGCCTGCAGGGCCTCCACCATGCCAAGACCCTCCAGCGCCACCCATGGCTCGATCGCGGTCCCACCCCAGTTGGAATCGACGAGGCCGATGGGGACCCCGGTTTTCTGGTGGACTTCGCGCGCAAAGTAAAATCCCACCGCGGTAAATCCCGAAACCGTTGCTGGCGAACACACCTGCCAAGGTGTCGCCGTCGGCGCCTCCGTCCCGGGCTGGCTCGACTGCTCGTGGTTAAACTTGATGCGGCGGATCTTCGGCAGGTTGGCCGATTGAATGTCTTCCGCATCGCCAAGACAGCCGCCGAGGGACATTTCCATGTTTGACTGACCGGAGCAGACCCAGATGTCGCCCATGATGACATTTTTCAGGATCAGGGTGTTCGTCCCCTTCACGATCAGCTCAAGGTTTTCACCCGAGCTGATGGCGGGCATCTCCAGTTTCCATTGGCCGGAGTCATCGGCCTTGGTGGCCGCTGATTTGCCGGCGACGGATGCGCTCACCTCCTCGCCCGCCTCCGCCCAGCCCCACACCCGCACCGGTTGATCCCGCTGGAGCACCATATGGTCGGTGAAATAGCGTGGGAGCCGCAAGACAGAACCTCACTGGGAAAAATTCCTCAATGGTCCTGGGCCTTTCCCGCGTCCCGACAGGCGGCTCGCCCGCATCGCCGTCCCGGGCAGGGTGGTGCCTCGGGCTCGCCCCGTCCGGCGTCGGGCCGCAGGGTTGATCATGGTCGGACGGGCCCTGTTTCAGTTCATCCACCATCGTCATATTCCACTTCACTCTCATTGCACCCTGCACCCCCGTTGGGCTCACATCTCCAACAGGTTGAAAAACAATCCTGACGGATCGCAGAAAAACGTCCGCATGTAGAGACCGAAGGTGAACTCCACCTTTTCCAGCGTGTCCGACGTCAGGTTGGTGCTGCGGGATATCGGCTATTGGTGGCAGGAATTGGCGACGGATGATCTGACGTTTTGGAATGTGCGGCGGCGGCCCGCCGACGTGGCCCGGGAGACGATGGTGACCAACCAGCTCAATCCACATCCGTTTTGCCAACACTACGGGGTGGAGGCGGTGCCGATCATGCTCGGGGGCGGACATTATTATTTCCGCAACACGCCGCGCGGGCAGGCGATCCTGCAACGGATCGCCGACATCATGGTGGAGGCGGTGGAGAACCCGGAAGCGCTGTATTGGAAATTTGCCGGGAAGGGAAACATCGTCGGTGATGAGCCGGCGGCAAGCACGACGCCGCCGACACCGCCTGGCTGGCGGAGTGCTGGGCGCGGACCACCTCTGACGCAGCCTCAACGCCCCGACGCTGATCTACACGAGCCAGGTCGTCAACGCCGTGGTCCTTTCGCTGCACGTCATCGCCCTGCACCTCCTGGCCGGCGATGCCTCGGTCATGGGCACCGCCCGCTCGGGACGCTGGGCGAGGGCGGCGGGGTGGGTGAGCATCGCTCTCGTCCTGGCCTGCGTGGCGGCGTTCGCGTGGAGCTGGGCCGGAGGGTTTTAACCTACTCGAGGCACCGGGGATTTGACGAGGAGAAATCTATTGCCTCGGCCGGTCAAAACTTTGCATTATTCACAGAATCTTAAGCCGCGATGCCCGGATCGCTCGACCCACGCATGAATCCCCGAACTTTCGACTGTTCCCTCCGCGCCCCCCTGAGTGTTCTCGGCACCGTTTTGGTCTCTGCGCTGGCCTCGGCCGGGGACGCGCCGGTCAGCTACTACCGGGACATTCGCCCGGTGTTTGAGGCGCAATGCCACGGCTGCCATCAGCCGGCGAAGGCGAAGGGGGATTATATAATGACGGATTTCGCCAAGCTGCTCGGCGGCGCCGGCGACGAACCGGCGGTGGTCGCCGGCCAACCGGACGGAAGCCCGCTGCTCCGCCTCATCATCCCCGGTCCCACCGGCGAGGCGGAAATGCCGCAGAAACGGCCGGCGCTGCACCCGGTGCAAATCAACCTCGTGCGCCGGTGGATCGAGGAAGGCGCGCACAACGACACCCCGGCCGACGCCGAACGCCGGTATTCGGCCGAAAACCCGCCGGTGTACGGCGCGCCGCCGGTGGTCAGTTCGCTCGACTGGTCGCCGGACGGGCAGTGGATCGCGGTGGCCGGGCACCATGAAGTGCTGCTGCACCGGGCCAACGGCTCCGGCCTCGCGGCGCGTCTGATCGGCCTCTCCGAGCGGGTGGAATCGGTGGCCTTTTCGCCGGACGGGCAGTGGCTCGCCGCCGCAGGCGGCAACCCCGGCCGCAGCGGCGAAATCCAGGTGTGGAACACGGCCGACCACACCCTCAAACTGTCGCACGCGGCGACCTTCGACACCCTTTACGGCGTCAGTTGGTCGCCGGACGGGAAATTCCTCGCCTTCGGCTGCGGGGACCATGGCGACAACAGCGTGCGTGCCCTGGAGGTGGCCACAGGCCAGGAGATCCTTTCGAACGGGGCGCATGGCGACTGGGCGCTGGACACGGCGTGGTCGGTCGATGGATCGCACCTTGCCTCCGTCGGCCGCGACATGGCGGCCAAGCTCACCGAAGTCGCCACTCAGCGGTTCATTGACAACATCACGTCGATCACGCCCGGGGCGCTGCGTGGCGGCCTGCACGTCGTGACCCGTCACCCGGAGCGCGACGAGGTGCTGCTCGGCGGGTCGGACGGCGTGCCCCAGGTCTATCGCATGCACCGCCTGACCAAACGGGTCATTGGCGACAACGCGAATCTCATCCGCCGCTGGCCGGCGCTCCCGGGGCGGGTTTTCGGGCTGGCGTGGCGGCCGGATGGCCGGGCCTTTGCGGCGGTGGCGAGCCAGGGGACGGGCGGGTTGCTGCGCCTCCACGCGGCGGAGTACGACGCCGCGCTGCCGGACGACATCAAGGTCATCGTGGAAAAGGAGGCCGCCGGTCACTCGGTGGACGAACGGAAACGGCTGGAGGGCTATCTCACCGACGGTGCCCGCGTCCTCAGCGAACTCGCCCTGCCCGGCGACCGCTTGTTTGCCGTCGACTGGAACCCGGAGGGCACCCAGCTCGCGGTGGCCGGAAGCCGGGGCACGGTGCGCATCATTGATGCGGCCGAGGGCCGGGAAAGCCGCGCATTTCCCGTCGCTCCGATCGATCCCGGCGCGCTGGTCCGCGCCCGCCCGGCGACCCCGCCGGTGCTGCCGCCGCTCGTGCCTCCGGGCGAACTGCCCGAACCCGCCCTCGATCCGGCCACCGTCGCCAGCCTGGAGGTGGATCCCGCGTCGCTGACACTGCGTGGAGTCACGGATGCCAGCCAGATCGTCGTGACCGCCCGCCTGCGCGACGGCACGGCCGCCGATGCGACGCGTTTCGTTACCGGCCAGTGGTCCCATCCGGTGGCCACCCTCGATCGCCACGGGCTGCTCAAACCCGTCTCCGACGGGACCGGCAGCCTAGCGCTCAGCCTCGGGGCGGCCTCGGTCAGCCTGCCGGTGGAAGTGCGCGACACCGGCGCGCCCCTGCACCCGGATTATGTGCGGGAGGTGATGCCGGTGCTGTCGCGGCTCGGGTGCAACACGGGGACCTGCCACGGTGCCCAGGACGGCCGGAACGGATTCAAGCTCTCCCTGCGCGGCTACGATCCGGAGTTCGACGTGCTGGCGCTGATCGACGAGCAGGCCGGACGCCGCGCCAGTCCGGCGGTGCCGGACAGCAGTCTGTTTCTCCAGAAAGCGAGCGCCGCGGTGCCTCACGAGGGTGGCCAGCTCACCGTGCCGGGGGAGGATTCCTACGAGATCCTGCGCGCGTGGATCGCCGATGGCGGACGGCTCGAGCGCGCCACGCCACGGGTCACCGGCATCACCATTTTTCCGCGGAATCCGGTCGTTCAGCACGTCGGCAGCCGCCAGCAAATGCGCGTGGTCGCCACCTATGCCAACGGCAGCACGCGGGACGTGACGACGCTGGCCTTTGTCGACAGCGGCAATCCCGACGTGGCCGCCTCCTCACGGAGCGGCCTTGTCTTTACCCTGCGCCGGGGTGAGGCTCCGCTGCTCGCGCGGTTCGAGGGCGCGTATGCGGCCACCACGGTCACGGTCATGGGCGACCGCACCGGCTTTGCCTGGAAGGAGCCGGAGGCCTGGTCGCGGATCGACGCGCTGGTCGCCGCCAAATGGCAGCGGCTGAAAATCGAACCCTCCGGGCTGTGTTCCGACGCTGAATTCCTGCGCCGGGCATCGCTCGACCTGACCGGTCTGCCGCCGACGCCCGAGGAGGTGTCCGCTTTTCTCGCCGACCCGCGCGAAACCCGGGTCAAGCGAGACGAGGCGGTGGACCGGCTGATGGCGCGGCCGTCCTTCACCGAGCAGTGGACCAACAAGCTGGCCGACCTGCTGCAGGTGAACGGGAAATTCCTCGGGCGCGAAGGGGCCCAGGGGCTGCGGGACTGGATTCGCGGCCAGGTGGAAAAAAACGCGCCGTGGAATTCCATGGTGCACCAAATCATCACGGCCACCGGCTCCAACCGCGAAAATCCGCCCGCCGCCTATTTCAAAATCCTCCGCACCCCGGAGGACACGATGGAGAACACCACTCACCTCTTCCTGGCCACGCGATTCAACTGCAACAAATGCCACGACCATCCCTTCGAGCGCTGGACTCAGGACCAGTATTATCAAACCGCCGCGTGGTTCGCCCAGGTAGCGCGCACGCCCGACCCCGCCAGCAACGGCCGCACCATCGGCGGCACGGCGGTCGAGGGCGCGCTGCCGCTGTTTGAGACGGCCGGCGACCAGGCGACCGGCGAGGTGCAGCACGTGCGCACCAAACTGGTTGTCGCACCGGCCTTTCCGTACCCCGCCACCACCGCCGCCACCGAACCCGGACGGACTCGCCGGCAGGAATTCGCGGACTGGCTGGTCGCCGAGGATAACCGGTATTTCGCCCTCAGCTTCGTGAACCGCCTCTGGGGCTACCTGCTGGGCGTGGGCCTCATCGAGCCGCTCGATGACATCCGCGCCGGCAACCCGCCGTCGAATCCCGAACTGCTCGATCACCTGCGCCAGGAGTTCATCGCCGGCGGTTTCGACATCAAAAAAACCATCCGCGCCATCTGCACGTCCCGGACCTACCAGCTGTCGGTCGCCACGAACCGCTGGAACGAGGACGACGTCGTGAATTTCTCCCACGCCCTGGCCCGGAGGCTCCCGGCGGAGGCGCTTTTCGACAGCATCATGACGGTGACCGGGTCCACGCCGAACATTCCCGGGGTGCCGGCCGGCACCCGGGCCGCCGCGCTGCCGGACGCCGCCCTGGACCTGCCGAGCGGATTCCTGGCCAACCTCGGTCGCCCGGTGCGGGAGAGCGCGTGCGAATGCGAGCGCAGCAACGATGTGCAGCTCGGGCCGGTCATGTCGCTGCTTGGCGGCCCGGTCGTGGCCGACGCCATCGCCGACGGCGGCAATGCCATCGCCGCCCTGGCCCGCGAGGAACCGGACGATCGCAGTCTGGTCGAAAAGATCTTCCTGCGCGTGCTTGGCCGGCCGGCCCAGGCCGGGGAGGTGGACGCCACCCTCTCCTTCCAGCCGCAGCAGGCGGCCGATCACGCCGCCCTGACCGCGCAACTGGCCGCTGCAGAAACGGACTGGGCTGCGTCCCGGGTGGCTGCGGAGGTCAAACGCGACGAGGCCGTGTTCGCCGCGACCGCGGCGCTGAAAGCCTACGAACCCGGAGCCGCCGCGAAAGAAAAGGCGGCCACGGAGGCCCGGGAGACGTCCATCCAGCAGGCCGCCGCAGCGCTCAAAACCCGCGAAGAGGCGGTGGGCGCCAGCGTCGAGGCCTGGATTCACCCGCATCTCACCCCCGAAGCCCCGGTTTGGCATCCCGCCCGCGTGGTCACCGCCACCGCCACCGCGGGCGTCGTCCTCACCCCCCAACCGGACCACTCGATCCTCGTCTCCGGTCCGGCCGCCAATGGCGATCACACGCTGGAAATCGATCCCTCCGTCGGCCGCATCACCGGCTTGGTCGTGGAAGCGATCCCGGACGACCGCCTGCCCTCGGGCGGTCCGGGAAGGGCACCGAATGGCAACTTTGTGCTCAATCAAGTCAGCGTGTCCTGGGTCTCCCTGGCCGACGCCAGCCAGAAGGGGCCGCTGGAATTCTCCGGTGCCCGGGCCTCGTTCGTCCAGCAGGGGTTCGATCCCGCCGATCTCCTGAAAGAGGCGGCCGACGGAGCCAAGGGCTGGGCCGTCGAGGGCGGGCCGTCCGTCCGCCACAGCGCCACCCTGGCGCTGAAGACGCCGCTCGATCAGCCGCGGGGCGCGCGCCTCACGGTCACTCTCCGCTTCCGGTATCCCGACAACCAGCACACCCTGGGCCGCTTCCGCCTGTGGGTGACCTCGGCGGCCGATCCGCTGCCGCCGGGCCTGCCCGAAAGCGTCAACGACGCGCTCGCGACCGTGCCGCCCCAGCGCACTCCGGATCAGCAGGCGGCCGTGCGGGCGGAAGCCGGGGCGCTCGACGCCGTCCGCGGTGAGCTCATCAAAGCCCTGTCGGCCGCCCGCGCCCCGGTGCCCCCGGATGCGCGCCTCGCCGACCTCAGCGCCGCGCTTGCTTCCGCCGGGCAGCCGGTGCCGGTCCCCCCGAAAATCCAGCGGCTCCGCGAGGACGTCGCCGAAAGCATTCGCCAGATGGCGGACGGTCGCCTCACCGGCGCCCAGGACCTGGTCTGGGCGCTCATCAATTCACCCGAATTCCTCTTCAACCACTAAGCTCCTATGTTTCGCCTGCCTGGATCACCTGGAAAAGACCTTTGCGACCGCCATCTCGGGATTTCGCGCCGTGACGTTCTGCGCGTCGGCGGCGGCGGCCTCGTCGGCATGACTCTGAACAACCTGCTGCGGGCGCAGGCGGTCGCTGCCGGCACGCCCGCGGATGTCATGCGCTCGCCCGGCTGGGGCAGGGCGAAAAACATCATCATGGTCTACCTTCAGGGCGGGCCGAGCCATCTCGACCTCTGGGATCCGAAGGAGAACGTGCCGGACAAGATCCGTAGCGCCTTTGGGACGATTCCCACCAAAATCCCCGGCGTTCATTTCACCGAAATCCTGCCCGGCCTCGCCAAGGTGAACGACAAGTTCACCATGATCCGGTCCATGGGCTACACGCCCAACGGCCTCTTCAACCACACCGCGGCCATCTACCAAATCATGACCGGCTACACGACCGACAAGGTCAGCCCTTCCGGGCAGCTCGAGCCGCCCAATGCGAAGGATTACCCCAATTTCGGGTCCAACATCATCCGGCTCAAGCCGACCGACGAGCCGATGCTGCCGTTCGTCATGCTGCCCCGCCCGCTCCAGGAAAGCAACGTCATCGGCAAGGGCGGCACCGCCGGCTTCCTCGGCAAGGCCTGGGACCCGTACACGCTTTATCCTGATGGCGATGACATGGATATGGAGAAAATGGCCCGCATCCGCGTGGACGACCTCCAGCTGCGCCCCGAGGTCTTTTCCCTGCGTCTGCGCCGCCGCGCCAGCCTGCGCGAGACGCTCACTGCCAAAATGAAGGATCTCGACAAGGCGGTCGCCCACTACAACCTGGATGAATACTACGAGCGCGCCCTGAACCTCATCGTCTCGGGCCGCGCCCGCGACGCCTTCTCGCTGGACAGCGAAACGCCGGAAATGCGCGACCGGTACGGGCGCCACACGTTTGGCCAGAGCTGCCTGCTGGCCCGCCGCCTGATCGAGGCCGGCACCCGGGTGGTCGAGGTCGTCTGGCCGAAGGTGGCCAATTCCGACAACCATTCCTGGGACCACCATGTCGAGCTGACCAACCGGATGAAGAACCAGTCCGGTCCGATGCTCGACCAGGGCCTGAGCGCGCTTTTCGACGACCTCGACAGCCGCGGCCTGCTCGACGAAACCCTCGTCGTGGCCATCGGGGAGTTCGGCCGCAGTCCGGAAAAGGGCGTCAGCACCTCCGGCAACGGCAACAGCGCCGATGGCCGCGATCACTGGCCGTATTGCTACACCTCCATCATCGCCGGGGCCGGCATCAAACGCGGATACGTGCACGGCAAGTCCGACCAGACCGGCTCCGCACCGGCCGAGAATCCGGTGCACCCGACGGAAATGCTCGCCACCATCTACCACGCCTTCGGCATCGATCCGGAAACCATTGTGCTCAACCACCTCAAGCAGCCGCGGGAGCTGGTTAAAGCCAAACCAGTGGGAGCGCTGTTTGCCTAAGGGTTGCTTCTCGCCCAGCGGTGGGACGTGCGAGGTGGGACGTGCGAGGTGGGACGCGACCTCCGGGCGCGTAGGCGGTGGGCGTGCGCTCTGTGGATGCCCCGCATCGTCTGCTTCAGTGGGTTCGAACGGGGGGGATTGCCACCGCGCCAAGAGCGCTTCTTCTCCTTCACGGACGTGGAGAGCAGGGGGGCGTCGTTTGGCCAGGGGACGCCCTCACCGCCTGCGCGCCCGGAGGTCGCGCCCC
>Ga0105050_10004637_pt1 | contig 18179 bp, 23 predicted proteins | sample FRY01_FD_78088 | JGI IMG/M metagenome (GOLD analysis project Ga0105050, IMG submission 78088) | Freshwater microbial communities from Lake Fryxell liftoff mats and glacier meltwater in Antarctica - FRY-01 | ecosystem: Environmental > Aquatic > Freshwater > Ice > Glacier meltwater ... | reverse complement strand
TTCGTCTTCGTCTTCGTCGTTAACAAGTGTAGCTTCCGCTGCGTCGTCATCTTCGATTTCACTTTCGCCGAAAGTCATAAAATTACCATTGCGTTGAAGGTTTTTCAACATTTTAATCCTACGAACCAAACTTCCAAGATCGTCATTCATGACATGAAGAACGAACTCGCGAAGATAGGCGTGTGTATAACCTTTGGAGATTACAACAAGTTTGTCAATTTCTGCGTCTGATAATTCAACTTTAAAATGAGCGATATATTTTTTCAATACCTCTTTACGCTCGTTGGCTGTAGGCGGCATGAAAGATTTAATTTCATCAAAACGGCCTGGGCGCAAACAGGCTACATCAATTGATTCAAGGTCATTAGCAGTGGCAATCATGGAGATGTTTTGATGATCGTTTTTCATGCTCTCTAAAAAATGCAAGATTCTCTGTGCGTCTGAGTTATGCGCCCTGTCGAAATCATCAGCAATAACGAATTCTGGGTTTAGTAACTTAAAAATTAAATCGAGATCAAATTTTTCCATTTGAAACAAAACGTCGTTGGCAATTTTGAATACTTTGCTAGTATGCCTTTTGGCTAAAAGAATTGCAAATGACGTTTTACCACTACCTGCGGGTCCAACCAGAAGAAAATTTCGTTGAATACCTTTATCACGATATTTCTTGAGGTTTTCGTAAGTTTTCTCAATCTCGTTATTTCTTCTACCGAAATAAGTTATTTCTTTTGTAGCTGGCAAGTCCGAGACTTGCAGACCGTTTTCAAAACGTAAAATAGCACCCGCTGTTTCATTGGAGTAACTGTGATTAACATCACCTTTATGGATATAAACCCCTTCCGGGTACAATTCCCAAAATTTTTCTTGAATTGTAGCAAGGCTAAAATTTTTGGTCGTGTAAATATAGTCCGAAGAAATACGCATCACGTCTGAACCTGTGGCGGAATATTTCTGTGCTACATAATAAAGCTTTTCGCCCTGTGGGGTCGTGATACAAAAAACCTTATCTCCATCATCAAAATTCATCACTTCTTGATGTTGGAAAAATTTGGCTAATTTAGTTCCTAAAATAAGGGGAATAATTTGCATACTGTCATAAGCAACTAAGTCTTTTGACTCGGCAAATTTCTCCATAATTTCTTCACGAGATGGACCGAAATCTTCAGAGATTTGATTCATGAAACTTACGGATCTCAAGGCCGCTGACAACGTAGTATCTTCACTATTAGGAAAGTTATCTAATACTCGATTTACAAGTCCAGAGTATTTCTGAACGTTATAGAACGTGCATTCTTTTTTGAAATTTTCCCAAGTAATATCTTTGCGATTTTCGTAAGCATATCTGCTAATTTTGTAGGTTGCGAAAGCCGCGGCTGGCACGCCAAATATGTACTGGCGAGCTTTTTTTAATTTCTCGCTGTTGTCTGTTGTTTGGTCGTCTTTCAACACAGGAAATTGCGGCAAAAGCAGATTTGGGTTTTTCTTCGTCATGAGTTCTATGTCTGACCATAGCAGACACCTTTGCCGTTTCCAACTAAAAATTAACTCTTTAAGTTCAAAAAGTCAAATACCCCGATGAAAATTTTCGTGATATTGCGCGCATCTGCAATACCGCGGTGATGCGTTCCCACGAGAGGAAGCCCCAAAAGATCTAGAGCTTTTTCCATGCCGCAAGGTTTGATGTTTTTGATGTCAGCGAACTCGTGTTTCAGGCTGTGATGTCCAAACAATGTCGTGTTGAGTTTTTCGTAACTGTGCGGTAGCAATTTTCGCGATCCTTCCCGTAAAAGTTGGAGTTTATCATAGTAGCCCCATGAATATAAAGCACAGCCCTCTGCCCATTTAGCAAATTTTGGCACAACAACAGAAAACAATCCTGCTCCGTCTACATCGCGCTGTTGAATAGTAGTGAGTTTTTTGCAAAATTTAGATAGTTCGGGATGTTCAGTTGGTTTGACAAATAAGCTGAATTCATCAATTTGGTCCAAAGTATCACTGAGCTTCACGGCGCCAATCTCAATGACTTCGTTAGTACGCTTTTTATCGGATTCATTTTCCCAACAAGTGGCTTCAAGGTCGAAAATAATATAGCTCATTGCTATTCGGCTTCTTTCGGAGGAGGCGGTGATAAAATTGGATTATTAGCCAAAAATGCTGAAACGAAATATTCATTTTTGTCATAGGCAATTTTTAGCATGGTACTTCCCCATTGTTCACTTGTGCATTCGATGAATTCCAAAAATTTGACTTTCATCGCTGAAGGCGAAGTTGAAACGGGAAACATTTTTTCGACGCAGCATTTAGTATCAATCGATTCCCATATCAAGCCTCTTTCGTCAGCTATATGAGTAATATTTTTTTGGGGAAGGTACATCCACAAAAAACCTTGGTGGATGTGAGTAGAAAGACCAAGAGTTATTTCTTGACCGGGATGGAAGGGAAAATCTTGCATTCGTTGGGAGCTCTTTGAGTTTGATATTTTCTATTGTGGCGGTTATTCAAAATATTCTACATGAGCTCGGTTGTCCTTCTGGGCGAAAAGTTTCTCGCTCGATTTTGAGCCCAGTGTCGTATAACATATTTATTAGTTCCACCCTACGACTGTCTGAATGCCAACTTTTAAAATCCACTGAGTTCCAGCGGAATCGGCAGCTTTGCCAAAAATTTTAAATCCCTCCCCATGAAGCCACATTTCGAAATTGATTTTGAAATCCTCTGATGTTTCTTTTGTGATAGGGCAATAGATGGTCATAATTCCTTTTTTATTCTTTTCTAGAAGAATTTTATTTTTTAGCACGTTAATTTTGAGTTCTTCAATTACTTTAGAAAAAACGCCAGAATGTTCAGCTTTAGAAATGATGAATTTTGAGTTATTTGTCATTGATTGATTCCTGAAATAAAATTTGTTGGTTGATGTAATTTTTGTCTTCGATGAAAATTGGGGCATTCTCATCGAGAAACCACTTAGATCGTATAGATGCGACAGTTTCTCCGGTTTTTTTGTTGAGTCCAAAAATGCTTTCTTTTCTCCGGTAGAAACATCTTCCCCGCTGATATTTTACTTCTAATTGTTCCCATGGCTTTCCTAGGGCGTTACACATTGTTTTGAGTTGTTCGATATTTTTGTGAGAACACGCGGCGTGGGAGTACATGGAGCGCGCTAGCATTTGGACAGAATTACGAACGTTATCATTTTGACGCCAATAGAAAGCATTGTTGACTTCCCAATCAGGAAGCAACATCACCCTAGCATCAAACGCAACTGTGCGTTGTTTTTCAAACACTGAAGTAGAATTTACAGCAAAAAACGAAGAAGCCTTGGAGGCAGCAACGCTTACCATTTTCTGAACTTGGTTTCCGAACCAAGGTTCCGAATTACGTTGCCTAAACCCATGGATTAAAAGAGAGATTTCATCGGATTGAGTATAGGCAAACACTACATCGCCAATCTCTTTGCAGAGGTGGAGTGTAGTCTCGTTCATTAAATTGATGAATTTATCGTCGAATGGCTTGGCGAGCTTTCGGCAAACTTCGCTAAATCCTACACCATCGAGACGAATGATGATTGGTAGGCGCCTAGGCAACACCTGTTTAAATGCTGCCTCATAAGACTTCATTCGGTCGCCTAGTTTATCTCCTTTGTTTGCTTTTGAGCTCATGAACACAAGATAGCACTTCGCAAGAGGAGCAGCAATAAGATATAATTTTGAATTAATTTTCTATCTTGATAAGTTTTCCAAAAACTTTGACGGAGTTTGTCCAGCCATTGTCGTGACCATGATTGTTTGCAATTAAGAAACTCTCGCCTTTATTTTGGATTGCTTTTACTAAATGAAGATAATCATTACCCGATACACGGCAAAGAACCACATCGTTTTTTTCAATTAAAGAATGATCAAAAATTGGTTCAACGGTGCAAAGTTGCCGAGATTGAATTCGTGGCGTCATGGAGCTACCAGAAGGACGAAACGAAACTGTTTCGCCTTTAAGTAGCTTTTCTATGTGGTATTTTGCCCAAGAAGTCATTAGTGCTTGGATTGATAGAATTCTTGAAAACGAGTGTAGATTGAATCCCAATATTTTTGAAATTGTTTAGCAGCTTCGGGTAAAGTGGATTTGATATTTTTTATCAAAACCACAAATCTGTCTGCGTGGCTTTCGATACTGTGAGCTATCTCCTCAATGAAGCTTCCCGAATATTCGTCGTCTGCCAACGTTTCGGCAATTTTTTCGCAGTGTTTAAAAATACCTAAAAGACTGTTTAGGCGAATTTTGATAAGCGCATCGGAATGGCCATTGAAACTCGAAACTAATTTTTGCCCTTTTCGGCTGCTTGAAATAATTTCCAAAATTTCTGATTCATATTGGCTTTTATTTGGATCGCTAAAAAGACTCATTACTTGTTGAGCAATTGAAGCTTCTAGCATTTGTTCGCGAATTGACTCGCGAATGATTAGACGTATTTTTGATTTAGAATCCATAATTTCAACTCCATTTTATCCTGGAGTTAATTAGCGCGATAGATTAAAATGGAGATTTATTCAGCAGTCAACCGGCGACAGATTCGCGCGCAATTTTGACAGTGTTGGAGCCTACGAAATCGTCATCTTCGAGCTCTGCTGCGCTCGGCGCTGTAGCTGATTCGCTCGCTGCAATAGCGACTCGGATTTTTTCCGAGATCCCGGCGCCTCGGATTGCCCCAATGATCGACTCTTTGATCGGACCCGTCAAAAGCGCAGCAACAGGAATCATAAGATGCTCATACCCATGCATACGCATCTCTTTGGCGAGTCGCTTGGAGTGCTCTTGCACGTCTTCTGGTAGAAGCATACTAAGACTTGGAAGCGCCACCGCAAGCACCAGAGAAACCACTCCACGTCCGATGCCAGTCATAAGAAACTGACTGACTTTGTTGCGAAGTGCCTTGGATTTCCCAAAACCCATTTGGTTACAAATGGCTTCCGCCAGAGGTTCGCGAACTAGCTCGACTACCGAGCCCGCCGCTACGCGCCAAATGGAGCCAGCCATTTCTTCTTTTGGATTGCCAATAAACATTTCAATATTCATTTTCGATGTACCTTTTTTTTGTTTTGTTTTTGTCGGTTTATTCACTTCCGAACCTGAAGGCATCCTAACACTGTTTGAAGCAAGTTCAACTTCATTGTTGGTTGCCTCATTTTTTTCAACGTCCGCATTGATCAAAGGTATTTTATATTTTTTTGCAAGATCTACATTTTTTGTTGCTGAATGAGATAGAATCTCATTCATGTCATTAATTAAATCGTTTAACTCTTTAACAAGCCTTTCGTTTTTGTTGAAAGGTTCAACAAAGGCACTGATGTTTTCATTCCAACATAATTTATCAGCAATCCATCTTTTGGAGAGGTTATCGTAGACTGCCGTTACTTCGGTATTTTGATGAGCTCGACGTGTGGGATCACGCAACTCCGGTTGGTTTAACACCCCTTTCAAAAGGTTAAGAGAGGGCACAGCCATTTTTACTCTCACCTGATTCGTTGAAACAATTTGGTAAATTGTTTCATGGTGAAGAACGGCAATCTGGCAGGCTCTCACGAAGCTAATATCTAATCCGGCCTGAGAGTTTAATTTACAAATATCATTTTGCGGATTCAAACGTCTGATGTCGTTTGAATCATCGTCGAATCCCAAAAGGGTATCTTTAAAAAAAATAATGCTATTGTAAGTCATTTTATTAATCTTTGTAGGTTTTTACGGTTTCAATCAATTGTGTCATGAGGGGCAGGTCAAGCTCTTCGAATGAAGAACTAATGCCCGTAGCAACCAAGAAACAGTTTACATACGGTAAATATTTTGACACATTCTCTGGTGTGATACCAGAAGCCAAGGCCAGGGGCTTATTTTTACCTAAAGCAGCCCGCATTGCAATAACCTTTTCAATATCGGCAGCGACTCCCGTTGCGGCACCAGAAGAAGTAACAACGTCCATATATTTCATGGCAAGTTGCGTGGCTTTCTCAAGGTCGGTAACAGGTTGTTGATATTTAAAGGCAACTCCGCCAAAATACAAACCATCAAAACCTACACGTTCAAACTCTTCCAGTAGAAATTCTGGGTATGCCTGTACTACACGAGTTTCATCAACTCCTGCATTATCTACCCAAACGCCATCTGGCTTCATGTCGTGTTGAGCTAAATCTTCCAAAATTGTAAATGGAAATTTCGAAAGAGAGTTTAAACCGATCCAAAAATTCGGATAGTTTATTCTCATTTGGGTAAAAATATCCGCAAGCTCTTTTTGTGAAATGTGCATATTGATAAGCCAAACGCCATCGGCGCCAGCGTCAATAGCTTTGCGAACATTTCGTCTGGTTTGTATAGCTGTAGCGCAATGAATGACAGGAGTCACTACTCGTTTAACTTCTTTGTTGTGAAATAACATGTGCTGATCATAGCACAAAGTCACAGCAGGTCAAAGCTTTTTAATATAGTGCCAATGCCAAGGTATGGTGCTAAAGGCAACCGAAGTAGGTACTAAAGCTTCTGTAATAGGGGCGAAAGGAGTAGAAATTCCACTTTGAATACCGACAGCAATATGTTTAATGCGAGAATTCCAAACTATCTGCACAAAATTAAACATAGTAAAAAATTTAATTGACAACCTGCGCCCATGCAGATTATCTTTTTTTGATTTTGGTGATAGAAACCATTATAAAATGGTTTGGACGAATTTAGCGATTTTTGTTTTATTGGCGTGATTATGACCATTTTTTTCGAAAAGGTAATAAGCGCCATGTTCTGACTCGACCAGCTTCAGTCCAGCTTTAGAAAGCTTGCTTTCAACTGCTTTTGGAAATCTTTCCATTGAAGGTTCGGCAACCACGATTGCTACCACATCGCCATCATCGGCGAGAAGTTGAAGAATGAAATCGCACTCTGATTTAACTGAGGAAAGAACGGAATCGATACTTGAGGGCATTAACATAAATAAATGATCCTTTCAAAAAACAAAATGATTTGGTTACTATTCTAACACAGAGCAGACTATTGGCAAATTATTTTATACAGATTCGCAATCCGTCGATTGTCATGCCCATGGGAAATGCATGAATGCTTATCGTCTTTTTAAAATGATGTATAGCAATACGTTCATGCTTTACAAAAAACTTAGGATGATCTTTAAAATAGTTGATGATGTGTTCGAAAATTATTATTTCAAAAGCTTTTTCGACTATTTTTTCCTCACAGTCAAACGGATAAAAATCGACGATACCACTGAAATTAGCAAATAATTCTATTATTAATTTTGGCATTTCGTTTGCGATAAAATCATCTGCAAATTTTTGGCAAAATCTATTTTTTTCTTCTTTTATCTTCTCGCCTGCGAGGATTGCATCCTCAAAAGGATCGCCTACCGATTGAAAATTATTTATCCCAATTTTTTTGGGTTCATTCCAGAAAAATTTTATCACGAAATCCTTTAAAATTGGTCAGTGGGTAATTGTAAGGCTCATGACCATCGGCCTTTGCAATCAGGAGTTTCAGGCACCCGAGGCACGAAAAGTTCACAACCCCGGAGGACTGGATCTCTCCAGTGCTCCCATTCGGTCTTTTGTCGCCTCGCAGCGAAGGAGTATTGAGTTTAATTGACCGCGAACTTTCAAGTAGACTATCGTAGTTTTCTTGCCTCGTCAAGCAAGTAAGAAAGCAACTTTAAACTCAAAGTTATTTGCCAATTTTATTTTTTGGCAAGCTCGTCTAGTCTTAGTATACAGCCATATGGTTCGGTACAATCCAAAGATTAAATCGTTCTCTTTAACCCAAAGTCAGCCATCTATGCACGATGCTTCCCTCGCACAGAAACAGCTTGACCTTCTCTGTGGATGTGCTAGTGTTCTCCCCAAGAAAGGTTTCTAGCAATGCTTACAACTCTCGTCGTATTTGGCCTCTTTGTTCTCTCCGTTTTCTTCGGCGTAGCCCTCTATGCCTACGAAAATTGGAATTGGCGTAATTGGTTTGTAAAAAATCGAACAAACAATTTCAAACAATGATAGTTTTCATGTTCAGTTTTATGTCAAATGCCTAAGTGGGATTACATTCATTGGGCGAACGAGGTTGCTGTTCGATTCAGCACGCAGGGATTTATTCCCTGCGGGGTGTTTGGAAGCACACGAAAAACATCTCACTTGATTTTGTTGACATTTAATTTATCAGGATAGCAATATCCTGATTTCGGCCTGTAGTTAAAATGGTTATAACGTTCGCTTGATAAGCGTTTGTTCCAAGTTCAAATCTTGGTGGGCCGACCCAATTTATCAATGTTATAAATTATAACATCCAAATATTTTAGTGCATTGTTGGTTTGAAATAGATTTTAATCACGTTATGATAGTGACAGTACAAAACTCAAAAGAATATTCAATAGAATTTGCTATAGAGATTGTCTGTGGCGCCATAATCGAGATTCACCAATCTCCTACCTACAGTAATACCCCAATGGCCTAAAGACTTCAAATCCATAACAAGGGATTTGGAGTTTTCTTTTAAAGAACTAACCCCGCGTATGAAAGAAGAATTCTCTATAGCCTCGACCTGCGCATAAAAAATAGAAGAATTTTTATATCTATTTTTTAAATGCAAAATGGCGCTTTCATAACCAACCCTCTCTGTAAGGCGGATAAATGATACAAACCAAGAAAATTCAATTCCTGAGATAGATTTAAACTCATTCCGGTTAGAGATGGATCGAATTGGCTCTGCGACAACCCAAGAATAATCTTTGGCGAAATCAAATATTTTGGCAACAACTGGTTTTGTTTTTGGGTCGGTAAAAATTTCTACCTCGCTTCGATTTTGGGCAATGCCCGTAGCATTGCGCGCTAGTTTTAAAACTCGTTTAGAACCAATTGCGAAAACTGTTCTACTGGAGCCCTGGCCAAGAAACCGAATTTTTTTGTTGTTTTTAAGTTTGTTAATTCGATCATTTAATGTTGAATTTTGATCAAAATTAATGGAATTTGGGCCAAAATTATATGTATCATCAGCGTTGAAATCACCAGCGGGCATTTTGTTTTGTTTTTCGAATGTTGCCGCGTTTAAGCTACCAAGTTCTTTCAGCACGAAAGATTTTAGTAACCGAATTTCAACTATTGGTGTACCGCCGAGTTTGATGTAAGCTTTGTAAGCTTGGCTTTTTATTTCAGGACCGTGTAAATTACGGTCATAAACTTTTTTAGCTGCTTGCATTGGTAGATTGGGGTGTTTTAATAGGGCCTCCAGGCCGCTCCTTGCCCCCATGACAGCCAAAATTTCAAGTACATCTGACGGTGTTGAAGGATTAGACATCAAGCGCCACATTACATCAACCACCGGCCGCCCCGCATTGGATGGATTAAATAAAGAACGAATAACATTTGGAGTGACTGATGAATTACCGGCCAACCCGCTCCAAATAACGGATTTATTCATAGCAACAAGTTGCACGGCAATTTTTTCTGGTAAATTTTTGTTTGCCGCCATCGCGGTGTACACGTTACTGTTGCGCAAATTTAAATCGATAATTTCTTGCAAAAAATACTCTGAAAGCCTTGGGTTATTAACGATAAGGCGTAATTCTTCCAAAGATTCACTAATCCATTCGGGATTTTCATCCTCCCCATCTTCTTTGGACCCGGCAGTTAACGGAGCGCTTTTCTTGGCGTGAATTTTTTCTAAAATTTCATTTTCCAAACGCCTAAAAGTTGCTTCCGATAAATTAGGAATTTGCATGGCAGAAAAAATTTCGGATGCATTATCAGCAGTAACTAATTGTTCGGCAATTTGAGGTGAAATATTTTCGCTGTGATATAGCCGCCCAACGTCGCCCCAATAGTCAATATCATAATCAGCTAAATTACCTAAATGTTCTAAAACATCTGTCGGAGTATTGGCGTTGTTTGCCAAATTAAATAAAACGTCCAACGACGGCTTGGTGCTTAATACACGAGCCGCTTCGGGAGATATGCTTGGGTGTTTTGCAAGCTTTGCCCAAAATTCAGGCAATCCTGTAGCTGCCATCATAGCCATACCTGGGCTAAAAAATTTTGTACCCAACGCATCACGGATATGATAATTTTTGTCATTTTCGCTAAGAGCCAACAAGTAACGAACGCATTCCTCTGATGCGGTATGTGAATACAGTGCTATTTGAATAAAATCTTGTTGCTCATCTTTTTTTCGAAATGATTTTACTTTGGCTTGTAAAGCAGGAAGGTTTTGAACCAAAGTTTCAATTTCTTTTTTAGCAGGATGTTTGCCTTTAAACTGTGCAGCTTTTTCTTCCATTTTTTCAAGGAAGATTTCAGCCGTTTCCTCGCCTAATAAATTTTCGAATTCTATTTGTGGCAACGCTGCATTTTTAGCATTGACGGTAATTCCCCCAAATTTCCCATCAAAATGTGGTTTTCCGTTGATGAATCCAATTGATAATTTAGCGTTAGGATTTTGTCGTGCATCCACGCCGGGTTGGAACACATAGAAAAGAATTATGTCGGAGTTATTTCTGGCAGAATACGACAGAAATAAATTTTGAGCATTATCACCCATGCGAGTGGTACACCATGTTGTATCAGGCACGCCATTAGTAGTCCCAAGTTCGCAACTGGCGTCCGTGTTGTGAGGCATGGCTACGCTCCAACCATCCATGGAGAAAAAAATATCTTTCTCTTCGCTGGAAACGGGTTTAACTTTCCCAGCACGAAGCTTTTGCACACTAAACGATAGGTCGCTAATGTCTTTGTATTGCTCAAGAGGCTTGAGCTTATTTCGATGTAACGCAAAAAATCTCAGAACAGGGAAATAATCCTCTTCCAGATTATTTTCTGTAATATCGGGATTATTTATGACTTCCCTGGATAGCCATTTCAATTCAACGGCTTTTAATCCCAATTCTTTACCTTGTTGTACTGAATTTGTGACAAGTTTTAATTGTTCGAATGTGTATTGATTAGCGTCTACCAAATGTAGGGAAGCAGAGAGTTTTCGAAACTGGTCGAAAACCGGGCGGGCTTCTTTTGGATCGATGGCTGGATTGTGTCTAAGCCATATATCAATTGGCGCTTCTGAGAGAAGCAATTTAATATTTATTTTAACCATGCTGCTAAGTAAATATTGAACATACTATTTTAGAGAAAAAATTATCCCTGATAAAAGTCCTAAAAAAGTCATAATCCAACGGAATTTTGGATTCCATCTATCTTCACGCCAGCAAATCATTTGTCATAATTATCTTTAAATGTTTTATTGTGTATGTTTTATTGTGAATCATTAGAGAAACCAGTGCATTCGCAATAAAACATTTATATTTTCCAAATTGGATGAAGGGCTCGGTAATCAGGGAGCTTCTCTGGCATCTGTTTGCCGAACAAGCATTTATGATTAGGGACAGTCGCTATTTGGCCATTTGACATTTGGATTAAATTGAGGTTTGTGTTAGCTTCATACCAATCAATTGTACAGTGGTAATTTCCTTCAATGAATTTACCTAACCGTTTAAACCATACCCAACATGACTGTTTTTTAAGTTCATCGTGGATTGACACGGTGATATTCCATAAAGGTGCAGAGTGGAAGCAAAGATCCGTAATGTCTAATTCGGGCTCAGTTTGAGTTTGTGAAAAAGCGTGAAACGGTAGGTAATCAAACACCGCACCATTCGAACAGATTAGTACCTTCGCGGTCAGTGCTTCGGTTTTGTACGAGCTAGCCGCAAAGATTTTGCAACGCTCCCATTGGCCCGCATATGCCTCGTCCATGTCATAAAGAAATTTCTTTGAGAGAAAGGTTTTAATTGGGGGAATATCTACATGAACCGTTTCCATTTAGTTACATTTTCGGAAGAGTTGTCGATTGCCGCAAAAGAAGTAAGCTGCTAGCTTTTTGGTTTCTTCAACGGTATGATTTCGCTCAATGAATATGCGTTCAATTTGAATCATATTATTTGCCAACATCCACAACGCAGTATCTTGAATCACTTTCACGCCACCATCAAACGAGTCCGAGGCGACAACATCACAGGGGAAAAGAAAAATAACATAGTCATTTTTGATGTCGAAAAGATGCGTAAAATCAAAAGGATTACGGATTCCCTCAATGATTTTGATGGCTTTTTTGGATTCTAGAACCTCAGTACGAATTGCTTGGACCGAAATAAGATGATCTTTACTTAGTGCCTCTCTAGAGGCGTTTGTAACTTTTGCGCGATACTCTAGATCGGACTTGTTGATTTCAAATTGTTTTGTCCAGTTGGAAGCCGAGATATGGACAGCATCAAATGTTTCGGATAGAGCTTTGGCAAGCGTAGACTTACCCGACTGTGAAAAACCAATTACAAAAATTTTCATTTTATTTCCCTGGCATCCTTAAAATGTTTTGATGGCATTCTTGGCACTCAGAGTCGTATACCGGCAAACACCACATGTTTGTAACGTCACTAACGATGAAATTTGCGAACTTCTTTTTAACCATTATATTTCTAACGAAATGATGATCTGTGAATTTTAATAAATTTTTATCCACTTGGAATCAATAGCGAAATCAACATGGATTGATTGCAGGTTTGAAATCGCGAGTTTTAAGATCGTACTCGGCAATGATGCAAAACACTAGTTGGCTTTCTGGAATCCAAGAGCAAGTAGTCGCGCGAAGGATCACGCCAACGCCTTCGCGGCGAAAACCATTCGGTTCTTCGTGATGAATGTATTTCACTTCAAAATGATCTTCAACAAAAATCCGACGTGTGATTAATCTATCAATATGCCACCCGGCTTCCGTGATAGATTTGCAATCTGCCTCTGTTTGCGCATCATTGAATGTAATGTAGGTGGAAGGGCAGATTTCGAATCCATGCCCAAATTCGAAACAAATCCGTTCATGGCGATACTGCTTCTGATAGCGCATTCCCAGGCGAGCATTCTTTCGAAGAGTGCCAGAGCCATGACCATCAATCCAATCTTTTTGAGACATTTCGCGGATTTCGTGAAGACGCTTGAGAACTGACTTCGAATCAAGAGAGGCTGCGTAGGGGATTTTTTCGGTCTGCATAAGCAGAGTGTACCATTTTACGCTGACTTTTCAAAGTGAGTTAGTTGATTCTTTGCAAAAAAATAAGATTTCCTTCAAGATCGTATGCCTGGAAGACATCATTCATTTTAGGAGTTTTGGCAAACGCGCACCAAACAAACGGAATGGGTTTTGGGGTTATCGGAGCATTATTTAAGTAGCAAAGAGGACAAAAAAGTCCATCGAAATTGCCATGATTCTCGCAAAAATCTTCAATCATATTTATATTCTCCTTCACTTTATAAATAGCAAAAGGAGTTACAAATTTTTGATAATTAAAAATTTAATAGTAATGTAGCGCCAAATAATGTGCCAATAGCGCACAGCAAGACTAAAAACATAATTAAACCAATCATTTAAAAACCCACACCTTACATTATTTATGTCGCCTTGACGACGTATACATCAACGTATTTGGTCACTTTGTTTTTCAGGGGAATAACGTGTACTTCGCCAATTGAGTCAATTTTAGACAGGAATTTAAACAACTCAGAACGATCACGCTTTAAGGAAAGCGTTTTCCCAGGTAGAACATAGGTTACTACTTTCTTCGCAGGAATTCCAAGGAATGAGTAGAAGCTGGGAGTGACTTCCTCCACCGAGAGTGCATCCTCCCGGCGCCCTGAGCATCCTTTAGAGAGAGGTGGTGCTACTACGACAGCATCAAAAGTGCTGCCATGTTTTTGACCAACAACGACAGCATCTCCAACGAGCCATTTTCCGCGAGGATAAAAATTTTGCCAACGTGGGTCAATGTCGTTGCCAGCGACGGTTATTCCGAAGTCAGAATAGCATTGTTCTAGGTCTTGCAGGGAAGGGCCAACACAAAGCTCCAAAACACTCTCTACTCCAAAAAGAGAAAGGTTCTCGGCGCGTTGTTTGGCGCAGGCCAGACAAGTGTGGGCAGTTTGATAGTCAGTGAATTTAGAAATGTTGGATGTCATACTGAGATTGTGGCATGGTTTAAATCGGATTCAAAGACTTGTTGCGACATTTAGGGCAAGTTGCGTGTTCTACCACAGCCCCCTCAAGCTTCAAAAGCCAGTCGGCTTGTTGAATGGCGTCGAGCATGTCTCGCCACGTCTCCGTGTCCAAATCAAAACTCATGTTCTGGAAGTATAGGTTGCATTCGTCACAAACAAAGTTAATGTAAACTGCCATCAATCAACCCAGGCTTCCAGGGTTTTTCCAGTCTTGTTCTGTCACATAAGCGGTGAACAAAGGAGACACCATACCCGGTCGTGTGATGCTGATGACGAACGGGCGATCAATTACGAGTTCTGGCAATGGCCGTGAAGCAGCAGAGCAGCGCATCATTCCCATTGCGACGGCGCTTTCCGCCCGAGCACCGAGCTCATTGAGGCGGAAACGAGTCTGCTGGAAAGCTTGTATAATGATGGCATCTCCTAGCGTATCCGTCCCTTGGATTTTCATTTTCTTGAAGAAAGAAATGTCTTCTTCTTGGTCGAGATGAATCATGGGTATTTTAAGCGCCGAGAATGCATAAGAGCGAGTTTGGCAGGCATCAAAAGACGCCGCAGTTTCTTTGAGGGCGAAGCCCGAAAGAACTCGATCGACAACGCTCATTGTCACCACATCGCCACTTTTCGTTGGAAGCCGTACAATTGGGTGTCCGTGCGAGTTTTCAAAAATTTCAATATCGTCAGCGTCCATCCGAACTGCTTCGTATTGCTGTTTATTAATTGCAAATGACGCTTTTTTCCCTGCGACTTTCCACTCTACCGATACGTCGAGAACGGAGGCTACACCGAAATCCGTGGGTTCCACAAACGGATCAAGCTTGATTTTGAAGTTTTTCGATGCCAAAAAAGCATTGATCACATCAGCTTCGTGCGAAACTTCAAAAGAAAGCTCTTTTTCGGTGAGTTTCGACCGATCTTGACAATCACCAGTGTAGGTTTTTTCAAGAAATTCACGCTGAGGTTCGTTGGTAGTTTGCCATGAGCCATGAGCCCCTACTTTCTTTTCGATTTCTGCGAGGCAAACGGAAATTGGAATGGTCGTGATGGTGTGTGACATGGTTTCTATTTCTTTTTTGTTGGTTAGTGATCGCGAGGAAAATTGACACGTTGCCAATCTAGCATTACTGTAAACGAAGTCAACTCTGTTTACGGAGGAGCATAATTAAAACAATGAATCTTCAGGAAAAAATTTTTAGGAAACTTCTAGAAAACAGCTCAATTTCAAAGAAAATTTTACTTTTAGTTCACCCGGATATAGTTTTTGAAACGAATTTTTCATTCGCACAGCTTTATTACAAAGAACTAGAATACAACATGACTCGATTTGATTGCGTAATTACGCATCTTTTTTATTCAGACAAAGCTTATGAATATTTAAAGTGGGATTACGGAACCACTTTGCTTTATCATAATTTTATTAAAATGTTGAAACAACAATCAGATTTTATTGAAAAAGACCAGAATTATTCGATATCCTTCGACAAGTTTTTGGCAGACTATTTGATTGAAAATCAAGGCTCAACAGTTTATTTTGCAGGTGGCTATGAAGCCCTCTGTGTCGAAGAAACAAAGAAAGCCTTAAATACCAAATTTGGTTGGCTATTAAAAGAAACGAATACACAAATAGCTTGCTACCCAGAATTAACTGTCTCTTCCAGACATAACCCGAAAATAGGATAAAATGGCCAAAAAAACTCTGTTCAAAAATATTTTTTCTAAACTTCTAGAAGAAAATAGTAGGGCCATTGGTTTTGGGCCTGTGTACCACGGGGGTGGTTGGGATGGGTTGTCTCCAATAAAAATCGCAGGGAGAGGCGCTTTGGGCGCTGGTGCCTATTTTAGTCCTATTCGGAGTGTTGCTGAAAAATACGCCAGAGAGCAAGGCGGGGTTGTCATTGAGGCATTTTTGGATATCTCTAATCAACTTGAAATTAGGATGAAATCTGGCACATTCAAACATCCTTGTGTAGACGCTTTGATTCAACTCGGGTTGGACCCAGAAATAGCTTTCAGAAAAGTTGAAAAAATCGAGGAAAATAAAGGTTATTTAGGAAAAGAAATCAGCACTCTTGCATTAGCAAAGGGTTATGATGCTCTATTCCAATATTTTGACGGAACCCTCAAAGAGATTGTTATTTGGAATTCTAACAAAGTTTTGCGAGACGTGAGAGATTTGAACTCCCGACCAGCAAGTTAACAGCTTGCCGCTCTACCACTGAGCTAACGTCCCATCGCAGCAAGAGATTATCTTAGTACATAGATCCACAGAAGTCAAGGATTGAAAAATTGCCGTTGAATGACGTTATTTCAGTCATTCAGCATTTAATAAATGCTGAATTTGTTGCATCAATTTTTTATGGTCCGAGACGGCAAAATTATTTTAAAGCTCAGATCGCAAAGGGGCAGGAGTTTCTCCAAACGTGCTCTTTCGGCCATGATTTCTCTAAAAGGTACGATTGAAACTCCGATAAAATAATCTTTTTTAGATGTTTTCACACTTAATTTCTTCTAATGTCATCTCTACAATTTCGCAATCCGTGTAAGCGAATTTTGTTTTATGACACTTTGCTATATCGCGCTGATTGGCAATGTGCGTATTCACATGAGTTCTTTTTGAAAATTTTCGCGCGAATTGTAAACTGCCGAAATATCTGTGAGATTTAGCAAATAACCCATCACTTTTTCTGCGGATTACGAATAACATTAATAGAAACTTTCATGGAAATAGGAAACCATAAAACAATTTGTGGATTTCTTCTTTGTCAAAATAGTAAAATTTGTCGTCAAAAGGTTGGGCGAAAATCAAAAAAAAGGAGGTGAATTCATCACCATAAGCCATTCGGACCAATTTTTGACATAAACTGAACTGTGTGGAATCACAGTAGTCTGGCATGAGTGGTATAAAGTGCCAAACTAATTCTTTCCCGATCCGACCCATAACTGGCTGACCTGCCTCTAGCTTATCATCGGATGGCCTCCCAGTGTTGTATCTCCATTCATCTTGGAATTGAAGCCACCCTTTAAACACTTCTCCGGTGACCAACGTGCAGAAATCGATAACGTCTTTAAGGGTGCATAAGGGGCTGCGCCATACAGTTTCTTCTACCAGGGCAGGGAAATCGTGGTCGAAATTTTTGAATGTTTTTTCTAGGATAGAAATCATTTCCGGCGAAACTTTGTCTCGCGGATAAACAAAGCCTACGTCATATCGAATAGCCATGTCAAATTATATTCCTTTTCATGAAATCGGCTAACGAAGCTATTTGGGCCGATTTTAAACAAACATCGGCTATTGCAGGCCATGGATCATTAGAAGCTTTAGAAATATACTCAGGCTCAAAAGCTGATTCAATTTCATGTCCTGTTAAATTCCCAAGAATTTTTTCGGCATAGTATTTTGAAATGATAAACGGCGTGCCATTTCGCAAAACAGAAATTAAAACTTCGCGAATTTCTGATACGTTTGCACAACAACCTGGGAGCCATTTGCCATCTAGCCGTATTAGATCGACCCACTGATCGTTTGTTAGTTCTAAAAACATGATGTACTTTGGCACGTCATGGTCAATCCGTCAAACTAAAACCATTTCTCTATTTAGAATCATGAATTTATATGAACAAATCTACTGCAAATTATTAGAAGAATCCGCTTTTCTAAAAGAAGGTTTTTTAGGAGCCGAACAAATTCAGGCTTCTAGGATGATCATGAAAATGGCGTTGGAATTTATCCGTAATCGTGAAAATTTCAACAACATGCCAGAAATTAAAAAAGAGAAAGTTCAAAAAACATTTACAAAATTTCATACCAAAAAGAAGTTTACGCTAAAGAATCTTGGCTCAAAAAAAGTAAATTTTATATGCGATTTGTCTTATTTGGATGGAAATTATGGAAATTTTAGTACGTTTGAATTATCTGGTAGCTACCAACCTGGGCTTATTTTTAATGGAAATACTATCTCTGTCGAGATAGGGTTTTATGACAACTATGCCGAACAACACAACACCGATCTTCTTACAAAAATTAGAGAAGTTATTGTTCACGAAATCGAGCACATGAACCAAGAGCGCAAAAGCGAAGGTTCAAAATTTGAACATTTGTCAAATTTTTTCGAAAAAGAT
>Ga0105050_10004633_pt1 | contig 18193 bp, 14 predicted proteins | sample FRY01_FD_78088 | JGI IMG/M metagenome (GOLD analysis project Ga0105050, IMG submission 78088) | Freshwater microbial communities from Lake Fryxell liftoff mats and glacier meltwater in Antarctica - FRY-01 | ecosystem: Environmental > Aquatic > Freshwater > Ice > Glacier meltwater ... | reverse complement strand
GCAATTAGCCCCGTTTTTCGTTTTACAAATAAAAATTTATATGCCTTAGCGTGATAAAATTTATTCCGCTGCGCCCATGCTGCTATAACCACCATCGTGGAACAGGTTCTGCATGGTCACTTTACGTGTGAGGTCAGAAAACATTGAAACGCAATAGTTTGCGCATTCTTCGGCTGTAGCATTTCCTAGCGGAGAAAGCTTGTCTGCGTTGGAGATGAAATCTTCAAAACCTTCTACACCAGAACCAGCGGTAGTTACCGTAGGGCTTTGTGAAATGGTATTCACTCGAACATTTTTATGTTTTCCGTAATGATGTCCGAAGCTACGAGCAATGCTTTCGAGCATGGCTTTGGCTTCTGCCATATCGCCATAACCAGTATAAGTTCTTTGCGCAGCGATGTAGGTCAATGCAATTACTGAAGCATATTCGTTCAGCGCATCTAATTTATAACAGGTTTGTAGCAAGCGATGTAACGACATGGCAGAAATATCCAACGTCTTGTGGTAGAATTCGTAGTTCAGATTGGTGTAATCTCTGCCCTTTCTCACATTCGGAGACATGCCAACAGAATGAAGTACAAAGTCAATTCCTCCGAATTTCGACTTGGCAGTTGAAACAAGATTCTCGATGTCTTCCATCACGGTCACATCCGCAGGAATAATCTCAGCATTCAGCTTCTCACCCAATTCTTTGATTCCGCCCATTCGTAAGGCAACTGGGGCGTTGGTCAGGATAATCTCTGCACCTTCCTCTGCACATTTCTCTGCTACTTTCCAAGCGATGGAACGATTATCCAATGCTCCGAAAATGATTCCCTTTTTTCCTTTTAGTAATCCGTATCCCATTTTGGTAATGATGAATTAGAAATGATGAATTAAGAATTTGATGCGATGAGACCTTCAAGATTTTCAAAACCTTGAAGGTCTTGGCAGACCCTTAATTATTCATTTTTCATTGACTAAATTTTTAGCGTGTGTCAAAGCCGCTTCTGTTGGATTGGCATTGCTCAACATCTTCGCAATTTCTACAATTCTATCGGCCTTATCCAGTTCTCGAACGCCTGTAGTGGTTCTTCCCTCCTGCTCATCTTTGTAAACGTACAAATGCTGATTGGCTTTAGATGCGATTTGAGGCAAGTGAGTAATACACAGCACCTGCATTCGCGAACTTAATTCCTTGATTTTCATACCCATTTTATCAGCCACATCACCCGAAACTCCTGTATCTACCTCATCAAAAATAATGGCTGGAAGCTGAGTTTTGCTTGCCATTTCAGCTTTAGTGGAAAGCATTAGTCGAGATAATTCTCCACCACTTGCAATCTTGCTAATGTCTTGCGGTTTTTGCCCCTTGTTGGCTGTGAATAGGATTTCAATCCTGTCCTGTCCGCTTAAGTTGCGCTCTGTTTTTTCAACTAGAATACTCATCTGCGCATCTGGCATTCCCAATTGCTGTAATTCAGATGTAAGGATTGGAGCAATGCGTTTAGCCTCATTTGAACGCAGATTAGATAGTTTTTCTGCTTCTACTTGAAGTAAAGATTCAATCTTCTCAAGCTTGCTGTTAAGCAGCGTCAACTGTTCGTCTGAATTGGAAATTGAACTCAGTTTATCACTTAGTTCAAACTGATATTGGATCAACTCCGCTTCTGATTGTTTGCGATGCTTGGCCATCAGTCGGATGATTCCATCCACACGTTCGGCCAAGCGTTCCAATTCGTCTGGATTCTGTTCTACCGACCCTGCTTTCTGAGACATTTCTTCCGCCACATCTTCCAAATCAATCAAGTTTTGTTTAATGCGTTTCGCCCACTCTACTGCTGTTGGGTATTTTTTGGATAAACGCTGTAGCTCCGCCTCAATTTTGCGAAGGCCATCAACCATTGCGCTATCCGAATTAAGCAGCGCATCAGAAACCTGACTGAGTGCTGCGCTTATCTCTTCAGAATTCTCCAACATGGAAAGCTTCTCCTGATTCTCAATCAGTTCACCTTCTCTCAAGTTCAATTCTTCCAATTCTGAAAGCTGAAACTTCAAATAATCTTCATCCTCAGCAGACTTTTGCAAGGCGTCTTTCAATCGTTCAACCTCCTTTCTAAGAGCATTCCACTCTTGATAGACTTTCTGATAAGAATAAATCTGCTCACCTCCATCGGCACATGAATCCAAAAACCGTGTTCTGAATTCGGCAGACTTTAGCGTTAAAACCTCATGCTGAGAATGAATATCAATCAGATACGAAGCCAGGTCTTTCAGTTGCACCAACGTAACGGGTGTATCGTTGATAAAAGCACGCGACTTTCCGTTGGCGTTTATCTCTCTCCTAAGAATGGTTGGGTTCTCAAAATCGAGGTCATTCTCATCGAAAAACGCTTTGAGGTCATAGTTCTCCACATTAAAGAACGCTTCTACAACGCATTTCTCATCTTCTTTATAGAGTACAGAAGAATCGGCTCGTTTGCCCAGCACCATCGAAAGTGCTCCAATCAGAATGGATTTTCCAGCTCCGGTTTCCCCTGTGATGATGGTCAGGCCGTTGTTCAGCTTGATGTCAAGCTCGCTGATGATGGCGTAATTGCGGATATGCAGACGGGTAAGCATGAATGCTAGCCTTTAATGATTGTCTGATACTTATTTGCATTGGCCGGATCTGCCTGCATCAGGTCGTTTGCAACCTTAGTCTTTACATCAGGAAAGGCTTCCTTAAAAATGTTGATGAACTCATCTACCTTGGCGGTAAAGAATACGGTGAGAAGATACGAGTTGGGTTGATCTAGTCGGAGCTTTTTAAGCGGTTCAATACACTCGGTAATTGCCCTTCTACCTGATTCGAGGTCAGATTGCATTAAGTCTAGTCCTTGTCTGTGGTACTTGTAAATCATTTCGCGGAAACCTTCGTAACGGGCATTCAACATGTTCTCTATTAACCAGTAACGATTCTTGGTGCCTTCAAATGCTTTCCAACCACGCTCTCCTTCGCCTTGCGCGTTATTCACAATCTGCAAGGCTTTCTGAAAATAAGGCTCGCCACCTTTAGGAGAAAAACTATCGTAATCAGATCCAATAATCATGTAAGCATAGAATGCCATTACAGAACTCAGGTTATTGATGTGCTGATTCTCTTGAAACTGAATCGGTTGACTTTCCACGTAATTGAACACAAAATCCTGATCGTTCACGTTTAACATTACCGTGTTGTAAGATGTCATGTAGGCCGGACGGCTCGATTGAATTTGCATGGTGGCCTTAAATTTATCACCCGAAATCTTCTCGGTGATAGTAATCAGGATGCTGCACTCAATTCGTTCCTCTATCGCGAAAACATCGCTTGTCCAAGCCGTTGAATTCATAAACTCACGCAAATCATTCTGAAGCGTTTCAAAAATCCGTTTCTCCGTATTCTGAATGGCAGGACTGATAACCGAGACCGTGCAGTTTAGTTCCTGCGCCTGTAAACCAATCGAAATGAGAAGAAAGAAAACTGTGAGAAACCGTGTCATTTAAAAGCTATGATGGTGCGCAGAATGTCTTTGGCAACTTCTGCTTTTGTCTTCAATTCAAAAGTACTGATATTATTGTGTCGGTCCAGAATAGAAACCTTGTTTGTGTCGTGACCAAAACCTGCTCCCGCATCCTGAAGTGAGTTCAAAACTATCAAATCGCAGTTCTTTTTATGGAGTTTTCCTTTAGCATTTTCTAACTCATTATCTGTTTCCAATGCAAAACCTACAAGTACTTGATTGGCACGTTTTCGTTCTCCCAATGATGCAAGAATATCCGGGGTAGGTTCCAATTCGATGGTCAGCTTGGAGTCTTTCTTTTTGATTTTATTCTCAGCTATAAACTTGGGTCTGTAATCTGCCACCGCTGCTGAAAGGATCAAAATGTCCTGCATTTCCTGTTCGGTCATTACGGCATCAAACATATTCTGTGCAGATTGCACATTTATCCGTTTGATTCCTTTGGATGATGTAACATTAGAAGGTCCGCAGATAAGTGTAACCTCTGCCCCACTTGCCAATGCTTCTTCGGCAATGGCAATTCCCATTTTTCCAGAAGAATGATTGCTGATAAAACGTACAGGGTCAATTGCCTCGTGGGTCGGGCCTGCGGTTATGAGAACCTTCTTTCCGTTGATGTCAGGCATGAAGTAGTTTCTTCACGAATTCGAAAATAGCTTCTGGTTCAGCCATTCTTCCTTTGCCATTCAAACCACTTGCCAATTCGCCTTCTGTTGGTTCGATAATGTGATTTCCGAACTCAGCAATTGTCTTTAGATTCTTAAGAATGGCTGGATGTTGCAACATATCCAAATCCATGGCTGGCGCAATTGCAACAGGACAACGAGCTGAAAGATATGTGGCTAATAGCAGATTGTCGCACATGCCGTTTGCCATCTTACCAATGGTGTTGGCCGTAGCTGGCGCAATCACCATTACATCGGCCCAAAGGCCAAGCTCTACATGATTGTTCCAGTTGCCTTCAGCATCAGAAAATTCAGATTCAACAGGGTTTTTGGAAACGGTAGAAAGTGTAAGTGGTGTGACGAATTCAAACGCTGCATTGGTGGCAACCACCTTCACTTCAGACCCGGCCTTCACTAGCAAACGAACAAGTATAGGAATCTTGTAAGCAGCAATACCGCCTGTTACACCTACCAAAATCTTCTTGCCGTTCATATACTCTAATATACTCGAAAACCCGAACAGGTCGGGTTTTTCAATTCAGTTTGAGTTTAGACTATGCCTCTCCAGCAGCAGTAGCTGCGGCTTCCTCCTTTGCAGGGTTGCGGAAGTAAACCTTGCCTTTAAGGTATTCTTCAACCGCAATTGATACTGGCTTTGGCATCGCTTCATAGAATTTTGAAATCTCGATCTGCTCGCGGTTCTCAAAAATCTCTTCCAAGTTGTCGGAAGAAGTGGCAAACTCAGCCAATTTAGAGTTCAACTCTTCCTTAATATCAGCACCAATTTGGTTAGCACGTTTTGCGATGATCGCAATGGTTTCGAACGTGTTATCCGTTCCAGCCTCGAATTTTCGCATGTCGCGTGTTACTGTATCTCTTTCAGCTTTTGTGTTCTTATATTCCATCTCTCAGGTTTTTTAGCTTTTCCAGTTGTCGTTTAGAATCCTCTTTAATACTCTCTGCGTTCTTCACATCTGACGAACGCGGGTATTTTTCAATAAAATCATCACACTCTTGCAACGTCTTCTCAAAACGCTCCATTTTCTTTTCGTCAATACTATTATCAGCTAGCAGATAACTTGAACGCAGTATCATAAAGCTGATTTCCTCACTGAATTTCGTATCCGGAAATTCCTTGAGCATATTTCGGAGCGCAAAGATAGCAGCTTTATATTCACCTAAACGGTAATAAAGCTTTGCTCCATTGTAGGCTTTTGTCTCCAGTTTAAAACGAAGCCGATCAATAAGGTCGTTGCACTCATCTACCTTTGGGCTTTCTGGGTACTTGTTGATAAACAGTTGAAGCTCATCAATGGCCTTTGTTGTGCTTGCCTGATCGAGACTTGGATCTGCTGAATCGAGGAAGTAGCATTTGGCGTTCATAAACTGGCCGTCTTCTGCTCTAGAACCACGTGGAAAAGTTTTTACGAAATTGTCAAAGTGATAGCCGGCCAGCATGTAATCGCCCAAATGGTAGTTGCAATAAGCATAGTAGTAATAGACATCCTCGGCCTTGCTGGTGCCACGGAAAACCGTAATCAATTCTTCAAACAGTGGGAACGCCTTCTGATACTTACCATTGTCGTAATAAACCTTGGCCATTTCAAACTTCTTTTCGAAGTCGTTGCTCTTGAGCACCTTCTGATACTTGCTGCATCCTGCAAACACCATCATAATGGCAAGAAGAACGATGGCCGAATGTGCCTTTTTGAACATGGCCGCAAAGATAGTTTTTTGAATCACGTGGCATGAACGGATGTTTCGGGGGTTTATTAGGATTGGATTCATTGGTTTTTCAGAACAAGCTTCCTCTCCCTGTTTGCTGCGTTGAGGCAACATGCGTCTCCGATTTGACAGCTTGGTTATCTTCACCCCATGAAGAGATTCCTCTTTCTGTTTGCAATGGGCTTGTTCGGTTGGTTGGCACCGAGTGTGGCACAGCCTGTCTTTCAGAACCCTTCGTTTGAGGGGGCGCCAGTTGCTGGTGCTGCGCCTCCGGGCTGGTTTATTTGCACGGGTTCGCCCGATGTACTTCCTGGTTTTTGGGGTACCACACAAACACCTTCGCATGGTAACAGTTTCCTCGGATTCCATCATGAAGAGTCGGTAGCTGCCAATTTCACTGGTGGAATCGGTTCGTGCAGTCAGATGACGTTTGAAATGGATGTGAGCATCGTTCCGCTCAATCTTCCAGGCAATTCTTATTGGATGAGCAACAACCAAGGCGTGAATCCGGGATATATCTGCATCTATGGCGGCTACTCGAGCTGCGATAATTCCGAACTACTATGGCAATCGCCCCTCATTACGAATGTACTAACGTGGGAAACGCTGCTCATCACTCTCAACCCATCTCAGAATTACACCTATCTAAACATCGTTCCGTGCGTCAATCCGCAAGGAACCTATACCTATTTCGGTATCGACAATATTGTAGTAATTGACCAGAATCCATTAGTAAATCCGATTCCTGATCAAGCGCATTGCGAAGGTGAAGACATAGCCATCGACCTTACGGGTGGCTATTCTTCAGGTGCCGCTTTCGCTTGGATGGGTCCGAATGGTTTTACGAGCACCGATGAGGACATCCTGATAACCAATGCAGCTCTTTCAAATGGTGGTCAGTATACGGTGGTTGTGACAGACAACGGATGTGCGAGTGAACCGATGAGCACACAGGCCACGGTGGTCGATTGCACGCCCAATGTGACCTGCAATTTGATTTGCAATACGGATTTTGAAGATCAACAGGTAATCACTGCAGGAAACTTCACCTTGGTCAACCATAGTAGCGTCCCTTGCTGGAGCACCACCGCATCCGACCAACAGGTTGAGGTGTGGGGAACGGGCTTCAATGGGGTGCCAGCGTATTCGGGCAATCAGTTCATCGAACTCAACGCTAATTTGGTTTCCACCATCTATCAGGATTTTCAGGCGTTGCCAGGAAGTACGGTTGATATTTTCTTTGCACATCGCGGTCGTTCGGGAACGGATGTGATGAGCGTGAGTGTCGGACCGCTTGGTGGTCCTTATACCAATCTTGGCACTTTCTCCACCGGAAATACGGCATGGATGTACTATACGGTCAGCTATACTTTCCCTGCCATTCCGCAGGTAGATTATTCGTTGCGATTCAATTCCATTTCTGCCGCAGGCGGAAATCCGGGTGTGGGTAATTTCTTGGATGATATTTCCATCATTATGCCTCAGATTGTAGTCGATGCTGTAGTAAGTGAACCTACTTGTCTCGCAAGCTCCGATGGCACCATTGAAATCACCGTCAGTGGTGGAACGCCACCTTACAATGTTCTTTGGGATGCGCCCATTTCTTCTTCAAACACCCAAGTAACGAACCTGAGTGAGGGAACTTATAGCTATAATGTTACCGACTTGTATGGATGCATATTTGACGGAGATGTTACGCTGACACACCAGTTTGTAGCTAACCAATCAACTGCAACCCCTGTCATCTGTCAGGGGGAAGAATATGTGCTTCCTGACGGGCAGATTACTACCACAACAGGAACGTATGTAGTCACGATTTCCACCGTAAATGGCTGCGATAGCGTTATCACCACCAACCTGACGGTGAATCCAACCTTTGCATTCAATCTAAATCCATCCATTTGCGATGGAGAAACTTTCCTGCTTCCTTCGGGAGTTAGCGTTGGAACTGCTGGAACATATTCAGACACGCTTCAAACCATTTTGGGTTGTGATAGCATGATATCCACCAACTTGACCGTAAATCCATCGCCTGTTGTCAATCTACCTGCATCCATCTGCACGGGTCAGAGCTACTTGGCGCAAGGAGCGTTGCAGACCACATCTGGAACCTACTACGATACGCTGACGACTGCTTTCGGATGCGATAGCGTCATCATCACCGATTTGGCCATCATTCCAATGCCCATTCATACCATAGATACATTGGCGTGTGTAGGTGATTCCGTCTTGACTGCTGGTTATTGGAAATCCGTTCCTGGATCTTACAACGATACGCTGCAAACCGCTTTAGGATGCGATAGCCTTGTAATTACAAATCTTTCTAATCACCCCCAGCCTACCGCTGCTATTTCGGTTACTAATTCCTGTTTGGATGAGCCTCTTATGGTGAATGATGCTTCAATCATTTCGGGCGGAAGCATCACGAGTTGGTCTTGGGATTTTGGCAATGGAAACACATCGCTGCTTCAGCAACCTTTGCCGCAGAATTATCTCTCAGCAGGAAATTACACGCTTGGCCTTGTTGTCACTTCCAATAATGGATGTATTGATTCAACCGAAACCGTGGTTGAAATCTACCCGCTTCCAATTGTACTCTTCGCCTTCGATAGTGTGTGTCATGGTTTGCAGATTCAGTTCACCGACCAATCCACGGCTGCTGGAATCTACTCTCTTACACAATGGAGTTGGCTGTTCAGCGATTCGCAGACTTCATCTCAGCAAAATCCTCAGGTAACCTTTGCAAATCCTGGTTCTTATAGCTCACTGCTCACCATCACCAATAGTGCTGGCTGCAAGGCCGATACCATGCTTGGAGATGCGTTCGTGTATCCAAATCCTGATGCTGTTATTCTTCAACCCTTGGGTCATTGCCTTTATGATACCGTTTCATTCTTCGAAGCGGCTACTGTGGATGGACAATGGGGCGATGCAATCATTTCCTATTCATGGGAGTTAGAATCAGGAACCACTACTTCACTTCAGAGTCCAGCACATGTTTATCAGACTTCTGGAGTTCATTCCGTTCAACTTACGGTTGAAACAGCCAATGGATGTACGGATGTTGCCACGGCAACGGTGGAAACCTATGCTAGACCAGAGGTGGCGTTCAGCCTTTCGGATTATGAAGGCTGCGAACCGCTTTCGATTTACTATCAAGATGGAAGTACGATTGCCAGTCCGTATTCAGTTACTTTTTGGAATTGGGAATTAGGTCATGGTGAGATTAGCAATGTGGCACAACCTTCATTCACGCACATGTATAATGGTGCTGATGGCATTTTGCCAGACACGCTTGATGTTGCACTCTCTGCTGCTTCGGCCCAAGGTTGCGCATCGCTTGATACCGCCCGGTCAACGGTTTTGGTCTATCCTCTACCGAAAGCGGCATTCACTTCTGATAGGAATGAAGCTACCATGGTGAACCCTACCATTCAGTTCATTGATGGTTCTTCGGAGAATGTCACTAATCGGCATTGGGCATTTGGCGATGGACAAATCTCGTCTGTGGTCAATCCCGAATACGCCTACAACGACACGGGGCGTTACCTAGTAGAACTAAACGTGCTTACAGCCTATGGCTGCGAGGACGAAACGACTGGCGAAATAATCATCTATCCTCATTTCTCTTATTACGTTCCGAATAGTTTTACACCAAACGACAATAGAATCAATGACCGTTTCCGTGGTTTTGGGGAAGGATTTACCAATGAGATTATGTACATCTATAACCGTTGGGGCGAAGAAATCTACTACAATGCCGCAGGGCAAGGATGGGACGGCACCTATAAAGGAAAGCAAGTGGAACTTGCGGTGTATGTTTATCACATCAGTGTGACCGATTGGGAAGGAAATGTCCATCACTTCAGAGGGCATTTGAGTTTGTTGAGGTAAATATTGGGTAGCAAGACCTAACAGATTTTTGAAACCTGTTAGGTCTCGAAAGGCTATTCCCCCCTTACTTTCGGCCAACAAATCTCACCATGATCCAATTCATCACAGAAATAGTAACCCAATTTGGAGGCCGCTACTTTGGCAGCGAACAAGAGAAGAACGCACAGCTTTACACCAAAGAAGTATTAGAGCAATATTGTGATACGGTTGAACTGATGCCGTTTGATTCTGCATTGGAGGCGCATTTTCAATCATTGAAGTTGTTTTGCGTGGTTTATATGTTGGCGTTGGCAGTTTACTTTATCAATGTGCAGGCAGCAGCCATCCTTGCCGTTATCAATGCGGTGCTTTTCGTTGGGCATTTCGTTACCTATAGGCATTGGTTAGATTTCCTTTGGAAAAAGAAAACATCTTATAACGTTATAGGAGATATTGAACCTACGGGTGAAGTGAAATCCACGCTCATTTTTGCTGGGCATATTGATAGCGTGAAGGAATTTAAATGGTGGTTTAAACTAAAACATACAGGAGCCATTCTGTCTGTTGTAGCAGGTTTTCTGTTTCCGCTGTTGGCGGTATTTCTAGTGGTGACTATGTTTGTTTCGGGTGGTTGGATTTTCTATGGCTGGCTTTTCTTCGTATTGCTCTCCCCTATTCTCATTGTCTATTTTGATATGCACGGAAAGGAAGTGGTGCATGGCGTAAACGATAATCTGACGGGTGTTGCCATGTCGGTAGAAATGGCAAAAGTGTTTTCAGCGCAACGAATGAAACACACGCGCATTCGGTGCATCAGTTTCGGGTCTGAAGAAGCTGGATTACGGGGTGCCTGGGCGTATGCGAAGAAGTATAAACAGCAATTGCTGGACGAAAAAGCGTTGCTGCTAAACATCGACTCCATCAAGGATTTGGAACATTTGGCCATTGCAACACGCGAAACAAACACATTGGTTAGATACGATAATGCGCTTATTTCGGAATTGAAACAAGCGTTCGATGCTGAGGGAGTAGCAGTGAAAACGCTTCCGTTTGACATTGGTGCATCTGATGCATCGGCTTTTAGAATTCAAGGTTTGCCTGCGCTCTGCGTAATCGGACTTCGCACCGATACACTTGACCATACCTATCACACACGGCACGATAACCTCAATAATCTGGATGGAACAGCGATGGAAGCACTGAAAAAAGTGCTGGTACATTTTATTCAAGAAAGGGACGGAAAGTAATCTTTTACCGCTATTCGTACATGATAGTTAAAAACTTTCGAGTCGGTCAATTCCGTAGAAAAGGCGAACAAATACCTTTGCCTCCACCATTACTAATAGACTAGATGGATATTTTTGAGCGTATAAAGAACAACAGAGGCCCGCTTGGTGCGCATGCCAAAGAAGCACACGGCTATTTCACGTTTCCGAAGCTGGAAGGTGAGATTAGCAACCGAATGATGTTCCGAGGAAAGGAACGATTGGTTTGGAGCCTCAACAATTACCTCGGATTGGGAAACCATCCTGAGGTTAGAAAAGCAGATGCAGATGCAGCCCGCGATTGGGGCATGGCCTACCCGATGGGTGCGCGGATGATGAGCGGACAAACCAACTACCACGAGCAGTTAGAGCGAGAATTGGCTGATTTCGTAATGAAAGAGGATTCCTACTTGCTCAACTTCGGTTATCAGGGAATGGTGTCTGCCATTGATGCGTTGGTCAATCGGCATGACGTTATCGTTTACGATTCTGATTCGCACGCTTGCATTTTGGATGGTGTGCGCTTGCATATGGGCAAGCGTTTCGTTTATACTCATAACAATATAGAAAGTCTAGAAAAGCAATTGCAGCGCGCCACCAAATTGGCCGAAGCGCAAGGCGGTGGCGTTCTGGTCATTACCGAAGGAGTTTTCGGAATGAGCGGTGTTCAGGGAAGCCTGAAAGACATCATTGCATTGAAGAAGAAATACAGCTTCCGCTTGTTTGTGGATGATGCCCATGGTTTCGGAACACTTGGAAAAACAGGAGCTGGGGCTGGAGAAGAACAAGGTTGTCAAGACGGTATTGATATCTATTTCGGAACCTTTGCCAAAAGCATGGCCAGCATTGGCGCTTTTGTGGCTGGCGAGGCAGATGTGATTGATTTTTTGCGCTACAACATGCGTTCGCAAATATTTGCCAAGAGTTTGCCAATGCCAATAGTTATTGGTGCACTAAAGCGATTGGACCTACTAAAAAGCAGTCCTGAGCTAAAAGAGAAACTTTGGACAATTGTTGATGCTTTACAAGATGGATTGAAGAAAGCAGGCTTTGATATTGGAGACACACAATCGTGCGTAACGCCTATTTATCTCAACGGAACGATTCCAGAAGCAACAGCCTTGATTGTTGATTTACGTGAGAACTACGATATATTCTGCTCTATGGTGGTTTATCCTGTGGTGCCGAAGGGAATCATTCTTTTGCGACTGATTCCAACTGCAGTACATACGCTGGAAGATGTAAATTACACGATTGAAACATTTACTAAAATCAGGGAATACCTGACGGCAGGAAAATACAACACAGACAAAATTGTTACTACGATATAACATGAAAAAGCTCCGAATCCTCATTCCAACCGATTACTCCATGCTTGCCCGAAAGGCGGCTGAATACGCAGTTTCGTTATCATCAAACATTGACGCGGAATACATTCTGCTTCATGGCGATAACGTTCCAAGGCCTGCTTACGCATTCGTGAATAAGCTGGAAGATTTGCTTCGTGCCGAATCAATGAAAACGGGGAATGAACTGGCAGAATCGATTCGTAAATCAACAGGAAGCACTGCCAAAATTAGTTGCGATATGGTACATGGCGATCCCATCGAAGTATTGGAAACGTATAGCCAAGAGCACAAAATTGACCTGATTGTGATGGGAACCAAAGGAGAGTCAGTTATTCAGAACAAAATATTCGGTTCTGTTGCTGCTGGTGTACTGGAGAATGTTTCCTGCCCGACCATCTTCGTTCCTGCAAACGCTGATACGAGCAAAAAACCTGAGAACATTGCCTTTGCCACCGACCTCACCAATATTGATGAGGAAATTGAGGAATTGATCTCGTTTGCTCAGTTCTTTAATGCAGCCATCCATGTAGTACATGTTTATCCAGATATGATTGACCCAAGCACGTTTGATGAAGAAGCTACCAAGTTGGAACTGATTGCCAGTTCAAGCTATCCGCAGATCACGTTCAACGCGGTGATGGATTCGGACATCATTGCTGGTCTTGACAAGTTTGTTGATTCCGACCATCCTGATATGATAGCCATGTTCACGTACAAAACTGGGATATTGGAATACCTTTTCAATACCAGTTACACCGAAGAAATGACCATGCACAGCAAAACACCTTTGCTGATTATGAGGAAGAAATAAGACCCTATAAAAACGGAAGGTCTTTTCAATTAGAAAGGAAACACCTTCTCTTCTGGAATTTGACCGATAATGAATCGGAGCGCTTGTTTCTGAATACTAAACGTGGCTGGCCCCATTCCAACAAATTCGCCATCGGCCTCTATGTAATCTGGCTTATCGGTTCTTTCAATCTCAATCTTTGAGGTTCTGAACGATGTAATCTTTGGATTCTTGAAGATGGTTCCAGCCCGCAGCTTCGGATAATCTTTGAGAACCGTCCACTTTGACATATTCTCAAAAACAGTTACGTCAAGCAAACCATCTGTTGGATTAGCAAATGGCGCAGGAATCATTCCGCCACCGTTATATCTACAAATGGCAACACACAGATTGAATATCTTCTCGGTGCGCACCACATCGTTATACTTCAATGTCAACTCTGGTGCTTCAAACGAAAGCAATCCTTTGAACACGATGTAATCGTAGAACAACTTTCCATGAAACAGATTCGAGCTTTTACGTGCTTCAGTAATGAGCACCGCGCATTGCGATTCGTAAGCCACGCCAGCGATGTTCACGAAGTAATGTTTGGCCGGTTTACCATCCTTCATCAAATCGATTATGCCCAAATCGTGTTTAATCTCTAAGCCTTTATTCAAAGTAGCAACCCAATCTTTGGGATTATCAGGAACCTTATAGAATCGTGTCCAATCGTTGCCAGTTCCACTCGGATAATGGGCCAATAACACATCGTCTGGCGCACAGGTTTTCTGTGTCATCAATCCGTTTACGGCAGCATTCAACGAACCATCTCCTCCGTAAGAAGCAATTTTACGATAACCTTCGGCACAGGCTTGCATCACCAATTCTTCAATATGTCCGTTGAATTCGGATGACCATACTACTGGGTCAAATCCTTCTTTCAAAAATCCTTCATGAACAGATTTCCATTTCGTGCCGCCTTTACCATCGGCTGATGCGGGATTGATGATAAAAAGCCAACGGTTTTCCATGTGGCGCAAATGTAATGTCTGTAGAGACGCGATTCATCGCGTCTGCCTAATCAATACAAACGCGATACAATGGAGACGCGATGAATTGTGAGATGCGATGAATTGTGAGACGCGATGAATCGCGTCTCTACGTATTATTTTCGCACCGTGCGCATCGCCCTCATACATTATCGACTTTTAAGGAAAGGTGGTCTTGAAACGAGACTGTTCAACTATTTAAACTATTACTCTTCTAAAGGTCACGAAGTGCATCTCATTGTGTCTAAGATTGATGCAGACGTGGTCATTCCTTCTTCGGTTCAAATTCATCAGGTTAACTTAAAGGGGGTGCCAAAACCTATTCGAATGTGGTTCTTTAACAAGGGGTTGAAGTCCATTATGGATAAGAATAGTTTTGATCTAAGTGTTTCCTTAGGGAGGACTTCACATCAGAATCTGGTGATGTGTCCTGGGACACACCTAGGTTATATGAAAGCATTGAACTTTCGATTTCAAGGTCCGATAGACAGGATGAATGTGTATTTGGATAAGCTTGCTTACCGTGATTCCAAATTGGTGCTGGCCGCATCCGAGCAGATCAAAGATGAACTGATGCACTACGCGCATGTTTCAGAATCGAAAATCCGCGTGTTGTATCCGCCAACGGATGTCAATAGGTTCAATCAATCAGGAATCAAGCGAAAAGGAGATTGGCGAGCGAAGTATGGGTTTTCAAAAACCAAGAAAAGCCTACTATTTGTGACCACTGGAAATCACCTGAAAGGATATGATTTCCTATTGAACCTGATGGCGAAATTGGTGGATGAACCTATTGAATTGATTATTGCTGGCGTAAAACCCATTCATACTGAGCTGAAGAATGTAAAGTATGTGGGATACTCCGAAAACGTGAATGAATTGATGTGGGCTGCCGATGCCTTGGTGCATCCTGCCAAGTATGAGGCTTATGCACAAGTGGTTAGCGAAGCTCTTTTATGTGGACTTCCAGTGGTAGTTTCCCACATGGTTGGAGCAAAATCGGTTGTTTCGGAAGATGTTGGCATCGTTGTAAGTTCATTCAACGAAGATCTTTGGCTATCGGCTATGAAGGAGGTTTTGAATCAGACATGGTTCATAGATGTGAATTTTGCCCAGCGCCATGAGTTGACTGTTGAACAGCATTGCGAACGGATCTTGGAGTTGGGCAGAAGCATATAGGGCTCTCAGAAAGTCGTCAACTTTTTGAAAGTTGACGACTCTAAGAAACTACCTCTTCCCCAGTTCCACGACTTCCAGATCTTTGATGTTTCCAGCATCTAGCGTAAACCGCAAAAGCGTTTTCATCAGATGAAAACCATGGTTGCCGCACGCTCCGGGGTTCATGTGTAGGCAATTGTATTTCTTATCAAACATTACTTTCAGGATGTGCGAATGGCCGCAGATGTAGAGTTTCGGACGTTCCTTTTGAATGAGTTCACGAACGCGAGCTGTATATCTGCCCGGATAGCCGCCAATGTGCGTAATAAGCACCTTCACTCCTTCCAACTCAAACAACTGATTTTCGGGGTGTACGACACGAAGTTTATCTCCATCAATATTGCCATAAACGGCACGCAGCGGCTTCCATTTGGCGAGGGTATCGGTTACTTCGAGGGTGCCAATGTCTCCAGCGTGCCAGATTTCATCGCAGCTCTCGAGGTATTTCGGAAGCGCGGAATCTAGATAGCCGTGGGTATCAGACAGCAGACCAATTCGCTTCATTAACGCATTAAGAATATCTCGCCAGTGTATTGGCTCTGATTATTATTTGCATCAACAATTAGGAAGCGATAGATGTACATTCCGCTTTCTACCTGCTTGCCTTTGTAGGTGCCATCCCATTCAAATTCCATATTGGAAGAATAGAATAGATTCTCGCCCCAGCGGTCGTAAATCCACATTTCGTATTCCTTCAGTCCTACTCCATTTCCTGCAAATGTTTCGTTGAGGCCATCTGCATTTGGCGTAAATGTGTTTGGAATGTAGAACGCGATGGCAGGTTTGACGACTACTCGTATGGAGGTGACATCATCACAGCCGTAATCGTTATTCACTGTTTGAATAACCTGATAATTTCCAGCTTCCTGATATTCGTGAGACGGATTTTGATCCAAGGAAATGGAACCATCAGCAAAATCGTACAACCATTCGGTGGCGCCAAAACTCTCGTCCGAGAAATCTACCCGAGGAAAGAACATGATGTATTCCTCCTTATCTGCACTGAATCCCGCTATCGGGCGTGGCCACACATCAACCGCATCAACAACGATGAGCGTATCATCACATCCTTTGGTTGATGTGGCTATGAGACGAACGTCATACAGTCCGCTGTCTGGGTAAACCGTCTGCGGATTAGCTTGCGATGAAGTGATCCCTTGTCCTAAATCCCATTGGTAACCGGCAATGTTGTATCCGTTCGGAATGGTGGTCTGATTGTCAAACACCACGGTAAGCGGCTGACAGCCCTCATTTGGAATGGGAGTGTACGAAATCTGTGGAAGCGGAAATATTTCGACCTGATGTGTTACCGTTTCGGTGCAACCGAAGTTGGAGGTGGCGAGAAGCGCTGTCGGATAAAATCCCTCAGCAGGATAAGCATGTGTTGGAGATTGGAGGGTTGATGAGGTCAGGTCTCCCAAATCCCAATCGTAAGCATCAATGATTCCTTCGCTTATCTCTGATTGATTGATGAAGGATACGATGTCTTCAAAGCAGGTGTCGTTGTGCGCAAATTCAGGTTCTGGCAATACATACACTCGAATGTCTTTGGTGATGGTGTCTTTACAGCCAACAGCCGAGGTAACGGTGAGGAATACAGGCAAATAACCTGTTTGAGGGAAAACATTGGTAGGGTTCTGAAGATTGCTACTGGCCGAGAATCCGAAATTCCAGACATTATTGGTGATAAGACCAGCTGAAATGGCTGACAGGTTCGTGAATGTCGTTACCTCATTGAAGCAAACGCTATCGGCAGAAAAATCTGCAACGGGTATCGGATGAATGGTGATTGTTTGAACCAAGGTATCCAGGCAACCAAGGTCTGTTTCTACAATCAATTCCACATCATAATCAGCTGGTGCTGGGTAAAGATGTGTAATGGGTCCTCCTCCATTTGCAGTTGTATTGTCGCCCATATCCCACATCCACGTATCGACAGAGCCTGAATTGCTGGTGCTTTGATTAGTGAAAGTTGCAGCTGCATTCAGACAAACATTACTGAACGAGAAATCGGCAATTGGCAGTTGATACACTTCTACCTGCTGTTGGGTTGTATCGCGGCAGCCATTGTTGGTTTCCACCATCAACGTCACGGTGTAATTGCCGAATGTGGCGTAGTCATTTGAGGTGTTCTGAATTGCATCCGCGTTCGCATCACCAAAATTCCAATCCCAAGTAGCAATGCTACCAGAGGCAACCGCAGATTGATTGGCAAAAAGCATCGTCTCATTCAGACAGACATTTTGAGTGGCGAAATCAGCAATGGGCTTTGGATTAACAACAGTTGCTAACGTAAGCGAATCAACACATCCAAAATCTGAAGTGACAGTCAATTGGACATTGATTGAGCCTGCATTTAAGTACGTATGAGGCGGGTTTTGAGAGAGGGAAGATGTATTATCACCAAACGCATAATTCCACCCAACAATTGTTCCTACAGGAATGCTTGAAGTATCTGTGAATAGCATAGGCTCCAACTGGCAAATGTTCGGTATTTCAAACCCAGGTACAGGAAGCGCATGAAGAGTAATTTGCTGCGTAGTTGTATCACCACAACCTTGGTTGCTGATAGCAATCAAGGTTACATCATATTGACCATAAACAGCATAGGTATGTGTGGGATTCTGCTGCGCAGATATTGCCGCATCTCCAAAATCCCACTGCCAAGAATCCACCGTTCCTGTTGTGATGCTTGAAAGGTCTTCAAACGGATAATTGGGTCTAAAGCAATCGTCAATTGGGGTGAAATCAGCTTG
>Ga0105050_10004632_pt1 | contig 18196 bp, 11 predicted proteins | sample FRY01_FD_78088 | JGI IMG/M metagenome (GOLD analysis project Ga0105050, IMG submission 78088) | Freshwater microbial communities from Lake Fryxell liftoff mats and glacier meltwater in Antarctica - FRY-01 | ecosystem: Environmental > Aquatic > Freshwater > Ice > Glacier meltwater ... | reverse complement strand
TCGACGTGCTGTCAAGCACGCCTGCGCGCGCTCCAGTCCGCGCCACCCTGCGTTTTCACTACTCTCGACGCCCTCGCTACGCCACTTCATGAATAATGCGGGCTAGCTCACCTCTCCCGACGGCTGATGCAGCCGCGTCCTCCGGAATCTCAATGCCGGACGCGGATTCCATGCTGCGACTGTCGCCGGAACGTGTTGCACCACCGGTGCACTCGTTCCTTCGCGCCAGCGAAATGCTGGTTGCCGATGCCAGCCTGTTTGCTCGCTTGTGTGGTGCAAATCCAGGCCTTGAACCTGGAACGACGACCAGGCTCCTGTTGGCGGGCTTGTTTGCCGTGCTGCGGCGCCTCGGCGGTGATGGGATCATCGTCATTGGGTGGATAGTCGGCAAGGACCACGACGGGTCCAGTCGCACAAGTGAACCTGAGCTCCTGCGCCTGGGTCTGGACGTGTCGGATGATCCAGGCTTCGACGCCCTGCAACTGCGCATCGCCAGCCTGCTGGATCGCGCACGGTCCAGCGCGGGCGCTGATTTTTCTGCCGTCGGCGACCTTCAGTCCGGGACGGTGGGTGCTGAAGTCCCTGGCACATCGTGCCTGTTCAGTTGCGAACACTACCTCGCAGAGCCGGCACCCGAAGATCCGTTTTCTGACATCCCGTGGGATCTTGCCGAAAACATTGCCCTGAGCGACCTTTACGTGAAGGCGCTTGTTACGAGACAGGGGCTTGGTTTGGCCGTGGAGTACGATGCACAGCGCTATTCCGCTGGCCGGATGCAGCGACTGCTCGGACACTTGCAGACACTGCTCGACGCGGCACTGGTGAAACCGGATACCCGCCTCAGTGCGCTGCCGATTCTAACGGACGCGCAGCGACGACAAATCCTCGTCGACTGGAACGCAACGGCGGTGCCTTACCCAGCCGATGCAACGATCCACGCACTCTTTTCCCGCCAGGCCCGCCACGCGCCGGACGCGGTTGCGCTGCAGTCCGAAGCGTCCAGTCTCACCTATGGTGAACTCGACCGGCGGTCCGATGAACTGGCACAGACACTCATCCATCGTGGCATCCGCGGCGGATCGCACATCGGCATGCTGGTGGACCGCGGCTTCGACCTCGTGCTCGCCATGCTCGGCATTCTCAAGGCCGGCGGCGCATACGTCCCACTCGACCCCGCCTATCCGTTGCATCGCCTGCAATTCATGATCAGGGATGCTGATCTGACGGTGATCCTGGTTCAGCCGCGATACGCCTCAATGCTGGATTGGTCCGGAGGAACCACACCATCGATGTTGCAGGTCGACGATTCCCAGGCGCCGGAACCGAGGCTCATCCCGATTGATCGGACGTGGACACCAGTGGAAGGGCAGACCAGCGACAAGACGTTACCGTTGACCAATGCCGACGCGCCGGCGTATGTCCTGTACACGTCCGGAACATCCGGTCAGCCGAAGGGTGTGGTCACGCCACATCGAGGCGTCATACGGCTGGTATGTGGCACCCGATACGCGCGATTTGATGCGACCAGGGTTTTCTGCCTGCATTCGCCTGCAACATTTGACGCGTCGACATTCGAAATCTGGGGCGCGCTTCTGCATGGTGCCAGGTGCATCGTGTTGCCTGCGGACCTGCCGACGCCGCGCGTACTGGGCGATCATCTGCAACGACACGGGGTCACGACGTTGTTTCTGACGACAGCACTTTTCAACACGGTGGTTGATCTGGCACCCGATGCCTTGTCGGGTGTCGAGGAAATCCTGGTCGGCGGCGAAGCGCTGTCGGTAGGGCACGTCAGGCGCGCACGGGAACTCCTGCCTGATGCTCGACTGGTGAACAGCTACGGTCCTACGGAGACGACCACCTTCGCCGTCTGTCATGACATCCCGGAACGCGTGCCAGGCGACCTGCTCTCAATCCCCATAGGCCGGCCGATCAGCAACACCACGGCATACGTACTCGACGCACGCCTGCAACCGGTGCCGATCGATGTAGAAGGTGAATTGTTCATCGGCGGCGAAGGCCTTGCCATCGGCTACCTCGGTCGCCCGGAACTTACAGCGCAACGGTTTGTATCGGATCCCTTCGCCGCCTCACCCGGTGCGCGCCTCTATTGCACGGGAGACCTGGCACGACGTCTCGAGGATGGTTCCATTGAATTTCTTGGCCGCGTCGATGACCAAGTGAAGATCCGTGGTTTTCGTATCGAACCCGGCGAGATCGAACAGGTGCTGCGCAGCCACGCCGAGGTACGCGACGTCACGATTGTGGTTCAGACGGACCAGCGAGGCGACAAGCGACTGGTGGCCTACGTGGTGACCTGGCATCCCAATCAGCGCCCGGTGAACGAGTGGCGCCAGTACCTGGCGACTGTGCTGCCAGAGTTCATGCTCCCGTCAGCGTGGGTTTTTCTGGATGCGCTGCCGATGACTCCTCATGGCAAGGTAGACCGACGCCATCTGCCAGCACCCGTTGACCAACCTGCCGGGATGGATGGGCTGGACAATGCACCCCGGTCAGCGCTTGAAGCCACCCTGGGCGAGATCTGGATGGACGTGTTGAACAAGGGTCCGTTTGGCATTCACGATGATTTTTTCGAGGCCGGTGGACATTCCTTGGCGACGGTGCAGGTTGCCAGCCGGATCTACGAGCACTTCGGTATCGAGATCAGCATCCGCGAGTTGTTCGAGCATTCGACCATCGCCACGATAGCCGCATGCATTGCCGACCACATTGCAGCCCAACGCCTGGCAGCCCAACGCCTGGCACAGCCAGACCAGGGCGCGTTCGGGTAGCCAGGATCAGACAAGACAACGTGTCGCCGGGTTGCCCGCTGGGCAACCCGGCGATGACATCAACACTTACGCCTGCGCATGGGTGGATTGTTCGGTGAATCAGGACGCCAGTGCCATCTCGATAGCAGAGACGAGTATGGCGTCATCCGGTGCGACGGTGGGTGCAAAGCGCCCAACCACTTGGCCATCACGACCAATCAGGAATTTCTCGAAGTTCCACAGCACTTCCGGATCTTCGGTGGGCGTCATGCCGTAACCACGAAGCCGTTCGCGAAAGCTGGCGGCATCACCGGTTTTTGCCGGAGCGGCCTCGGTGAGTGCCTTGTACAGCGGATGTTTCTCTGCGCCCGTCACGGCAATCTTGGCAAACATTGGAAACGCGACCGAGAATTTGGTGGAGCAGAACTCGGCGATTTCCTGGTTGGTGCCGGGTTCCTGGGCACCAAAATCATTGGCAGGAAAGCCGGTAACCACCAGACCCTTGTCCGCGTAGGATTCGTGCAGTTTCTCCAGGCCTTCGTATTGTGGCGTGAGGCCGCACCTGGAGGCGACGTTCACAACGAGAACGACCTTGCCGTTGTAGTCGCCGAGGCTGGCTGGCTGGTCGTTGATGGTCTTCAGCGGGATGGACTGTAATGCAGGCATGGGTAACTCCTTCATATGGTGGGTTGTGGGTGATGCTGGCATGAACTCCGGGACCTTGTCTAACCCGGCCCGATAACCCGTCCGGAAGTCACGGCATCGTCCGTAGCCCGGCGCATTTTCTGGCCGTCATAACCGATCGTCTTCAGTGGCGTGAACTTCAGTACGCGTCGATTGGGTGTGTTGTTCAGTTGATAGAACAACGCCTGAGCCACTTCGTCACCGGGTCGCAAGCGCCTGGCGAGTGCCGGCAGGAACCAGTCGATGGTGGCCTGGTCCTTCAGCACTTCACAGGTGCCTTTGTAGGTAAGACTCCGCCCGCCAGGTACCGAAACACCTTTGCTGGTGATGGCAATCGAACAACGAGCATCACGTTCAACTGCCTGAACGCGCACGCGCAAGGACGAAACGCTGAGCCAGAACGCGCCGTGCTCGAACACGTAGGACATGATGACACCGACCGGCCAGCCGTCCCTGGTCGACCACATGAAGGTGCACTCGTTCTGGGCTTCCACCAGTTGGCGCTCGGCATCACCGTCGAGCGTGTAACCCCGGACGTTGTCGTAGTTGAATGGCGTGTTGGTCATGGTGTTATTCCTCTAACGGTCGTGTTGACCAGGTCAATCCGCACCCTGCACGGCGTGCCAGTGTTCGGCAATGCCATAGCCTGTTTTGCCATCCAGGCTGAATTGTGCCAGACCTTCATTGACGAAGGTTGCACCCCCCCGCATGGGAATCTTCGTGGGGCAGACGGTGAGTACCCGGCCAGTGATGTCGAGTAGTCTGCCGGATCGGGTTCTGCCGGTCAGTCGCACGTCGGTATGCCAGATGCTGTCGGGTCGGTACTGCGTTTCGATGACGACGTCATCCAGGTCTTCGTTGCGATTATCGGCGTTGAACCAGCCGGTGCCACGCATCTTGCCATCAGCGGCCCGAATGCAGGCGCCGCCGAGCGCGAGGTCCGGGCCGAAGTTCATCGAGAACCAGTTGACAAAAGGGGCGGGGCCGGCGCGGATCACTCTGGGTGCCGTTGGTCCGGACACTGCACCACTACCCCAGTCGCGTGGCCCCCAGGACTTGTCACGAACACCGAAACCGTTGACGTTGAATGTCTGGTCAGCGATCCGTATCTGGCCGCTCACCCTGCCGGTCTGCTCGAAGTGCCCGCGTTCGCCGACGGTTGCGCCTCCGGCTGCCGCATAGTGGGGTTCACAGATCCCCTGGAAGTCGACAGACATGGTCAGTTGCGCTTCTGTGAACCAGTCTGCCGGACGTGACTTGCGGCGCTCCAGCAGGATCGCTGCGTCGGCAATGTCCTGAGCCGGACCGTCGTACTGGATGCGCCAGTGTTTGAAAGGGTCCAGGCATTCGATCATCAGCCCGCCGGCCTTGAGATCACCGTTGTAGGCAGTCAGGTCACGGCCGATATCGCGACGACCATAGGTGAACGCCACGCGGTCACCGCCGAGGTAGACGACGTGCAGTCCATCGGCCCAGCCATCACCAGGGCGAAACCCCATCCGGGTGAACATCGCGATCTTGGATTCGGGATCAACAAAGTTGAAGTAGTAGCTTTCGCTCCAGGCAGGCGCATCGCCAACGGGATGCATGCGTTCGTCCAGCGGATTCATCGGTTTCTCCTCCCGGTGGGTGTCCAGACAGCATAACGCGTATCGCCAAGTAGCCCGAATTTGCGACAATCCCGGGGCAGTAAGAAGGGCAGGTAGTCAGTGCGCAGGCGTCCGTGGTTGTCGTGGTTCTCGTGGTTGTCGTGCCTGTTGATGCTGGCGGCGCCGGCCATGGCAGAAATCCGCATCACCATCGAAGGCGTCAGCGGTGCCGTGCTGAAAAATGTCGAGGCGCACCTGGCGATCTCCGAATTGGTAGAGCGTGCCGCAGCCGGATCCAAAATCAGTACCGCCGACGTCAAGCGCAGGCATCAGCGGGCGCCAGCGGACATCACCAACGCACTCCAGGCGCTCGGTTATTACCAGAGCCAGGTGCAGACGAGCCTGGTGGCAGTCGGGAAGGACTGGGAAGCCAACTATCGTATCCAGCGGGGTCCGCCAACCCGCCTGCGGGCCGTGCTGATCGAAGTGGATGGGGCTGAACTGACGACCATTCCCCCTCCGGAGCCTGGCGCCAAAACCTCCCTGCGGACGGGCGAACGTGTGCATCACGGACGCTACGAGCGGACCAAACAGGTTCTCCTGGAGTCGATGCGGGCGGCAGGTTTTCTTGATGCGGCGACGACTCGGGCCAGACTGGACGTTTTCCCGGAGTTGTCTGTCGCGGATGTTCACTGGCAGATCACACGCGGTCCGCGATACGAATTTGGCGAAATTCGTCTTGCACAGACTGCACTCAACGATGATCTGGCTCGCCGTTATGTACAGATCCAGCCCGGCACCCCGTTCAGTGGCGCACAACTCAATGCCCTGCAGTTGCGGCTGATCAACTCAGGCTACTTCAACGAGGTGGCGGTCGACATTCATCGAGATGCTGTGGTGGCTGGACGTGTGCCGGTAACCGTCTCGGCCACACCACGCGCTTCACAGAACTACAGACTGGGATTGGGTTATGGCACCGATACCGGCCCACGGATCACGACCGGGATGGAGTTTCGCCGGCTCAACCGGGCGGGACACCGGTTACGTCTTGATCTGCAGGCATCGAGTATCCGAACCCAGGGCGGGCTTGAGTACGCCATCCCGATCAGGGATGTGAGCACCGATCTGCTGAAGTTCTATACCCGGGCGGAACGCGCTGACATCGGTGACGCCGACACCGATCAGTACGCTGTGGGCGGGCGTCTGGAAGATGGCTGGCTGGGCTTGCGACGGGCGATCTATCTGGAGTACAGCCACGAAGTGTTCAACTTCGGCAAAGGGCCGAAACGGGTGTCGGACGTGCTGACCCCTGGCATACGACTGTCCTTCCAGAGAGGTGATGATCTTCTCTTCACCAGACGCGGCTTCAGCGCCAATGTGGATGTGCATGGTGGGGTCGAGTCGCTGCTTTCCGATACCAGCTTTGTGCATGCCTCAACCAATGCCACTGCGGTCTGGCCGCTGACCAAATCGTCCCGATTGATCCTGCGTGGGGCCATCGGTGTGATCAAGGCCGATGACTTTGACGCGCTGCCGCCGACCCAGCGTTTTTTCACCGGTGGTGATCGTAGCGTGCGCGGTTATGCGTTCGAGAGCCTGTCGCCACGCAACGCGGCCGGGGACGACATCGGTGGTGCGCACTATTTCAATCAATCCGTTGAAGTCGACAGGCTCGTGTGGCGCGATTTTGGCATTGCGGCGTTTTACGATCGCGGTGGCGCCAGCGAAAAGGTTTTTGGCGGTCAGCACGAAGCCGTGGGTATCGGTTTCCGGTATCGTTCACCCGTCGGCATGATCCGGATTGATGTGGCGAAGCCGCTGGATGGCACCTCCGGCGTTCGTCTGCACCTGGCGCTGGGGCCGGATCTGTGAAGGTGATGGCGTCCAGGTTGCTCGGTATCGCACTGGCCACCACGCTTGGCGGTGCGACGCTACTGGCGCTTGGCGTCGGCTTTCTGCTCGGCACCGAGGCGGGGACTACGTGGCTGCTGCAGCAGTCGTCCACGTGGACCCAAGGCGCGCTCACGCTGGGGGGGCATCGTGGAACCCTGGCAGGCGGCTTGTCGGTGCGGTCGGTGCGATGGGAGCAGGATCGACTCCAGGTCAATGTGGACACCGCTGAACTGGATATCAGCTGGCTCGATCTGCTGGACGGCGCCTTGACGGTTGACCAGCTACTGGTATCCGGTGTCGTGGTTCAATGGCAATCGGGGCCGCCATCCCCGAACACCTTGCCCAGCCTCCCTCAGCCCCCACTGCCTGTCAGCATCCACAGGCTGGAGGTCAAGGATGCCCGCTGGCAATCTGCAGACGCCCGGCCCATCCACTTTGCGACCATCAATCTTGAAGCTCGCTGGGATCCAGATGGATTGCTGGTCGACTCACTTGAGGTAGTCAGCAGTTTCGGATCACTGACCGGAGTCCTGGAGGTCGGTGGCCCGTCCCCGCATGGTCTGTCGGGACAGATTCAGGTCCACGCTCTACTTCCTGAGCTTCCGGTTCTGGAAGCCGCCGTGGCGGTGTCTGGAAATATGGCTGACCCCGAATTGCTCGCTGAAATACTGGCGCCTTACCAGGCGACTCTGAACGTCAATGTGAGTCATCAGGGCCCGTATTCGCTGGCTGGCCCCGTCTCGATCGCGCTGCATGAGTTGAACGCCGATTGGCCGAAGATCCGAATGGCAGGGGAGGTCGAGGGTGCCGGTCGCGGCACGGAACTCGACTATGCAATAAAACTCCTGGTCAACGTCGATGAACAGCCCCTGATAGCGATTCCGTTGGCGATCACAGGCCGGATTTCGCCAGCGGGAACCGTGATCGAAGCCCTGCTTTCGGAACGGGGAAACGAGCGCATCACCGGGGCAGGCGTGGTGACCTGGGGTGAACAACTGAACGCATCGCTCGATCTCGCAATTGAAAATTTGAAGCCCGCTTCGTGGTGGCGAGACTGGTCAACGGACTTGCCCGCGCAGGTCAACGGGATCGTTCGAGCGTCATTGACCTCGTCTGGCCAGGGCAGTGACCTCCACTTTGATCTGACACAGTTGGACCTCAAGGGCGATCTGCGCAATCTGCCGTTCCAGCTTTCTGCCGCAGGCGAGATGACCGGAAAAGTATGGAAACTCAATGTGTTTACGGCCCGGTATGGCAAAAGCCATGGATCGGCCACGGTCACGCGCGACCAGGTCTTCGATGCGCGGGCGAGTTTGGTGGTTCCTGGAGTCGGCGAGTGGTTGGCGGATGCAAACGGGAACGCCACCGCAGAGATATCGCTTCGCGGTGATCCCGCAGATCCGGAAATAAAATTGACAGTGTCTGGTAAAGAGCTGGCGTTGGGCGGAATTGCTTCTGCTGATCTGGATCTCGCGATTGACGGGCGCTTGAGCCGGCATCAGGTTTCGCTGCAATTTTCTGATCCCAGGTCCCGGCTAGATGCCGAGTGGACGGGAAGGTTGAAACTTGACGAACTGCAGGTTGATGACTATCGCGGTGACCTCACCAGGCTGAACCTGCAGGTTCCCGGGTTCACAGAACTGCAGTTATGGGCAGGCCCGCCAGTGGACGAGGAAAGCCGGAACCAGGACAACAGGAACCGGCCTGTCAGCAGGTTCCATTGGCAACCCGACCAGTATGTCCTGGAGCAGACCTGCCTGGATGCAGCCGACTCGAGGTTGTGTGTGGCTGGCGAGTGGAGGGCGGAAGGCGGGCAGGGCACACTCGCGCTGAGCAACTTTCCGCTGCAGTCGTTTGCCGGGCAACTGCCTGGCGACTACCAGATTGAAGGATCCGCCGATCTGGTTGGCAGCTGGCGTTTTGATCCGGGGGCGGCGGTTCACTGGCAACCCGATCTGCGGCTTTCAACCTCGGCAATCCGGATTTCGGCCAATCGCGTCGAAGCGGAACCAGTCCAATCTGCGGATGCCGGAGGAGGGGTGGATCAGTCCCGCTTCGATCCATTTCGACTGGCGCCGATTGTTCTGACCCTGAAAGGTGGGGCCAGGGGACCCTGGCAGCTCGTGCTGCGCCAGCCAGATGTGCCGGACTCCGGGTTGTCGGGCGAGGCAACCATGGCCTTTGCAGAGACGGACTGGCGAACGTCCACTATCGCTGGCGAACTCAGGGCGATGTCCACTGACATCGCCTTTCTCGAAGTTGTCCTGCCGTATGCAATTGATATCAAAGGCAAGGCCTCCGGCGCGGTTACGCTCGGTGGAACCCTGGGACAACCAGGGTTTGAAGGTGTCGTGGAATGGACAGAGGGTGGCTTTCGCCTGCCAGCGCAAGGGTTGACCTGGACGGATGTGTCGATCCGGGTGGGGTTCCCGGCGCTGGCGGACAGTGGGTTCAGGCGCATTGATGTGGTCGGCCGCGGCATCTCCGGAGGCGGTACGCTGGTGCTTGAAGGCGGAGTCGATTGGACCGGCGACATCAAGACGTCTGTGGGTGAGGGACGTCTGACCGGTAGCCGCGTCCGGGTGCTGAATACCGATCTGGCGCAGGTCCATGCTTCACCCGATCTGCAATTGCGCCTTGACAACGGGCTGGTCAGTTTAGACGGCGAGGTACTGCTCCCCAAAGCAATGGTCAGATTTCGCGAACGGCCGGTTTCGGCCGTTAACGTCAGTGCAGATCAACGCCTGCGCGGCATGTCTGCGCCAACGGCACAGACGCCCGCATACAACGTGAAAGCGGATGTGAACCTGCGCTTTGGAGATGACGTCAAATTCACCGGGTTTGGCCTGGACGCGACCCTGGGAGGCGGGATTACCCTGAAACAGCGAGGCCGCCAGACCACGGCCAACGGATCGATTGTGACTCGCAGTGGTACCTACACTGCCTACGGGCAGGAACTGGCGGTCAATCGAGGACGTCTGTTGTGGAGCGACACGCCGCTTCTCAAGCCGGCCATCGATGTTGATGCCAGCCGCACACCATCCAAGGAAATCACTGTTGGTCTGCGGGCGAGTGGTCCAATCGAACGGCCTGAAGTCAGTCTGTACTCGGTACCGGGCATGCCACAATCCGAGCAACTCTCCTGGCTGTTGTTCGGTCGGTCGCTGCAAACGACATCTTCCAATGAAACGTCCGTGATGAATGATGCTGCGCTGGCGCTGGGAGTCCGCGCCGGTGACTTCCTGACCAAGCGGTTTGGCGGTGGTCTCGGACTGGATCAGGTCGGGATTGAAGTACCGGCTGGTGAGGGTAATGAAACGGCAGCGCTCGTCCTCGGCAAATTCCTGACGCCCGACCTGTATGTCAGTTACGGCATATCCCTGCTGCAGGCGCTCTCAACCTTACGCATCGAGTACGCGCTGTCACAGAATTGGCGGGTGGTGACCGAATCATCCGCAGAGCGAAACAGTGCGGATCTGTTTTTTGTGAAAGAGCGCCAATAGCCGGGCTCACTGCCACTGACTAACCGGGTGTTCGGAGCACGCAGCAATCGTTCCTGGACGGATCCTGTCCGGAAGGATGTCAGCAGGTTTCCTCGACTCTGATCAGAATGTAAATCTTTATTGTCAGTACTTGTGGGTGACGCATCGCCGAGTGCGGCATAAAAAATACCTACAATACCCTGTTGGTCTCACGTGTGTTACGTGCGTACTATCCGTCAATCGTCTGTACTTCCACCGTCAGTTTCATGATCAAACGCGTGCTTATCCTGTTAATCCTTCTCAGTGTCCTGTTCGGGGGCATCTTCGGCTGGAAACACTACAAAGCCGAGCAGAGTCGGGCCGCCGTGGCGTCGATGAAACGACCGGCTGTCACCGTTGCGTCAACCGTGGTCAATTCGGAACAGTGGCAGTCGAGCGTGCCCTCGGTGGGTACGCTGAGTGCGATCCAGGGCGTTGCAGTCAGCTCTGAAGTTGCCGGTATTATCGGTTCGATCGGTTTTGATTCCGGGACGGCCGTCAAGCAGGGTGCGCTGCTGGTACAACTTGACGCCGCCGCGGAACTCGCGGATCTGCGCGCACTCGAAGCACAGTTGAAGCTGGCGCGTCTGGACTACGACCGAGCGACTGCACTTGGCATGCGCACGGCGTTGTCGCAGGCCCAGCTTGATCGGGCCAGAAGTCAGCTCGACAGCCTGGCCGCGCAGGCCGATGCCCAGCGCGCCACCATCAACCGCAAATCCATTCGTGCACCATTTGACGGTGTCCTCGGCATTCGCAAGGTTGATGTGGGTGAGTACCTGGCACCTGGCACACCCATCGTCAGTCTGCAGCGGCTGGATGTGCTCTATGTGGACTTCAATGTTCCCGAGCGATACCTCCAGCAATTGCAGGTCGGCAAAACCGTAACCATTTCCACCGCTGCGTACCCTGATCGGGAATTCACCGGTGCCGTCAGCGCGATCAGTCCGAACGTGGATGACAAGACCCGCAACGTGCAGCTGCGCGCGACCATTCCCAACACTGAAACGCTGTTGCGCCCCGGCATGTTTGCGAGGGTGGCCGTCCTCTCGGGAGGCATCGAGTCGGTGCTGACACTGCCACGCACGGCGATCAGCTTCTATCCGTATGGAGATTCGGTGTTCGTCATTCTCGGCGAAGGTGACGGAATAACCGCGGAGCGACGGCATGTCACCACGGGTCGGGTGCGGGACGGCAAGGTCGAGTTGCTATCTGGCGTGTCGTCCGGCGACAAGGTGGTCAACGCCGGACAACTGAAACTGCAGTCCGGCCAGCCGGTGGTGATCGACAACTCGGTCGAGTTGCCTGCGGGCGTGGTGCGCGGTTGAGCTTCACCGATACCTTCGTCAACCGGCCGGTACTGGCGACAGTCCTCTCGCTGCTCATCCTGCTGGTGGGCACACGATCCCTCGGACTGCTTGAACTGCGAGAGTATCCCCGTGCGGATCGCGCCGTGGTCGTCGTCACTACCGCGTATCCGGGCGCCGACGCATCTCTGGTCCAGAGTTTCATTTCAACGCCGCTGCAGCGTGCCATCTCCGAGGCAGAGGGTATCGACTACCTGATGGCAACCTCGAGACAGGGTGTGTCGGTCATCGAAGCGACGATGGCGCTGAACCACGATCCCAATGCCGCCATCGCGGAGATCCAGGCCAAGGTGGCCAGCCAGCGCAACCAGTTGCCGCGTGAATCCACCGATCCGGTGATCGACCTGCGTACCAGTTCGAGCTTCGCGCTGATGTACCTCGCCTTTGTCAGCGAGGAAATGAACCCCAGTCAGATCACCGATTATCTGCTGCGAGGCGTGTTGCCCCGACTGCAGGCAGTGGACGGTGTGGCCAAAGCCTCCATCAATGGCAACCAGAATTTTGCCATGCGCGTCTGGCTGAATCCGGAGCGGATGGTTGCCCTTGGTGTGACCGCAGCCGATGTGCGGTCGGCGCTGCTGCGGAACAATTTTCTCGCCGGAGTAGGGCAGACCAAGGACGACACGGTCGGGATTCAGCTCAGCGTCACCACGTCGATTGCCGACGTCAAGGCGTTCCAGGATCTGGTGGTTCGAACCGATGGCCCAACGCTGGTCCGTCTCGAGGATATCGCGGCGATTGCGCTCGATGCAGCGAACTACGAAATGACGAGCTGGTTCAATGGCAAACCCGCCATCATGGTCGCGCTGGAAGCAGCGCCAGGCGCCAATCCCCTGGATGTCTCCGCAGAAGTCCGCACGCTGGTAGACGAAATTTCCAATCAGCTGCCGGAGGGACTGACGCTCAACAAGGTGCACGACGGCAGCCAGTACATCGAAGATTCGATCGCCGAGGTCCTGCGCACACTGGTTGAAGCGGTGGTGATCGTTCTCCTCATTGTGCTGGTTTCGCTGGGTTCATGGCATGCAGCGATCGTACCTGCGGTGTCCGTTCCCCTGTCATTGATCGGTGCCAGTTTCCTGATGCTGCTGATGGGGTTTTCCATCAATCTGTTGACCCTGCTGGCGATGCTCCTCGCCATTGGCCTGGTGGTCGACGACGCCATCGTTGTGGTTGAAAACGTGCATCGACATATCGCGCTGGGCAAGACACCCCTGCAGGCCGCGAAGGATGCCACACGAGAACTGGCGTTGCCGATCATTTCCATGACCACGACCCTGCTCGCGGTGTACGCACCGATTGCCTTTGTCGGCGGACTGGTTGGGATCGTGTTCACTGAATTTGCCTATTCACTGGCGGGTGCGGTGCTGATCTCGGGCATCGTCGCGCTGACGTTTTCGCCCATGCTGTCATCCCGGGTTCTGACCAGCAGCGAAGAGCCCGAACGTTTTGAGCTGGCCGTGGAACATTTTTTTGACCGACTGGCCAACGGCTATCGCAAATTGCTGCATGGCAGTCTGAACTGGCGCCCGGTGACCTACGTCTTTGCCGCAATCATGGTGGTCAGCATCTACTTCATGTTCATTTCCAGTACCAACGAACTGACGCCGACCGAAGATCGCGAAGTGCTGAATGTGCAGATCAAAGGTCCCGAGACCGCGACTCTGGAATACGCCACCACCTACGTGCGTGAGGTGGTCACTGCCTACGAGAGCATGCCCGAGTATCTGCGCAGTTTTGTGCTCATCGGCGGTGGTGGTTCACCCTCGACATCGTTTGGTGGTGTGCGCTTCCTGCCGGTTGCCGAACGTGAACGAACACAGGCCGAGCTCCATCTCGAGTTGCAGCAGAAGGTGAGCCGGATCGCAGGCGTGCAGGTTGCCGTCTTTTCCTTTCCTTCCCTGCCCGGTGCAGCACAAGGTGCACCATTGCAGTTTGTCATTACTTCGGACCAGGACTTTGACCAGTTGGATGCCGTCGCAGGCGAAATGATGGGGGCCGCTTATGCGAGTGGAAAATTTGTCTTCCTTACCAAGTCGCTGGACATGGCCCTGCCACGGATGCGGGTCAACATCGACCGGGACCGGGCGGGAGATCTCGGTGTCAGCATGGATGAAATCGGCACCACGCTCGCAACGATGCTGGGTGGCAACTACGTCAATCGCTTCAGCCTTTCGGGCCGCAGTTATGAAGTGATCCCGCAGGTACCGCGTGACTTTCGACCCAGTCATGAGGACCTGAACAACTACTACGTCCGTACCCGCACGGGTGAGCTGGTGCCATTGTCCGGCCTGGTCTCGTTTGAACAGACCATCGAACCCACCCAGCGGGTCCAGTTCCAGCAACTCAACTCGGTGACGATCAGTGGTGTCATGGCACCGGGTGTGACCATCGGTGAGGCAGTCACTTTCATGGAAGAAACGGCTGCCAGTCTGTTTCCCCGTGGTTTCAACTATGACTACATCGGCGAGTCACGGCAGTACAAACAACAAGGCAGCACACTGGTACTGACGTTTTTCCTCTCGCTGGCGGTGATCTATCTGGTACTGGCAGCGCAGTTCGAAAGCTGGCGTGATCCGCTCATCATCCTCGTCTCCGTCCCCATGTCGATTGCCGGGGCACTGATCTTCGTGACGCTGGGCTTTGCCACGATCAACCTGTATACCCAGGTTGGACTCATTACCCTCATCGGTCTGATCGCAAAAAACGGCATCCTGATCGTCGACTTCGCCAATCGCCTGCAGATGGAGGAGGGCCTCTCACCACGGCAGGCGGTGGAGAGGGCGGCGTCGATTCGGTTGCGACCGATCCTGATGACGACGGTTGCCATGCTGGTGGCGATGGTGCCCTTGCTGATTGCCAGCGGCCCGGGGGCGGTCAGCCGGTATCAGATTGGTCTGGTCATTGCCTCTGGCCTGGGTATCGGCACGTTGTTCACGCTGTTTGTGGTGCCTGCGTTTTATCTCCTGCTCGGACGACAGTTGCATAAGCCGGATGCGCTTGCCCCGGCAGCAGTTCCGATTGACGGAATTCCACCGACAGTGGAGCATCCAGTGGTCTGATCGATTGGTGTGGGTGCCGGCATGCTCAGGATTTCAGGCGCATCAGTTGCATCAGTTGCATCTTTTGCAGCAGTCGCAGGAACAACGCTGGTTACTTTGTTGTTCTTCTCTGCCGGGGTATTTGCCCAGGCCCTTGCCGCGCAACAGATCATCGAACGGGCCATTGACAGAACAAGGGGACTTGCTTCCCATGCGCGGTTGACGATGCATGTGGTGCGACCTGCCTGGCAGCGGTCGACCACCATTGAAACCTGGACCCGCGGCCGGGAAGATGCGCTGATCCGCTTTGTCGCACCCGCCAGGGATGCCGGCAATGCAACGCTCAAGCTGGGCGCCAGAATGTGGACGTACACGCCCAGGCTGAATCGCACGATTCGACTGCCATTCAGCCTCATGTCCCAAAGCTGGGCCGGTACTGACTTTTCCTACGATGATCTGTCGCGCACCGACAATCTCCTCCAGCACTACGATCTTGCCATCGAGCGCACCGAAGTGATCGATGGGGTCACGGTGTTTACGATCTCGGCTATTCCACAGGCTGACGCACCGGTGGTCTGGGGCAAGGAAGAGCTACGGATCCGCGATGATGACGTGGTCATCGAACAGACATTTTTCGATCAGGATCTTGAACCTGTGAAACGCATGAGTGTCCTGGCTATCGGCGAGATGGGTGGCCGCACGCTGGCGACCCATTTTCGCATGTTCAAATTCGACTCACCGGACCAGTACACCGAACTGCGCTGGGAAGAAGCAGAATTCGATATTGAATTGGGCGATGAACATTTCACCCTTTTCAATCTGCAGAAAGCCCGGTAATGGGGACTGACCCACCAGGCATTGACCTGCGTGCATTGGCGCGTATTGGCTTTCGCAACCTCACACGCAACCGACGCCGCACCGGATTGACGGTCGGCGGCATTGCGTTTGCCGTTTTACTGGTGGGGCTGGCGGTAGCGCTGCAGGACGGTAGTTATACGATGCAGCGCCAGATTTCGACCGATCTGCTGACGGGTCACCTGCAGATATCCCACCCGGCATGGCCAGCGGATGCCGATGTGAGCCAGCTGGTTACGAATGTGGAAGCCACCATACAACGGCTGGAATCTGTGCCGGGCATCACCATGGTTGCGCCACGGCTGCAGATGTCGGCACTGGTTTCGCAGGGTGAACGCAGCGCAGCCGGCCAGGTGATCGGGTTCGATCTGGAACGCGAAGCCGGTGTGACGTTGCTGTTGAAGCGGTTGCGGGATGGTCGACTGCCAGAAAATGATGGCGAGATTGCGCTCGGGTCGGGACTGGTGCGTCACCTAGGTATCGAACCAGGTGACGAGGTGGTTGTGCTGGGCGCCGATCCGCAGGGCAGCCTGGCCGCGATGGCGCTGACGCTGAGCGGAGTCATTGAATCGGGCATGCCAGAACTTGATCGTGCATTGGCAGTGGTCAGGTATGAAGCGCTGGCGCAGGCGCTATCGGTCACGGATGCCGCGCACCTGCTGGTGCTGCGGACCGACAATCCGCTGCACGCCGTGCAGATGACTGCGACGGTCGCGGACGTGCTGACCGAAGACCAGCACCTGCGCAACTGGCAGGAGATATTGCCCGGGATCGAGTCAGCCATCGAACTCGATCGTCTGGGCGGTTACCTCTTTTTCACAGTGGTACTGTTTCTCGTCTGCTTCAGTGTGGCCAATACCTTTGTCATGGTCATTTTCGAGCGTACGCGGGAGATTGGCATGTTGCGCAGCCTCGGGATGCAGCCCTGGTCCATCATCGGCCTGTTACAGATCGAAGCGGCGGGATTGTGGATAGTGGGTGTAGTGACCGGTCTTGTGCTGGCAATTCCTCTGCTGCTCTGGCTCAAAGCGGAAGGGCTGTATCTGGGTGAATCACTGGAAGCCACCATGACGCAGATGTACATGCCCACACGGCTGTATGCAGAGTTGTCGCCCCGTAGTCTGTGGGCAACGCCCGCGGTGCTGTTGGTGACCACACAGCTGGCGGCGCTGTTACCGGCTTTGCGGGTTCGCCGCATTCAGCCGGCAGACGCCATGCGGCATCTGGCCTGAACCATGCCATTCACGCTCCTCGTTCGACTCAGTTACCGAAATCTGTTCCGCCATGCACGGCGCAACCTGATCCTGCTCGTCTCCATCGCAGTGGCGATCGCCGGTGTGGTGTTTCTGAACGCGTTGCTGCGTGGAATGCAGGCCGATCTGGTGCGCAGCGTTCGGATCAATCTGACGGGCGACTACCGGGTAACCGCACCCGGCTATCTTGAAGATCCCCAGGCGGGTCGAGGCTTTGAGTTGACACCGCAGCAGATCGGGCAACTCGAGGCGTTGTGGCCCGGGAGCTGGTCAGCACGACTGGTCGTTCCGATCGTGATCTCCAGTGAACGCAAGAACAAGGGTGTGCTGCTGGTGGGAATCGACCCGGTGCAGGAAGCGGGTTCTTTTTTTGCCGAGGTGGCGCTGGTTGGCGAGACCATCGCCGATGCACATGCAACCAGGCTGTTGGTGGGCCAGGAACTGCTGACACAATTGCGCAGTGGCGTGGGCAAGAGAGTGGTTCTGACAGGTCAGGATGGAAACGGCGCTGCCATCGAGAGGGGATTCACCATAGGCGGCGCCTTTGATGCCGAAGGGAAAAACCTCGAACAGCAGTTTGTCTTCATCGGCCGGGAAGCCATGCAGGCCTTTCTGCGCACCCGCCTGGTGACGGAGGTATCGATCCTGCTGTCGGATCCGCGACACGACCTGCGTGTGCAAAACCACCTCCATGCGATCTTCAATGGTCTGACTGTCACTCACTGGCGCGACGGTAATCCACAGACTGCAGCGCTGGTTGACATGATGGAGTTCGCGACCTTGATCTGGTTCAGCATCGTGATGATTGCGCTGGCTTTTGGACTCGTGAATGCGCTGGTGACAGCCGTGATGGAACGCCGCCGTGAATTTGGCATCATGCGCTGTCTCGGCATGCAGCGGTCCACTGTCCTGAGCCAGGTCATGCTCGAATCTTTTTTCATCATGCTGGCTGGTGTCGTGCTCGGCATGGCCGCAGGTTGGGCCGGTGTGTCGCTGACCGGTGGCGAGATTGATCTGGGACGTTTTGCCGAGGGTGTTGCCATCGCCGGGTTACCGAGCGTCATATCCCTGCAGATTGATACGAGGGATCTGTTGAGTGTGATGTTGCTGTCCTGCGTATTGGGTGTGTTTGCGAGCCTGGTTCCAGCATGGCGCGCAAACCGGCATTCGCTCTTGCAGGCGATCGCACGATGAGCGGCGAGATCGAAAAGATCGAAAAGAT
>Ga0105050_10004630_pt1 | contig 18200 bp, 21 predicted proteins | sample FRY01_FD_78088 | JGI IMG/M metagenome (GOLD analysis project Ga0105050, IMG submission 78088) | Freshwater microbial communities from Lake Fryxell liftoff mats and glacier meltwater in Antarctica - FRY-01 | ecosystem: Environmental > Aquatic > Freshwater > Ice > Glacier meltwater ... | reverse complement strand
AGTATTGCTAACATTGTGGCTCAACCATGGTTCTACGCAAAGATCTTTTCTTTTGCCTACTTCTACCCAATTTTCTTGAACTAATTTAACAATCTCAAGAAGTTTAATTGCAGATGTATCATCTTTGGTAATAACGCCATTAGGCATTTCAATCAAGAAATTTATGAACTCGTCAGTATTATTTGCACTCCATGCAGAAAAACCAACCGCTTGAGGATTCGACATTTTGAAATGTTGAATAGGATTTTCCGACGCATTACTTTGAACCCTTCTTATGTATCGCCTTGCATGAGATGGATGTATTCCAGAACTAGTGCCAAGCAAACACGAAGCCGTCCCTTCTGGCTTGACGCATGTGGTTCTAGAAGCTAGATTTATGCCAATTTTACCAGCAATCTCTTCATTGACATGCAAGACAAGCTGAGCCATTTCACGCAGATTATTCTTATCAAGAGTAATAGATGGGTAATCCATTATTCCAGTCATACTAACCCCAAGTAAGGCTTCACGGCGAATGATAGACTCACTAACTGGCCCAAGATATGCGAACTCTGTGTAGCCTGCTTGCAAAGTACCTATAATAGCAGCAACCCTTGCTGCTAAAGCAAAATTTTCTTTACTGTGTAACTTCGACCCATTGATGGTAGTAAGGTTACATGCTTGCCATCCAGAATTTCCATTTGAATCATAACCATATAGTCCAATTTCAACACAGGGATTGAAAAGAGCCTCTGTATTGTCGCACCATATGACTCCTGGTTCTCCAAATTGCCTTGTACACTCAAATAGCCTATGATAATCATTTCTACTAACTGAATCTTTGAGAAGAACAGCACTATTGTTCGATCTAGCTCTCTGGGGATTTTTATAAAACCAATCACCAGTTTTTGACTGAAGCATTAATTCGTCATTAGCTGTAAACATTGCTAGTGTTGCACTGCGCCTCACACCACCGCTAAGTACAGCATCACTAGAATGCATTACTATATCATACGCATCAACTGTTCTAAGTCTTCTACATCCAGAATCAATGCATTTGTTGATAACATTTCTACAATTTTCAATTGCTTTGTGCAATGGTTCATGTCCAGGTGCTTTGCCTATGCCATAAGACAATGGAGCTCCTTTGTCCCGAATAAGGGTGTAATCAAATACGACTTTTTTGCCATAATACTCGCTGAATTCTTCGTTTGGCATATATGAAGCTATAAGAACCCCAAGTGCGTTAGACCAACCTTCTATAGAGTCGTCCACCTTCCAGACAGCTTGGCCAGAAAGATCAGAGGAACTATGAATGTGAAATTCTGGTAATTTAGCAACATGGTGAGTCTGGACGCTAAATCCAGTACCACAACCATTAAGCAAAAGCCAAATGCATTCTTGGAAGAATCTAGATCTATCACAATAAGAACTGATGCAATTGTAAATTTTTGCATTTCGTCTAAGTATTGGCTCTCCACCAAATTGCAAAGCTCTTTGACTGCCGAGAGCAACCTTGTTATGAACATGACCGAAAGCCCAATCTATTTCGCTCTTCAACATTGGATATTTTTCTAAGTGCATTCCTTTAACTCTATCTATGGCTTCATTCCAGGTCTCTCTTCTTCCAAGATTCTTATTGTGTCTTGCGTATCTAGAGACGAAAGTGTAGTCGGACAAAGCTTTTAATGACATCGTTTACCTCTATTTAAGATTAAGGAATGTATTTAAGATTGACGAGCTTGATTTTTAAGAAAAAAATTACATTATTTTTCTAATGTTGTAAAACCGCCATCGTGAATCAAATTTAAAGTTGTGGCAGTTTCCAACATTTTAATTAAATCCTTATCATGAGTGGTTACAAATACTTGTTTTTCCTGACAAAGTTCTTGAATCATATTATAAATTCCCTGTACACCTATGGGGTCTATATTTGTTGTAACCTCATCAAGAAAAACAATAGATGGAGCAGTACCACAGCTTATCATCATAATATCTGCGAAAGCTTGAGATACCGCCAAATTAAGTCTTCTTCTCTGTCCAGCCGACATAGCATGATAAATATAGGAGTCACCATCTGGAGGATTTCTTTCTATAGTTTCATTAAACTCGTTGTCAAATTTCAAAACAATCTTGTTGTCTATTAGAAATTGAAGCCAATAAGATATTCTATTGTTTAGTTGAGGTATGATGCCATCTACTACCGACTTTCTTATGCCTTTATCGCCAAATCCAGATTGCCAAAAATGATAGTATTTCAAATTATCTTCACAAGACTTAATAGAATTGGATTTATCTATGCATGTATTGTAGCTTTGTTCCACATCTTGTTTTTCAGAAGAAATTATATCTTCAAATGGACTGCTTCCTTCTAATTCACTTTGTCTAGCTTTAAGTGAATCATTGGCTTGACTTATTTCTTGCTGAATTAAAATTTCAGAATTGTCTGGTCTTGGTTCTTTAATTTTCATGGCTTCGGAAATTTTCAACTTCCAAGACTTTACATTTTGACTCAACTGAACAATAGTTTGTTCTTTGGATGCTATGAAATCCTTAACTTTTTTTTGCTTTTCATTTATGTCGGCAATTTCAACCGAAAGCTGTTCTTTTTGTTTTTCTAGTTCGGCCACCACAGATTCAATTGCAGATATATGACTTTTGTCGCTGTCGATAACTCTTTGAACATTAATCTCGTCAACTACGCCATAGCATGTTCCGCATGTGGCTCCATGTTCGTTATTTTTCAATTCATCTATATGTTTATTTTTCGAGTCTATAGCTCTCTGTTCAGACAATAAATCTATTCTAATTTTATCATTCTTAGTTTTTAGATCAGAAGCAACATCTCTGATCTTAATTTCTTTTTCCCTTACTATGTCTATCCTAGACTTTTCATCATCTATGGTTTTTTCGAGCTTTTCTATCTCAAGATTTCCCTCTACTATGGTTTGCTGTGCATTTTGGTAAGCGAAAAAATCTTGCGTATTAACAGACTTTCCAAGTTTTAATTTAAGATCGTCAATTTTTTTATTTATAGCCTCGATCTCTAAAGACTTTGTTGAACGCCATTCAGATTCTTTTTGCTCAGCTTGTTGAAGTCTTTTGTTGCTTTGTTGTTCATTGTTGCGAAGTATTTCATACTCTCTGGATAGCATCTTAATGCTTGCCATAGTGTCAGAAACAAGCTTTTTGGCCTTATCGTGCCTATCTCTAAATATAGAGAGAGCAAGTAAGTTCTCAACGATTTCCCTTTTCATAGGGGCATTTGCTTCGAGAAAAGAAGAGACTTGATCATCGGTAAAAACACAAATGCTTATAAAAGACTCATAAGAAAGCCCAATGATGTTTTCTATCAGAGATTGAGTATCATCCATACTTCCAGTAGTAAGTTCTGGTGCGTTTTCCCAGTCATTGGATTCGCTTTCCCAAAACCTTAGGCTGTTCTTTTTTCTCGTTCTGACAACTCTGTATTTGTCCCATCTTATGTCAACAAGACAATCTTTACCAACAAGATTGTTTATGACTCCATCTTTTGTTATTGCAGTTGGCTTTTTTATGGTTTTGCCAAATAGTGCATAGGATATGATTTCTTGGATACTGCTTTTTCCAGAACCATTTGAACTTATTTTTACTTCATCGGACAAAAGAGTTTTTTCCAATATCTTGGAATCTCTATTTTCTCCACGAACAAATACAAGATTCGCATAGTCGGAGAACTTAATCTCAATGCCTTTTGGTCCAAAGCATAGGAAGTTCTTTGCAAAAATATAATTTATGTTGAGGTTTCGCATTCAGAGAAGATAGTTTATTTTATAAATGAATTCAAGATTATATTTTAAAAAAAATATGATGCATTTAATCTTTTTTGTTTTTTCTATTGACTATAAATCTTTTCATAGATGGCTTTAAGCCTCCAAATATCTTGTGTCTCCAGCGATCATGCATATCTTGATTCGTTTTATCAAAGTAAAAATCAAATCGAGACATTCCATCTGGTGTGTTTCTTATGATTCTTGGATAATGATAAAACTTCGACATAATTGCACTTGCGGAATCAATTGCAAGACAATTCCAACATGAGTCTACCAAGCTAACGCTATGGTTTTGCGTGATAAATTCATACATAGATGGTTTCAAGCCACAAGCATTCTCGAAATCCCTATATTGTGAGTATATGTTCCATGCTTGATTGTTGCCGCAAACAAAACCAAGACTACTGTTGTTAGCAATGTGAACATTTCCATCATTACACATATCGAATATTTCATTTACATCGCCATTAAAATAACCATCTATATCCCAATAAGCATAAACTCCATCGCTGTGTTTTTGTAAGTTTGCAATAATATCAAAAACAACTTTTCTTCTATCTTCTTCATCATCAGCGTTTATCACAGTTATGCCCTCTAATTTTAGGGCATCAACAACCTTAGAACATGAGTATCCAAGTGCAATAAGTACAACTATGCCATTGAAATTTGATTTTTCTTTTAAGGAAGCTATCCAAGAAGCACCATATTTGTCGATATACTCAGAATTAAATGCAGAAAAAATGAATTTTTTCAATTTGAATCGCCCTCACAAATTTGTTTTCCAACACTGATAAGTTTTTCTCTATCTAATTCACCGCAACCAACAATATCAACATATTGCTGTAGCATCTCATCTTCACGCAAGATTATGGACTTCGCATCAATTACAACATTTTCGTCCATCTTTTTTTTCTTTTGCCTTACTTCTAGGCTTCCAAGATTCTTATCTTTTACAATTTGCTTACGCATATCTAACAAGTCAGTTGCAGATATATCATCAACAACAACCCTAACGAAATTTTTGTTGAGATCATAATTCTCTACTTCATCTGAGTTAACAACAATATGTTTTGGACTAAAATTGTTGATAATATATTCTTGAGACCCAGTTGCACAATCAAGCACAATTATGTGTTTCTGCTGAAATGCTTCACCAAAAGAAAGCTCAAGTGGAGATCCAACATACTCTACATTGGGATCAAGTTTTTGCGTGGCATGATAGTGACCAAGAAATACTTTTTTATAGTCTCTAAATAAAGTTGGACTTATTTTAACCATTTCTCCATCATGTTCTATAGCAACATCAGATATCGATGTGCCATGAAGAATCGCTCCATCAATAGCTAAGTGACCAAGACAATATTCTTGTTTTCCAGCTTGAACCGATAATGTCTTTAAAGCTTCTATTGGATCATGAGTAAATGGCATAAAATCCCACCAAGAACCAGCAATTTGCATCCTTGTAGGCTTGTCTATTATTACAATATTTGGCAAAGATCTAAGAGGAGAAACACTACTTATACTCGTTTCTTCATTGAACCAAAGATCATGGTTTCCAAGAACCAAATGTAGGCAAAAGTCCTTAGTGTTCAACCTTTTGTAGAAAATTTCAAAGGTTCTTTGATAAGTATAGACATCAATTTTTTGTCGATCATGAAAAAGATCTCCGCCAAAAAGTATGTCTTTAATGCCAAGTTCTTTGGCTTTTTCGAAAACCCATTCAAGGACATTTAAACAGTCCTCAAGCCTTTCATTCCTACGTTTGTGCGGATGAATATGTATATCAGAAAAAATTATAACTTTTGACATTTTGAACTCCTGCGGTAAATTTAAACCATATAGGAATTCAAATCAATGCCTATTAAGAATCATTTTTTTGATTTAAACATATTTTCTAAAGCATCCCAGACATTTGCTGATTTTATTTTCGTTGCTTTAGAACTACCTGGCGAACCTGGCATTCCACCGCCACCACCGCCACCACCGCCATCACCCATTGGTGGCATTCCACCACCCATTGGTGGCATTCCACCACCACCGCCCATTGGTGGTGGCGGTGGTGCTGAAGGTGGTGGGGGTGGTGCACCTCCAGCAGGTGGCGCATCAGCCTCAGAAATCATGGTTTCTACAAATTCTAAAAATTTTAACATTATGATTTATATATGAAGGACACGAACAATAAATAGAACTATGAACAAGAATGAATCATTTGGTTTTGGCCCATTTGTAGGTAAATGCAGACAAACTGACGACTATATGCCAGTTGGGGCTTGTAGCGATCAAAATACAGAAAAAGAAAATCGCAGAATCAGAGATGGAAAAGGTCCAATATTCAAATATGTTAAAGAAAAGAGTACTATACCGAAAGAATCAATATCTAAAGAAACATCAATAACAGAAGCTGGAAAGCCAAAAAAGAAAGAAACACAAAAATTTGACACAAATATCCAAAAGGCAATAGTTGATATTGCTGGTAATTTGGAGAAATCATTCCGCAAGTTTTCAAAAAGCACCAGAGATAAAGCTTGGGATCGACTCACAAGTGCAGAGGGTGAAAAAGAAATAAAGAAAATCCTACAAAATCCAAACAGACAATTAAACACATTTCAAAAACTCGCATTCAAAGAATGGCTAGTTGAAAATTAAACATCCCATCTTAACAATTATAAATTAAATAATTAACATTTTATCAATTAAAAATAGATGATATACTTCCTATTGAGAAGCATCATATGTTGCGATGCTAATTACATATGGAGATTCAATATGTTGAGTATTATTCTGGGATTAGCTCCTTTGCTTTGTAGTGATGATAATTTCAAATTAATAAGCAAGGAGAAACATGAAGTGCTTTGCTCTCACATACCAGATAGCAAAGATGGAGTCCTCAAGTCTATTCGTGAAAACAAGAAACTAGTCATTTATAGTGAAAAGGAAATGCCTCGTGCCTACCAAGACTTTGCTGGTGGTTTGCCAGGAATTCACTCGCCCAAATATAACATATCTGCAGACAAACCTAGAGAAAAATTTGGTAATCCCAATGTTGAATTTCCATGGGGGAATTCAGCTGGTACAGAATTGGTTGATGACGAACATATGTCATCATTTAGATTTTTTATTCTGCCTGAGAATCAATCAATAGACCTTTACAGAGAATATCTTCCTGGAGATTCACGGCCAACTTGGATATGGAAATTTCCAAAAGGTACGATATTTGGAGAGGTTTTGCAGCTTTATCACAAAGAATGCTATCACACTTTTGAAGTACGCTTAAGAAAAAAGGATTTAGATTGGAGAGTTTCTGTGTACAAGCCATTTTCTACGCTGAAAGAATTTGGAGATTTTTGCCGTGCAAACGATACAATTCTTTACTATAAAGACAAAAGAATTTCACAATCTCATCAAATTTTCAAAGGAGATGTAATTACAACTTGCCTTGAAGAAATACCAGAAAGTCTTGTCAAGAAAGCCCTTAAGAAAGAATTTACCAATGTCATTGGACAAGAATGGCACGAAAATGCTCATGCACCAACTACTGATGTTAAATTTCATATCATTCCAAAAGGATACCAAGCAGCAACTATAGCTTCTGACAGTAATTCGTGCGTAAGATGTCACGATTCCATACTTAAGCATGCTTCTGATCTTGAGCCATTCAGAGACTGGTATGGTCGTGTGCGTGGAAGCGACGGCATATTTTCTTGGCATCCATTTGATCCGAGTTGCATAAGCTATGGTGGTTTTTATCAAGGTGAAATCATTAGAAAATCATTTCTTGATAATGGGATTGTAAAAATGAGAAAGTAGAGTTATGATCCCCCTCTGTTAATCCAAATAGAGGGGGATTTCAAATAAGAAGGATTTAAAATGTGTTCATACGAAACGAACTACATATATTCATACTTACTTAAGATTTTAAATAAATCAGATGATTTCAAACCTCAAAAAAATTACGAGTGTGGTTCTGGTTGTTCTTATTTTATGAAAATAGAAGGCGACATAGGGTTCAACTGGGGAGTATGTGTCAATCAAAAAAGCCATAGATGCGGATTGTTAACATTTGAAAATCAAGGATGTACTGAATTTACTAAAAATGGCGTAATTGGCAAAGAAGGCCAGTAATGATAGTAGTAGTATACAGCGATGGACAAATCAATATAAGTGATATCAATCTTGACTTTCGTGAAAAGAAGTGGATTCCAATAGCAGTATTGAAAAATGATTTAGGTGAAATTTTCGTGCCCTATTTTAATACATTTGATACTGCAAAATCATTTTCAAAAAGGAATTTTCCAAAAAATTGGCTTGTAGGGGCTATACATCTTTCGGACGATGAAGTTGAATTCATAATTTCAAAGGGATGGAAAGCAATGAATTTAAACTATCCTAAACTTTTTACAAATCACCAAGAACTGAAAATTGATTTTGAGATAATTGACTTTCATAGCAAACCAATAGTTTTATATTCTTAAATGAAATAAGGAGAAAAAATGATACCTGAAAACTTTTTAATCGGATCTTTAGGGGCTCTTCTTTTTGGCCTAGTTGGACTTGTTCTTTTTATAGGTGGATATTTCGCCTTTGATAAGCTGACACCAAAGATCAATGTATCAGAAGAATTAAGTAAAGGTAACATTGCCGTTGGCATAGTCATAGCATTCCTATTGCTTTCAATAGCAATTGTAGTCTCTAGTGTACTTCGTTGAAAAAAGATGAAACTAACCGATAGCCAAAAAGATGTGATTCGCAAAATAATAAAGGATTTAGAAATACATAAATTCGTTACGCTTGGAGGATATGCTGGTACTGGAAAAACAACATGTATAAAAACAATTTTTGATGCTCTTTCGCAAAAAGGTCTTAAGTTTGAATGTTGTGCGTATACTGGAAAAGCTGCAAATGTATTGTCTCGCAAGGGAATTCCAGCTTCCACTATACACTCGATCATTTACAGACGCAGCAATCGAGAAGAAAAACGATTTCTTGAATTGGATTGGACACTCAAGTCTAGCAATGAAATAGGTAATTTAGATGGATTCATTATCGATGAAGCATCTATGGTTAGCAAAGAAATACATAATGATTTGTTATCATATGAATTGCCAATATTATATGTTGGCGATCACGGACAGCTTGAACCAATTGGCGACAAATTCAATCTTATGGCTGAGCCAATGCATAGACTAGAAGAAATTCATAGAAATGCCGGTGAGATAGCTCATTTCGCACACCATTTGAGATGTGGTAATTCATCCACATCATTTCAATCAGGTGACAAAGTTCAAGTTGTGAAATCATTCGCCATTGAAGATAAACATCTTGCTATGGTCGATCAAATCATTTGTGCATTCAACAAAACTAGAGTCTCTATAAATGAATGTGTTCGAAGATACAAAAACCTAGAATACACAAGCATCGCAATTGGAGAAAAGATAATATGTCTTAGAAACCACAAAAAAATTGGTATTTTTAATGGCATGCAAGGAATCGTCACCGAAATATGCAACCTAGACAAATTTAACTTTATATCAAATGGAATTCAGTTTATTGATATTGAATACAATGTAAATCAATGGGGAAAGGAAAAAAATGAATTTGATTTTGATCAAAGAGAAATTCCATTCGACTATGCATACGCAATAACCGCCCACAAAGCACAAGGAGATGAATTTAACAGTTTAATTGTTATGGAACAAGTGTGTTCGAAATGGGATCACAGAAAATGGGCTTATACAGCTGCAAGTCGTGCAAAAGACCATCTTATCTGGGCTACTTCAAATTATAATTTTTAGGACTAGTATTAAATATTTTTTTTTATAAAATAATAGACATTACAAACAACAAGGAAAGGATTTCTTATGAAATATGTTTCTATTGATATTGAGACTACTGGAACGAATCCAATTGCACATGATATTATTGAGTTTGCCGCAGTAATCGACGAAATAGGATCGCAAAAACAACTCGATAAGCTTCCAATATTTCACAAGTTTATCAAAAAACCATCACCCTACATATGTGATGCCGAAGCTATAATTATGCATCAAAGAATATTCGAGAAGCTTTCCAGTAAAGATGAAGATGAAGACACAATATTTATAGAAGATTTAATGTATAGTTTTGGAAATTTCTTAGAAAACAATGGAATTTCATCTAACAAATACGGAACAACTATAATTAATGTTGCTGGAAAGAACTTTGGTGTTTTTGACTACCAATTTCTCAAAGAAAAAATACCAGCCAATCAATGGAATAACATCTCATTCAGACACAGATTCATTGATCCATCTATACTTTATCACGAAGACGAAGACAATTGTCTTCCGGACTTAAAAACATGCGTTCAGAGAATGCATAGAGAAATAGGTGGGAGTAATTTTGAATGGAAAAACCACAATGCCGTTGATGATGCTATACAGATCGTAAGACTTATAAGACATAAAATCAAATCGTATTAGCAAAACATTGTCCTATGCTCGCTTCGATTAAAGATCTTTGTCTTTTTATGTAATCACGAACGATACCTTTAGCTTCAGTCTCGCTGATAAGTTCATCTTCATTGTAAAGTGAATTTAAATTGTCCACATAAATTGGAGGATACTTACCGAGCTTAAAATTCATAATCACTCTTTTTACAGCAATTCGTTCTAGTATGCCACGAATTGCCTTTGGCTTAACATAGACAACCGATCTTTCGCCCCACTTGTAAAATACGAAAATGCTTCTCTTATTCTCTGAACATCCTTTGATGTCTATCTGGCCGTTGGGAATATAAGTGTATGAATTCATTTATGCCCCTATTAATTTGCTCGTAAAAAGTTTCTTTCATTTTTTTGATATATGAGACTCTTAATTAGAATCTAAAATTTCTTCCATTCTATCAAGTTTATTTATCAGATCGTTTGGTGAAATTTGATTTACAAAAATTTCACTGTCTGAAAAATTCTTTATAGTAAATCCTCTTTTTGCAGTATAGACCACCTCTGAATTAGAAAATACAGACATTCTATCAAGTTTATTTATCAGATCGTTTGGTGAAATTTGATTTACAAAAATTTCACTGTCTGAAAAATTCTTTATAGTAAATCCTCTTTTTGCAGTATAGACCACTTCTGAATTAGAAAATACAGACATTCCAGTTATAGTCCAAACACTTCCATATGCGTCAAAATATTTATCTCCAATTGCAAACTTAACAGCTAAAGCGTAATGGGTTTCAGTAAATGTTGCATTTTGAAATTGATCATAAACCACAACCAAACCTTGTCCTACATAAGAATATTTGCTTTTCTTAAGACCAAGATTTTGCATAATCCATTGAATTAGTGGCATAGAACTCCGAAATATTTAACCAAAAAAAGTAAACTAAGACCTAACGCTTAGGACAAAAAACACAAATCATACGAACATCTCGACAATTGCAATTCTTCCAGAATCTAGGAATCAAATAGGTAGATTGCTGTTTATTAATACCAAAAACAACAGAACCTTGTGCAGCATAAGAGAACTTATCATTCGCTAGGCTAAGATTCTGTAAAATTCATTGAATTAATGGCATAGTGCAACACCTCATAATATTTACCCAAAATCGCAAAAAAAACAAAAACAAGTGTCACCAAACAACACTAAATGCAAATAAAATAATGATTTATTCTCTATTATTTTATGGAAAAAATTGCATATGTACGGCCTGGAGCAATCGGCGATGTTGTAATGATCTTGAATTTCGCTCAATTACTGAATAGAAAATGCAATCCCACCATTTTTTGCAATGATTCGATCTATGCAATTCTTGCCAATATTGTATCGAAAAATAAAATTTGTAATTTCAGACCATATTCAGAGTACAATGAGTCTGAATATAATCGGACAATAAATTTAATTGGATATCCAATTCATGAAGGATATCCATTTGAAAAAATGAAAAGCCACCTTCTTGAGTATTTTTCTTATGAAATGGAAGTAGACTTCAGTTTCGACTCTTTTGTTTTAGATTACCTCAATTTCCTAAAAAAATAAAAAATAGAAATAGCCCATATTATATAACATTTCACAACAAAACAGCATGGTCTACATATAAAGAATGGTGGGGATGGCAAGAACTGATAAATATTATAAAAACTAAAAAACCAAATATTGAAATTTATCAAATAGGTGGACTAGAAGATCCAAAAATGGAAAATATAGATGATAGTTTTTGTGGTGACTCTTTTGAAGACAATGTGGCTGCCCAGGCATGGTCTAGGCTTCACATAGGACTAGATTCTGTTTTCAATCATACTACAAATATAAATTGGAGAACCAAAGGTAAAATAAAATCTATTATTCTCTTCGGATCTACTCAGAAAGAGGCTAGTGGATATCCGCACAATGAGAACATATCATTAGGACTGCATTGCCAACCATGCTTTAAAGAGAACCCAGCATTTAGCAGAAATTCTTTAGGTTTATGTGAAAATCCTCCAAATCAAACTTATGAAAAGCCACAACATGCATGCATGAAAGGCATAACACCAGAAATGGTCTTTGAAAAGATGAAACTGTAAATGAGACATTTTGGTCTTATTTTAAAAAGAAAAGGAATTAAAAGATGTCAACCATAGATAAGTGCAAAAAAAATATTGATTTAAACAATTTAGATCAAATATTATTTGTTGATCAAAATAATGAGATTGAAGATTTGATTGTTTCCAGATATGGAAATGGATTTTTTTTAGACATTGGTTATTTCAATGAAGAAAAGATAAGCAATACTTCCAAATTAGAAAAAATAGGTTGGAGTGGAATTCACATAGATAAGTTCCCAGATAATTTAGAAAGAGAGTCAAATTGCAAAGTATCACAAGCTTTATTTTACAGCGAAAACAATAAAGAAATAGAATTTGCTGTGATAAATGAAATTTCAGAAAAAAAAAGCATCGAAGACTTTAATGAAAGAAAATGGGAGAGAAATTTAAATAAGTACATCAAATTCAAGACATCTTTATTGCATGTGGTTCTTAATGAAAACAAAGCTCCTAATTTTATTGAATATTTCAATTTAAATACTAAAAGCCTAGAATCTGAAATACTTGGAAAATTTCCATTCGATAAATACAAATTTGGATGTATTTCTGTAGTAAACAACTATGATGAAGTCAGAGCGAAATCAACACAAGAAATTTTAGAAAAAAATGGATATAAGCTTGAGAAAAGATTCAAAGAAAGTGATCTTTTTGTTTTTAATGAAAAAAATACCGAATCAAATAAATCATACAAAATAGGATTGTGTATGATAGTTAAAAATGAATCAAAGATAATAAGAAGATGCTTAGATAGTGTCAAACCATTAATTGACTATGTTTGCATTACCGATACTGGATCTACAGATAATACAATTCAAATAATTTGTGATTGGATGAAAGAAAACCATATAGACGGAAAAGTCATAAGTGAACCATGGAAGAATTTCTCCCACAATAGAACAATAGCCTTAAAAAATATTCGTCAAGTAAAAAACATTGAATACGCACTTATGATTGATGCAGATGAAGTGTTGGAATATGAAGCAGATTTCAATGCAGAAAAAACAAAAAATAATCTCAATTGTGATTTGCATAATATATTATGCAAATTTGGAAACATAAGTTACATAAGAAATTCATTGACTAGAAATAATATGCCATATTTATACAAAGGTGTTATTCATGAGTTTCTTGAATGCGAAACTCAAATAAAAACAAGAGGTACAATTGAAGGGCTATACAATGTTCCAATTCAAGATTCCGCAAGAAACGAAACTGGACATAAATTTGAAGATGATATTGAAGTTCTAAACAAAGAATTAAAAGAAGAAAAAGACCCTTTTATGATTTCTAGGTATACATTTTACCTTGCTCAATCTTATAGAGACTCTAACCAACCTGAAAAAGCAATTTTCTTTTATCAAAAAAGATCTGAAATGGGATTCTCAGATCAAGAAATATACATATCTCTTTACCAAGTCGCAAAGTTAAAGGAACAACTTCAATATCCTCAAGACGACATAATACAAAGCTATTTAAGATCACATGAAATATGCCCTTGGAGAATAGAAGCCCTACATGGAGCTATTAGATTTTGCAGATGCAATAACAGATCAAATCAAGCTTTCGCTCTTGCTAAATATGCGCTTTCTTTAGAAAAAAACACAACTGGTTTGTTTGTGGAAAATTGGATTTGGGATTATGGAATTGATGATGAATTCACTATCTCTTCATATTGGTCAAATCATACAAAAGAAGGGATGGAAGTGGCAAAAAGATTATTACTAAACATCCCAGAAAATCAAAGAGAGAGAATTATTAGAAATATTGATTTTCTACAAGAAAAATTGTAATGCAATTTGCATTAATCTAATTTCACGATTTTTCATTTCTTTAAGTCATCAATTTGAACTTGTATTTCTTTTATTGCTTCTATTAAAAGTCCTATTAAATCTCCATAGTTTTATTGTACCCACCGATTTTCTCATAAAACGATTTCCTCCAAGCTCTAACATGATTTGGGGCAAACCATATTTTAGAGAAAGATGCCGCTGTTGGATGAAAAGATACTTGTTCTTTAATTATTCTGTTTTTATAAATAAATGGTCTATCTTTCCAACCAAAAAATGAAGAATAAGAAAATGGTTTTAAATCTTTATCTAAATCTGCATCATTAGAATAACAAAAATCAACAGAATCATCAGATGAAAATGCATTGTATAATTCTTCTAGACAATCTGGTGTCAATTCATCGTCATGATCTAATTCCACCAAAACATTACCTTGAGCAGCATCACAGCATTCACCCTTCAATAAACCTATTTTTTTAGAACTTTCATCTGTTGCTTTGATTATTCTACAATTAGGAAGTTTAGACAAATCTGGCAATTCAACGCTACTATTTGGCATTATTATCCATTCAAAATCTTTAAACTTTTGTGCAGCCAATGATTCGGCAGCACGAAGTAAATACTTGGCATTGTGAGTAGGCGTGTAAATTGAAAAATATGGCATATTCATCCTTTTAAATGAAATTATAATAGTAATCAAATAATTAAAAAAAATAGCTTATTGACGGCTTTTGTAAAAACTCAATGAATATTGTCGTCAATGATTAATCGAAATTATGGTCATGCCACAACTCCAGCAACGCCAACTTCAGTAGCTTCTTCTACTGCCTTTTTCCTAGCAGCGAATGTACTAGCCATAATTGAACGAGCTTGTCCATATTCTAAAAGAATGCCTGTCATTTCTTCTATGGATGAAAAGCTAATAGGTGTATTAGCCATGCTAATTAAATTGGGCAACGGAAGTCCTAATAATGCAGCTTCTTTTGCAAGAGTGAAAACTCCAACTAAAAGTGCTACATCAGATGAAGTAATGCCTAAAAAGTAGCCACGACCAGAATCCCAACCTTTTTTTTCTAATGCTGACCATTCATTGTTAATATTTTGCATCGACCATGCTTTTGCCTGAGAAAGAGCATCTGGTGGAGCAGAAGGTATGAAATTCCAAACTTGGTCAGAGATATTAGATAAAAAATTTCCAATTTCTGAATTGCACAAAACTGGCATTGTGATGTTCCTTGAAACACCATCAGAATTTGTTTTAATCAAATTGATATTATAAATGTCCTCTGTTGCTATCCCAGAGGCATCTATTCTATTGGTCGAAATAATACTTAAACTTAACATGCTTTCTCCTATACTTTAATGATGAAATTAAAAACTATTGATGGTGGCATGATTCCAAATGGAGTTCCACTCCCTGTGTTAGAATTTGTCACCGAATGTGTATGATTGGCACTTTCAGTTCCAGTAGTGGTCGAATGAGTGTGATTAGCGGTAGCTCCTTGTGTGTTCGGAGTTCCGTTAGCACTCCTATTCGCACCATCTCTCAAACCATATGAACCAGACGATCCAACATTTCTCCCCCAACCATGAATATGGTCAGCAGAAACCGTACCACTAGTACCTGTGTGTGTGTGATCTGAACTAATAGTACCTACTGCATTTGTATGCGTGTGTGAAGGTAGATTAGCTTCGGCTAATGCTGCTGTTTCTGCACCCACATTTGACCCTAATGTTCTTGGTGTTAGTGATGAGCCAGTTCCAGCACAAATCGGCATTCTGCCCCGCATATCTGGAAGATTAAATGTATTATTGGAATTACCCACGCCATAGGTTGTTCCTATAACTTTAAATAAATTTTCATATGCTCTCCTGCTGACATTACTACCATCACATAAGAGCCATCCATTTGGCACTATAGATCCTGCGAAAAATCTTATGACACCGATAGGCGTTACAGATGCTTGAAAACTTTGAAACGAACTCCCTTTTGGAGAGTTACTTGGAATCATATTGTATGAAAAAGATCCAGCCAATTCGACTCCTATGTTTTTATGATAAAATTTAATACTATTGATGGTGGCATGATTCCAAATGCTGTTCCGCTTCCTGTCGAGTTATTTGTTACCGAGTGCGTATGATTAGCACTAATACCTCCAGTAGTGGTTGCATGAGTATGATTTTGCTGAATGCCACCAGTATTAGGTTGACCCGAACTACTTGCTGTTCCTGAATCAAATAATCCATAACCACCTGATGTTCCTATATAATGGTTAAAGTAATGTTGGTGAGTGACGTTCTGATCACCACTAGTTCCTGTGTGCGTATGATTTACACTTTGTATTCCTACTGTGGCGGTATGCGTGTGTGAAGGCAAATTAGCTACAGCTAATGCTGCTGTTTCTGCACCTACATTTGATCCCAAGGTTCTTGGTGTTAAAGATGTTCCAGTTCCAGCACAAATTGGAACCCTGCCTCTCATATCAGGCAAAGTAAATGTGGAGTTAGAATTACCCACACCATAAGTTGTTCCTATAACTTTAAATAAATTAGCATAAGTATTTCTGCTTACATTACTACCATCACAAATAAGCCAATCGTTAGGTGCTACAGAGCCAGCGAACATTTCTATTATTCCAATAGGTATAATAGGAGTTTTCTTAAATTCGAACGAACTCCCTTTTGGAGAGTTGCTTGGAGTCATATTGTAAGAAAAAGATCCAGCCAATTCGACCCCTATGTTTTTATAATAAAGTTTAAGACTATTGATGGTGGCATGATGCCGAATGCTGTTCCACTTCCTGTTGAATTATTTGTCACCGAGTGCGTATGATTTGCACTTTCGTTGCCGAATGTAGTCGAGTGAGTATGACCAACTGATGCTCCGTTGGTTGCTGGTAATCCCGAACTAGTAGCCGTAAGAGAATCTATGATCCCAATTTGAGAACCAGTTGTACCTATGGGCATTCCATAACTGTGCGAATGGTCAGCACTATGTCCGCCACTTGTGCCTGTGTGCGTGTGGTTTGCACTTTGTGTTCCTACTGTAGTTGTGTGGGTATGTGATGCCATGTTTGCTTCGGCTAATGCTGCTGTTTCCGCACCCACATTTGACCCCAAGCTTCTAGCGGTTAAAGATGTACCAGTTCCAACACAAATGGGCATCCTGCCTCTCATATCAGGCAAAGTAAATGTCGTGTTAGAATTACCCACGCCATAGGTTGTTCCTATAATTTTAAATAAATCGCCATATGCCATTCTGCTTACATTGCTACCATCACATGAGAGCCATCCATTTGGGATTATAGATCCTGCAAACATTTGTATCGTTCCAGACGAGATATCGAAATCTTGAACAGATTGAAATGCTGATCCTTTAGGAGAATTAGATGGTATCTTATTGTAATTAAAACCATTAGGCACGCTAGTAACTTCCTCCAAAACACATCGCCTGTAATGCCGTAGTTGACGCTGTAGTCGCAACTGTTAAAGAAGCAAGCAATTTATATGTAGAGGGTAAAACTAACGGATTAACAAGAGTTACTGTTGTAGTAAATGCCGCTGTCGTAGTGGTATTTGGAGTAACGGCAGTTACTAATATCTCTAAATATAAACTAGCATTAGAACCATCGTGAATCCATATGCCAACTATATTGGCAGCAGAAGCAGCGGTTATTGAAGTAGAACAAGCATTAACCTGAAAGCTGTCTATACGACAACCATTTGTAGTTGTGTTTAATAATTGAATAATATTAGCCCCAGCAAGCGAAGCTGTGGCTGTCTTTCCTCTTGTGGTACATGCTGTTTGTGCAGACATGTCTAGATAACCAACCAAAGGGGATTGAACAAAAATCGGTGTTGCTGTAACTGGCATAAATTATAAACCTCCAAAATTGTTTGCTAAGAAAATACTTGCTGCTGCTGTCGGCATCACATCATTGCCATTTAACTTTTGAATGGCTGTAAATATAGAGTCTGTAGCTGAAATAGTTCCAGCACCACTTACATATCCAGTCAAAAGTTTAGCAATAACTGGAGCATTTAGCAATGTCGTT
>Ga0105050_10004624_pt1 | contig 18224 bp, 16 predicted proteins | sample FRY01_FD_78088 | JGI IMG/M metagenome (GOLD analysis project Ga0105050, IMG submission 78088) | Freshwater microbial communities from Lake Fryxell liftoff mats and glacier meltwater in Antarctica - FRY-01 | ecosystem: Environmental > Aquatic > Freshwater > Ice > Glacier meltwater ... | reverse complement strand
CAGCTGGCCCTCATCCCCGACGTCGAGGACCTCACCCTCACCACCAACGGCGCCTTGCTGGACCGCAAAGCCCCGGATTTGGCGGCGGCCGGGCTCCACCGAGTCACGGTCAGCCTCGACTCGATGGACGACACCGTCTTCATGGCCATGAACGACGTCGACTTCGGTGTGCAGGGGGTGCTCGACGGGATCGCCGCCGCAGCCACAGCTGGGCTCGCCCCCATCAAGATCAACATGGTGGTCAAGCGGGGCGTCAATGATGGCTCCATCCTCGACATGGCTAGGCACTTCAAAGGCTCGGGGCACACCATTCGGTTCATCGAGTACATGGATGTCGGCACCACCAACGGCTGGCGGCTCGATGACGTGGTCCCGGCTCGGGACATCATCGAGATGCTGGACCGAGAGTTCGGGATCGAGCCGGTGGACCCTTCCTACCGAGGCGAAGTGGCGCAGCGGTGGCGTTATCGAGACGGAACCGGGGAGGTGGGCGTCATCACCTCCGTCACCCAGCCTTTCTGTGGTGACTGCACCCGGGCTCGCCTCTCGGCCGAGGGTGTCGTCTACACCTGCCTGTTCGCCACTAGCGGGACCGACCTGCGCGCGGTGCTGCGGGCGGGGGCGAGCGACGAGATGCTCGACGAAGTGGTGTCCGGGATTTGGACGAACCGTGCCGACCGGTACTCCGAAACTAGGTCGTCACAGACCGCCGGCCTCCACAAGGTCGAGATGAGCTACCTCGGTGGCTGACTCGTGAGACCCGCCGCGAAGGAGGGCACCACCGCCGTCACCACGGTCGAGGTGAGCGTTGCGGTCCGGCCACTGTTCGAGTTCGACAACTCTTTTGTTCGTGACCTGTTGGGATTGTACGAGCCTTGGGAGGCGGCACCAGTACCGACGCCTAGGCTCTTGGCGCTCAACGAGGAGTTGGCCACCGAGCTCGGTGTCGATGCCAATGGGTTGAGAGCGCCTGACGGTGTCGCCGTTCTCGTCGGTAACGCCACTCCCCTCGGGGCGTTGCCGGTGGCGCAGGCTTATGCAGGCCATCAGTTCGGTGGGTTCTCGCCCCGCCTCGGCGATGGTCGGGCGCTCCTGCTCGGCGAGGTGCTCGATGTTCACGGACGCCGTCGCGACCTGCACCTCAAGGGCTCGGGTCGCACGCCCTTCGCGCGCAGTGGTGATGGGAAGGCAGTCGTTGGCCCGATGTTGCGCGAGTACGTGATCGGCGAGGCAATGCATTCACTCGGCATCCCCACTACCCGGGCGTTAGCTGTGGTGGCCACCGGCGAGAAGATCGCTCGCGACTCCATGCTGCCGGGCGCGGTGCTCACCCGAGTCGCGGCGAGCCATCTCCGCGTGGGGACGTTCGAGTACGCAGCAACGCAGGATGATCCGACACTCGTGCGGCGTCTCGCCGACTATGCGATCGCCCGTCACTACCCCCACGCAGTCGAGGCGGAGAACCCGTACCTTGCGTTCTTCGAGGACGTCGTCGACGCCCAGGCATCGCTGGTGGCTCGCTGGATGCTCGTCGGGTTCATCCACGGCGTCATGAACACCGACAACATGACGATCTCCGGCGAGACCATCGACTTCGGGCCCTGCGCGTTCATGGATGAATTCGACCCCGCCACCGTCTTCAGTTCGATCGATCACGACGGCCGGTACGCCTACGGCAACCAGCCGCAGATCGCGCAGTGGAACCTCGCGCGGCTGGCCGAGACGTTGCTGCCACTGTTCGACGCCGAGCCTGATACGGCCGTTGCGGCGGCCACCGACGTGCTGCAGTCGTTCACCGACCGCTATCACGGCTACTGGGGTAATGGGATGCGGGCCAAGCTGGGGCTCGGCGATGCCCAACCCGGCGATGGCGAGCTCATTGATGATCTGTTGGGCTTGCTCCAGGTGCAGAGGGTCGACTTCACCTCGTGCTTCCGGGCCCTGTCGTCGTCACTGCGTGGCGATGCGACACGGGCCCGATCGCTCTTCGTCGAATGCTCCACCTTCGACATGTGGGCGGTCCGTTGGCAAGCACGGCTGTCGTCCCCGACCCGTGACCCCCAGGCCATCGCGCAAACGATGGACCAGACGAATCCTGTCTACATCCCGCGCAACCACAAAGTGGAAGAAGCCTTGTCCGCCGCGAGCGACGGCGACCTGGGACCATTGCAACGACTGCTCAACGTGCTCGCCCAGCCGTTCGCCGAACGACCCGGTCTGGAGCCGTACGCCGCGCCGGCCCCGCCGAGCTTCGGCCCGTACCGCACGTTCTGCGGCACCTGAACCCGCTCAACGCAGAGTCTCGAACCTTCCTCGACAATGACGGGTTCTAATACTCCGACGAGGTCGCCCGACGTCAATGACGATCTAGTCGGCGAAGACGTCTCGGCTTAACTGGATGAAGAACGTGTGGTCGTGGCCCTTGTTCTCATCTTTAGAGTTGTACTTCTTCTTCGAAGATCCGTCGGGCACCACCTCTTCGGAGTAGATCGCGCCGACGGGACACACGTCGGGCTGATAGCACGCGGTGCACGACGTGCACTCTTCGGTGTTCACGTACAGAATGCTGTCGCCGAAGGTCGCGACCGCGTCCGGATTCGGCGTATGACTGTTTTCGATCTCTCCATCACCGGCCTCGACCTCCGAGAACAGCACGTTGTTCGTAGGGTCGAACTCGTAGATGCATTGCACCGGGCAGACATCGACGCACGCACGATCCTTTACGTCGATGCAAGCTTCGGTGATGATCGCGATACCGGACACGAGTTAGGTCACAGTTTGGATTTGGCGACGCAGATTGCGTAGTGAGCGTCCAGCACCGCTTGGCGAGTGGCGTCGGCCACGCCGGTGTCGGCTTCGGCGGCCGCCTTGGCGCTGTCGCCGGCTTGCTCGAGCTCGATGACCGCCGTCCGCTCATCGTCGGAGTGCGCGGCCTTCTCGGCCTTCTTAGCGAACTCGCTCACCACCGCGATCAGCACCGGAGATGCGCCCTGATCGGCACGAACAGAAGCCAGTGCACTGTCGGTTTTCGCACAAGCGTCGCGCAGCCGCTCTGCGGTGGTCGTCATGGGCCCAGCGTACGCCCCGACCCCTCCGCGCCAACCCACCGCCGATCTGAGCCACACGGGCGCTCAGCTGGTGATCGCGCCCGGATCCGCGGGGACGTCCACCGCGTGCTCTTGGAGGACGGCGAGCGGGACGATCTCCAGTGCGCGCTCGTGCGTCGACGCTAGGACCACCGCCGCGGCTGCACCGTCGATGTGCGCGCGGAGCCAGTTCCGCGCGGTCACGCACCAACGGTCGCCGGGGACCAGGCCGGGGAAATGGTACTGCGGCATCGGCGTGCTCAGGTCGTTGCCGATCCCGCGCTGATGCTCGAGGAACTCGACGCTGAGGACCGCACAGATCGTGTGACTCCCGACGTCCTGCTCGTCGCTGTTGCAGCACCCGTCGCGAAAGAACCCCGTAATTGGATCGGTCCCGCACGGCTCGAGTACGCCACCGAGCACATTCCGTTCGCTCATCGTTTCCGCTCCATGGCCTCAGTATTCCACACGACGCTTCATTTCTTCGAGGCGACGATGTCGTCCATCACCTCGGGAGGGCGACGACCAGCTGGGCCTCCCGGATTACACCGGCGCGACACCAAAGCCTGAATCAAAGCGATCGCACCAAATCACAACTGATGCATATTTGCCGAGATCAACCTCGCGGGGAACGACATAATTTTGATTACCAATATTGCCTTTGAGTCGTCCGAGGTTTACAAAATCGTCATCAAACGATTGTTCCGACCCGCCTACTTCAGTAGTCGACAAATATACGAACAAGTCAGGGCCATTTTCGGTTTCGAAATCTTCTAGGCGCACAACGCGAGTACCATCAGCTAGTTCAACGACGCGAACGGTACCCGACGTGGTGTGGTCGAGAGACGTGAACGTACCGGTCGCGAGATCAATCGGCGGTGGTGGTGTGGATGAAGTCGTCTCTCCGCGGCCCGGAGAAGTCGGACTACTCGAAGCGGTGGGTAACGCCTCATTTACTTTGTCATCAATGAACAACTTCTGGGGTTGAAACCAGATCGCAACAAAAGCAATCGCCAAAACGATTATTAAACCGGCTGGCACGAAAACTCGAGGCCGGGACATCACTGTAAAGAACTTACGCACCCGCATAGCCTACCCAGCCACCTCCTCGTCAGCACCGCGAGGCGACGCAGTATGAACCCCCGACCAGGCGAAATGCTGGGAGCGGGTGACGGGAATCGAACCCGCGTTCTCAGCTTGGGAAGCTGATGTTCTACCTCTGAACTACACCCGCCGAACTACACGCGCTGAACTGCATCCGCTGTACTACGCCCGTGTGGACTATCCGCCAAATCGTGTCGGTCGCGATTGCAGGCTACCAAGGCCGCGGGCAGATAGGCTCGCCTGCCGTGATCCTTTCTGATGTCACCATCCGTGAAGAGCTGGCTGCGGGCCGCATCATCATTGAGCCGTTCAATGACGGCGATGTGCAGCCGTCGTCGGTTGACCTGCACATCGACCGCTACTTTCGCGTCTTTCGCAATGACACCACTCCGTTCATCGATCCTAAGTTGCCGCAAGAAGATTTAACCGAATTGGTAGATGTAAAAGATGACAACGCGTTCATTTTGCACCCCGGTGAATTTGTTTTGGGTTCCACTCTTGAACGAGTCGCGCTGCCCACCGATTTAGTGGCTCGACTCGAAGGTAAAAGTTCGCTGGGCCGTTTAGGTTTGCTCATTCATTCCACCGCGGGTTTTGTTGACGCCGGCTGGGACGGACACTTGACTCTTGAACTTTCTAATGTGGCCACCCTCCCGATTGCGTTGTACCCAGGAATGAAGATTGGTCAGATTTCTTTTTTACGCATGACCACGGCATCAGAGCATCCTTACGGTTCGGGAATTACTGGTTCGAAATATCAAGGCCAGCGGGGGCCAACTCCGTCGCGCTCGTACTTAAATTTTCGCGACGCCGAATAGCTAGAGGAGAACCCATGGGAATGATCGAAGATGTGCGAACTACGGCCAGCCCAATTATCTCGCTGGGGGGCGGGTTCATGCTCGACGGTGCGACTACCGAACACGGCGGCGCGTTCGGTTTAGATTTTGGTGAGTACTACGCCATGGGTCGCGGCGGCGTGCTCGGCGATGTTGATGCCGATGTTATAACGAGTGCGTTCGTGGTATTTGCGCCCGCAATGGTGCGTACGATGTGGGAAGCCGCGCGCGCTAAACGCGAACCGGCCGCGGCGGCACTTTCGTACGCCCAAGCATGTCAAGCTTGGGGTCGTTTGCATTTTTCTAACGTTCAGAATCTCGATGAAACCGCCGCCTTACTTGAGCAGATTGCCGTCGCCGCGAGCCCGATCGGGGCGCCACTTTTCGCCGGCTGGCGGGCTATTTCTTTACCGCTCGACGCGCCGGCGCGAGTAGCGCAGTTGCTGCATGTGCTTAGAGAGTTGCGCGGCGGGCTGCACGGAGTAGCAATTCTCGGTGCCGGGCTGGCCCCGATCGAAGCGGTAATGGTTTATAACCCCGGAATGGCTCCCATGTTCGGCTGGGCCGACGGTGCCCCTGCTACTGATGCCACTAAGGCGGCCCACGCTAAAGCTGAATTAGCTACTGACGAGTTAGTGGCGCCCGCCTACGAGTGTCTCGGCGATACCGGACGAGCGCGATTAGTGGTGCTGCTCAACGAGTTGGACGCTACCAGTTCTTAGCTACTCGGAACCGAAGGAGTTGTCGGCGCGTTATTGGCCGACTCAATTGATTCGAGTAACACTTCGGCGATATCAGAAACCACTACATCGTCGCGGCCTTCACCCTTGATGCCGTCGTCCATCATTACCCAACAGAACGGACACGCCACCGCTACGCGTTGGGCGCCAGTCGCCAGAGCTTCTTGCGCGCGTTCGGTATTCACTTTTTTACCAACTGTTTCTTCCATCCACATGCGCGCACCACCGGCACCACAGCAGAGTCCGTCCTTGCCGTTGCGAGGCATTTCGACAATATCGATTCCGGCCAGCGAGCCGATTACGTTTCGGGGCGCGAGATAAACATCGTTGTGGCGGCCTAAGTAACACGAGTCGTGATAGGTAACCCGCTCGTCGAGCGACGCACCGTCAAGCGAAAGCCGGCCGTCGTCAATTAATTCCATAAGCAATTGCGAGTGGTGGATAACTTCGTAGTTGCCCCCGTACTGCGGGTATTCGTTCTTTAGGGTATTAAAGCAGTGCGGGCATTGAGTGATGATTTTGGTGACGCCCATGTTGTTGAGCGACTCAATGTTTTGCAGGGCGAGCATTTGGAAGATGTATTCGTTACCCGAGCGCCGAGCCGAGTCGCCGGTGCACAGTTCGCTGGGTCCCAAAATAGCGAAATCAATGTTGGCTCGTTGTAGCAATTTGGCCATAGCTCTACTGGTTTTTTTGTTGCGGTCGTCGAAACTGCCGGCGCAGCCCACCCAGTAGAGGTATTCGTGGTTGAACGGGGCGGAGCCGTCGACGATATCGACCCCTTCAAGGTCGGTCGCCCATTCGCCTCGGTCACCTTGGTTCATTCCGTAGACATTGGAAGTGTTTTCCATAGATCGGTAAACATTGCCCAGCTGTACGGGGAAGTCGCTTTCCATAAGTGACAGGTAGCGGCGCATGTCGAGGATCTTGTCGAGGATCTCAATATTGACGGGACAAATATCGTCACACGCTCGACAAGTAGTGCACGCCCAGAGTTCTTCGGAGGTTACCCGCTCGAATACGGAGTTGGCGGTAATAGTGATGGCGGGGTCGAGCGTTACGGGTGGTGATACCACGGGATTACCGGTAGCGGCCATGACCTCGCCGACTTTGAGCACAATTTCGCGCGGGTCGAGAAGTTTGCCGGTCAAGTTGGCCGGACACACCGAAGTACAAAGACCGCAGACGGTGCAAGAATCGGTATCGAAAAGTTGTTTCCAAGTGAAGTCTTCAACGGTTATTGCGCCGAAAGAGTCGAGTTCGGTCTCCATGAGGTTCGGTAGCGGTTTCATCGCGCCCTTGGGCCGGTCGCGATTACTTAGGTACATGTTCATGGGCGAAGTAACCATGTGGCGCAGTTTGGTGGTAGGTAGCAAAATCAAAAACGCGATGAAGGCAACGAAGTGCATCACCCAAAACACCTGATGAATATCGGCGTTAGTAGTGCGGCCCCATCCATCAACCAAAGTGGCAATCGGGTATCCGATTAGTGACCACCGCTCAAAGTCGGGAGTGCCTTGGGCCGCGATGCGGAAACCCTCAGTGAGAAAACCGGTGAGACCGATAATTAAAAATGTGCCGAGCACGAGTGCGTCCTCGGGTTTGGTCTTAATGCGGATTCGGTAAGGCCGTTGCACATAACGGCGAATGATCGCCCACGTGATTCCGACTACAAACACCACGCCGAAAATATCGGCGGTAGCGGAATAGCCTTGGTAGACGCCACCGTGTAAAAACTTAAGGTTGTCGGGAAGTTGGTGGTCGATTTCCAAAATGATGGTGGCCGCGAATAACACCAAGAAACCGAAATAGATAAACGAATGCATGGTGCCGGCAACCGGGTCGCGCATAAGAGTTTTCATCCACACACCTGAGCGGAAGTCGGCTAGGCGATGCTTGGCATTGCTCTTAGTGGTCCGCCGATTGTCGGGACGACCCCGTTGGTAGTTCTTGACGCGCTGCGCTACCAACCACGCGCAAGAAAACAGGCTGAGCGAAACCACCGCGTAGAACATCCAGTAGAGAGGCTCAGAAATACCGCCGAACACTTCGCGGCTGATGGGCGACGCTCCCTTCCAGCCGGTGATATGCGGGGCAATCCCCGAGGCGAGCGTTCCGAGCGCGACCGCGCCACCAATGATGAGAACGAGTTGATCAGGTTTGAGCTTTAGCCGACGCACAATCTAGAACTTAGCAACCCCGAGAGCAGCCATCGGTATTTGCGCGCCGGACGGGATTACTGAACCGACTGCGCGTCGTATTCTCTTAGTCGATGGGCTAGACCGGCGAGAAGTTTGTTAGCGAAGCCCGGCACTTCGTCAACCAAACCGGCGAATTCTCGTTGACCAAGCACCACCAGTTCGCTGGGTGTGGTGGTGGTAACGGTGGCGTTGCGAGGGGCTCGGTCAAGCAGGGCGAGATCGCCAAAGAAATCACCCGGTCCGAGCTGGGCCACCTCTTGACCGTGACGAGATACCGTCGCGGCTCCGGTAACAATGATGAAAAATTCGGCCCCCGCGGCTCCTTCGGTAATCAATACCTTGCCCGCGCCGACATTAACCGTTTCGGTACGGCGATCAATCAGATCAATCTCCTTTTTGGTGCAGGCCGAAAAGAGGGGAACTTTGGTGAGCAACTCGATAAAGCGATTGGCGGGAGTCATGAGTGCGACCTTAGTGAGGTAATCCGATTTTTGCTAGGACGGCGGGAATAGACAGGGCCATTTGAAAGTTGATACTATGACACTCAAGATTGAGTTCAAAATAATCCTTATAAATCCTTATAAATCCGGAAAGTCAGGAAAATCAAGAGAGTTATCGCCAACTAGAAGTAATCGCCCCGCCGGATAACCGGCGGGGTTCGCGTCACGAAGGGAAGCACCATGGCTAAGGCAGTAGGAATCGACCTCGGAACGACCAACTCAGTCGTGTCCACCCTTGAAGCGGGGGTACCCGATGTGCTGCCCAACGCCGAGGGTGCTCGCACCACCCCGTCGGTGGTGGCGTTTTCCAAGACCGGTGAAGTGCTGGTGGGTGAGGTGGCGAAACGACAGGCCATCACTAACCCCGACCGCACGATCCGTTCGGTGAAGCGCCACATGGGCACCAACTGGACAATCGACATCGACGGCAAGGCGTACACCGCGCAAGAAATTTCGGCGCGTATTTTGCAAAAACTTAAGCGTGACGCGGAAGCGTTCCTTGGTGAATCGGTAACTCAAGCGGTTATTACCGTGCCGGCTTACTTCGACGACGCGCAACGCCAAGCCACCAAAGAAGCCGGCGAAATTGCCGGCCTCGAAGTGCTGCGCATTATCAACGAGCCGACTGCGGCTGCGCTCGCGTATGGTCTCGACAAAGAAAACGAACTCACCATCTTGGTATTCGACCTCGGCGGGGGAACTTTTGATGTTTCCGTACTCGAATTAGGCGACGGGGTATTCGAAGTTAAGTCGACCGCGGGTAATACCAACCTTGGTGGCGACGACTGGGATCAGCGCGTCATTGAGTGGATGGTTAGCGAGTTTAAAAATGCTCACGGAGTCGATTTGAGTGCCGACAAGATGGCGACCCAACGACTTAAAGAGGCGGGCGAGAAAGCCAAGATCGAACTTTCGTCGTTGCAAGAAACTTCGATCAACTTACCGTTCATTACTGCCAATCAAGACGGTCCGTTGCATCTCGAACTCACGCTTACGCGTTCAAAGTTTGAAGAATTTACCAAGGACCTCATTGCCGACTGTAAAGGGCCGTTCGAGCAAGCCATTCGCGATTCCGGACTTAGCCAGGAGCAGATCAATAAGGTCATCTTGGTCGGGGGTTCGACCCGTATGCCGGCCGTGCAGGCACTCGTAAAAGAGCTCACTGGGCAAGAAGGTGATAAGGGGGTTAATCCTGACGAAGCAGTAGCTGATGGCGCGGCGATACAAGCCGGTGTGCTTAAAGGCGATGTGAAAGATGTGCTGCTTCTCGATGTGACCCCACTCTCATTGGGCATTGAGACCAAAGGTCAAATTATGACCAAACTTATTGAGCGCAACACCACTATTCCGACTAAACGGTCGGAAGTATTTACCACCGCCGATGACAATCAGTCGAGCGTGGAGATCAAAGTGTTGCAAGGTGAAAGTGATATGGCTTACCGAAATAACCTGCTGGGGACATTTCAGTTGGTGGGAATACCGCCCGCGGCCCGTGGCGTTCCGCAAGTCGAAGTTACTTTCGACATCGACGCCAACGGAATTGTGCATGTGTCGGCTAAAGACCTCGGTACTGGCCAAGAACAACAAATGACCATTACTGGCGGTACCGCGCTCGACCGTGATGAGATCGACCGCATGATGAAGGAAGCCGAAGCGCACGCGGAAGAAGATAAGGAGCGTCGCGACGCGGCCGAAGTGCGCAACAATGCCGACTCGTTGGTTTACCAAACTGAAAAATTAATGCAGGAACAAGCGGAGAAAGTTTCTGACGATGACCGCACAGCTATTGAGTCGGCAATTGCCGATCTTAAAACTGCACTCGAAGGCGAAGATGTAGTCGAAATCAAAGCCAAGCACGGAGCCTTGGTGCAAGCGAGTCAAGAGTTTGCCCAACGGCTTTACCAGGCCACGCAAGCATCCGACGCGGGCACCACGGCCGAAGACGCCGCGGCCAGTACGCCTGATGACGATGAGGTGGCCGACGCCGAAATTGTTGATGACGGCGACGAGGACACTGAGCCGTCGGCATGACCGACGCGAGCCCGACCGACCGACCCGGTCCGGTTGCGGGTAATCACGAGCCAGAAGTTGATCCGCCAGAAGTTGATCCGCCAGAAGTTGATCCGCCGGACGAGTCTTCGTTCACCGACGAGGCCGACTTAGCCGCCGCGGTGGTTGAAGCCGAAGCAGTAATTGAGGCTGAGGTTGAAGACTTTCGCGCCTTGGCCCAACGAGTGCAGGCCGACTTTGAGAACTATCGCAAACGGGTGCAGCGCGAACAGACCGCGTTAGTTGAGCGGGCCAATGAGACTTTAATCAGTCAGATGTTGCCGGTGCTCGACAACTTCGAGTTGTCGTTGGCGGCAGTTGACGATGAAAAAGTTCGTAAGGGTATGGAATTGGTACACGCCGAGCTAGTGGCGGTGCTTGAGCGTAACGGCCTAGAACGCGTTGTCCCCGATGGTGCGTTATTCGACCCCACTGAACACGAGGCAGTTATGCACGATGAAGGTGACGGCGAAGCCGAATTAGTAGTAGCCGAAACAATGCGTTGCGGTTATCGGCTGCGGGGGAAGTTATTGCGTCCGGCAATGGTCAGGGTAACGCGGTAGGAGTGGCGTAATGGCACCCCAACGGGAGTGGTTCGAGAAAGATTATTACGCCGCACTCGGGATTAATGCTGACACATCGGAAAAAGATATTCAAAAGGCTTACCGAAACCTCGCGAAAAAGTTTCATCCCGACGCTAATCCGGGCGATACTGCGGCCGAAGAACGATTTAAAGAAATTTCTGCCGCTAACGATGTATTGAGTGATCCGGAAAAACGCAAAGAGTACGACGAAGTTCGAGCTATGGCCGCGAGCGGTCAGGGATTTGGCGGCGGCGGATTTGGTGGTCAGGGATTTGGCGGTGGCGGGGGATTTGGCGGTCAGGGATTTGGCGGCGGCGCGCAGTTCGACGGTGATCTGGGCGACATTTTGGGTAATTTGTTTACCGGTCGGAGTCGTCAACGCGGCGCTCGTCGCCGAGGACCGGAATCGGGATCCGACCTCGAAACTGAGTTAAAACTTGATTTCCTTGCCGCCGTGCACGGGTTGGAGACCACGGTGGCGCTGACTTCCGATGTTCCGTGTTCGAGCTGCCACGGCAGCGGTGCTGAAGCGGGCTCACAGCCGGTGGCGTGTTCCGCGTGCGGGGGTAGTGGCGAAGTTTTGGTTGACCAAGGGCCGTTTTCATTTTCGCAGGTATGTCCTACCTGTGGCGGGCGCGGACAGGTAATCCAAAAGCCGTGCAAGCAGTGTCGGGGTGCTGGAGTTGAACGCCGACCCCGTGAAGTCAAGGTGCGCATTCCTGCCGGAGTTAAAAATGGTCAGCGCATTCGCATTAAGTCGCGTGGCGGTGCGGGTCGGTTTGGCGGTCCGCCGGGAGATCTTTATGTAGTTGTGCGAGTTAAACCCCACGAGATTTTTGGTCGTTCGGGTATCGCCGACTTAACGATAAAAGTTCCTATTACATTTTCGGAAGCAGCCTTAGGCGCGGTGGTAATGGTGCCAACCCTTACTGAACCCGTAAAGGTAAAAGTTCCGGCCGGTACTCAGCACAATAAAACTGTGCGGGTGCGCGGACGCGGCGTGCCGCGTAAGAAAGCGGGTGATCTTTTAGTCACTTTTGCAGTGGTGATTCCTAAAAAACTTACCGCTAAAGAAAAAGCTGCGCTTGAATCATTGGGTGAAGTTATGCACGAAAATCCTCGGGAGCATCTAAATGCCAGATAGCGGAATGCCAGACGAGGAGATGCGGTCGTTATTTATTATTTCGGTCGCGGCCGAGTTGGCGGGAGTACACGCCCAGACTTTGCGTATTTACGAACGCAAGGGTTTGATTGAACCTGCTCGCACTCAGGGCGGGTCGCGGCGGTATTCCGAACACGACATTGCTCAGTTGCGCCGAATTCAAGAACTCACTAATGCCGGCGTGAGCTTGGCGGGGGTGCGTATGGTGATGGGGCTCGAAGCGGCGTTAGTTCACGCTCAAATCCGTATTCGTGAGTTGGAACAAGTTGTCAATCGCCAGATGGGAGTCCAGTAATGGCAGTAGACCCCAATAAATTCACTCGCAAAACCGCCGAAGCATTGTCGGCGGCACAGGATTTAGCGCGCGAGCGCAATAATTCGCAGGTAACTCCCGATCACATTTTGCTTTCGCTAGTTGACCAGCCCGACGGCGTAGTGCTGCCGGTATTAGAACGCTTGGGCGTGGCGCCGATCACGGTGCGCGACCGAGCCGACGAGGCGATCACCGCGTTACCGCAGATTTTTGGGCCGACCACACAAGATGCCCAACTGTCGTCCGAGTCGTTTAAGTTGCTCGAAGCTGCCGATGCGGCCCGCGTCGAATTAAGTGACGACTTCTTGTCGACCGAACACATCTTGTTGGCGATGAGTCGATTGGTCGGTGGCGTGGGCGACACTTTGCGGGCGCTGGGAGTAACGCACGAAGCAGTGCTCGAAGCCTTGGTGTCGGTGCGCGGCAGCCACCGCGTCACTAGCGAAAATCCTGAAGATCAGTACCAAGCGCTTGACCGTTTTGCCCGCGATCTTACGGAAGACGCTCGGCGCGGAAAACTTGATCCGGTGATTGGCCGCGATGAAGAAATCCGTCGCACAATTCAAGTATTGAGTCGGCGCACTAAAAATAATCCAGTATTAATTGGCGAACCTGGCGTCGGTAAAACTGCCATCGCCGAAGGCTTAGCGCGCCGCATTGTTGAGGGTGATGTACCGGAAAGTCTGCGTAATAAGCGACTGATGTCACTCGATATTGGTTCGATGATTGCTGGTGCGAAATACCGTGGTGAGTTTGAAGACCGTATGAAAGCAGTACTTAAAGAGATAACCGATTCGAACGGTGAAATAATTACTTTCGTCGACGAGCTGCACACCATTGTCGGCGCGGGTGCCGCCGAAGGTTCGGTTGATGCCGGCAACATGATCAAGCCCATGTTGGCGCGCGGCGAGTTGCGCATGATTGGTGCCACCACTCTTGACGAATACCGCAAGTACATCGAAAAGGATCCGGCACTGGAGCGCCGGTTTCAGCAGGTTTATATCGCGGAGCCCTCGGTGGAGGACACCATCGCGATTTTGCGAGGCTTAAAAGAGCGGTACGAAGTTCACCACGGAGTGCGAATTCAAGACGCCGCGCTGGTCGCCGCCGCGGTGTTGTCGGATCGCTACATATCTGGGCGCCAGTTGCCCGATAAGGCCATCGACTTAATCGACGAGTCGGCCGCGCGTTTGCGGATTGAGATTGATTCGATGCCGGTTGAGATTGATGTGGCGGAGCGGCGTATTCGCCAACTCGAAATTGAGCAGGCGGCGTTGACTAAAGAAACCGATGCAGTGTCGAAATCGCGCCTTGCTGCACTGGAGGCGGAGTTGGCCACTCTGGCCGAACAGCGCGACGCGATGGTGGCGCACTGGCAAAATGAAAAGACCGCTATCACCGAGATACGCGACCTCAAAGAGCGGCTCGAAGTGGCCCGCACCGACGCCGAGAAAGCCGAGCGCGAAGGAAATCTTGAACTGGCCGCCCAGTTGCGCTATTCAACCATGCGCGACCTTGAAGGCGAGATTGAAGCGAGCACTCAGCGGTTCGAGGAACTGCAATCTGATGAGCAGATGCTTAAAGAAGAAGTTGACGAAGAAGATGTGGCCGAAATTGTCGCTAAGTGGACGGGGGTTCCCGTTACTCGGCTAATGGAAGGCGAGATGGCCAAACTCGTACGCATGGAAGATGTCTTGCACGAACGCGTTATTGGTCAAGACGTGGCGGTCAAGGTGGTTGCGAATGCGATTAGGCGTTCGCGTGCAGGGATCTCCGACCCCAATCAGCCGATCGGTTCATTTTTGTTTTTGGGCCCGACCGGAGTGGGTAAAACTGAGTTGGCGCGCAGTTTGGCCGACTTCTTATTCGACGACCCGCGCGCGATGGTGCGGATCGATATGAGTGAATACATGGAAAAGCATTCGGTGTCGCGTCTAGTTGGCGCCCCTCCGGGTTATGTCGGTTACGACGAAGGGGGCCAGCTAACTGAAGCGGTGCGACGGCGGCCATACTCGGTCGTATTGCTCGACGAAGTCGAGAAAGCCCATCCCGATGTGTTCAATGTGCTGCTGCAATTGCTTGACGACGGTCGGTTGACTGACGGTCAGGGTCGCACAGTTGATTTCACGAACACAGTGTTAATTATGACCAGCAACTTGGGCGCGGGCGCCGACGAAGAGACGGTGATGGCCGCAGTGCACAATCACTTCAAGCCCGAATTTCTTAACCGCATCGACGACATTGTGGTCTTCGACCGTTTGCGCGAGGCCGACATTGAGCACATCGTGGTGTTGCAGGTGGAGATTTTGCGAGCTCGCTTGGCTGAACGGGCTTTAGGGCTCGAACTCACTAGCGCCGCGTTGGCCTACTTAGCCAAAACTGGTTACGACCCCGATTTTGGTGCTCGTCCGCTTAAGCGACTGATTCAGCGGGAGGTGGCCGATCCGATTGCTCTGGGATTGCTCAAGGGTGATTACACCAACGGCGATGTAGTTGCTATCGATACTCTGGCCGACGGCGGACTGAGCTTTTCGCGGCGTTCGCCCGTGGGGGTGCCGGCGGCGGAAGGCGCCACCGATTCTTAGCAAAAGCTATTCGCCCTTGATCGCGGATCCGACTATCCTGCCCTCAACGTGGGTGACCAAAAAAGTGGGCTTGCGTGCCGGGCGTCGTAATCGTCGGAACCCAATGGGGCGACGAAGGTAAAGGGCGCTTCACCGACTATCTCGCTAGCGATAGCGCGCTGTGTGTGCGTTATCAGGGCGGCCATAACGCGGGTCACACCATCGTGGTCGAAGGCGAAGTGTTCGTGCTGCAATTAGTGCCCAGCGGCATCTTGTACCCCCACGTAACTCCGATTATTGGTAACGGAGTAGTGGTTGATCCCGCAGTGTTACTCGAAGAGATCGCCATGTTGGAGGCGAAAGGTGTTTCGACCGCGCGTTTACGAGTCTCGGGTAACGCGCATTTGATTATGCCGTATCACCAAGAATTCGATCGTGTTACCGAACGGTATCTCGGCAAAAATAAACTAGGCACGACTATGCGGGGCATTGGTCCGGCTTACGCCGACAAAGCTTTACGAGTGGGCCTACGAGTCCAAGATCTTCTTGACCCCGGAATTTTTAGAGCCAAACTAGATTTGGCTCTACGCGAAAAGAATTTAGTATTAGCCAAGGTGTATAACCGGCTTCCACTCAACGCCGACGAGATTGCTGCCGCTTACATGGCGATGGTTCCCCGTCTCGAACCGCTAATCGACGACACCGTGCACTTGGTGCACGAAGCACTCGACGCGGGAGAAAAAGTTTTATTTGAAGGCGCGCAAGCGACATTCCTTGATCTCGATCACGGCACCTATCCGTACGTAACTTCTTCTAATCCAATCGCGGGTGGAGTGGGTCCGGGGGCCGGAGTGGGTCCGTTGGCAATTAATCGGGTCATCGGTGTGGCTAAGGCTTATCTGACTCGCGTCGGTGCCGGACCGTTCCCGACCGAGTTATTTGAAGGTGACGAAATCGGCGACATGCTGGTGGAGCGGGGTAAAGAATTCGGTACTAATACTGGCCGGCGCCGGCGCCCGGGTTGGCTCGATGCGGTCATGTTGCGCCACGCAGTGCGACTTAACTCGTGTACGGAGTTGGCCATGGCCAAACTTGACGTCCTTTCTAGTTGCGCCAAAATCAAAGTGTGTGTGGCCTACGAAGGCGAAGACGGAACTCGTTACAACCATGTTCCCTACCACCAGTCGGTGCTACACAAAGTGCGCCCGATCTACGAAACTTTGCCGGGCTGGCAATGCGAAATCTCCACCGCGCAGAGTTTGGAGGATTTACCCACTGCCGCGCGTGATTATCTGACATTCGTTGAAGGCGGGGCCGGAGTTCCTATCAATTTTCTTGGAGTTGGCCCCGCGCGCGAACAGACCATCGTCATCGATTCGCACGCGTGAAAGTTTTAGTGCTCGGCGCCGGTGGGCGCGAGCATGCGCTGGTGTGGGGGCTAACTCGTAGCGCTTCGGTTAGCGAAGTAATTGTTGCACCGGGTAATCCGGGTACTGAAGAAATTGTCCGCAGTGTTGTTATCGACCCGTCTGATCCCGCGGCGGTAGTGGAGTTGGCTAACGAACTCGACATTGATCTAGTAGTAGTCGGCCCCGAAGATCCGCTGGTTAAGGGAGTGGTCGACGCGGTGCAGGCCAGCGGCCGCCGCGCTTTTGGTCCTAATGCCGCCGCCGCTAAACTCGAAGGCTCAAAAGCGTGGATGAAAGAAGTGTTGGCCGGCGCCGGAGTTCCGACCGCGGCCCACGGTTCGTTCACCGACGCCGATACCGCCATCGCGTTTTTAAATACGCTCGACGGTCTATATGTAGTCAAGACTGACGGCTTAGCGGCCGGTAAAGGCGTCGTGGTAACTAAATCACAAACCGAGGCGGTAGCGGCGGTGCAGTCGTATTTATCGGGGGAAGCATTTGGCGCCGCCGGTCACACGGTGGTTATTGAAGAAGGGCTGCGGGGCCCCGAACTGTCGTTGTTGGTGATTTGCAACGGCGACCCCGACGGCGCGGTGCCGCTCGCGCCCGCCCAAGATTTCAAGCGAGCCCATAACGACGATTTGGGACCCAATACCGGCGGCATGGGCGCGTACTCGCCGGTGCCGATTGCCGGTCCCGAACTAATTGCCCAAGTGATGGCCACTGCGGTAACGCCCACGCTGCACAGCTTGGCGGCGGAGGGAATTGAATATAACGGCGTGTTGTACGCCGGCATAATGCTCACCAATGATGGCCCGAAGGTGCTCGAATACAATGTGCGCTTTGGTGATCCCGAATGTCAAGCGATTATTCCTCGCCTTGTGACCGACCTCGGTGAACTGTGTTGGGCGTCGGCTGCCGGCGAGCCATTACCCGAAGTTAAGTTTCGTGACGAAGCGTGTGTAACCGTGGTGTTGGCCAGCGAAAATTATCCGGCGAATCCCCGCACTGGTGATGTCATTAAAGGTTTGGACGCGGCCGCGAAAGTTTCAGATACGGCGATATTTCATGCTGGTACCGCTCGCCGTTCAAGTGACGGCGAGTTAATTACCGCGGGCGGCCGAGTGTTGGCGGTAAGCGCTTGGGGTGCCCAAATCGCCGACGCGCGCGCCCGCGCTTATGAGTGTGCCCAACTTATTTCGTGGCCGGGGCAGCAATACCGCACCGATATCGCCGAACACGCGGCCAAAATCCCGCCGTCGGCGGTTTAGTAGACTGTGACTAGGAGGCGATTTCGGGTGATTCCCCGCTATTCATTGGCGCCAATGGCAGCCTTGTTTACCGACGAGGCTCGTTATCGCGCGTGGCTAGAAGTTGAGATTCTCGCGACCGAGGGCCAAGCCGAGGCCGGCGTTGTTCCCCCCGCCGCGGTAACTGCGATTCGCGATCGCGCCGACTTCACTGTCGCCGAAATTGAAGCCCGTGAGCAGATCACCGAGCACGATGTGGCGGCGTTCGTTGATGTCGTACAAGTTCACATCGGTGAGCCCGAGGCCGCGTGGCTTCACTACGGCTTAACTTCAAGCGATGTCGTCGATACCGCGCTGTCGCTCACGCTGGTGCGGGCAACCGATCTTTTGCTGGAGTCGGTCGACGCGTTAGTGAAGGTACTGGTG
>Ga0105050_10004623_pt1 | contig 18224 bp, 22 predicted proteins | sample FRY01_FD_78088 | JGI IMG/M metagenome (GOLD analysis project Ga0105050, IMG submission 78088) | Freshwater microbial communities from Lake Fryxell liftoff mats and glacier meltwater in Antarctica - FRY-01 | ecosystem: Environmental > Aquatic > Freshwater > Ice > Glacier meltwater ... | reverse complement strand
GATCAAGGTTGCCTCCCATGTTGGCAACCTTGAATCAGTCAGCAACTGATTTGGGAATCCTTAAACGTCAACACGCCCTAGGAAGCCGTATTCCATGTCGAGGGCAAAGCGCCGGGTTGCCTCTGCGATGGTGGCGAGCCGGGTGCCTTGGGTGCCGGTCTGGTCAGCGAGGAATGCGGTGAGGCTGCGGTGCAGCGCGCCGGTCCAGAAGGCAGCTTCGCTGTCTGGCGTTGCCAGAAGGGCGGCCTCGGCGGCGAGGGGCAGGAGCGTGCTGAAGCCCTGACCGGCGCTGAGGGCCCGGTCGAGATTGTCGAGCGCGGGAGTGAGCGCGCTGTCCTTTGACGCTTGTCGCGCGAGCAGGAGCGTGTCGCGCAGACCGGCCCGCAGATCGGCGGGGTTGGGCTGTTGATCCTGCCAGTCGCTGCAGGCCTGCGCTACGGCGATCAGGTGCCCGGCGAGGTTGCCGCTATCGACCGAGGAGACATAGGCCGGGTCGAGCACGCGCAGGTCGCGCGTGTCATACCAGTTGTAGAAATGCCCGCGAAACCGTGCCATCCGCTGCATGGTTTGCAGGGTCTGTTCCATGCGGTTGAGCGCCTCGGCCTGCCCGATCCAGCCCATGTCGCGCGCGGCGGCGATGCAGAGCAGGTAGAGCCCGATATTGGTGGGCGAGGTCCGGTGCGCCACCGTCGGCTTGGGTGTTTCCTGAAAGTTGTCGGGGGGCAGGAAGTTTTCGGCCTCGGTGACGAAGGTTTCGAAATAGCGCCATGTCTGCCGCGCGATGAGCCGGAGCGATTGCGCGTCGGGCGCGCTGAGTTGCTGGATCGCGGGGGGTTGCGAGGGCTGACTGATGTGATGCGCGAGGGCGGGGGCGCTGACCCAAAGAGCTGCGAAGGTCGCAAGCAGGGGCCATGCGGCGGGGTTGGCCCATAGCGCCAGCGCGCAGAGCCCGAGCCCGAGTGTGGTGCCGCCGCCCATCTGCCGGTAATGTCCCAGCAGCCCGGGCCGTGTGCCGCCGCCGATGCGCGCGGCCGTGACCCATTGCAGCAGGTGCCGTTTGCTGAACCGGAGCCGGTAGAGGGTGCGCAGGATCGCGTCGCCCATCTGCCATGCGGTATCGGGCAGGAAGGCGATGTTGAGCCCGATCTGCGCCAGCGCGCTGCGCGTGTCGGATGCAAGGGCTGCGAAATGGCTGCGTGAGGTGATCCCGGCGCGGCCGGGGAGGATGGCGAAGGGTAGCGGCAGCAGCCGGGGCAGGGCGAGCATGAACAGGACGGCGATGCTCCAGAGCGCCGCGACGGGCAGGGGCAGGAGCCAGCCGGTGAACAGCGCCAGAAGCGACAGAGGCGCGGTGAGCGCGCGGCGCAGGTTGTCGAGCATCTTCCAGCGCCCGACCGGGGGCAGGCTTGGGTCGTGCTGTCCGGCCAGCCACGGCAGAAGCTGCCAGTCGCCGCGCACCCAGCGGTGTTGCCTGCGGCTGGCCACGTCGTAGCGGGCGGGGAAATCTTCGACCACTTCGATGTCTGAGGCGAGGCCGGCGCGGGCCAGCACGCCTTCGAACAGGTCATGGCTGAGCATGGTGTTGTCGGGCACCTTGCCTTGCAGCGCGGTGCTGAAGGCATCGACATCATAGATGCCTTTGCCGGTGAAGGAGCCCTCGTCAAAGAGGTCCTGATAGACATCCGAAATCGCGGCGGCATAGGGTTCGATCCCGCCGGGGGCGGAATAGACCTGTTGAAAGAGCGAACCTTCCTGTCCCAAAGGCAGCGAGGGGGTGACGCGCGGTTGCAGGATGCCATAGCCGCTGATCACCCGCCCGGTTTCGGGGTCGTGCCGGGGGTGGTTCAACGGATGCGCCATCTTGCCGACCATGCGCCTGACGGTGTCACGGAGCAGGCGGGTGTCGGCGTCGAGCGTGATGACAAAGCGGATGTCTTGCGGGATGGGCGGCGGCGTGAGGAACGTGGTGTCGGTCGCACCGCGCAGCAGCCGGTTCAATTCGACCAGTTTGCCGCGTTTGCGTTCCCATCCAAGCCACATGCCTTCGGATTCGTTCCACAGACGGCGGCGGTGCAGCAGCAGGAAGCGGTCGCCATGTTCGGACGGGTAGGTGTCGTTGAGCCGGGCGATGGCGGCGCGCGCCTCGGCGATCAGCCTTGTGTCATCGGGGGTGGATTCGGTGGTGGCGTCGGGACCGTCGGAGAGCAGCGCGAAATGCAGCGCGCCGCCGGTACTGGAGAGGTGGTGCACCTCAAGCTGGTCGATCTGGTTGTTCAGATCGGCGGTGTCGGAAAGCAGGACCGGCACGGCGACAAGGGTGCGCAAATCGGGCGGGATGCCCTGCGCCAGATCAAGGCCGGGCAAAAGCCGGGGTTTGACGCTGCGGGTGACGGCCAGATTGATGAGCGCGCTGCCCGCCTCTGCCGCGGCGGCGAGGCCGGTGAGGGCGAGCAGCAGCAGCGCGGAGGTGGGCGCGCCGGAGAACCAGAGCGCGAGGGCGAGCACGAGCAATGAGGCCGTGCCGACGCTACCGAGATAACCGCGCAGACCAAGCCCGCGTAAATGCCGGTGAGCGCGCAGGCCGAGGGGCGGGGTGAAGCCGATGGTCTGTTCCAGCGCGGGCCGCCCCGGCCCGATCAGCGCGTGACCGGGATCGCGGGTCACGGTGTCCTGTCCGTCGGCGGCGCGCGCCAGTGCAGTCTCTGTTACCTCGGTTTCGGACAGGGTGGAGCCGCGCGACAGCACTTCGATAGCGGTGCGGTAGCTGTTGCGGGTGGCGAAATCCAGTTCGGCGAAGGACGAGGCGTCGCGCAGGCGGTTGTCGATCAGGCTGACCTCTTCGAAGAAGTCGGCCCAGTCGAGTTCGGACACCAGCCGCATGCTGGTGACGATATTGCGCATGGTGACGTTGGAGGCACCCTGACGCAGTTGCGCATGCATCACGACGGTGTCGATGGACGCGCCTTGCTGTGCCAGCCGCTCGCTGAGCCAGCCGTGCAGCGGGGTTTCGAGCGGGTCAAAGCCGCGCAGCCGTTTGGCGATCTGGGCGGCGACGATTTCGGGTAGCGGACCGGTCGCGTAGGGCGCGACGGCAAGTTCGAGCGCCTGAGCCGATGTGTGGCCGCCACCATTGGATCTGGCCTGCGCCAGCACCCGGTCAACGAGGGCGTCCGCCTTGGCCCGCAAATGCCGTGCTTCGGTGATCTGCACCGCAAGCCGGCGCATGTTTTCGATCAGCACGATGCGCAGGGTGATGGCAATGGCCCAAAGCTCGCCGATCATCAGCGGCTGAACCTCTTGGTAGGCTTTTACAAAGCGGGCGAGGACGCTGCCGGAAAGCAGGCTGTCGGTATGCGCCACATAGGCCCAGGCGATGCCAAAGACGCGGGGGTAGCCGGTAAACGGCCCCTCGGCGAGTTTCGGAAGCTGCCGGTAATAGCCGGGCGGCAGGTCATCGGCGATCTGGCGCAACTGCTGTTCGACGAGGTGGAAATTGTCGAGCAGCCATTCGGCGGCGGGGGTGATGGTTTCACCCGCCTGCACCGCCTGCGCGCTGGACCGAAACGTGTCGAGCAGCACATCGGCATTGTCGCGCACCCTGCGGGTCAGCGACGCCACCCGCTGCGGCTGTGCGATGGTTACGGGTTGCGCTGCAGCAAGAGTGCGCGCGTGATGTTCGAGCCGTTCGGTGCCGAACAGATCCTCGCGGATGACGGATTTATCCTGCCACAGACCGGCATTGCGCGCAGGCCATTGTGGCCCGCGCGGCAGACGTAGTTGGAAGGCGGTCGTACGCGGCGGCCTCACTCTGCTTGCAGCGCGTCAGTTTCCGTGATGATCCGAGGCTCTGCCTGACCGAGCGGGCTGAGCGCCGCGCGTGGTTTGACCTGCCGCTTTTGAGGACCCTGAACCGCGGCACCCTTGATCGCGGAAGGCCAATCGCCCCGGACCCGCCGCGTCATGGCCGCCCATTTGCTTTCGATCTGATCCCATTTCATGTGAAGCCCCCTTCAGGTGATGGCAGTGCGCAGAGCAGTCCGCAATGAAATCACAACGCGGGAATGGCGCAAAAGTTCCGGATAATTCCTGCTGGGGTTGCAGAATTATGAGCCGGTTCGCTGTTGTTTCGCCGCGTCAGGCCGCGCCGCTGGCGTAGAGCGATAGCACCTGATCCTCGCCGATCCCGCCGATGGCGGTGAACCCATTGGCGGGGTTGAAATCTTTGAGAGTGAGATGCGGGAAGGCGAAGTACTTTTCTGCGACCTGCCCCTGCCGTGCCGCAAAGATCACCCGGTCGATCCCGGCAAAGCGCATCGCGGCGAGGCACATTTCGCAGGGCTGAAGCGTGGAGATGAGCACGCAGCCCGCAAGATCGCTGTGATCCAGCGCCTGACCGGCCCGCCCGATGGCCACGATTTCGGCGTGCCGGGTCGGGTCATTCTGCAGGTGGACCTCGTTCTCGCCGGTGGCGATGACCTGACCGTCGCGTAGCAGCGTGGCGGCGATGCCGGATTTGCCGGTTTCCTGCTGTGCCCTGAGCGCCCGGGTAATGGCGTCCTGCAAGGCGGCAGCTTCGACTGCGCTGATAGGCTGGGTCTGCTCTGACATGGTTGTGTCCTGTGCGGCGTGGCTGCCTATAACCCGGCCGTTGCCACGTTTGTTCCGGACTTGGCGGAACAATAGGGCCGGTGCATCGGTTTAGAGTGCGAGACTAACATCGAAAGGAACCGCGATGAGCCATCCGGAAGTCAATCTGCAGACCCAGAAACGCCGTCACAAGGGGCCGCTGATCGGGACGGCGGCCGCGCTGATCTTTGCCGCTGGCCTGTTTGTCTGGTGGGTGACCTATGAGGTGGCGGAGAGCGATCCGCCGCAGGGCAGCGAGATTCAGATCGATGGTCGCACGGGCGAGACGGGCTCTGATGACACACTGATGACACCGACCAATGTTGCGCCTGGCGAGGCCGCGCCTCCGACCGGAGAGGCTGTCGAGACTGCGCCGGTGCCGCCGCCGGCCGTGGAGCCTGCACCGGCGGACTGATGTTGCAAAAAGGGCTGGGAGTTTCCTCCCGGCCCTTTCGACGTTCAGTGGTCGTGATGTTCGGGCAGGTCCTTGAGCTGATCCTTGGTCATGTGGGTCGTGGCGTGGATTCCACCCAGCTGATCGCGCATGAAGTTGAGATTCTGCACCGGCAGTGCCACGGTATGCGCGCCAAAGCCGAGAAAGCCGCCCACGTCGAGCACGACCCGCAGGTCGGCACCAGCACCGTGCACATGCGAGACTGTACCGATCTTTTCGTCGTCCGGCCCGTAGATGGGCGCGTTAAGCAGGAATTCCGGGGTCAGTTCGTCGGCCAGAAGCGGGGTATGTGTCGTGTGGTCCATCGGTTCTCTCCTGTTATGGTGATCGGGAGGTAAACCGTCATGCCGCCGGAATGTTCCGCAGCCGCAGTCGGAACCCCGCGTCAGGCAAGGCACGGAACAATCGCACCGCTGTGCGGGTGGGGGGGTTTGCGCAGGGAAACGCAGGATGCCAGCCAGATCGAAGGCCCAGCAGAAAGCCGCAGGTGCGGCACTGGCCGCCAAACGTGACGAGACACCGAAGGCAAAGCTGCGCGGGGCGTCGCGGGAGATGGAAAAGTCGATGACCGAGCAGGAATTGGAAGCGTTGGCCGGCACGTCGCGCAAGGGCAAGCCTGATCACGTCTGATGCAGCGCGCCCCGGCGGGCTGTGGCGGACCGGGGCGCGGAACGTTCAGGTATCGACCGGCTTGACGCCCGGCGGCAGCGTGCTGGGCGCGTCGGCGGCGAGGGTCGATTTACGCTTGTTCGCGTGCAGGCGCTGTTGCGCCTTGACCGAGCCGATGTAGCCGAGGATAGCGACAGTTCCCAAAGTTCCGAAGGCGAGAATGCCCACCAAGAAATCCCATGACATGGTATTTTCCTTTGTTCCATTGGTTGATGTAAGCTCTGTCAACAGGTCCAAAACCTAAATGTTCCCGCCGCGATGCGGGCGCGGCGCTGTGATCCTCGTTGACTTCCAACTGCCCTGCACGTCATTGTCGCTACGCAAGCGGGACAGGCCCGCAGCAGGGCAGGCGGTAGTTGACGTGACGGTGAAAACTCAAGAGCAAGCGGCACCAGCGCAGTTTGATGCAGATTGCGACCGCGTTGCCGCACTGCTGCTGGATGCGATTGCGTCAGAGCCGGTGCCTGCGCAGATCACCTTGCTTGCGCGGCAGTTGCAGGCCGCACTGGATGCCCGCAAGGCGAAAGCCATGGACACGGTTCCCCCGCTGCCCTGACGGCAGAGGGGGCGCAGGATCAAAGCCCCGATTTGCCCGGATCGGAGGTTTCCTGTTCGGAGGCCGATTTGCGGTCATAGGGGCTTGTCCGCAACTCGTTGTAAAGCGCGGTAATCCCGGCGATGGGTGCAAGACAGACCGCAGCATTGTGGACGGTTTCGGGATGGCTGACCGTGCCGGTGAGCGTGACGCGCCCTTTGTCCACCTTCACATCGAATTCGCTGGGGTCGATCAGCGGATGTGCGTTGAGCCTGTCGTGGACCTGACGCAGGATCTCGGCATCCTGCTGATCATGCGCGCCCTGCGGGTGGTAGGCTTGTCCGCCGGCGGGTGGCGCATCGTCAGGCACGCCCCGGTTTTCGGGGTCAACAGCGGATTGAGCATCGCGGGGCCGGTCCTGCGGCGGCGAGGCCTCCGTCCCGGTTTGGCGGTCACTTGCGGGATCATAGTTGGCGTTCGCGCCGGGCTGTGGCCCCAGTATGTTGTCCGGTTCTTCGAGATCGTCGGGCGAACCGCGCGATCCGCTATAGGCCGGGGTCACCGGGTTGACCGGGCCGGGATGATCCGGCCGCGGGTTCATGTGGACAGGGTTGGCCTGCACCGTGCTGCCGTCGCGCGTGGCGGCGGGGTTTCGCGTCCGGTTCAGTTCGGTCTGGCGTGCGATGGCGTCGGGGTCTTTGCTGTGGTCGGTCATGTGATGTCCTTCCTGATGGGGGCCGATGGGGCCTGCCTCTGCGGGTGAAACCTGCCTGTGGCGGGGTTTGTTCCGGTGGTGCGGCGCAGATACCGGGGGTTAGGACCCGACCATCTCGCCCCCGTTGGGGTGCAAGGTCTGCCCGTGGATATAGCTGCTGTCGTCGCAGGCCAGAAACAGGATCGAAGGCGCCACTTCGTTGGGCTGACCGGGTCTGCCGAGCGGGGTGTCCTGTCCGAAGGACGCGACCTTGTCCGCCGGGAAGGAGGCGGGGATCAGCGGGGTCCAGATCGGGCCGGGGGCCACGGCGTTGACCCGGATGCCGCTGTCGGCGAGGTTGGCGGCAAGCGCGCGGGTGAAGGACAGGATGGCGCCTTTGGTTGCGGAATAGTCGATCAGCACGGGTTGGCCGCGAAAGGCGGTGATCGAGGTCAGATTGATGATGCTGTCGCCCGCCTGCATCTGCGGCACGACGGCCTGCACCATGAAGAATTGTGCAAAGATATTGGTGGCAAAGCTGCGCCGAAGCTGATCTTCGGGGATGTCCTGCACGCGTTTTTGCATATGCTGTTCGGCGGCGTTGTTGACCAGAATATTGACCCGGCCGAACCGCGCGACGATCTGTGCCACGCAGTCATCGACGACGGATTTATCGCCGAGATCGCCCGCGAGCATCATCCCCTCGCCGCCTTCCTGTTCGATCAGGTCGAGCGTGTCCTGCGCGTCCTGCTGTTCGTCCTTGAAGAGGATGGCGACGCGTGCCCCTTCGCGGGCAAAGAGCACGGCGGTGGCGCGTCCGATGCCGCTGTCGCCGCCGGTGATGATTGCGACCTTGCCGCGCAGCCGGTCAGAGCCGGGATAGCGGGGCGTGTAATCGGGCGCGGGGTTCATCTCTTGTTCGGAGCCGGGCTGATGGTCCTGTTCCTGCGCGGGCATGGGTTCTGATTGCATCTGTTGCGTGGTCATGGGGTGCCTTTCTGGCTGCGGCATGGCTTTGGCAGACAGAACCGGTCGGGTGGCGCGATGTTCCGCATGACGTTCAGTCCGGGGCCGGAAACCGCCGGCTGAGAAAGGCCGAGCCGTGCAGCCCGAAGCGCCAAGGTATTTCGGTGCCGCGCGAGATGCCGATGCGCGGGCCGCTGATGACCGAGGCGCGGGGGGCGGGGGCGGGGGGGGCGGGGGTGATGCTGAAGCTGGAGCCGTCAAAGGCCGCGCCATCATCGCTGCCGCTGACACCCAATGCGGCGCAGAGTTCGCCGGGGCCGGAGCAGAGCGCGCGCAGGCTGTCTGTGCCGCGCCGCTGGGCCATTTCTGCCAGTCCCTCGGTTGGCTGTAGTGCGCGAAAAAGCACCGCGTGGCCGGGGTTGCAGACTATGTTGAGGCACCAGTGCAGCCCGTAGGACCGATAGACATAGGCGTGACCCGCGGGCCCGAACATCGCCGCGTTACGCCGGGTTGGTCCGCGAAAGCTGTGCGAGGCGGGGTCGTCGGGCGCATAGGCCTCTGTCTCGACGATGATGCCGCCGATGCCGCGCACCAAAAGCTGCGCGCCGATCAGGTCCTGCGCCACCAGTGCTGCGTCACGCTGGAAAAAGCCGGGGGTCATGCGCCGGACCGGCGGGAACATCGGCGCGCGCCGCAGGTTAGCCAGCGGATCGGGCGGGGATGTTTGCGCCGTCCTGACAAGCCAGAGGAATGACTGATGCCGCCGAAAACTGACACGAGATCACCTGCCGATCCTGAACGGCATATTTCCGACACCGGGCATGGGGGCGAGTTTCACCAGCATGCGCAAGAGGGTGGGGAGCGATTGACCACGGCGCAAGGGGTCACGATCGCGGATAACCAGAATTCGCTGAAACTGGGGCCGCGCGGGCCGGTACTGCTGGAAGATTTTGTGCTGCGCGAAAAGATTTTCCATTTTGATCATGAGCGTATCCCTGAGCGGGTGGTGCATGCACGCGGATTTGGGGCGCATGCCATTTTTGAATGCACCCGCGATCTGGCTGATTTCACCCGTGCGGCGCCGTTTCAGACCGAAGGCAAGGTGACCGAAGCGTTTGTGCGGTTCTCTACCGTGGCGGGGTCAAAAGGGTCGTTCGACCTTGCCCGCGATGTGCGCGGCTTTGCGGTGAAGTTTTATACCGATGAGGGCAACTGGGATCTGGTGGGCAACAATATTCCGGTGTTTTTCATTCAGGACCCGATCAAGTTTCCCGATCTTGTGCATGCGTTGAAACCGGAACCTGACCGGGGGTTTCCGCAGGCGCAATCGGCGCATGACAATTTCTGGGATTATATCTCGCTGACACCGGAGGCCATGCATATGGTCATGTGGCAGATGTCGGACCGCACGATTCCGCGGTCGTTCCGCACGATCGAAGGGTTCGGCGTCCATACGTTTCGGTTCGTGAATGCGGAAGGCAAGTCGACCTTTGTCAAGTTTCACTGGAAGCCCCGGCAGGGCCTGCAATCGGTGCTGTGGAACGAGGCGGTCAAGACCAATGGTGCCGATCCCGACCGCCATCGCCGCGATCTGTGGGAGGCGATCCAGTCTGGCGATCTGCCGGAATGGGATCTGGGCGTGCAGATGTTTGATCAGGCCTTTGCCGACAGTTTCGACTTTGATGTTCTTGATCCGACCAAGCTGATCCCGGAGGAGCAGGTGCCGGTGGAGATTATCGGGACGCTGACGCTGGACCGGGTTGTCGACAACTTCTTTGAGGAAACCGAGCAGGTGGCGTTCTGCACGCAGAACGTGGTGCCGGGGATTGATTTCACCAATGATCCGCTGCTGCAGGGCCGAAATTTCAGTTATCTCGATACGCAGTTGAAGCGGCTGGGCAGCCCCAATTTCACCAAGCTGAAGGTGAATGCCCCGCGCGGTTGTCCGGTGCATAACTTTCAACAGGACGGCCATATGCAGACCGCTAACCGCAAGGGTCGGGTGAATTATGAGCCGAATGGCTGGGGTGAGGGTCCGCGCGAGCATCCGCTGGAGGGTTATGTCAGTTATGCCGCGCCGGAGAATGCCGAGAAGGTGCGGCTGCGTCCTGAAAGCTTTGCCGATCATTATTCGCAGGCCCGCCAGTTTTACATCAGTCAGACCGATGTGGAGCAGGGACATTTGCGCGATGCCCTGATCTTTGAGCTGTCCAAATGTGAGAACCCGGATATTCGCGCCCGGATGGTGGCGCATCTGATGAATATCGACGACGGGTTGGCCAAGGCCGTGGCGATGGGACTGGGGCTGGCCGAGATGCCGGCTGCGGCACCGGCGGCGCGGCCCACGCGTGATGATCTGCCGGTGTCGGATGCGTTGAGCATCCTGCGCAACGGGCCGCAAGATCTGCGCGGGCAGGTATTGGGCCTGATGGCCAGTGACGGGGCCGATGCCGCAGTGCTGGGCCCGCTGATGGAGCGGGCACGGGCCGAGGGGATGGTCGTCAAGATCGTGGCGCCGCAGGTGGGCGGGGTGACGGATGATACCGGCGCGCTGCATCCGGCGGCAGAAAAGATAGAAGGCGGACCGTCGGTTCTGTTCGATATGGTGGCCATCGTGCTGGGGCCGCAGAGCGCCGGAAAGGTCGCGATGATGCCTGAGGCGCAGGATTTTCTGCGCGATGCCCATGCCCATTGCAAGTTCGTGCTGCATCATGGGGCCGAGCCGCTGATCAGTGCCAGCGGGTTGGAAAAGATGATCGACGCTGGTTATCATGCCGTCGATGGCGCGGAGCCGGAAGCGGGGATTACGGCCTATCTGGCGGAGTGTCGCAAGCTGCGGTTCTGGGACCGCGAGCCGAAACTGGGCAAGTGACGCTTAGAGGATCGCCCCGGATTCATCGGGGCGATCATCGTCCGGATATGACCCGGACTCGGGGTCCAGCTCAGGGTCGGGCGCGGTTTTCGCCTCGGCGTCGGCCAGCGAGCGCACGGTAAAGCGGACCTTGAGCGTATAGATCCCAGCCGTGAGATCAGTGACCACTTCGGCGCCAAGTTGCTGGCTGAAAGCCGAGAGCAATTTGGTGCCAAGGCCGGTGCTTGCATCGGTTGGGATGATCACCGGGTCGGATTTGACCATGTTTTTGAGTTCAAGCACTGCTTGCGCCGCGCCTTCACGGCGCAGGGTGATGCAGATCGTCGGCTGACCTGCGCTATCGCTGCCCGCGTATTTGATCGCGTTGGTCAGTGCTTCGGTCAGCAGGAGTGACAGCGGCACCGCCTGATCCGGGGTCAGGTTGAGATCGTCAAACTTTGTGCTGACATCAAAGGTCCGGCCGGGGCCGGTAGACATCTTGAGAATCTGGCGCACGATATCGGACAGCAGTTCATCGGCGCGCACATCGGCCAGACCGCTGGTCTGATAGAGGCCACGGTGGATGGTGGCGAGGCTCATCACCCGGTCCTGCAGCCCCTTCATCAAAACCCGCGCTTCGGGGTTTTGCAGTCGCCGCATCTGCATGTTGATGATCGAGGAGATCAGCTGCAGGTTGTTCTTGACCCGGTGATGCACCTCGCGCAGCAGCACTTCGCGCTGGTGGACCATGTTTTCGAGTTCTGCCTCGTCATGCAGGATGGTATCGGTCATCTTGAGATAGGCTTCGCCCACATCGCGCAGTTCGAGTGCAGCATTCTCCATGTCGAGGTCATCGGTCCGGTGATTGCCGCGCGCAAAGCCGGTGATCGTGCGGCGCAGGGTGCGGATGTGCCGGGTCACCAGACGCTCGGTCGCGAGAATGGCGACGAGCAGGCTCGCCAGCCACATCGCCGCAGGCATGAAATAGGGCGAAACCCAGAGATTGAAGGTGTCGCCCGCTACATAGACCGGCCATGAACCGATGGCGTAAATCTCGTTTTCGATCAGGGGGAAAACCGCGAAAATCCGCTCGAACCCAGTGTGCGAGGTCGCGGTAAAGGTCTGGGCGACGTTGGATTGCAGATCGGTGAGCGCGCGGTCGTTGGGCAAACGGCCGGGCGCGGTTTCAAGCCCGGTGGATGAGGTGAGGATATCGCCGCCGGAATCAAAGGTGATGAGCGTGATCGGTTCGAGCAGGTTGCGCGACGGCAATCCCGCCTGCGAGGTGTCGCGCCGTTCGAGCATGGAATGCGGCATCGAGATCGAGACATAGCCCAGCGTGGTGCCCGCATCGTCCAGCACCGGATGCCCGAAAGCGAGGACGGATTCGCCGGATGCCACGCCATTCACGATGACCACGGTATCCGGTTTTGGGTTGGCGATCATCTGTGGCAACCGCACACTTTCGGTGAAATCTCTGGGCTCACCGGTGGATGTGCAGGTGGCCAATCCCGAGACCGGGATAAAGGCGATGTAGGAATAGGCCCCTGCGGATTGGGCGGCCAGTCGCCCCAGCGCGGCACTGCACTGGGCCGGATTACTGCTCAGGCTGATGATGGTGGTGGCGAGCGCCTGCGAGGCGACGCGGGCGCCACGGATCAATTGCGCCTCGGGCGCGGCGGCCAGCAGCGTTTCGCCCAGCAGCGCGGCGGTAGATCGCGCCCGTGCTTCGTCCATCAGGGATTTGGACTGCATCCCGGAAATCAGGCCCAAGGGCAAAAGCGCAATGGCGAGCGCGAATGCGATGCGCACGCCAAGCCGTTCCGGAAACAACCGGGATTGCCTGGGCCGTAGGGTCATACAACGAACTGTCCCGGTTTTGTCACGGCGGGGGTAGTTCTTTCGCCCGGTCCCATGATATCCTCTTCGCCCTCCAGACCCATCAGCTCTGCCAGACGTTTGCGCGCCCGGCTGGTCCGGCTTTTTACGGTGCCGACCGCGACACCGATCATTTCGGCGGTCTGTTCGGTGGAAAAACCGGAGGCTCCAACGAGGATCAGCACTTCGCGATGTTCTACGGAAAGCTGGTCGAAGGCCAGTTTGAAATCATTGAAGGCAAGGCGACCGTGGTGGGCGGGCATCTCGAACAAGGCGGCCGCGTGGATACCATCGGGATCGGGCACTTCGCGGCGGTGTTTGCGCCGGTCGGAATAGAATGTGTTGCGCAGGATCGTGAAAAGCCATGCCTGCATATTGGTGCCGGGCTGAAATTTGTCGATATTGCTCCACGCCTTGACGATTGTGTCCTGCACCAGATCATCCGCGCTGCTCATGTTGCGCGTCAGGCTGATCGCAAAGGCGCGCATCGGCGAGAGAAAATCGGTAATCTCGTCGCGCGGGTCCGGCACCGGTGATGCACCGGTGGCAGGTCGATCTGCAAGTTCGGACGCGCCCATCAGTGACGCCGCTCCTTTTCCTTCAGCTGCGCCAAGAGATCCTTGAACCGGTCGGGGACCTGTTCCTTCAGAATTTCGTCATAGACACGTTTGAGGTTCTCATCGATCTGCTCGGTGAGACGTGATTTCTTCTGGTCATCGCCCATTTGCTGCTGCATCTTTATTGTGGTGTCCTGCTCACTGTACACGGAACCGAACGCAGGACCAGAGCGTTGGTTCCCAACAAAATTGCCAAAGTTGGGGAAATGTTCATGTCAAAATCTACCGCGCCGCAGCAGCAGACCGATCTTGCCGAAGCGATCGGCTATAATCTGCCTTACCTGCGCCGCTATGCCCGCGCCCTGACCGGAAGTCAGGATACCGGCGACCGTTATGCCGCCGCCACGCTGGAAGCCATTCTGGTGGATGACGAAATCTTTCTGGGCAGCCCTGACCCGAAAGTGGCGTTGTTTCAGGCATTTCACCTTGTCTGGGCCAGTGCCGGTGCGCCGCTCGGGACGCCTGATACCCGACTTTCCGCCAGCGCGCAGGCGCATATGGCCAATCTGACCGCCAATACGCGCGAGGCGCTGTTGCTGCATGCCATCGAGGGGTTTCATCTGGGTGAAATCGCCATGATCATGCATACCGATGCCGCCGAGATCGAGGAACTGATCCGACTTGCGCTGGCCGAGATGGAAACTTCGATCGCGGGCAAGGTGATGATCATCGAGGATGAGGCGATCATCGCGATGGATATTCAGGCCATCGTGGCCGAGATGGGCCATGCCGTGACCGGCATTGCGCGCACCCGCACCGAGGCTGTGGCGCTGGCGGCGTCAAACCGCCCTGACCTGATCCTTGCCGATATCCAACTGGCCGATAATTCGTCCGGCATTGATGCGGTGAACGATATCCTGTCGCAGTTCGACGATATTCCGGTGATTTTCATCACCGCATTTCCCGAGCGGTTGCTGACCGGAAAATGCGCCGAGCCTGCGTTCCTGATTACCAAGCCGTTTTCAGAGGATCAGGTGACATCTGCTGTCAGTCAGGCGATGTTCTTTGCCTCAACCGAGACTCTTGTAGCCTGAGGCCAGGGTGCGGGTGACTTGCCTGTCGGGTCACCCCGTCCGCAGTTTGTTCAAGACAGCGTCGGTGTCAAAAGGCTGTGCCAAAACGTCGAAGTCTGCAGTCGGGCCGGTTGTTTCAGCTTCGACTCCCAAGAGCACGGTGCGTCCGCCACGCGCCCGGATCGCCTGTTCCACGGGGGAGCCTACGAAGCTGTGCGGATTGCCTGCGATAAAGGCCACGGAAAGTGACCCTACGTCAGCCAAAGCCGTTTCGATCTCGGCCGGATTTGTTACCAGAATCACATGCGCCGCAGGGTCGAAATCGGCGATGGTCTGCGCGATGTCCTGTGCAACAAGTGTCTCTGAAACAAGGATAATGTAGGCATCGTTCAAGGTCATGAGCTGCACACATGATACGGGCATCTTGTCTCCACTTCGGAGCAGACACTGCAAGATATCAGCACAACTCGCATTAAGCTATGACATAGGGAGGACAATTCTTTCATGACCGTATCTTGCGCCAGATGTCCGTTGCGGCGGCAGAACCTGTTTGTCCCCTTTACGCAGGAAGAGGTGACGTTCATGCAGCGGTTCAAGACCGGCGAACTGACCGTGGATGCCGGGACGACGGTGCTGATGGAGGGGTCGAACAGTCCGCAGCTTTATACCGTGTTCAGCGGCATGGGCACCCGATACACGACATTGGAAAACGGACGCAGGCAGGTGATCAACTTCCTGTTTCCCGGCGACCTGATCGGCTTGCAGGCCAGCCTGATGGGCGAGATGAAACATTCGGTCCAGTCCAGCACGCCGATGATCCTGTGTGCCTTCAAGCGCGATGATCTGTGGAACCTGTTTCGCGCGCAACCGGGCCGCGCCTATGACCTGACATGGATCGCGGCGGTGGAAGAGCATTTTCTGGGTGAGACGATTGCCACTTTGGGCCAGCGCGACGCCGCGCAGCGGATATCATGGGCGTTCTTGCGTATCGAAAAGCGGCTGACGGCGGTGGGACTTGGGTCTGCCGGGCCGCGCGGCACGACCGTGCCGCTGCCGTTCCGGCAACAAGACCTTGCCGATGCGCTGGGTCTGTCGCTGGTCCATACCAACAAGACGCTGGCCCGGTTGCGTGATCTGGAGGTCGCCTCATGGGTGGATGGTCAATTGCATGTGTTGAACCGCCACGGCCTCGCCACGATTGCCATGCTGGAACCCGAGCCGGAGGAAAAGCGCCCGATCCTGTAGCGGTTACGGTAGGATCACGGTCGAGAGCAGCGCCATGCGCCCGTTGGCGATGATGGTGTAATTCACTTGTCCGGTGTCACCGGATGAAACGTTGATGCGCACAGTCTCTGGCCCCGGACCGTCCATCGCGAACTGGTAGCCCCGCCCCCATGTCGTGTCGAACATGGCGGTTGGCTGGGGTGTCATGGCGGTTATGCTAAAGCTTTGCTCGAACGGTTCATCGAAATGCAGAACCGTATCGCGGCGTGGATTGTTGAAGGTCACGGTGAAAAGCCCGACGGATTGTTGCCGCAACATGACTGGGTAGCGGATCGTAAAATTTGAATCGCCGATGGTGCGGTGGGTAAACGAGCCGCTGCCGCCGAACAAAATGTAGAGTCCGACCCCGACAAACAGAGCCACCGCCATCCACAGTAGCACGCTTCTGGGCCATCGTGGTCGCAGGGGCGTGCCGGGGTGCGCGCCGGGGTGCGCGCCGGGGGGCGTGCCGGGGGGCGTGCCGGGGGGCGTGGCGGGGGGGCGGCCGGGGAATTCTCCGGAAGGGGGCACGCCACCTTTGACTGATGCGTCGTGGTCTTTCATTGACCCGTCGCCGCAGATGCAGTGCCGCTGTTTCGCGCCGAAAACAGATGTAGAAACGCCTCGCTGCCTGTCACCCGAAGGGATGCACGGGGCAGATTGAACCGCTTTACCATTTACTTTGCCTTTGTTGTGCAGCGTCTGGGTTGTGCAGCGACTGGGTTGTGCAGCGATTGGCTGCCGCGCGGCGGCTGGGCCGGATCATGTCACGGCACCGGGTTGCGCCGGATGCAGCGGTGGTCGCTTTGCTGTCCCCTATATAACGCCCCGATCCGGGGTATGTTCCCGCGCCGTCCATGCGGACCCGGGTCGTGCAGCTTGGGTCAAAGTGTAAAATGTTCGCCCATGTCGGGCTCGTCCCCGGTCAACTGCGATTTGGCGATGTTGAACATGAACCGGATGCCGGACGTGGGGGTGATCCAGACCTCGCCTGATGTGAGCGAGAGCGACATGAGCCGCAGGTCGGGGTCATCGATGCCGCCTTCGAACCACGAGTCGGCTATGGTATTCCACAGTTCCTCGAGCTTGGCGCGGTCGTTGGAGAGGGCGAGCGAGCCTTTGAGATGCGCGTAGAGCCCTTTGCCATTGTCGCAGATCACATAACCGCAGGGCTTTGGTCCGTCTTCGACCGCTTCGACGGCTTGCGTGCCCGCGGCAGTGATGAACCAGAGCGTATGTGCCGCCCGGTCGGGGTAATGAGACATGGGCACGAGGCGTTCGCCGTCGCTCATGTCGAGCATGCCGGCGTTAACGTCTTCGGCGCGGTCCCAGAAAGTGGATTTGCTCATCTGATAAGTCCCTATGCATGTGTCGCCCTTAAACGCGTGGCGCGGAGCAGGGTTCCAAAGCGCGGACCATTGCGCAGATCACGGTTCTGGTAGCGGGGCACAAAAAAGCGCCGGGATGGTCGGGGTGACCATCCCGGCAAGGATGCGCGCACGAGGGGAACGGCGGCATCGTAACGGAGGCGAGGCGGGACTGCTCATCCGTCGATCATTTAACTTGCGGCGCCAGGAATGGTTCCGCGGGGTCGGAAATAATTTTGCGCGTCTTTAGGTGCGGCAGCCGGCCTGGAAGTGGTCCGTGATCCAGCGTCGCAGGCGGACTGCGCCGGGAACTATTGACTGTGCCCGGGGTTTGACCCGGACCAGCACCGGCGCTGGCGGATGATCCGGTTGCGGCCTTGTGCCGGCCGGATCGGAAAAGAGGTCTCGATGGATATGCTCTGGGCTATTGTCATCGGTATCATCGCCGGGGTCATTGCGAAAACGTTGATGCAGGGGGATCGCGAGATGTCGGGGTTCATCCTGACGGCGGTTCTGGGTGTCAGCGGCGCCATCGCGGCCAGTTGGGCCAGTCGCAAGTTTGGACTGCTCGATAATGGGCCGGTCGCGGCGCCACTAGCGGCCATGGGTGGTGCGGTTGTCGTGCTGGGCCTGTGGGTCGTCCTGACCCGGCGCCGCTGACATGACCATTTTTGCCGCATCCAGCGAAGAGGCTGTCATGACCGCCCGCCCGCCTGCACTTCTGACATTTCTGGGCTTTGCTGCCACCGCCGGATGCCAGGGCCGCGATACGCTGCGCAATATTCTGTGCAAGGCGCAGGCGTATCCTGACCGGGGTGCGGATCTGTGCGCGCCGCGTGACGCAGCGTTGCAGCCGCGTCGTCACGCGCCTTGCCTTGTCTGCACGCTGCGTGCCGGGATGGCCGAACTGCAGCGCCGGTTTTCTGGCCAAGCCCTGCCCCGCGAGCCGGGTGCGATCAGCGCCGTCCAATTGCGTCATGTGTTGGGTGCGCGGGTGTTTGACGAACTGGCGAGCAAGACCGGATTGACCGAGCCTGACCTGTTGGCCCGGCTGGCACGTGGCCTGCCGGTGACGGTCGCGCTGATGGAAACGGGCGGTGTGCTGCCGATTGTGGCGCAGCCGCAGCCTGCTGCTGAAAACCGATGTTGACGGGCGATGAAACATCTATTAGAGCCCGATTTAAAACTAGTTGAGTGAGTTCAGCAGGTTGTGATTCTGTTCGGTGTGAAGCTGAACGGAGACCCCAATGGCCTGGACCGAACTCACCCGTCGCCAACATGATCGAAAAGG
>Ga0105050_10004617_pt1 | contig 18233 bp, 19 predicted proteins | sample FRY01_FD_78088 | JGI IMG/M metagenome (GOLD analysis project Ga0105050, IMG submission 78088) | Freshwater microbial communities from Lake Fryxell liftoff mats and glacier meltwater in Antarctica - FRY-01 | ecosystem: Environmental > Aquatic > Freshwater > Ice > Glacier meltwater ... | reverse complement strand
ATGGCACGATGTTTAGCAGGTTGGCATAGTTGTATTCTCGGTTGGGTTCGCGGAAAGATATGAACACAAAATCTAGATCGCTTATTCTGACGGTGTTTGCCATACTACTCCTTGCTGTTGTGTTTCGATTGGCCAGAACGGGTCTTGCTCGCATAATGCATATCCATTCTCTGCCTGCATTAGAACATTAAACATTCTATTAACTTTTTTAATAGGACGTTTCTCAATTCCATTGTTATAGATATAATAATCTATTCCATTATCTAATAAAAATTTATACATGTCTCGATCTATTTTCACAGTGTTTGTGTCTGGTTCACGTGTGAGAGCAACAATATTCTTATCTTCTACCACAATATAAAAATTATCATCTTTTTTTATGGATTTAAAATTAGCTCGTGCTTCAAAAAATCCTGGCATTTAATCCCTCCACTGTGTTTTTATCATAATAGTGCCATACTCTAGTCAGTCGTTGACCTCCTAGATAAATTCTATCTTTAAGTTTAATAGGATACAAATAATTTGATAGATCAGAAGCGAAATTAACTCCATTGATTGCAGGTTTGCTATGAATAAATTTAAACCAGTCATAGTCTATCAATTGCTCATTGGTTGGATCTAGTATTCTGTATGCTAATCCATACACAACATCTGTGGTAGGATATTCATCATAACAATTTTTTAATAGATCATTTCTAACAGAAATCCAATTCTCCATAATAGTTTTACAAATTTTATAAAATTTCATTACTGTTTCACTGCGTCTAAAATACATTAATCCATTATACACATCCGGCAATTGATTAATACTGAATAATTTTCTATAAGGAGATTGTGACACTACCTTATTGCGATAATTTAAACAATTAATAGAAAATACTAAATCGTGTTGTCCTAAATGATTCCACCACCAATCTGTATTAGCAGTCCATAACATATCTGCTTCTAATTTTATTGTGTGAGTAAATGGTGATAGAGCAAATGCTTTATGTTCATTGCCAAATTTTAATGCATCATTACTGCTGTTATCCTCCTGCATTACCACTGTTTGATCTATAAATTCACTGTTGATTTTGGTTTTTGTATCAGTCACCACACAAACATTATTGATTGTGTTGTGTTGTTTGATTGATTTAGCCAGTTCTATGCTGAGACGAGCATAATCTGTATTGCTGTTGTTCTGAGCAAACCAAAGAAATCCTCTAGACATTGAATGGTATCTCCTTGTTTAACACGTGAATGTCCTGATCTTTAATTGAATTAATATATTTGTCATATTTGAACGTTATGCCTGTTGTGTCTATCTTTAAAATCTCAGTGTCTATAGGCAACATTGTCATTGATGACGGTAAAAAGTTGTTGGTGGACCCTTCCATCTGATTAAGAGCAATAGCAAACGCATAATCATTACGATAATTTTGAAAATCTATTCTATATAAATTACAAAAATAATCATAATTCTTTTGAATGTGTTTAATCATAGCAAATATTCTTTCAGTCGATGCAGTTTTTTTAAAAATAGTGACCGTGGCCCATACAATAGGAATTAAACTTTTTGAAACATAGTTGAAACTATTTCTGCCAGTGGCATCATACACTTTATCATATAATAAAAAATCATATGCTGTGTCCACATACTGTAAAATGTTGTCAGTGTAGACAAAATAATCACTGTCCATCAGTACTGTAACATCATATGGTGAATAATCATAGGCATTTACACGTTCTAGATTGAGCCATGGAATGGATTTATCCTTATAAAATCTTTTGTTATTCTTGCGAGGTTCCACAAGCACAATGTTGTCTTGTCCTTGTAGATGTGATTGTGTAACTGTATCAGTAACCACCGTGACTGGTAATTTTAAATGTTTCTTTATCTGAGCAATACAGAAATTGGCAGTGGGATGATATTTGACTGCTTCGGTATCGAAACAATAGATTAATATTCCAATAGACACACGCCTACCTTTGCTTTAACTGTTGATACAGTTGATGATACTGGTTCAGTGCTTCTTGGTTTCTAGTTATTAATAGATCTAACAACTCTCGGGGATTGTTAATTTCACAAGGATTTTGATTAACATCTAAGATAAAAACTGTTGATTGTTGTTTGAGCACACTGATCAAATTGATTGTTTCAGCATCTGCACGGAATATATGACTGTTGTATGTGACAATCTGTCTACTACGAGCCTTTTCTAAAGCATTCTGTTTGGCAGTGGCCCTATTAAAACTGAGGTCCGATTGTTCACGCAACGATCTAATATCCATAACTGTATTATACAGTTAGTTATGAAATAAATCAACCTAGTAAAATATTTTATGCTGTAGTATTTGACACAACCGCGGTGGCACTTGGTGTATAAACTGTTGTAAGTCCTTCTGCAGTGGTTGGGTCTACAGTCTTTAATATCACGTTGGTAGTACCAATAAAGTTAGCATATTGATCTATAGATGATGTGTTGCCAGAAGTGAATGTTTCATCACCTGTGTCTGGATCTACTAATGAAACTTTAACAGTTACTATAGTTGCAGAACCGGCCGCCGCATCTGTTTTGGCTTCTACTTGGAAATACATCGAAGTATAAGTGCCTGAGTCTTGTGTCAACTGTAATATAGTTTGATACGAAGTTGTTAAATCAAAGAATCCAATGTTTAAACCGTTTGTGCTCACCGTTTCGGTTGCTCCCGATCTTGTAGAAGTTACAGATCCTAATTTAAAATCTCCCAACCCTGTGATCAAATCAGATACTGAATCGTCTTTGGAAGTTGCTGTTCCTCCACCGTTACTTGTTCTAGACACGTTGATTTGCATGTTTCCGCCTGCGTTAAAGAAGTAACGAGCTTCGTTAGCATTAGAGAATGTAACTGATTGCTCTACCACATGTGATCCTGCCCATCGAATAGATGACGCTGATGATTGTAAATTTGCTGATGTTGTGACTGCTGTGGCATTTGGTGATCCAGTCGCTACCGATGCCGCTAGTGTTTGTAAATCTGCATTCAATGCTGAAATGATTGCAATCGCATCACCTGCTGATTGTGCAGTGGTTGATGTTATTGTGTCATTAGTATGATTAGCAGTGTTGTCCATTGCTGTGAACAGTGAATTCCACTGTGCCGCAGTAATAGTGTTGCCTGCTGATACTGTGGATAATAGCGTTTGTCCTAGTCCGTATTCCAACGCACCAGTACCCATTATGTGATTTATTCCGTAGACCCCTAAACTTGACCCATTTAAAAAATTATTATACTCATCATCTAAAATTGTATCATTTGCTGTATATGCCATAAAACTATTTAACTCCTATCACGCACTCGTGTAATGTTATGTTATTATCATATTTATCACTGAGCAACCGTCCTAGCACATTAAAGGCGCTACAATTGTCTATTGTTGCTACCATTGCTACTCCCCGAACATTGCTGGATACTATACGATCGCCCTTTTTCCCCACACCTATAATCTTAACTCTAGTACGTCCTTTGAGTGCTACCATCGGATGTGAGTCGTTATTTCCAGCGTCTTTATTCATTAAAAATGCTGGATGTTTACTGATTACACCAAACACCGCATTGTCATATGCCATAGTGGATTTTGTTATTTCTTTAGATCCACCTAGTATTACTACATCGCCCACTTCAAGTGGCATATCTGTAGCATAACGTTCTGCTAGATCAGCGTATTGTGCTGATGTAGATGTTGCGTGTACTATGTTGGCTCGTATATCTACTAGAGTGGGGGAAGCAATTTCTCCTTGATCTCGGAAAGCAGTCCAGGCACCGCCTGCATTGCCATATATAGATGACCCGTCATCTGCAAATGTTTCGTCCCATACCCAATATAAATTTTCTTCTGTTGCTAGAGCGGCTTCACTTCTTCTCACTTTTAATCCAGAATAATTTGGCATTGCCGCTGATGAGGAAATATTTCTGTTTAATTCAATAATATTATCTTCGATAGATAGTGTTTGAGTTTCTACTATTACCCGTGTGCCAGTCACTGTAAATGTACCATCCACTGTTAAATATGGAATTGATACGTGGCCAGTATGTCCGTCTATTCTCATAGATTCTACTTCGGGAATGCCGCCTCTATTGACTCTAAATATAATGTCTCCACTTGAAGTATTGTTCTGTAATATTACATCTGAACCTTCTACTAATAACTGTCCATCACTAGATGCTCCTACTAGCAATCCATTATCCGAAGCAATACTAAATTGATAATTAGTAGATTCTGCTTCTGCGGATTTTAAGAAATCGCTCGCACTATATCCACTTAGAGAGTCAGCATTGGTTGCAGTCCCAGTAAATTTTGCTCCGACAATTGTTGTAGAATTAAGTGTAATTCCTTTATAAACTTCAGGGAACCCAGACAATCCAGTTAATGGTGTAAATGCTTCTCTTGCTACTACTCCAACAATTTGATCATCCACTGTTAATTTTAAAATTGATTTATAAACTCCTACAGAATCTCTAATTGAATCAGGCAATACTTGAGTTATACCTGTGCCTGCTACTGTGGTTGGTCCAATCAATTGCCACACAGTGCCAGAATAAACATACAATTGGTTATTGCCGGAATCATACCACATATCACCAGCATTAACACTAGTAGGTCTTGTGGTCGCAACTGTGCTACCACCTACTGGTTTAAATGTTGACCCGTTCCAAACTTTAATTTGATTTTTTAATGTATCATACCAAATTTGACCTTTCATTTTTTTAGAAGGTGCTGTGGTATTTGCAAAATTTTCTAGAAGTTTAACAAGGTTTTCATTCAGTCTCTCACCAAAACCTGCATAGCCTTTACCAAACAGAGCAAGATCCGTAGTAGCAACATCTACGGTGCCATCTTTAAGCACTAGTATCTTAGTTCCGTCGGTTCTGTTTATGGTGTAACTCATAATGTTTAATTACTTGTGTTATCTCTTATATGCACTAAAAAACTAACATCTCCTACTAGTTTGATTAAAATTTCTGCTGTTTCAGGGGTTAATACCTGATCTATTTTAATCAAATCGCTAGAAGTTAATGCTGTTTGATAATTTGCATTAATATAATCTGCAATTTGTTGTTTTGTTATAGCCATTGCTTTGTTTCTCCTTATTAATTATCCTAAATTTATTTTTAATTTCTGTACATTAGTACGTTTCAATATTGATCCCAATAGATAACATATGTTTTCTCCAAATAATCTCACAAATTTGCCTAATATATCACTATGATTCTGATGTCCTACACAATATTTTACTTCATTTGCTCTAGCTTGTGCTAATTTTTGTACCACAGTAATAGCTACTCTGTCTAATAACGAATTTCTTTTGATCATTGCATCTAAACGTTTGACCATAGGTATTGCCCAAAACAAATAACCCAATCTAGTATTAAAATCTATATTATTAATTGTAAACATATGATCTAAATCTAGATCTGCTTTTGACATCAACCCATTCTTTACTAACCACGTACAAATAACTCGCCCACTTGTTGTTTCTAGCTCTTCGATCATTATATGTATTTTAGTTACAGCGTCTGCATCATTGCCATTTTTAATATGATTTAAAATATCAACTAGATATCTATCATAATACCCAGCCCAAATTATTCGATCATTTTGATGTATACCTTTGATCATTGTAACTATATTCTGAGATTTAACATAATATTCAACTACTGTTTCTTCTTTAATTTTATCTCTTAAAAATTGTAGTAAACCAAATTCTTTTTGTACCGCTACACTGGTCATTTCATCTGGTGTGAATTCTTGAGTCTTGTCTCTATCTGGCAAATGATATGCAAGAATGATATTATAAAAAAGACAATTATCTTCTCTGCTTAAAAGAGTGCTTACACAATGATCTTCATCCCCATGAGCAATACAATCTGTACAGGCTTCTTTTTTTGCAAGATATTCTTCGACTGATATTCCCATATTATTTTACTCCAGCAATTAGGTATAGTATACTAAAAATTCCCCACATTGCATAGCCTAAAGTTACATTTTTTGTGGGCTTATCTGAGTGTTTGATACATTTACCAATTAATTTACTCACACATAGACCAATATTCATAATCCATCGCCCTGCTCTACTGTCTTCTTTTAGCACACCCATTCGATATGCCATGTGATGTGCCCAAGGAGTAGCAATTCTATAAGCCCATCTTGTAGCCATTTCTTTTTGTTTCTCACCTCGTAATTTTTTATCTCGTATCCAGAACATACATTGAGGACCGTCTGACGACATCCATTCCACAACCACTCTTGCCCATTTTAAATAACCATAATAAGCATCTGGGTTGTTGTCTCTCAACCAGTGTCCAAACATTTCGTCTGCTCGATAAATCTCTTCTGATAGATAGCCCAACTCATACAATTTTGTACAGATAATACAGCATCCGCCACCACCGCCTCCTCCAACGGTTGGTCCAGTTCCTGGAGTACCTGTATAAGCGTTACCTGTAACATCTCCAAATCCTGCCGCTGTGCTTTGCCATTGCAATCCAGAATTGAATATGGCTTTCCATACTCCATTCACTCTTATATATGCGGATACAATATTTTTCCATACAGTGTCTTTTTTAAATTTGATTTGAGTGATAGCTTTCCATGCTCCGTTAACTTTAACTTTAACTTCTGCACTGATATTAAAAATTATTATAATTTTACCGTTGGCTCCCGAGCTGAATTGATTTCCACCCAGACCTGCTGTTCCATATGATCCAGCTGGCACTTGCCCACTACCGTTAGTGATTGTTCCTCCAATAGCTACTAAAGAAGATCCAGAAAAACCAGCCGACGCTCCAACGTCGTTGTTGTTACTATCTCCGCCTACGCCGCCATCTAATCCTCCGCCACCAGCTCCGCCACCTCCACCATTTCCGTTGTGTGGAGTTCCGTTTTCACCCAGTGTACCTGGGGTTGCTGTTGTTGCACTATTAGAATTTATACCCGAATTACCTTGACCATCAGCACCTCCTCCAGCCCCTCCGCCACCTCCGCCAGCAATGATAATATCTGTTCCGGCTATTTGTATTATAGAAGCTCCGCCGGCGCCTCCGCCTGCTCCTGACGAACCTGTAGGTCCTGACGCTCCACCTATTCCGCCTGAATATCCTGTTAAACTTCTACCGTTATATCCACCTGGTGTACCGCCACCATTAGATCCTCCACCACCACCGCCACCTACTCCTAAGGAGATAGTTTGGCCTACGTAGTTTGTTAAATCAACTGAAGAATGATATGTGTAATGCCCAGCCGCACCTGTACCATTTGATCCGGAAGTTTCTTGAGCGCCGCCTCCGCCTCCGCCACCCCATAGATGTACAGTCATTGATCGAGCACCAGCTGGAACAGTTCCAGCCCATTTTACACCATCGTATATAAATGTATAAGTGTCGTTGGAGTTAGTAGTAGTAGATAATGTGTAGGGCATGATTTACGTCTCCCTGACAAACCAAAGATCCCCGTTGCTTCCTTGTCCGGAAGTAGGTGCTGTAGTTTCTACATATCTAGCACCTGCTATGCTGTTACCTGTTGGTGAACCAATTGAACCGTCTATTGCGATATAATTGCTACCCCATCTTTTAATTGATTCAGCCAACTGTCCCGTAGTAGGCACATTGAGATCAGAAGTTGATGATGTAGATATATTTGTTCCAACTGCTCCTAGTGTTAAACTTGTTACTTTTACATTACCCGCCGCAGTGGTCTTTAAAACTTTTTCTTTGTTAGCATTGCCATCTGTAACAGCATCTGCTAATCGTATGATCTGTGAATAAGAAGCATTTTCTCCAGCGGACCAATAATTCTCTGATATGTCATAGAACATTCTAGCATCGTCTGTGTCTGACGTTTCTACAATCATACCTGCATCTGTTTCAGAGTTACCGTTGTTTAATTTTATAAATGCATCATCATAGGTGCTGATTACTGATGAGCTCGCATTGTATTCTCCTGTGATTTCTAAATTACCTACAATCTTAACATTGCCTGTAACTTCTAGAGGCACTGTAGGCGAAGTTGTAAAAATACCTACTCGAGCATTAGCCGCATCAATTTTGATTGGAGTAATTGTAGATCCACCCCAATTAACTTGTAATTTTAAATCTCCGTCCTGAGTCACATTGGCCATAGTAGCATCGATACCTGACACAGACAGTTGTAAATCATTTGCCGCGCCAATTCTCATTCCTGTATCTGCAGAAACTGTCAGTACACCTGCTATTGTTTGAGCAATGTCTTTTCTCATAATATTTCCACCTGCTATTACCGAAGCAGAAACATTTGATGTTGAAGAAATATCTATATTTGAAGCAGTGGTTGTGGTTCCAGCAAAAGATGCTCCTAGTGAATTGTTTAAAGTAATACCAGCATATACGTATGGAAATCCTGTAGGTATTGATGCTGGAGTAAATGATCCTGCACTCAAAATAGCAATTCGAGTATTGCCATTGTACATAGAACTGATTATCCTGCCCGATCCAACACTATCGTTGAGGGCGTTGATTGTTTCCACTTTCCAACCTGATAGCTGTTGGAGTTTAGTGTATTGCGGTCCTATTAATTGCCAAGTATCTGATGTAGTTCTAAAATATAATTGCTCGTCATCGCTGTCTACCCAAAGATCACCTGCAACAGATCCTGTTGGAGACGAGGATTGTGATTTTGCACCTCCTGTAGGTTTAAACACCGATCCATCATACACTTTTAACTGGTTAGTATTTGTGTCAAACCATAATTCACCTCGTAGTGGTGCTACTGGCGATGCTGTGGAAGCTGAATTTTCTAATAATCTTACTAAATCTTCGTTAAGATATTCTCCGTATCCTGAATAACTCTTGCCAAATAGGTATAGAGATGTGCTATTATCTACTGTACCGTCAAATATTTTGACTAATTGACTACCGTCTGTTTTGTTTACAATGTATGCCATATGTATATTTATTACACAAGACAAATAACGTTTTAAAGCATTTTAAAGTATTAGCTTGATATCTAAACAAAAGATATGTATAATAATGCTATGAAACAGATCGATTCAGTACACTTAGAAATTACCAGTCGTTGCAATGCTAAGTGTCCTATGTGTTCACGAACAAATAACCCAGTAATACTGCAAAATCAATCCGAAATCAGTCACAAACAATTTGTTAAATTTTTTCCAGCCCAATTTATTGCACGATTAAAAAAGTTTAAATTCTGTGGCAACTATGGTGATCCTGCTATTGCTCACGATCTGTTGTCCATACACGAGTATATACTAGAACATAATCCCAACATACAGATCACTCTGAGCACTAATGGAGGCGTGCGTAACACAGACTTTTGGGAGAAGTTAGGTAACATTTATACTCAAACCCCTCATTCATTTGTAGAATGGCATATTGACGGATTAGAAGATACTAATCATCTCTACAGAGTGGGTGTGCAATGGAAAAAATTAATGGCCAATGCTCGTTCTTTCATAGAAACTGGTGCCAATGCCAAGTGGTTCTACATACCATTCTTTCACAACGAACATCAAGTAGAAGAAGCAGAAGAATTAGCCAAACAGATGAAATTTAGGGATTTTGTTTTAAAAATATCAGCACGATTTAAAGACTTTAAAAAAGCCTATACCTATCGTGATGAAAAAAATACTGTTAAAAAAATATACCCGCCCACAGCAGATAGATTCAACATCGAGCATATGCAACATCGGGGGTCGCTCATCTGCCTACACAAACAGAGAAAAGAAATATATGTGGATTCTTGGGGCAGATTGTTCCCTTGCTGTTGGACTGCATCATCATACAACAAGGCTAACAACTGGACAATATCACACGATAAATATACTATATCATTGCATCAACGTGATATTTTTGAAATATTAAACGATCCGTTATTTCAAACTTGGCTAGATACAATGTACGGTAATAACAAATCTATTTGTCATCAAAGGTGCACGGGGTCACAGATTCACGTGATTGAAGCAAATGGTGTAAAGATGCCACAGAAGACGCTGTGGCATTATAGAGAAGGAATAGACAATGAGTAAATCATACGTGTTGGGAAAAAATAAAACTCGTTTCGAAATGACCGAATTCCCTCAATTATTATCGGATGAAAAAATTGGCATTTTGTATCAGGGAGATATTGAATCCACGCTCCTTGCTCTTGTTGCTAAAAAAATATATGGTATAGATCGTGTGGTGTTTATGCTTATTACATCTGAAAAAGTTTTATCATACAAAGAAAACGAAGACAAATTAAACATTCTAAAAACTACATTTCAACAAGGAGTTGAAAGATTGCAAGGTGTTCATACATTAGAAATAAACGACAGCTTATTCAAAAAAAATCAATCAATGACTGCTATTGTTAAAAAGATATTATTAGATCGATATCAAGGAAAACTTAAATTTGTTTTGTCTGGACACAATAAAATACATGAAGACAGTATGGCTTTTTTAAAGAGCTGTGGATGGGATCAAGGGAAAGTAACAGACGACAAGTTAAAACCAATCTTAGAAAAAAATGCAGACAAATATCCAGAATTGTACAAACACGTGTTTATACAAAATAGTAAAATATTTGGTGTGAGCAGAAATGTTGGTTTTGAACAAATCGAAGAAGATTTTTACACCAACGTGCGACCTTTTAGAAATCTAATGCAATACGAAATTATAGATCTTTTTGAAGAATTAGGATTTTTATCTGATCTTTATAAAACAAGCAGTTGTGATGTAGATATTGGTAATTGTGGTATTTGTAGTGGATGCGTTAGAAGAATGTCAGCATTTAAGAACAGTTCAATAACAGATCTTACAAAATATACTGTTAATTAAAAATAAAAAGTTATATAATACAATCATGTATCAAATACAAGAATATAACAATAGCATAGATCTATCTTCTTTCTATGATTGCTGTCTGCAGAAAGGATTTATAAACAACGCTTCTCAAAAAAGATTAGTGGATACCTTTAAAAATCAAAAATATTTTAAACTATGGATATTGTTTTATAACAATGTTCCTGTAGGTTCTACTGTAGCTCATGATTTTGACGAGGTGATGGGAGAACACAGTTATAGAATCTGTGCAAGGACCTGTGTATTGAGTGATCAATTACCTATTAAACACATTAGAACCAAAGATGGTATTGTGCATCATCAAAACATATGTTCTCAAATTTTTATTCCTGTAATATTAAAAACGTTGCCACAGGACAGCAAATACTATATTACATCATCCAACAAAGATGAAGCCAGTATGAAACAAGTAAACAGTATATGGACCAAACTGTTGGCAAAACAAGGAGTGCTAAAAGAAACAAAGAATGTTTTTTACAGAGGTGCTGACCAAACTGTTTGGCAATTAATGACAGAAGTTTTCTTAGAACAATTAGATGCACACACAAAATGGGAGTACAAATTAGTGGTATGAATATAATCTGTGTTAAATGGGGTACAAAATACTCTTCAGACTTTGTTAACAAACTGTTTGCTATGGTGGCTAAAAATGCCTGTGGACACTCGTTTGATTTCTGTTGCTACACTGATAATCCTGCAGGACTGTATCCTCAAATAAAAACAATCAAAATAGAATCAGATCTCATAGGCTATTGGCCCAAAATAGAATTATTCAAACTGTTCGATAAAGGAATAAACATATTCTTTGATCTAGATGTAGTGATTTTAAATCCGTTAGAACGTTTGTTTTCTGTTAAAACTAGAACAGCGTCTATATTGTATTCCCAATGGAAGGAAGGATTTCTATTGCCTAATAAAACAAGGAAACCGGAAGACAAATATCCTACACAATATAATTCTTCCATTATGAAATGGGAAGGCACACAGGGTTATGAAATTTACGATTACTTTCAACAACACAAAGACATGATACTGTTCAAATATCGAGGTATAGATCGCTATCTGTATCACGAGCCTGTACAGATAGATCTATTACCTACAGGCATTGCATACTCTTATTGGAAAGGTGTAAAATATGGCAAAGATACCACACCAGAAAAACTGAGATTGGATTACGAAGTTTGTATATTAAACAATGGTCCTAAACAACACGAAGTTGATTCGTGGGTAAAAGAATATTGGATAGAATGAAAATAATAGCAGTTAGAATAGGCGAACGATATGGCCCAGAATACGAAACCTATCTAGAATCTAAATTGCCAGAATACGAGTTCCATTGGGTGCGAGAACCTATGGCTGACAATATTAAACTGCAATGGAACAAGATGTATGGTATGACTCTAGAACAGGACGAACCTATCTGTGTTATGGATATTGATATTCTATTAATTAATGATTATAAGAAAATATTTGAGTATCCTATTGAACCTGGACAGTTCCTTGCCGCACCCGGTTGGTGGAGAGATCTAACAGGCGAAGAAGCCAAACGGTTTTCTATCAATGGAGGATTTTACAAATACTATCCTCGTGATTGTCGTTACATCTATGACAAGTTTATGAATAACCCCGAACACTGGCAGAAGAAATACATCGAAGAAGGATTCACCAGCGGGCCTGTTAATGGTGAACAGCATTTCATCGAAGACTCTGTAAACGAACAGTTAGAGCTTGTAAAATTACCTAATGCTTGGTTCTGTAGAATGGACGCTAGAGCCGATCGTTTTGCTAGACACACCCTACCCACGCTCAATAGACTCTATACAGAAAGAACCGGAAATGCTTATATGTTTCTAGGAGATGAATTTCATTCTGATATCAAATACGTGCATTTTACCCATATGGATAATCATCCTCACGATTGGGAAAAATATAAATTATTTGTATAAAAATTTACCCGCAATATAGAGAGACTCTAATGGAGTTTTGGCTTCTCTGAGTTTTTTCTTTAATTCAGTATCGGTGGATTGATTTACCTTAGGTAAATCAAATATTTTTAATTTGATGTTAAACAATAAATCAGTTCCTGCGTTGCCTTCTGGTAGATTAAACAGATTATCTATTATCAGTTTATCTTGAGGATTAGTTACAGATGGATCATATATTAATTCATATTTTAACGCTACATCTTTAACCAATCTCTCAAACAGTCGACTGTTTGATTTTTTCTTTTGATCAGTCATTTGGGAAATTTCGTCTGTTGTAAATGTGTTTAAAAGTTTTTGATAATTCTTATCATTTAAATCAGGTTTAATTGCTAATTCATGATGCTGTTTGGTATCATTGTCAACCCACATAGTAAAAATTAGATTACGTTTGCTACTAGCAAATGTTGCTTCGGTAAATCGTCCGTTATCTAATAGCATTATTCTTGATTACTGTATAATCCATAATAGGAAATAACTGTTGATGATCCATCTGGAAATTCTTGTGCTCTGTAATCATCAACTCCTGCTTGATAGGTTGCATATGTACCGGCACCCCCATCTAACCGTGTATCTACCATCTGCGTTCCACATATTTGTCCCGACCCATTTATAGAATAACGTAATTTGTAACCTGTTACATTGGCTGACATATAACGTATGATTGATTGAAACAGTGTATTCCAAGTCGAGGTAGTGGGTGTTATTATATTACCTTGTCTTGTTATTCTTGCCGGTACAGCAACATAAGCAGGTGAAGTGTTATTTTTTTTATGCAGATAATAATTTTGTATGGTTGTAGTTACATCAGTTTCTGGAATATCAGTGGAACTATAATCAGAAGGACTAGCTTCAGTATTTGTGTAAATTGGTGTGTTAGTGCCGCTAACTTCAGTATATGCAGAAACTGTGGTGCTAGTTGATATTGTGTACACTGCCCCAGACACCGAAAGATCGTTGTCTATGACATCTTTAACGAAAGTATCATACATATCTTGCAATGTCATAGATTTAATAACTGATAATCCGGAACCATCAGAATAATAATAAATGGGATAATCAATATTACCCGAATTGGTTGGCTCTGCATCAGTGCTGATGGTCTGTGTAAGTCTGCTAATACCCACTTGAACCAGTTGTGGTTCTTGCGTAATTGTTTCCCCAAGAAATACAGATGTTCCAACCGAAACATCACCTGCTCGTAAACGAGTATCATAGATTATGCCTAGATTACCTCCAGAACTTACTACTGATAATGCCACAGACGGTGAAGACAGATACATCTGTTTAAAAGCATCTTTAATAGAATTTAGCTGAATGTTAGTCATCTCTTGCAGAATAGGAGAAGATGCCCCAGCTGAATCATCGTAATATAGTGGTCTTCTAACAGTCATAAAAAATCTAATTGTTAACTAGTGTACTTGAATAATATAATGTTGTCAACAACAACATATCCAGTTAGCTATTCGCCCCAGCCGCGTATAATATAACTAAATCCGAACCTGCAGAATCTTTAATAGTTAATGTGATCTTACTCTTTAACATCGTACCACTTATAGTGCCGCTGTCTCCAGAGGTAATCACTGTGCCTGATCTATTTGGTAATGTAATTGTATTACTTGACGTTGGTTCTAATGCAACGATTGTGGTTAGATTTGAATCCTCAATTGATCCATCAAATGCTATTCCGCCTCCACTAGCTACTCGTATCGATGGTGATATAACGTTTCCTGTTAGTTGTCCAGTTAGTGCTGTAGCAGAAACTGTACCTACTACCTGTAATGCTGTGCCTGGTGTTATTGTGCCAATTCCTACTCTAGAAGTTGCACCATCAATTGTCATCACTGTGGTTGGGATACCACCGTCTTTAATTCTAAATCTTAAATCTCCATTATTGGTGTCATTGATAATGTTAACATCACCTGTGGTCTCTACTGTAATTTTAAAATCATCGTCGGCACCTATAACCATCCCTTCGTCGTTTTTAATAGTAGTTTTACCTGTAATACTGCCACCAGTTATTTTGAAGAAAGTAGACGCAGGTATTCCTTCTAATCTTTCTGCGTTGGTTGCAGTACCATGAATTTTTGCATTTAAAGACGCATCAGTGCTTAATGTAATTCCTTTTTTAATTGTAGGGAAACCTGCAATATCAATTTTAGGAATAAATTCTGAATCACTAATTGTTCCTATAAGAACGTTGTTGTTGTTTAATTTGGTTATATTTTTAGATTCATCTATAGAAGACGATACTGTTTCAAATATAAATCCGCTCTCTGTAGAGGTTGGTGGACCGACCAATATATCATCAACACCATTATTAAAATACAGTTGTTGTGTAGTAGAGTTAACCCACATGTCTCCTGCGTTTGGTGACGCAGGAGGTGTGACTGTAAAAGTTGCTCCACCCACTGGTTGAAATGATGTTCCTGTAAAAATATGTAATTTCTGCGAGGATGAATCATACCATAGCTGGCCTTTGGTTGGTTTTGTTGGCTGTGTAGCACTTGAAAAATTTTCTAATAGATGTAGAAAGTTTTCTGCAACTACTTCGCCATAACCAGCATAACCTTTTCCAATAAAAGAAATATCTGTTTGAGTATTAAGAACCGAATCTTGTACTGTGTATTGATTAGGGGATTCAGTTGAGTCGGTTTTGTTTACTGTATATGGCATCTACTTTATTCCGTAAAAGTTGTTAATGATTGTATTCTTAATGTGTAATCAATCTGTATCAATCTGTTTAAAGATTTTTGCACTGGATGGAAAATCACATGAGTCAACAATTTGTTTGATGCACCATCTTCTGTGCCTTCCCATGATTTTAATCCTAATTCATCAAAAACAAACGTGTCGTTAAAATCTGTAGTATTATCAAAAGCCGCTTGTCCTGCGGGTTCACCGTAATCCAATGTGCAAGTCACAATAATATCTGTGTACTTGTTGCCGGCTGTGTGACGCACTTCCATTTTGTTTCTAGTAGTGTCTTTGTTTCCACTAGAATTATCATCTACCACTTTATAATAGGTTTGATTATACAGAGATGCGTTGGTCCCTGTGGTGTTTGGCGTGAGGTACGTGATGATTCCTGTTGGATCCACTGTGGTTCCACCATTTCCAAAAGCCATTTCATTAATAAATCCTGTATTTCTATCTGCTAAACTAGAAGCCAACGATATACTCATATTTTCATAATGAATAGCATTTCTTTTGTCTACAATGATTTCACCCGAGATTGGATCCCATATTTTAATATGGCCATCTATACAAATTCCTGATTTATCTTGTGGCTTTTTTTCTTTCATTTGCTTCTCTTCTTGTTTTACTTGCTGTTCTTTTTGTTTATTCTCTTCTTGCATTGTTTATATTTATTCAGGTTGATTGTCGGCTCTTCCAAGTGCTATTGGTCTAGTCTGTTTTATGAAGGATGCTTGTGTAGTAGTAGATTGTCCAAATCCTTGTCCATCTGCGGCCGTTCCATCTCCACGATTATACCATGTTTTACCTTTTTTCTGTATGATCTTAACTTCAACTCCGGTTATTGGGGTGTTTGTTAGTATCACATTTGCACTACTACTATCCCAAGTAGTAATAGTGTAGTTAGCACTGCTATCTTCATTGAGATATGGTAATCTTATACCTCCCACAAATACATCGATCTCGTAAGGAGAGTTTACCGATACTGATGACATAAATGCTGTGGTTGATCCATCTGCTATGTGCTTTTTAGTGTAAACAGTATCAGCATATGGTAATGTTTGTACACCTGAAGCATCTTGAACTCTAGCAAAAGGATTATGAGATAATATTGCTGTACCCAATGTGCCTCTTCTAATATTAGACAATACATTGCCTAATTTATGAAAATATTCTATTCTTTCTTTGCCTATAAAGATAACTCCTGGCAACTGTGTACTACCATCCACTAGTGTTAATGCATCACCGTTTTCTACGTAAATGCTGGTATCAGTAATTGATAATGCACGAGTCAAATGTGTAGTATTTTCAAGACTAAGTCTCTTGTAGAAAGTTCTGTTGAGCATATCTTTAAAAATTCTATAACCCATCGAATCTGCTATTGCACCTGAAGGTGGTGAAAAATACATAATATCTATTCTATCTGTTGCTGTTAATGTACGATCGGGTATGTGAAGAGTGGATCCTGTTAATGACCAATCATAATTCTGCACTAAACTTTCTCCATTTAACCAAACAAAAGTATAATCATTGTTTAAAGGATATTGGAACAATTCAAAAGTTCCTGAAGAGTTTCCTATAAAAACTTCTCTTCTTTGAAGCATGCCTGCGGCATTATTAAACGTCGTGGCATTTAAAGTATCGCCAGCGTTCAAAGTTATTCCATCTAATGCTATATTGTCAGGTTGAAGGATTATTTGATTATTCTTATCATGATAATGCGTTCCTACTATTGTTGATACAACAATCAACTCGTCTTGAGCAGGCGGAATGTTTATAGTAACAAGTTTAGCATCAATATCAACATTGTAGTCTGAGAATAGATCTTTTTTAACACCATTGATATAAACTCTAACTCTGTTAGGGTCAATTACTGCTCCAGCTGGATTTCTTAATAATCCAGTTCTATATGCATTAACTATTGTACCACTGCCAGCCATAGCAGAAACTTTTAATATCGTTATTTCTCCAAGCATTTCTCCTTCAAAGTATAATTGAGTACTGGATGTACTGGTCACTCCTGTTGATGAAACGTATGCATTTCCATTATCACCTATTAATGTTACCTCATAGACAGAGCTGGATACTTCGGCAGGATTCCAAGCCGACACAATATAATGAGCGCCGGTGTAAGTTGCTGTTGTGAATGTATCTAGTTGAGTTAAACTACTGTCTACCACAGTTGCTCCAACTATCGTTGAACTGTTACTAACTTCGTTATCTGCAATAGTTACTCTGTACATACTTACTTCGACATTACCACCTGTGGCTGTACCTGTTAGTGTCACTGTTGAGCCTACAACGTTTGCTGTGATATTAATAAGATCCAACCCAGTATTATTAGTATTATAGGTGGATAGATGAGTATCACTGCCCGTGTGAGTTATTAATAGTTCAATATTACTTCTGTTGTTTGAGCCAACATCATTTACTGAAATATAATATTTGCTACTTCTATAAGCTAGTGTGCTCCAAGTGTCTAATGTTGTTCCACCTGAAGTAACTACCGGTACATTTATTGTTGATGTATTTGGATTGATAGTATTTGTTACTGTATTATCACCCAAACCAATTCTGTACCAAGAAGCAGAGTTTAATACAGTTGCTCCTGTTCCTATTAATTTAACATATGTGCCCGCATCTATTTCTCCATCTGTTGTAATATGATCTTCTGTTCCTGTTCGTGTAAGATTGCTT
>Ga0105050_10004616_pt1 | contig 18236 bp, 12 predicted proteins | sample FRY01_FD_78088 | JGI IMG/M metagenome (GOLD analysis project Ga0105050, IMG submission 78088) | Freshwater microbial communities from Lake Fryxell liftoff mats and glacier meltwater in Antarctica - FRY-01 | ecosystem: Environmental > Aquatic > Freshwater > Ice > Glacier meltwater ... | reverse complement strand
TGTTTATACTGACGCTATTGAGTTAAGTTTAACGCTGAAAACAGGGATATACATCCTTTCAATAACTTTAGAAAATGGTAATATTGAAACACATAAAATCAGTATTCAATAAATATAAAATACTTATTTTTTTAGGGGCATTTTTCAATGCCCCTTTTGTGGTTTGTAGTCAAGAGAATTTGGTGCTTAATCCATCTTTTGAGAATTTATCATGCTTTCCTCAAACTCATTATGATTTTTACTGCGTGGATGATTGGTGGAATGTAAATAATAATTCAATAGATATATGGAATCGCTACGCAACTATTGGGAACAATTTCTATAATAATCCAGCTGGTCCTCAAGATTCAAATTGGGGTAATTCATATGTAAGCATACTTTTATCCATGAGATGGTTTTCAATGTCACCACCATATACACCTCCTATTTTTAAAACTCCAGATGTTTTGGGTGAAACAAATTATGAGATGAATGAAGTATTAGGTGGGACATTCAAAAAAACCTTAGAAAATAAAATCTATTATTATGAATTTTATGTAAATGTTCCCGATTATACATATATTCAAAATGATCCAGACGAAAGTTATTTAATTTCAAATAGCCTTGATTTATACACCTTGTACAATGATACTCTGGATTTAAACAATCCAGCTTTGTATTCAACTTATGGAAACCGTGTCTTTAAAAACAAAACGATTTTTAAAGACACGGCTAACTGGACAAAAATATCAGGCTGTTTTAAAGCTACTGGAGGTGAAAAATATTTTGCGGTTGGATCTATTCGTGACACTACAGAAATTGAATTTGAAGAGTTTATAAGTTGGGGGAACGACATTGGGGTTTTATCAGCAATCTATCTCGACAACTTCTCCATCTACGAGTGCGATACCTGCTGCCTTGGTGCGTTTCCGTATGAAGATCACGTAAATGTAAGCTCAAATCCTGGCACATTACAGCAGCCCACAACGTTTTCTGTTTTACTAAACCCAAACACAACGGGTATTTTAAGTGTTTTTGATAGCGCTGGCAGGTTGGTTGCCAAAGAAGAATTTTCAGCATTGCTTTCTACTTATACGCTTCCTGTATTGGCAAATGGTATTTATCATTACGTACTTGCAACGAGCAATGGAATTAATGATGTTGGCAAAGTGCTCGTGGCGGAGTGAGAATTTTACCAGCACAATCTATTTAACACTGTCATAATCACAAGCAATACAAAAGTTCCTGTCATTCCTTTCATTATCTTTACCCTCATGGCTGGTATATATATCCATATTCCTTTTTGTAAGCAGAAATGCACGTATTGTGATTTTCATTTTAGCACCACTTTTGAGGTTTATCGCAGTGAAATGATTGAAACAATTTGTCAGGAAATAAAACTTAGGACGAGTGAACTTGGGGGTGAAATCATTAAGAGCATCTATTTTGGAGGAGGAACACCAAGTATACTAAATGAAGTTGAATTATTGGCTATTTTAAAGCAAATTAAGGAAGTGCTTAATGTCCATTCGGAGGCTGAAATCACTTTAGAAGCCAATCCAGATGATGTAACAATTGAAGATCTTTCTACTTGGAAAAAGGCAGGTATTAATCGTTTGAGTATCGGTATTCAATCCTTCAAAGCAGAAGATTTACGTTGGATGAATCGCGCGCACACGGTCGAAGAAGCAGAAAATGCGGTTTTATTGGCGCAAAAAGCTGGATTTCAAAATATAACAGTCGATTTAATTTATGGATTGCCCAATCTGTCCTTAAGCGAATGGAAAAGTCATGTTGAGAAAGTCATCGCAATGGGCGTGCAACATATTTCAGCGTATTGCCTCACCATTGAAGAAAAAACTGCCTTGAATAAATTGGTCAAAGAACAGAAGATTATTCCTGCCAACGAAGATCAACAAAGTGATCAATTTGAATTACTAATTGACGTTCTCGAAACGGCGGGGTTTGAACAATACGAAATATCCAATTTTGCGCGTGATAAACACTACGCAGTTCACAACACCAATTACTGGACAGGTCAAACTTATTTAGGTGTTGGACCCTCCGCTCATTCCTTCGATGGTAAAAGTCGTCGTTGGAATGTTTCCAATAATCGTCAATACATGACTTCAATGGGCAAGGATTCTTCTTGGTTTACGAGTGAATTATTGTCGGACAAAGAACAATGGAACGAACTTATAATGACAGGTTTACGCACCACTTTTGGTGTTTCCCTTGAACAACTTAAAGCAATACATTCACTCACCCCTTCTTTTGAGGTAAAACTTGCTGAATTTAAAGCCTATGGTTGGATGGAGGACTCTCCTACTTTACTACGCTTAACAAAAGAAGGGAAATTGAAAGCAGATTATATTGCCAGTGAACTCTTTCTAGACTAAGATGTTACGAAAACCATAATCTAAAGTTAAAAAGTTTGGGTATTTTTACTTCTTAACAACTCCTGATGTATGCAAAAATATTTTCTCCTTCTTTTGTCAATATTGCCGTTATTGGCTTTGACTCAAAAAAAAGTAATCGATCATACCATTTACAACGATTGGAAAAAAATTGACAATGCGATTATTTCTGCCGACGGACGGTTTGTCGCATATGAGATGAATCCACTACAGGGAGATGGATATATGTTTCTTTACGATCAGGAAACGGGTAAAAAAGACTCCTTCCCGAGAGCAAAAGAAGCTCAATTCTCATTCATGAATGATTTTATTGTATTTAAAATCACTCCAGGTTTCGATACCTTAAGAAACTGCGAATTAAACAAAGTGGATAAAAAGAAATGGCCCAAAGATACTTTAGGTATCTATATATTCGCAACAGATTCACTTACAAAAGTGGCAAAACTGAAATCATTTAAACTTGCGGAAAAAACAGGTTTACTTGCCTATACAATAGATGACAATAAATTAGAATCTGCAGTTCCTGGCAAAAAGAAGAAGAAACATATTTGTAAAAAGAAAAAGAAGCCTGAAGCTAAAGAAGTGAAATCTGACGGAAATATCCTAACTGTCATTGACCCAATAAAAGGAACGTACTATCAACAAAAGAATGTAACGGATTACCTCATCAATGAATCGGGAACTTTTGTAGCAGTTGTTACACACCAAAAAGACAAGGTCGATTCAGTTACACTAAATGTATATGCCGGAAAAGATAACAGTTTGTATTCATTTTCGAATCGTACAGCAATTAAACAGTTAAGTTTTTCAAAAGACGCAGCGAATTTTGCCTTTGTACATAGTTCTGACACGGCTAAAGTGAAAAACTTCCAATTGGAAATGTATAATTTTCAATCGAAGTCTTCTATTCGTATTGCTGATACAGTGAGCAGATCGTTACCAGCTGGAAAGTCCATCTCAGAAAATTACAAACCTATTTTTACTGAAAATAATCGTATTCTTTATTTTGGAATAGCCGATAGTTTATATACGGATCCAAAAGATAGTTTGTTGGAAACAGAAAAACCTAAATTAGATCTTTGGCATTACCAAGATGACCGAATTCAACCGCAGCAACTAGTCGAATTGAAACGTGACCAAAAGAAATCTCAATTATATGCTTACGTATTAAAGGAAGATCGATTTTTTCCTCTTTCGAATGACACTTTAAATCTTTATGCAAACACAAAATTAGTAGGTGATTACCTATTTGGTTTCTCAGACGAGTCTTACAAATTAGAAAACCAATGGGATTCTCCCGATAAAGAAGATCATTATCGGGTTTCTGTTTTAACAGGTGAAGCTGAATTGATAAAAAAATCTGTTCGTTTAGACGGTCAACTCTCTCCAAGCGGCAAGAATTACACCTATTTCAACGAAACAATGAAGCAGTATTATCATTCAAACCCTGCGACTAAAGAGGAGAAATGTATCTCTTGTTCAGCCAAAAATATTAACTGGCAGAGAGACATGAACGGAATGCCAATGCTGGCTTATCCTTTTGGAGTAATTGGATATACAAACGACGAGAAAGAAATATTACTACAATCAGAATATGATATTTGGACATATTCTATCACCAATAATTCACTTTTCTGTTTAACAAATGCAGAAGGGATGCAGAGTAAAACACGTCTTACGCTAGAAAAATGGTATACTGATTCTATTTATTATTCATTCGAAAATTCTTACGTAAAAGGATTTAACGAAAGGACAAAAGCAGAGTCGATCTATAAGCTTATTGACCATGGAGATCACACAGATTTGGTAGAAAGTTATTCGACCAATCACAAAATTACTTCATTGACTCGTTCAAAAGGAAGTGAGAAAATTATTCTTCGTAAGATGTCATTGGCAGATTATCCAGAGATAAGATTGACCGATACTAACTTTTCTACCGAAAAAGTCCTTACGAACACCAATCCACAACAAGCTGATTATAACTGGGCAACCGTTGAATTAATTAAATGGAAAAGTTATGATGGGATTCCATTAGAAGGTCTTTTATATAAACCTGAGAACTTTGATCCAAGTAAATCTTATCCTCTATTGATTTATTACTATGAATTGTATTCGGATGATTTGCACAATCATTATACTCCAAAACCTACAGCTTCTATTATTTATCCAACGGAATACGCTTCAGCTGGATACATTGTCTTTATTCCAGATGTGCGTTACAAGATTGGTCACCCAGCGAAATCTGCATACGATTGTATTATGAGTGGAACAGATTATGTGTTAAAAATTGTTCCTTCAATCGATCCAAAAAGAATGGGCTTGCAAGGTCAAAGTTGGGGTGGATATCAAACAGCCCAATTAATTACTATGACCAATCGATTTGCTGCGGCTATGGCGGGAGCGCCAGTATCAAATATGTTTTCAGCTTATGGAGGAATTCGCTGGGGATCTGGTGTAAACAGACAATTTCAATATGAACGAACCCAAAGTAGAATTGGTAAAACTATCTGGGAAGCACCTGAATTATACATAGAAAATTCACCCATTTTTCATTTACCAAAAGTAAAAACTCCTTTGCTAATCATGCACAACGATGAAGATGGTGCTGTTCCCTGGTATCAAAGTATAGAAATGTACACAGGCATGCGTCGTTTGCAAAAGCCAGTTTGGTTATTAAACTACAACGGAGATGATCATAACTTGATGAAAAATGCCAATCGCTTCGATTTGAGTATTCGAATGCGTCAGTTCTTTGATCATTATTTAATGGGACAAGCAGCACCAGTTTGGTTATTGGAAGGGATTCCGGCAGTTAAGAAAGGGAAGGAACTTGGGTATTAGGATGGAGCATGGAGAATAGAGCATGGAGAATAGAGCATGGAGGTTAAAACAAGATGAGATGTTTGAAGGAAGGCGTTTAATAGTTATATCTGCGATAATTGTCTTTATCGGGATAACAGTGTTGAGTTTGATGTCGCCTCGCGCCAATATGAGCATTCCTACCAATGATAAAGTTGGGCATTTAATTGCCTATGCTGTTTTTTCGTTGAATGTGCTTTTATTGGGGAAAAATATGCGTCAATATGCAATTTCATTGGTCCTTGTTTTATCTTATGGAATATTTATCGAATTCCTTCAATCATTTGTCGGTAGGGAAACCTCCTTTTATGATTTTCTTGCCAATTCGGCTGGTGTTAGCATTGGATTGCTTTCTTTCATTTTGTTTCAGAAAAAGATCAATCGATTTTTAATAAAAATCAACGTAATTTCGCACAGCGAAAAATAAGTCATGGAAAAATTACAAAATTTCATCAACGGTAATTATTGTGCACCTCTTAGTGGTGAATACATCGACAATTACGAACCTGCAACAGGAAAAGTCTATAGTTTAATTCCAAATTCTGACGAGCGTGATGTTGAATTAGCCGTAGAAGCTGCTGAAGCGGCATTTCCCCTTTGGTCGGGAATGAGCGCTGAAGAGCGAAGTGCAATTTTGATTCGTTTGTCTGAGGGAATTGAAAAACGGATGGATGAATTTGTGGCTGCTGAATCGCGTGACAATGGAAAGCCATTAACACTTGCTGCCCATGTTGACATTCCAAGAGCCGTTTCCAATTTCCATTTTTTCGCAACTGGTATTGTCCATTTCGCATCAGAATCTCATTATATGGAAGGTGTTGGTATTAATTATACCATTCGTAAACCACTTGGAATCGTAGGATGTATTTCTCCTTGGAATTTACCCTTGTATTTGTTCTCATGGAAAATTGCCCCTGCCTTAGCGGCTGGAAACTGTGTAGTAGCAAAACCTTCAGAAATTACGCCATATACCGCTTATTTATTAGGACAAGTAGCAAAAGATGCTGGAATGCCAGATGGCGTTTTGAATATCCTTCACGGTTTAGGAGGGAGTGTTGGTGATGCAATCGTAAAACATCCAAAAATAAAAGCAATATCATTTACAGGTGGAACCAAGACAGGTGAATATATCGCCCGGACTGCTGCACCAATGTTTAAAAAATTATCCCTTGAATTAGGCGGTAAAAACCCAAATATAATTTTTGCAGATTGTGACTTTGACGATATGTTGAGCACAACTTTGCGTTCATCATTTGCAAATCAAGGCCAAATATGCCTATGCGGTTCACGTATTTTCATTGAGCGACCAATTTACGATAAATTCAAGGAAGCATTTGTTGCTAAAGTAGCTAAAACAACTGTTTCAAATCCGGAAGACCCAAAAGCTATTCTGGGTGCTTTGGTTTCTTTACCTCATCTGGAAAAAGTATTATCCTATGTGGAATTAGCAAAAGAAGAAGGAGGAACAGTTTTAACTGGCGGTCTTCGTGTTCACTTAGAAAGTGAATTCAAAGATGGTTATTACATGCGTCCAACGGTTATCGAAGGCTTAGCATACGATTGCAGAACAAACCAGGAAGAGATTTTTGGTCCTGTAGTAACAATTACTCCCTTTGATACAGAAGAAGAAGTTTTAATGATGGCAAATTCAACGCAATATGGACTTGCCGCTACTTTATGGACAAGTGACTTGAAGCGGGCGCATCGCATGGCAGATAAAATTCAATCTGGTATTGTGTGGATCAACTCGTGGTTGGTGCGTGATTTACGGACACCTTTTGGAGGGGTGAAAGCTTCTGGTGTTGGCAGAGAAGGAGGTTTAGAGGCCTTGCGTTTCTTTACGGAGCCGAAGAATGTCTTTATTAAGTATTAGGCGGACGAGTTTAGCCCGGAGGCGAAAAAAGAAATTTAAAATCATATCTTTTTGACCATATAAACCAAGCGAAAACCGGTTAGGCAATCAGCTGAATTTTTAGGTACTAATGTTTTAAAAAATAAAGAATTGTATTGGTAATCATTTTTCGTTTTTACACCGATTAAATAATTGTCTCCCATAGAAATCCTATAATTTTCGAGATCTAAAATTTCACTTAAACCATTGTATTGCGTCAACTCTTTAGTGACTTTATCAGAAACGGCTTCCGATGCATTTCCGCTCAAATTATAAAATGAGGATCCCATGGTTCGATACCAGCGATTGTAATTAAAATAAGGAAAGGGCGCATCATCCGTTGATTGACGTACTTTCATCAAATAATGCATTGACGTTTCTTCCGTTCTCTCGTAATAAATAAAATTCGTATTATCTTGATCATGTGCCTGATGCGTTCTAATATTCATTCCCTCTTTTAAAGCAAATTCGTATTGCGTAATTGTTGGCAAACTCACTTCAATTCTATAGCCATCAATTTTAATCTGCTGATTTACTATTTTTTCTTTCCAATGAAAAAATGCCATCATTTGATTTTCAGTTAGATTAAGTACAGGATAATTGTCGTATGCTGGGTGCCAGAAATACATATTTACCAAGGGAGAATGCGCCTGTTTGTTTAATTTTTCAAATCCCATCGTATCTGGATAAACATTGATTTTTACACTGTCATTTATCTGATATAATAATTTACGAACATCAATTTCTCTTCTTTTGTAATACCTTGTTGTTTGAGGAAAATACATATCTGATAAATACGGAACCCATTCAGGATCAGAATAGAAATCATTGTTTGGTTTCTTCAAACCAAATCGCTTTAAATTACCAGATTTATCTTCTGAATTCAAGGTTTTTCTAACTTTCTTTGAAGAATTTAACAATAATAATGCTTGATTATTATCTACATTCCAATAAGCCATATTCAATGCTATGGAATCCTGAACATATTTAACAAACAACTTGTATTCTAGATTTGTTAGCTCTGTTTCAGACATGTAAAACGGCCGCAATACCGAATCGAGAATTGGTCTCATGACTTCATTTTTGAATTTCTCATGTGCTAAAATTATAGAGTCATAAATCAGTGGATATGCCTCAAAATAATCCATTGGTTGATAAATATGTATTCTTTCTGCTATGTAAACTCCATCTACAATTCCTACAGCAGGAACGTTAATCGGCCCGCCGTTTAATTCAAAATTTCGTTTTGAAAAGGCACTGATCGAATCTTCTCTTTCCTTTCGCTCTACAGGTGTATAATTATCTACCCAGTCGTCGACTCTTTCATGATTTACTAGATACCCCAACTTATTAAAATATCCATTTTGCGATAAAAGTTTAAGAGAATCTTTTTCTAACAAATACTGCCCGATAACTGTATTGTAATCCAATTCCTTCAGATAATGAGTTGGTTTCTCAAGGTATTGATTTTGAGCAGAACGAAATCCTTGAGAGTAAAGAGAAATCCTTTTATTTATATTTTGTAATCTGGGATTTACAAAGACAAATCCGTTTAAATGCATGTCAATATCGTCAATCGTAGAGAAAATGTATTGACCATTCGCGGCATAAATATTCTCGCAATCTGGAAAAGAATCATTGTCGGTTTGAAACTCAATAAAAAGAGTATCATATTGCCCTCGGACGATTGTTGTGCATAAAAGGCAAATACAAATAAGTAGTTTCATATTATCATTGTCCGATTAAAAATTCAACTACTAAAAATTCGAGCCTTTCATTTTTTACTTGATGCTTCGAATGCCCAGATACCTCATGCTCATTTCGACAGGCTATATGAGTACAGTACATCGCAAGTTCCGAAAGTCTTGTATTCAGGGGGCTGTAAATGAATTCATTTATTTGTTTATTGAATCATTTCAATCCTAATAACAACTAAGCAAATGTTTTCACTTCGACCCTTTCGACAGACTTTAGATAGACTTTAGATAGATCACAAAATTGTTTCCAAATTAAGGAAATAAAAAAGAGCTTAACTCAAACTGAGTTAAGCTCTTTTTTGTCAATTTTATGCTTATTTAATTATCAATTGTTTTGTTGCTGTTCCTTCGTTCGTGTAAGTTTTAATTAAATACACACCTGAAGCAATATGCGAAACATCCATCTTCGTTGTTGTTGAGGTTTCTGTAACTGTCGCGATCACTTGACCAGCAATGTTCATCAATTCAATTTTCGTAATATCCATTCCATTTGCAAAAACAGTAACTGTTTCATTTGCTGGATTAGGATAAATACTAATTGCTTTTGAAAGGTCTTTTTCACTTAAACCACTAACATCAGTAATACAGAATGGAGTAGTTAAAGTTGATCCAAAGTTGGCATTTGCCTCTAATAATTCAGCGACAATTACACTATTATATGTTATGTTATAACTTCCACTACCACCGTTACCAGCAGAGCAACTTGTTAAACCATCACCATAAGAATCCAAGATTTTAAAAGAATAACATCCATAAGGCAAACAGAAGTTACGTGAAATAAACCCTTGAGAATTATCTGAATAGCCAGCCTCGGTATAAAGTACAACATTCGAAGCATCTAACAACTCCCAAGAAGTTTCAGAGCCATAGCAATCTAAATCTAGATTCAATGTAACTGTTTGTCCATTTACTACGATAGTCAATGCTGATGTAATTAAGTTATTACCTGCATTTTCATCCGTTGATCCATTTGGACTAGTAACTTGCGCATTAAACGTATGATTACCTGCTGGAAGTGTCATATTTGGCAAAGTAACAACAGCTGTTTGATATTGTGCTAATGACCCAGTCCAAGGATAGGTATTACTATAATCTCCATTTACTCCGTAAGTAATTGTAGCCGAAGTTAAGGTTGTTGTTCCTCCGTTTGAGATAGTAATTTGAGGCGAGACAACTGCTCCACAATAAGTTCCTGAAACACCTTGGGGATTTGCTAAACCTGCATCAATTGCAACAGGAACAGCACCTGATGGATCATAACCATCTATAAATAATGCTCCAGCATTATTTGGATCTAACCAAAACTTTAATTGGTTTGTTGAATTACTACTAGCTGGATTCCAAGAATTTGAAACACGCCCATAATAATCTGGTGAAGAAAGAGCCGCACATGAGGCGCCACCACCCCATAACTGACCAATAATTCTGTAATTTTGATCAAAAAGTGGTGAACCTGAAGAACCACCTTCCGTCGTGGTATTTCTATCCCATTCAACAGTCCAAGTAGAATTTGCTTCAGATGAGCCCATTCCTTGAGAAATCACAGCAGAGGCATCATCGAATGAGATTTTTTTAATATCTCCTGATGGGTGATGAATTGAAACAGTTGATGTTGGTATTACACCGCTATTGTCCCATCCTGAAAAGTATGGAGTATATGAAGCAGGAACTGTTCCTCCAACCAATCCACCAGTAATTTCAACTAAACAAAAATCGGTAGGTGTTCTGCGAGAACGCAATACAGCGCCTGATAACGAAACAAAAGAGGGATTTGAACCATTCGCACATGCAGCAGACTGCCAGTTAAAACGGAAAATCCAAGATGCCGGACTACTATAACAGTGATTTGCTGTTAATACATATGGTTTTCCATCATTCAAGGTATTATTAATTAACGAACCTGAGCAAAATCCAGAACTTCCCGAAACGAGCATAACCGCACCATTCCGTTGATTTGTCCATGGAGCGCCATCCGCACAATTCACATTCATGTTACAAGCTCCAGAACTTCCAAAAGCTTTTTCCATAAATTCACTTGCCGTTCTATAACCGTGAGTTACTGTTCCAATCGTAACATTTCCTATTTTAGCTGCATTTGCCTGTGGAACATAATACTCAACAATTGCCGTGTTTCCAGGAACTAATTCAGTCCCCAAAACTCCTTCATACGTGTGGTACGCACTAAATTTTCCAAGAATAAATGACTTGTCTGGATTGTAAACATACAACTCATTGCCCTCTGTTATATCTGTTTCCTTGAAAGTCAAATTCACCGTTAAAGCATTTTCACATGTTACTTTTAACAACCAAAGTTTATCACCATTTGGAAGATCGTACCATGTGCCAGAATTGTTCAATCCTAATGTTGTATAATTATTGAAGCCAAAACGCCAAGGAGCAGTTCCTGTTCCGTCAACCAAAGCATCTTCAGCCTGTAATGCTTGAATATCTGGCTGGACAAACGAACGCGTGTCCATCGTTTTAAAATTGGCACTGACTTTTTGACCTTTTGGTGTGCCCCCATCTCCTTGCTGGGAGAATGAAATCCCGCCTATGAGAATTGCGGAAAGAATAAGTAATTGTTTTTTCATAGTTCTAGTTTAAGCTTAATTTATAGTTAGCGTTTTTATTTCCGTTTAATACTGCACCCTCTCGGTGTCGTTTCGTTTTCTTTAATTTTTTCGCCTTTTGAAGTTGTTTCGATCGCGTTTTTCAAGTAAGTTACATCGCCTGTTCTTTTTGTATCCCAAGTATTATCTATCGAACCTGCATAAACCAACTTCATATTTTTATCAAAAAGATACACATGAGGTGTGGTTTTCGCGCCAAAAGCATCTGCCATTTTCGAGTCGATATCCAGTAAATAAGACATCGTATATCCTTTTTCAGTTGCATGCAGTTTCATTGCATCATGCGAATCTTCATTTGCTCTTTTCGCTTCGTTAGAGTTAATCAAGACCATTCCTACCTTTTTCTCTAGACCAAATGTATTTAAGTCATTGTATTGTACTTCCCATCCTGCAAAATGATCGTTACCTACGACAAATGGACAAGTATTACAAGAAAAAACAACCAACAAACCATTTTCCATTTTGAGTTCATTCAGGCTCTTTGTTGTATTATCGATGTCTTGCAGTTTCGCATCACTCATTGGAGCATATTTCCCCATTTTTAAGGCCTTATTTTCCTTGTTACTATTACTAAAGGACGAACAAACGAATAAAAACGTTGGTACTAGTATTAAAAAAAGAAAAGTGTATTTTAACTGTATCTTATTCATAGTTTTTCTATTATTTAAAAGTGCAATAAATAATCTAAGCCAGATTTATCTAAATTCAATCATAAGCTTACTTTATTCCACTTAAACAACTATTTTTATCCAATTGTTTGCAAAACTGATCCCAAAATACTCATTTTTATGAAAATAACAATTCTCTTTTTTTTAGTCATTCTTGGTTTTTCAAATCATGCTCAACAATTTTCCATACCAGCGGAAGAGTATCCTTTTTTTGATATTGTAGAATGGAAAGGAACCGGATCACTACTCTTAAATAGAGACCCGACAGGCTTAAAAAAGAAAATTAATGTGACTATGGTTGGTGAACAGCCAACAAGTACTTGGCAGGAAAGTTTCAATCCAAACACAGAAGCTTATTACTTTATTTCCAGTGAAAATGCCCGCTATGTCTACTTTTTAGATCAATTGGAATTAATAGGTGGAAAAATGTCTTTCCATCAAATAAATAGCGCAGGTAATTTCAAAAGTTCAAGTGCTGACATAGGCAACGCCATAAAAAAATTAGGTAAATATGATTATAATGAAATGAAACTTATTGATGTCATTACGACTGACAAATCACTATTGTTTGTGCTTCGTTGGAACGACAAAAAAGAAAAAAAATACATCGACTTTTTGGTAGTGATGACACATAATAACATGTTGCTTTATGCAAACATTCTAGCTGAAGTAACAGAGGAAAACTTAAAAGATCCACGATATGGACATTGGAATTATTGCGGTTTTCAAGGAGAAAATATTTATTTCGTAACCAAAGATGTTCAAGAAAAAAAGACGGGATGGTCAATGCGTACAACAAATGGTAGAGGAGAAACTACAAGTACAACATTTGTTCCTGCGCCAAGTTTCTCTTTTGAAGCTGTGTTAAATAGCTCCTTCGGAATGTCAGGAAAGTATCATCTTGGTTTAACTGACATGCAAAGTGGAAATATTGTGCGAAACAATGATCAATTTTATCTGACTGGAATTCAATCGAGCAGTGCAGGTCGATTTTTAGAAATGTATGTATTGAAAAATGGGAAATGGGAGAAAGTACAGTCCACTCCAATAGCAGCAGAAAACTCAAAAAAATTAGAAAAATTTGCTGTATTTACTATGAATGAGGGACTTGCGATTACAAGCGGTGCATCTGATTATTTTCTTCCAATGGATCCTAGTAAAAAGGTTGTGAAGAATTCTCATTCGAAATTGACACCAAATAATCCAAGTCGAGTGATGCATGATTCATCAAGCGAGAGATTTACCGTATCTTTGCCAACGAGTGTGCTTTTATTTGATGTTAATCAACTAAAAAAACCTACTAGTGTTAATTTCGAATTGATTAAAAAATGATTATTGGTATTTGTGGAGGAAGTGGTTCTGGAAAAACAACACTTTTAAATCGTATTTCTGAAACCTACGAGCATTTGCAACCTTCTGTCTTTTCGATGGACAACTATTACTTCCCTTTAGGAAATCAAATGATTGACGAAAATGGTAAAGTAAATTTTGATCTTCCATCGGCGCTTGACGAAAGAAAATTAGTAGATGATTTATATCGTTTAATTAGCGGAGAACACATCCATGTAAAGGAATATCATTTCAATGCACCACCAGATTTAGACACCACAATAATTATACGTCCGTCTCAATTAATCATTGTTGAAGGGCTATTTTTATTTCATTATGAAATGGTTCGCGCCGTAATCGATTTTTCCATTTTTATTTCTGTTCATCCTGAAACACAGTTGGACCGACGTTTATTGAGAGATCAAACAACGCGTGGTTACACAAAAGAAAATATAATGTATCAATGGGAGCACCATGTGATGCCTTGTTATAAAAATTACTTATTACCTTATGCTTCCTTTGCGGATTTCAGGTTCCGTAATGATGAACATGCTAATAAAGATTTTACTGAATTGGTTCAACTTATTGATAAACGATTGGAACAGGTGGATGTGACTTCATGAAACAACTGAAAAAATATCGCTTTTATGTTATTGCCTTGCTAACAAGCGCGATATTTATTCTTTATTATTCCGCCGTATTTTCAACAAATCACAAGCCAATCGCTAAAGCCTTTCAACAGCAATTTTCACAAAAAGAAAAAGAGCTAAATCGTTATTTAGATTTAAAAAAAGACGAATTAATACACAATCAGGACTTTGCAAGTTGGTCAAATTATACTGAAGAAAATCAATTTAGCTTACACATTTTCAAGAGTGATTCATTGATCTTTTGGAATACCAATCAATTACCCGTTCTTTCTTTTACCGATATTCATTTTCCTTCAGAGGGAATAAATCACCTTCAAAATGGTTGGTACTATTCCAAAATGTTTAAGTCAGATGGATATACGGTTTGTGCAAGCTTTTTAATTAAACATGATTATCCTTATGAAAATAAGGATTTAAAAAACAAACTTTCTGAATCGTTTTATCTTCCTTACGAAGGAAGTGTATCTCTCGAAAAAGTGGATGATTATTCAATTTCTTCTCTTTCTAAGACCTTTATTTTTTCCTTTGTTCCAGATGAAATTCAAGTAGCAAATGCTAGTGAATCTGTTGTTCTAAGTTTACTTTTCTTACTTTCTATTTCCTCTTGGTTATTTGCATTATATAACTCTTCAAAAAAGTATCCTCCGTATGTAAGTATAGCACTTGCAATTGCTATCATTGGCTTGCGCTTTCTTTCACTTCGATTTGCATGGTTCGACTTCATGAAAGAAACACGGATTTACCAACCCGATCTATATGCTTCAAATTCCTACTTCCCAAACTTTTTTGAATACTTAATCAATAGCGTTGTTATCTGCTATTTACTGGTTTCGTTTACCTTTTTGATCCAATCACTTCGAAACTCAAAACTCACCTCTTATATTGCCTATATTGTTCTTTTACTGGTGTTTCCCTTATGGTACATGGTGCTTCTCTTTACGAATGGATTGATAGAAAACTCATCTATTCCTTTAGACATAGAACAATTGTTTTCACTGAATGCCTATTCCATATTAGCAATAGTAAGCTTAGGCACACTCTATTTTTTCATACATCAATTCGTTCTCGCAGGATTCCGCTTGCATTTCAAAAACAAACTAGGGATCTCAAGTTTGGCTGTTGGAATTTTCATTTTTAGTTTTGCTTTTTTTATTTTTGAAATTACGCTGGGCTATCAATTGCTTTTTGGCGGACTCTTCCCACTGTTTTTCTTAGCCTTAATTTCCTTTCAAGTATTCCGTCAAGGACTAAAAAATACCATCGGTTTTTCTATTTTATTTTTATTTCTTTTCAGCGCAACCTTAGCTATTAATTTATCAGAATTAAGTGACCGAAAAGAACAACAAGAAAGGGAGTTATTTGCCAATCAAATTGCAACGGAGAAAGACATTGTAACAGAGATTGAATTTAACAATCTAGCCCAACAGTTGAAAGATGATGCTTTCCTTTTAAAATTCTTAACACTTGATCGAAAAATGAGTGTTTCTGATTTTGAAGATGCTATGGAAAGAAGATTTTTTAATGGCTATTGGGAACGGTATGAATTGAATTTTAACCTTTTTGATTTAAACGGTAGTTCTTTAATTGTTGATGACAATCAGAACTTTACTTCCGGTGAAATAGAGCATTTGATTTCTGAGCACGGCGCAATTTCTGAAATAGATTCAAGTATCATTTTTGTCAAAGATTACACGGATCAATACAGCTACATTATTCGTTTGCGCCTGAAAACTGCCGATTCTTTGAAAGAAGGCGATTTTGTTGCGACCCTCAAATCAAAAAAAATACCGGAAGAAATTGGTTTTCCGCGACTCTTAATATCATCAGGAGCCAATGTCATAGAATCTTTAGAGGATTATTCGATTGCAAAATACCATGATGGTCGTTTGATTACGAAATATGGAATATTTACTTATCCATCCAACGATCAGCTTGTGCGTCAATGGAGAAAAAACTCCGGTTTCCAGGATCGAGGAGGTTATAACCATTATATTCTGCACAAAAATGAGAATGACATAATTGTACTTTCAAGTAAAAATAATTCTAGTATTGAGCTCATCACTTCATTCTCTTATTTATTCTGTTTTTTCGGAATTCTTCTATTACCCGCCTTTTTCAAGTCTTCCAATACGACACCATTTTTCAAACGCACATTCAGTTTAGCAATTAAAATACAGTTTGTATTGATTGGATTAGTGTTTGTATCACTTCTGGGATTTGGATGGGGAAGCGGTATTTTTGTTCGCAATCAATACAACGATTATACACATCAAATGATTCGTGAAAAATTGAATTCAGTGGACAAAGAGTTGAAATCTAAAACCGGTACAAAAAAGACATTGGACATTCAACGTGATGGGAGCTACTTAGAATATATACTTCGAAAATTCTCAAAAGTCTTCGTGACGGATATCAATCTTTACGATAAACAAGGGCAACTTATCGCCTGTTCTCGTCCAAAAGTCTTCAATATGGGTTTAATCAGTGAACAGATGAATCCAGCTGCTTTTTACACCATGAAAATTGAAAACAAAAGCGAATTTATTCATCAAGAAAATATTGGGGACTTAGATTACACTTCAGCTTATTTGCCAAGTTATAACAATGAAGGTGAATTACTTGGATACATGAACCTACAGCATTTTGGTCAGCAAAAAGAATTCGAAAACCAAATACAAAACTTTTTGGTAGCCATCATAAATGTCTTCATGCTCTTATTAGCAATATCAATCATCCTTGCCATTTTTATTTCCAATTGGGTTACTGCGCCGCTGAGATTGCTTCAACAAAGTTTTGCTGGAGTAAAATTCGGTAAACACAATCAGCAAATTGATTACAACAAAAATGATGAGATTGGTGCTTTGGTAAAAGATTATAATCAAAAATTAGAAGAATTAGAGTTTGCAGCACAGCAACTGGCGCAAAATGAACGAGAAAGTGCGTGGCGCGAAATGGCGAAGCAGGTTGCTCATGAAATTAAAAATCCGCTTACACCAATGAAGTTGAGTATTCAGCAATTATTGAGGGTGTATGATCCAACTAATCCTGATTCTGGCGCCAAATTGACAAAAGTGGCAAATTCTCTTGTTGAACAAATAGATGCCTTAACAAAAATTGCCAACGAATTTTCCAACTTTGCAAAAATGCCAAAACCAAATGAAGAGGAGTTGGATTTGTTGCCTTTGATAGAAAGAGTTATAGAAGTTTCTATTAGTGAACAAGCATGTGAAATAACGTTGATTAGTGATTTAAAAAAGGCAGAAATATTTGCCGATAAAGATCAAATCCTACGGGTTTTCAATAACCTGATTAAAAATGCACAGCAAGCAATTCCTGAAGAACGTTTAGGTATAATTAGTATTGATATACGTGCTAAACTTGATACATTTGTTATACAGATTACCGATAATGGAATCGGAATTCCTGCAGATCAACAAAGTCATATATTTGTTCCTTATTTCACTACAAAAAGCACCGGAACAGGACTTGGATTGGCAATGGTTCGCCAAATAATAGAAAACCACAATGGCACTATAGATTTTAACACTATAGAAAATCAAGGAACAAGCTTCACAATTATCCTACCCAAGGCAACAAAATAAAACCGAATCACTTTTGCAAGCCAATTTTATCAGATTACCTGTTTACTTCGTTGAACAAATACTTGGGTGTAGGAATAGTTAAGTCAATAGAGTATAATAAACAATAAATAATATATCGATAGTTGTGCTAACTATACCCGCTAATATTATCCATCGCATTGGTGAAACTGCAAGCAATAAACACAAGGTTATCATGGTTGGTATTATAATGATAGAAGTTGCCAAAGTATTCCCTAAAGCCCCCATTCCTACTGCTATTCCCCCTAAACATCCAACGATTGTTAAAATAAAAGAAATTAAACCAAAGCGATTAAATTCAGCATCAATTAATAGCTTTTCAAATTTAGTTTGATGTACTTGTGTTTTTGCTTCCATAAATATTTGTTTTTATAAAGCAAATATCTTTCAGAATTCAATTCCGAATAATGAGTTAAGTTAGCTAAAAAACTGATAT